>OJOE01000015.1_pt1 | contig 185127 bp, 201 predicted proteins | sample 1598191 | NCBI WGS metagenome assembly OJOE01 (sample SAMN03922463, study PRJEB24848) | human gut metagenome | isolation source: stool sample | host: Homo sapiens | place: Germany | collected 2009-11
TGTTAAAATAAGGTAGATATACTACATTTAGTAAATATACCTACCTCTAAACAAAGGATTATGTAGAGGCGCGCAAGGGATTCGAACCCTCGGATGTCAGATTTTAATCAATTGATTATCAAAGCTACTGGTCTCTTACGTTAAGGCTAAAGCTAAAGCTCTTGACTCAATGCTTATGCTAAATATCTAGGATTTAGTAATGCTGAGGCTTAAGCTAAAGCTTTAGTCAATATTTTATTTCTTACTTACCATGATGCAAGAAGTTAATGAGCTTCTCTACACTGAGGTTCGGACTCTGTGCTTCGTTATCATTAACAACCTTCAATGCTTCAATCACTGCTGCAAGAATCTTACTTCTTCTTTGCAGTAATTCAGCACGCTGTCTTTGTGTCCATGCACCAGTAAACTTCTGCAATGTATAATCGCCAGTCTCTACTGTTTTCTTCTTAACAGTAACCTTAGCGTTATAGTTAGCAGGTAACTTAGCTGGGTCAAGATTCGGGTCTTTAAGGATAACTTCCTCAGATTCAGTAGTACGAGTTATACCTTTCAACATTTCTGTTTCATATACATCACGTCCCTGATATTCTGCATCAGTTCCTTCAAGCCAAACTTCAGAATCTGAACGCACTGGTATATTGGCGTACATATCTTCCAGCTGTTTACTAGTTAGGATAGTTTTAAGCCTCATAAGGTCAAGAGCAGTCAACTTACCAAATGAAATACCATCTACTATCAATTCAACTCTCGGTGCACCAGCAGAGTTAGTTGCCTCAACAGAGAATAGGTCTTTCAAGTAAGGAATTGCATTCTGTTCGAACCATACGAGCTTCTCCTCTACAGTTGTAGCTACCTTAGTAGTGCCCATATAACGAGCATCTTCTGCGTAGCCATCTCTCGGTTTGAAGGTCTTCTTGATACCCTCAAACATACCTTGCTTATTCTTAAAGAACACAGCATAATCACCAATCATTCTATTGAATGTTGATGTACCATGTTCTACTTTAGCAAGTAAAGTGTTAAGCTTAATCATACTTATTTCTTATTCTTTTTAAAGTTTGTATTCTTCTTAGTTTTGTTGACCACCTTTCGTTCAGACACAACAAGGCGATTTAACAATTCTTGGTCCATAGCTGCATTGAACAACTCTGTTGCATTCTTAGGTGTAGCCTTGAATGGTTTAGTTCCCAAGATAAATGCTACAGCAGCAGGGTCATAGCCACTGATATAGAAATTGTTCGGAGCATCTGCAAAGTCTTCAAACTTAGGACGAAGACCTCCACTATAGTAACCGTTAGGTAAATCCCAAAGGATTAGTTTGAAGTTGTCTACATACTCCTTACTGAAACCACCTTTAAGTAGTCTTTGTCTAAATGCAGTAAAATTAGTAACGGATGCACCTGAGCCACCCCAACTACGAGCTGCATCAAATTCACCATCACTAACCAACAATGCTCCTGTTGGGAACTCGTTCTCAGAAATCTTCATTGTGCTTCTCAGCTTAACGAACATATCTGCCACAGATAATAAATTGGTATTACCAAAGTTGCCATCTGTGTCGTTAGCCCATTTCTCAATAGGAGTCTTACCCTTCCATGTACAGAGCTTACAAGTACTACTAAATGTAGCATAGGCATCTTTAAATGGACCATCCAACAGAGCAGAGAAATATAATGCCATTGCTTTACCAATAGCATAAGAAGACATATTGGTTCCAACTGCCTTAGAGGTCATAGAACCAGAAATATCTCTAACCACTAACAGCTTGCTGTTCTGGTTAAGATTCTGTCTTCCAGTCTCAACTAGCCCATTAAACTGAGCATTGATAGTCTGTTCTCTATACTCTTCAAGCCTATTAGTACGGTAGCTTTCACCAAGCGGTTGGAACAACTCGAACACAAATCCAGTGTATTTAGCCACTTTGCGACCACTTATCCACTTAGAATACTTCTCTACCAATCCTTGATTTTTCAAGAACTTAGAGCCTACCAATAGGCTCAGAGCGCGTCCATGAATGGTATTGAAGTCCAGTTCGAGCAACTTCTTCTGACTTATTAATTGCTGCCAAGTATGAGCAGTTCCACTCTGTTTAAGTTTCCTGTATCTACGTTGTGCAGCACGGCTATCCGCAGTCTCTTTATCTGCCTTCTTGTCTTTCTTTTTACCATAGATGCAAGAAGCAAGATACTGACCGATAATAGTACGAGCTTGTGATTCAACAGTTTTACATTCTTTCATTGAACGGATGGTTGGTAGGTATTTCTTCACCAATTCACTTGTATGACCATTAGCTAATCCAGCTAAGATAACCTTACGCATGAAATTCCAATCCAACTTCCTTCCTTCCCAGCCATGATATTGTAAATCAAGGCTCATCATTTCAAATACATCCTTCCAGCTACCAGCAGCGATGAAATAAGGCATGTTAGCCATGAATGTAGGTTTGTGATGCACAGCTAACCATAGCATACGCATAATACCTTCATTCTTCAAGCCTTGTCCTCTTTGAACATCCAGTGTGATAGTTTCATCAGGAAGAACAATTTGAGTCTCACGAGTAATCAACCTAATATACACTGCAAGTTGCAGACACTTCTTAGGATTAATACTCCACAACTTATACATATCTTTAGATACCTCAGCATAATCACGAGGTGCCTTAAAGTTTGCAATCATTGCAAAGTTATCCACAAATGCATCATTACTAGTACTATACTTCTTAGCACCATTTCCACTCACAGTCTCGGCTGACAGCTTCAATCCCTCCTTTACAAAGTTGTTCTCTTGTGTTGGAGGTTCAGTCTTGTACAGACTTTTCTTCTTTTTACTAAATTCCATTGTTTATCTCTTAATTTATAAATTAATTGAGATAATTATATAGCGTATTCTACCTACATAATCTACCTTTTAATAATTTCACTGACGACCTACTCTTGATGCGCTGACTATTAATCAAGTTATACATAGATGCTACAAGAGATATAAGGATTCTCTCCTTATATATTACATTGAGGAGTTGCACCTCATCCACCCGTAGAGGGCAGAATACAATCTATACGTAATAGGTTTCAACTTTTATTTATACACGTTTAAGTCACTACATAGTGCGCACTATGTAATCTAACTCATCAGGTCAGTTTCGTGTTATATAACTATCCTATGATTGTTATATTTATTAGCTTAGATGTTCCAGATACAGCTCCACAATACCTTGAATGGTGAGGCATCCCCGGAAATGTAGTCTCAACATCTACTCTTTTAAGTGTGTACCCAACATTAATTCCAACATACTGTCTAAGGACTTCGTCCATAGCTTGATGATATTCACTCGGATATTCATGGCACGCATTCACACACGTACCATTAAGTGGGTCAATGATTTGAATATATACTCTCTTCATACTATTTTACAGTTACTTCCTCATATATAAGGACAGGTTTAGAAACTCTATACCCATTCTCAGTAAGCAGCTTAATAGCCTTATTAATTGCCTTATCAACTGGTACAAGTTCCTTATGTTCATGAACTGGAACTTCTTCAAGTACCTGTTCAATCTCTGTAGTCTCTTTAGGTTGTTCAACCCATGTACCTTGTTGTACTAATGTTGTAGCAAATTCGCTATACATAGGTACACCAAGTTGTTTAAATGCACTTCTAATGTCTTTAACTCCGAATACCCCAGAGTTCTCAGACTTTACTAAATTTACAGCAGCTGATAGCTCTTCAGCTGTCATCTTGCCATAATTACGCTTAGTCTTTTGTCCCATTTCAAATTGTCGATTAGTTAAACATATCTGTTAGAAGAAGCCAATCAAATCTGTGACTTCTATACAGTTTCTCCTAGTTGCAACTCTTACAGATACCTTAGAAATTGCAATAAGGATTTCATATTCCTTAGCTGTTATTTCCTTCCATCCGTCAAGTGTATACACTTCATATATTGGGGTAGTTGGTTTCAGAGTAAAAGCTCCCTGCCAATTATTCCCCGCATCGGTGATGCCGCCCCACTCATTAACATTACCATAGTATATACGGTCCTTAGTAAATATTCTAAGAGGTCTCCATACATCACTACTATGTAGCTCCCCACCCATTAAGTAACCAGGTTTTTTGCTAATTAGAACTTTGGTAATATCCTTTGGTAAATCAGTAGTAAGATATATCTTCCTACCAATGAATAATTCTTTAATAAAACCCATTTCCATCTTCCTTTGTTTATAGTTTAAAATGTGGACTTGGGCAGAATCGAACTGCCGTCTTTAGAACCCTTATTACAAGGATAACGTGTGTCTCATTTTTATTACATCAGCTAGTGAGTTCTAGCATATAGATAGTTTTATAAGTTAGGAACCCAACTACAAAGTAGTCCAAACCTATTACGAACCATATTACTATGGAAACCACTTATTTACAAACTATCAAACTGGGACTGACCGAAGTTAGCTCTCCACCACTTCATTTACGTTGAAGAACGAGTAGCACTTTTAGGTAATAACCCTTGCGTCCCTACCATACACAGTTTAGAGAATCTCAGCTTTACTAACCTTTGGCTTTCAAGTTAAGTAGGCTGCTCTATAATGCTTCTTCCCACACCTCTTCTGTTTCTAGGTCTTCTCCATTAACCCGACTATATTAATACGTTAATATTAATAAGCCACAGCTTACGCTGCCATTCTTACTTCAGTGTTGCCACTTAAAATTTGTGTATCATTTTATAAGAGTTGGTACGAACTCTACACGTCCTTATAACTCGTAATCCCAAATCAAAACCATACAAGCCCAGTTAGTGCAGTTATACTCCTGCACTGTGAGTTATTTCCCTACTACTAATTCTAACTATTATACCATCTGGTGTACATTCTTCCCAATACCTTATGTTACCTCTCACATATGCTTTAACTGTAGTAATTGGCTCAATTCTTGGTAGTTTGTACGGTAAATATTTCTCTTTAGCTGTCTGACGTTCTTCTACAGGGTCATCAGCAATCACTTGTGTACTTAAAGGTACTAATAACATTAGAATGGTAAGTCGGTTATACATTTATATTCACAAAACTTGTAGATGCGCACATTAGTAATTCGTGCATCATATACAGCTTTGAGGGTTCTCTCATAATCCCAACAAGTAGTTATTATTCTCTCAGGTTCTTCAAAGAACCATTCCTTAATGATGTCCTTATCAGGTATTGGTTCATCGGTGTTCCATTCCCATTCTTGTTGTAATCGTAAGTCATAGTGATGAAGTATCTTATACTCACCTCTACCAAACAATTCATCAAGTAGGTGATGTATTAATAGACCACTTATAGCGTCACATCCACAGATGATAACCTTCTCTTTAGAATATAACTTTCTTAGTGCATAATCCTTTGGCATACTATTTTACATATTTTTTGGCTAACTCCCATGCAGTTGGTGATGTCAACTTGTTAATTGCAGATTTATAACCAGCCTCTACTGCTGCTCTTTGTTCTTCTGGAACTAAGAATGCACATGTTAATAAAGGCTCTGAACCATTTCCAAACTTTCTACAGATTGGTGGTCTACGGTCATATATATTACATCTACAATTATCAGTTAAAAATGGACATTTATTTTTCATAGGGTCGTGGTCAGTTATTGGATAACACATTTCAGGTCCTTTTAAACCTTCGTTATCTATAACAATCACTTCCTTAACAGGAGTTACTATTCTGTTCTTTAAAGCAGTTAGATAATTCTTAGGCAATGGTGCATTATAGCAACATGTAGCCTTACATTTAGATATATCACACTTACTCATAAGAAGAAATAATCTCCACGTTCAAACGCCCAAACAACATGCTGTAGTTCCCAGTTCTCATGCCATCTTGTGCCACTCTTATCACATATAACTTTTAGAGTATCGCCTTCTATTGATTGTGGTTCAACTCTTCCAGTAAAAGCACCATTTCTACCAGAGAAAGGTTTGCCTTCTTCTAATTGCTTCAGTATATCCATTTCATTATTAGCTTTAAAAGTTGGCGGAGCTAGCTCACTTCACAGTGGACTAACCCCTTGATATTTGTCTTCAAAAACCTTCTTTAGTTATTTCCTCCCTTACGGAGTTTAGATACCATGATAGCTGCCCCAAGAAGAGGTTTGAGTTCTCTAGGTATATTCTCAAGAATTCCCTCAAGAGGGTCTTCATCATCCTCTTCTTTACAGTTATGTAATGCTGTTAGTGTATTAGTTACGGACTTAACATCCTCAGCGGAGATGGCGAATGTTTTACCTCCAAACACAGATGCTTCTGCCTTCTCAGTATCAACATGGGCAACATCCTTACCATTAATGCCAAATACATAAACACTCTCTCCGCTCTGCTTAACTGTAAGTTGCTCAACTTCAAGCCCAACATATACTGGAGGTAAGCCTACAGCATGTAGAGCGAAGGGTTCAATAATATCAGATAGTTTGTTTATTAATACTGGATACTGTTCTTTAGTTGAGTTGCTCAGGATTGCGTTAATCTTTTTCATAATTCTTTGTTTTTAAGTTGAATAATAAAAGTAAATAATAATATACATAATATCAGAGGAATCCATAAGGATGCTCTGATACATTGTAGTCCCAAATATCCTGCTAATAGTAGGAATATTGTTTTAGTCATTCTTGCACTCCACATACTTATCAAGATTGGTACGTGATAACAAGATACATACACTCCAATCCATGTTGGATTCGTTACACATTTCTTTAGCCGATTTGATGTATTCAGTACAATCATCAATTATAGCTTTGTGTTGCTCCTCAGTAACTTCCCCACTACTAAGTTTGGCATTTGTCTGTTCAATTATAGATGCCATTTCAGCTACAGAGTAGGCAATAATACCTAACTGAATGTCTTGGTTCAACACTTGAGCACGATTCACTAATTTGTTCTTTTCAATCTTCATTGTCGATTAGTTATTAAATTAAACAATATGACCAATTAGTTTCACCTATAAATAGGTTACTTATAGCATCGCCACGTAAAGGCTTAGTCATGATGCCGACCCCGTCACGGGGTATAGTAGAATCATATCTACCTATATATAAAATCTTAATTTATGGAACGCAAGACCTTCCTGTGCCTACAGTCTCGACAATAACCTCTGTTATTGAAGTGTACACGACTGTCTTCGATTGCCAGTGCAATCTCACGATACTTTGCCTTATCTCTCGATAAGACATCTCTCCAGTATCAAGGTCATACTGTTTGGTATAAGAGATGCTCTGCATTAGTCTCAGGGCGTACCCATTATGGTCTCGGAATTTACCAAGTTAAATCAAGAATACACAAATGCATTTTACACCTAAAACTTATATTTATAGCATTATACGGCATCAATTGACAAAGGCTTTAAATCCTTTTCGTTCATCTTTGAACTAATCAATCGAATTTACGATATAGTTTTGCTTTTCAATAAGAAACTGGTGCCCTCAATGTCTTGGAAAGTTATTGAGTTTTTTAGTATTACCTACAACCATACTTGGTGCTCTGAGTATCCACGCTTTTACGTACGATATTAAACGCTTCTTCTTATACCAAGTGAGCACAGGTCTTGGGTTACTCAACTTACAGTAATCAATCTCCAATTTTAGATGATTGTACTTGTGCTTTCACTTATTCCCCTCACGGAGAACCTGCCTTAATTATGGATGAATGGTGCTAGCTATTAAACTAGCACCCATTACGTAGGTTATTTCTTTTTCTTGGATTTGTTGTAAACATCCAAATACATACTCTGGTACAGAACCTTCTTATCTGAAACTGGGCAGACGAAATGCTTCTTCATCAGATTGGTGAAGGCATCTATAGTCATGTTAGACAAGATTAAATCACGTACTCCTAGCCAAGCCAGTACTATATCACGCTTCAGTAAAGTGAGTCCTCCTCTTTCTTTACCTATTGCAGCAGCCATTTGTGCTAACTGATTGTAAGCAATATCAGCTACTTTAGCCTGCTCTTCTGTGATTTGAAGTGTTCCCCTCTGTATCGCATCACCACATGCTTGACCTGTGATTAGTTGAGCGGCTGCTTTATATTGGAAACCACTCCTGCCGCCTCTGAAATGTTCATGGCTCTGACAGAACTTACGAAGAATATCATAAGACTCTCTTCCATCAACTATGTAAGCCTTTACGTAGTCTGCGGTTGACCACTTCTTTGAGTTAGAGTTATATCGTATTGCAGATAGTAATGGATTCTCGAACTCAAATTCCAAGTATGAGAGTATATATGAGTTGCCTTCTCTCCACAATTCACAGGCAGCCATGAACCTATGCTGTCCGTCTATGATAAGTTTGGTTAGCTTATCAATTATGATTGGAGGAACAATCTCTCCTCTCTTCATAGCCTCTTTGATTTTGGCTACGTGTTTTAGGTCAGTTACGGTTCTATTTCCGTGAATAAGTTGAAGACCACTAGGAGATTGGATTCCAAGTACACTTGCTACTACTATTACATTCTTTTCCATGTCGATTAGTTATTTTATTTGTTATTTTTATTCTTTGTTACTATTTTTATACCAGAATACACAAGTTAGTATTCCAATAATAACGGCTATGACCGAAGCCATGCCGTCAGAGATGAATATACCACTACTTAATAGAATCATAATATTCTTCTTTTAGAACATTAGCAATTCCATTCAATACATAGTGAGGAACGTTGCCAGATAGCTGGAACCAAGGTTCTCCCACTTCATTAGTAGTATATATTACAGCCATCCTAATTTTATGAACTTTAATGACACGAGGACGTCTATCAGATGTCTTTAGGTCATTATACTTGTTAAGATGGGCATAAAATGCATCATCGTCATCTGGAATGTTATTCCATTTAGAGGTTTTAGACTCCTTTAAGAATGGCTGACAAGGGATGAGCTTAGCAGGTTTGTCTATCTCTATTGCATTGGGCAATGAGACAAACTTGTTGTTGTACTTTGCAACTATTGCCTTAGTATCAGGCAGATAAAATAATTTCATAATTTTAATCCTCCAATTATAGGTTTATACGATTAGTTAATTGTGCCAGTCTTTACAGCGCTGGCTTTCTGTATAATGCCCTTAGTTTATTGGGATAATAGCTTTGACAATCTATAACTTACAGGAATACTTTTTCTTGAGTCTTCTTTTTCAACTCTGTGATAAGCGTTTCCTATATGTATTTCACTGTCATTATAACCAATGTAATATACATCATTAAAGAATTGTATTTTTAGCACTACGTGGTTGCAATAGAATTGATGTTTATTAGAAAGATGTGTGAATACTTTTTTAAGTCTTTCGTACTCTATACCTTCTTTAAACCTCATAAAGACACATTGGAAGGTTAAGCACATACTCCAGAAGCTGCAGCGTTCCTGTAACTTTGCCAGGCGAACCCACCTTTTTATTGCCTTTAAACCAATGTGTCTATTATTAACTTATTTACCAAAATAGTATTGTAATGCCTGCATTAGATTGGCATCTTGTGAATCAAAATCATTAGTATGTTCAGCTACATATTCTAATGAATCTAATGTTTTAAATGCTTCTTCAATACTACTAAAAGTTGTATCATATATTGTTGATGGTATAACTATTCTATTAGCTATTGCTCTACCATAACGTAATGATAATGATGTTGCTTTACCATTGTCTAGTAAAGACTTCATAAACTCCTCTTGTTGAGGAGTAAGGAGCAAGTCATTACTCTTATTCGTAACTTGTCCGAATTTGTTTATTCTCATAGGTAGATTTATTTTATAATTAATCCTTGAATGCACATGAAAGTACACCTACTAAGAATATACAAAATAAAAAGAGATAGATGAATATATCCATATTATTGTGATTAGTCAATTTAGTTATTGTGACACCTATCTCTAGGTGTTTCGTCTTAATTTGCAAAGACTCATCAGACAATTTCCTAAATTTGGGTTTAAATTGATGTAAGAGAATACAACAAACCATTAAAAAAGTGTATTCTCTTACTAAGTCCCTAACTAGGCCAATTTGAATGTTTGGAAATGACGGGAATTAGTTGGGGATTGTGCTACGCCAATCGCTCTTCTCCTTACTTTATTATCTCCTATTGTGCGAGTAGAGAACAACAAAGTTAAGAATTGCATATACATATCCAATTTTCTGTAATAGAAAAAAACATGTATCATACTTAGGAACGTCAGGATTAGATAAAACAGAGTAAATGACAGTTCCCACTCTAAGGATTCTGTCACCTACCAATTCACCTTTAACAGTTTGCGTTACGCGAGGTCGATTGTAAATACCCACTGGTTACCAAGTGTTCTAGTACCATTAGCTCTTTGTCTCATGGTCTGAACTGATTGGATACGTGGAATTTTAACCTTCTTACCGGCAATACTGTTCAAAGCTGACTCTGCATCTGCCGATTGTTTCCACAAATCAACAGCTGTACCTGATGCAATCACAGCTGGCAGGTTATTACCATCAGCATCCTTTGCACGAGTAGAATCATCATTGTAAGGTACAACAGCTTTTACGAATGAACTGAGATACAATTCTTTCGGTTGACCGTTAACCTCAACAAAGATACCAGGAGCAGGATTGCCATTGAACTTACGTATAAACTTAGATGCTTGCAAATCTTCACCAGAAGGAATGATGAATTCATCTCCTTCAGCAAACATATTGCTACCATCATTTACACGTACTTCAATGTTAGCAAAACTAACACCACTACCAACTTGACCACCAGCAACTTTAACTCTCTGAATTGCAGTTGCAACATTTTGACTTAATGCCATAATACTTAATTTATTAAAAGTTAATCTATTCCCAAGCTAGTTAATTGTTCCTATATTGCCTCTTGGGACAGACAAATATAGAAGACAATGTTCTAAGTACACCATCTAAACTTAACAATATATACATATCGTCAACATACTGTAGGCGTTATACATTTAGGCTATATTATAAGTTTTATAGTTAGGCTATATTGGTATATTATATATAAGAGAGGGATTAATCCCTCTCTACTAATTCGGTTTTGTAAACCATAAGTTTAATATCTCTATTATCAGTAATGTTGTCATATTCCCAATAATAGCCGTCAATCCATTTAGCGGAAAGATTCTCAAACTCTAGGTTATGCTCTTCTTTTATTCTTTTCCTAATTATAGGTAAATCTCTAAAACTTTCAATGCAGCCCTCAAATGATTGATTGTGAAACACTTCAGAGCCTTCTAAAGTAACAATGTATATTGCTTTCATAATATGATGTATTAATATTGTAAGAGTTTTTCAATCTTAGCTAAATCTCTTTTTAGTGATATTCTCTCCATCTTTAAGATGCGCGTCACGTCTTTCTCTTGGTTTGTAGTCCTTAAGATATGATTCTCCCCAACACTAATTCTCATTGCTATGTGCGCCTTTTCACATTTAATATCTGCCACCAATGTATCGTATATTGTTACTGTATATTTCCCTATTTCTCTTCTTTCCATATTCTGTAATTATTAATTGTTTGTAATAATGAATGAGCCTTTTTAAGTCATGCTTAGGACTTTAGTAGTTAATATCTTAAACCTGTGCTATAATCGTCTTGAATTGATTGGAATGTTTCTAAAGCGTCTAAATCATAGCTAACAACACTTGCAAAATTTAAACTCTCATAAACTTCAATATCTTCTAAAGTTACCATAATGGTGTACGGTTTACCCACCAACCGTAAAGTTTTAAATTGTAAATTATTATTTATGTAAGCAGTTTAAAGACTTGCTTAGGTCTGTAATGTTATGCAAATTCAAAACCAATTAAAGCGGCTGGCACTTCAAAAGGTCTACCCGTTCTTGTCGATATAGAACGGGCATAAACTTGGCGATAGCAAATTATCTCCTTGCCTCTAACAAGGTTTGCAAATATTTCCCCCAGTTCTTTGTTTGTTGTATTGGGTGTAACTTTCGCCCTAACTTCTTTAGCAATGGTTGAGTTGTTGATAACTTCAACCGTCTTGCCGTCTTGTCTTTCAAATGCCTTTCTTAGAATGGTAGAAAGCCAAAGTTCTTGTTCTTGTCCGTCCTCGTCAATGAGTAGAGCAACCACACTAACCGTATTGCGTTCGTTTGATTGAGCAAAGCAATATTCATCAGGTGCTAACCTAAATCGCTTACCATTTTGGTATGGTGATAGGTCATCTTTTGGAATGGATGCAGTTCGGTTGGCAAGTTGGTTAAACACTTGTTCATTGTCTTTGTTAATTCTTGTAAAACCTTCTAACATGGCTTTAATGTTTCGACACGCTGGACTTCCTTCTAGTCCGTTAATGGTTTGTTTCGGGTTTGTGTCATTCACCCTAACGACTTGCCGTTTCCCTCTCGCACTGGGGCGTACGCCTTTGTCGCTAACTTTATGTAAGTGTTATAAATTTAGGCTTGATTTTTCTAACGAAACCCCCAGGGGGTGTTTCGTAGAACACTACCCTCCCTCTTGTAACTTACATAAAACCATAATCCTGCACTGTAACAAGATTTGCAATTCGCGAATCTAACAAATATCTGCCAATAGAGTTAAAATATTATATGACTAATTACCTCAATGGGGAGGGGTGTAATTTTGGAGTACCTAGTATTTGAGTTCGCCTATATTAAATATATTTAAGCATATACCATTAGGTAGTGTATCTAAAATCCATTACCTTTGTATTACTTAGTAATAAGGAAGAAATAACATATTAATTATAAAATTTTAAACTATGGCTAAAGAAGTAAAAGAAACTGTAGCAATAGAAGAAGGTAACAAGAGCCAATGTGGTAGTTGTGAACCCAAGGAGGATTCTATCATATGGGGTAAGATTATAGTAGCTAAATTAACAGTATTAGACAAGATTATCTCTGGAATGGAGAATGGTTCTAATATTGAGCATTGTTTAACATTATCTAATATCTATAAGAATTTATGCAATTAAAATCTATACTTGATAAGTATGATGTTATAGAGGCACAAGTACTCTATAATAAGACAGTAGAATTACTACAGCTAATTAGTGATGAGGAATTAGAAGAGATATTTACTAGACACCCAGCATTGTTCTCTAAGATTACTAATGTTCACTTAACACATGAACAGCTATTAAGGGATAAGCAAGCTATTAAAGATGCTATTGATATATTTATAGAGACCATTGAATCTCGTAACCTTAGTAAGGATGAATTTGATGCAATGACTCTTGATGATATTAAAGACTATCTTAATAGTGTTATTACAAGTAAAATTCCAAGTCTTCACAGAATCATTAATGAACTGGAGGACAAGTTTAATAATGTAAACAACGATACCAGAAATCAGGCAGATTAAGATGAATCTAACTCTGTTTGAGCAGGAGTTTATGAAGAAGGCAGAGCAAGTTAAGAATGATAACATACAGTTAGCTAAGGAGAACTCCGAACTTAAAGCTAAGATTCTTGAACTAGAAAGTAAATTGAAGAACTAATGACTATTGATGAAATTGAATTATATGATGTAGAGGCTGTTGATGAAATATTATCACACCTATCCGATGAAGATGCTAATGTTGTACAAAGAGCAATATCATCTTTATGCGAGATGATTACTATTAGAGAGATATATTATAATGGTGGAGTGTGCTATATACTCCTTAAAGAGGGGAAGTATACTGTAAAAATCTCTCATGTGGTTCCAACTAATCCTCAGATTGCAGAGGAGTTATTACGTATGAATATAGCAAAAGCCTATGAAGAGATGGCCAGACTAATAAAGACAGGGAGAAGATGAGCATTAGAAATATAAGTATAAATATATGGTAAGAGTAACCGATGATAAAGAAGTGAAGGAAGCTGTATTAGCAGGTTTACGGAGGAACAAGGAGAAGTATGGTAAAAGATACTGTCCTTGCTCCTTAGTAAGGAATGATGATACAGTATGTATGTGTAAGGAGTTTAGAGAGATGGAAGAGGGTATGTGCCACTGTCAATTATATGTAAAGACTAAGGATGAAAGTATTCAGGGATAATACTATCAATAAAAATTAAAGGGGAACTTAGCTAAGTGCTAGGCTCCCCTTACTTGTTTACTTATGATATTCGTGTACGTTATTAAATTTAACACATATATCACTCTTCATGTATATTTCTACATCTTCATCTTTAGTGAACCAATGCCAACATTCCTTCTCAGTAGGGAAGTGGTCTTGTTCAAATCTAATAGTCTTTAATGGCTTAGAGTGTTTATCCTCTGTCCAAATCCAAACGTCCATCATAAAATGTCTCATAATTGTGTTGTGTTTAATTATTAGTTAGCATATCTCTCTTGCCCACCATAAAAAGGCTCTAATTTCTTCATCTTTGATATTCCCATAGAATTTGTCTGGGTCTTTCCAATATTCTTCCTTAGATAATCCAAATTTATCTAACACCTCTTCTATTCTTCTTATCCAATCTTCTGCTGTTACTGTCATAATCATTGGTTTTATTATTTATAGTAATAGGAACTCCTGCTACAGTAGCATATTTGGAAAGCCATTTAGCCGCTTCCTTCCAGTCTGTAATAGATTTAAAGAATAATCCCATATTGTTATCTAACTTAGTATCTTTCACATAGTTCTCAGCCGCATACCGTAACATATCCTCTGTTATTTCTTGGTTAGGGTCATCTAAACCGTAGTAATCCTTCAATTGGGACCCTCTTGCTGCTAATTCAGTTCCATTCTTATTACTAAAATATCCAGGCTGTGATATATGTTTATCTATATATCCTGTGTCAAATCCCCTAGGAGGCTCTGCTGGAATGTGAATAGCATGGTCTACTTCATGGCTTATAACTCTCCTGATATTTTTTGGATTTCCTCCATACTCATTAAATATCTTAAACATTCCATCCTTACCTATGTATATGTTACCAGAGCTTGCTGTGGCCTGTGCATCTGTGTCTTTAGCGTAGTTAGCTACCTTATATAGCAAATCGGCAGGATTCTCATCATTAACTACATGCATATCTTGTACCATGTTATCTAAATATTGTTTCGGTTCTCTATCGTAGTAATGAACATTATAGAACTGGGATGGGCTTCTATAGTTCCATGCATTCCTCCCAACTCTGAATTTAGTCTTTCCATTTACAGTTGCAGGTATATTATCGAACCCTCCCTTTATTAATCTATCTGAATGTAAGTCCAAAGGCTCCTTTGGAGAATTGGGAGTAGCATAATCTGGCAATTTATAACTTTTGTTATCTGGCGTAATGTAGTCACTTTCACGAAGAATATCTCCTATCCTTGCTCTAGATAGATAGTCACTAGCTCGACCATTAATCTTCCTCTTTACTAATTGGTTAGTTAATCCTTCCTTGAAACTAAAGATTACTTGATTATTAGAATATCCATTATCATACACATTATTGAACACCACACCGTCTGCGTTCATCTTATCTGCCGCTCGCTCTAGTGCTACCCTATTAGGTACATCACCCACAGTAATTATTGGTCTTTCTAATTCTAAATCTCCCTCTATTCTATAAGGTCTCTTGGCAAATCTCTCTCTAGCCTTAGCTGCTTTCTCCGCTTTGCCTGGTATAGAATGGTTAGCTGCTGTTCTTGGATTGCCTAATTTACCTTGATACCATATACCAACCTTTGGGGCATCCTCATGAACAGCATCCCATCTTTCCGGATTATATAGTTGTAGTTTGCTAGGAGTGTGAGTATCATGTACCACATGTATAGATTGTTTAGGTCCCCATCCTATATTATTAGGTAATATATTGCTAGGAGTAGGTAAATTTCTAGACTGCCTTCTAAACTCTCTACTAACCATACCTTTAGCTATCTGTTTGCCCACTGATTTACCTATAAGAGATAGCCCTTTGCCTACCCCAGTAGTAATAGTAGCTGCATCTACAAAGTTAAGAAATCCATTTAGATTCTCCAAACCTTGTTGCATCTTTTTATCTTCTACATATTTCTTATATTCCTCGTCAGCTTTCTTACTACCTTGCTCTCTTTGCCACTCACTTCTATTGTCTTGACTAACGTAAGATTGGGTTGGAGTATAAGTTCTCTTTATTAGCTTTGGAGGAATAGTAGGTTTAGCAACATAGGTATTATCCTGCCTTGTTACTAAACCTGCATTCTGATATTTAGGTATTAGTTTCATAATATAAGTATTCCTAAAACTATTCCTAACAAATCTGCCAATATATCATCCCAACTCCAACCAGAGCCATTGGGTCTTACTTCATCATAGGCTTCTTTACCAAATGAAGCTATTAGAGCTAGAGCAATTCCACTAACTACATTTAAGACTAATCCAAATATTACTACAATAGCAAAGCAGCATATCATATGTAATATTTTATCATTCTTTAGAAACTTCTTTATTTGATTTATCATGTTTATCAAACCTCTTCCAAATGCCAGTTATTGAATCTATCCCAAGTAATGCCATGCAGCATACTAAGAATGTATCTATCATTAATGGGGCTTGGATAACATGGACAGTACAATATAGTAATACTACTATAGCTACTATCCATCCTAATACCCCACATACTCTCTTACTACTAATACCAGAGTGGGAAGTAACCATCCCCTTTATAAAGGTTATAAATTTCATACTCTTAGAAATTAAACATCTGTATTCTACTAGCTACATCCGTTCCACTTCCAGATTTACTCCAATGTTTATCAGATGGGTTGGCTAATCCTTGTAGATACTTCCTAACTCCACCATTACCAGCTAACCATGCTCCACCTAATAATCCGAATTTAGTATATCCTTTCTGTGCAGCTAGTTCTAAATCTTGCTTATTAAAACCTCTCTCAAATTGTTTAGCTAATTTAATAGCAGCTTTTATTTGTAATTTAGGATTATTCCTAAATGTCTCTACATCAGTTCCAGCATAGGCAGAAATATTATTATACTTCTTACCATCTTGCATGAATTGGAAATATCCATAAGCAGGAGCACCAGCTTTATTCTGAATTGCACTATTAAATCCAGATTCTTGTTCAGCCATTTTAGTAAGGAACTGTCTATAGTTCTTAGCTTCTGGGTCTTCTTGCTCTACTTCATCATACCATCTATTAAATTCATCTAATCCTTTGGACGGCTTAATATTGAATAGTTCTCTTTTCATGGGTTGTTCTTCTTTAATAACAGGTTGTTCAATTGGTTCCTCAACCTTAGATTGTACTACTATTGGTTCATCTCTAGTAATAGGAATATTATATGTACTAAATACATTTGGGGAACTTAACTCTAACCTTGGAATATCAATGCTTGGAGACTCTACTGGGATATATGATACAAACTGTAATCCTTCCTGACCTTTCCTAATCCTATTATTAGAGTATGTAGGTCTGTCCGATTTCATAAACTTCTTCCTCATATCTCTCTTATTATTAAGAGCTTTGGAGTTTCTTACTAATGGAGAGTCTTTGAATTTAAATCTTCTACCATCCGATACTAAACTTCCCCCCTTCTTAAGAGTTAGCAATGAACCTTGCATTAGGGGTTCCCTTCTTATATATGGGTTCTTAGGAATACTCTTAATACTGTCCCAAACTCTCCTACTACCTATATAAATAGGATTCTCTTGTTGTAGTATAAATGGAGTTCCAACCTTATCCATTAATGCTGCTTGTTTAGTAGCTCTTACTCCTTCCGCTACATTCTTTCCAGACCATCTTTTAGCATAGTCAGCTGGATTAAATTTCCATAAGTCTTGGGATATTTGAGTAAGTTTACCCTTATTATTGTAGTCAATCTTTATAACATGACCTCCTACATCATCTATTGGTCCAACATAGTTAGTACCAGGTTGTCTGAAGGTTTGGAATCCATCTGGCATTTCAATAACCATATCACCTTCCTTACCTTGCAACTTACCTATACCATTAGAGTATTCATTGAACTCTTCTATATCTCTAAACCTTAATGGTCTAGAATCCTTAACTACAGATTGCATTTGGTATCTTCTATTCTCAATACCAGGATATAGTTTATTATATCTTTCACCATGACTAAATCCTTGACCTTTAGCTGGCTTAAATGATTGAACTACTCTTTGAAACCAAGGACTTCTACTTATTAACGGGTCATTCTTGAATAGATACATTCCTAGTAAATTTCTATCACCATTATTACCTTCTGGTGTTGCTGAACCAGTATATGTAGACTCATTACTTCTTATGTCTTTTAAGGACACAGAGGCATTACCTTTGGTTCTTCTTCCTACCTTATAAGCTGCAATTCTAGCTGGGGTCTTCTCTACATTAGATAAGAACGGCATTACTCTATTGATAGTAGCCATAGCAACATTAGTAGGAGTACGTGCCTCCCTGTTAAATATCCAATGATTCTTATTAAGAGCATTCCAGCCCAAGTCAGCATCTCCCTTAATAAACTTAGTAGCTAATCCATTCTTAGTAATATTGAGTCCTTTACTCCCACCATATATTGCACCTGGGTTTAGATACTCCCCAACTTCAGATGGAATACCAGTTTTACCTTCGAGCCATTGTCCAAATCCACCAGTAGCATTATTAACAGTTTCACTACCCAGTAATCCTCCCAATACTGTAGCTGGAGTTGTTACTAATGCAGCTCCTGCCATTGCAGGCATTACTGTTCTTTCTAAGCCTACTAATGGGTTAGTTTCATTTCTCATTGAAGATTTAAATCTCTCCTTAGCTCCTTTAATAGGCTGCCAGTAGTCTTTATTTCTCTCAGCAGCAGTTCTAGTATCAGCAGAAGGTTCTCCACCTAAATCAATAAGTTGGTCTTGTCTAGGTTTAGCTTTAATGATTTCTGGAATAACAGGTCTAGATACTCTAGTATTATCCTGCTTAGCTATTATATTACCTTCCTGTAACTTCTTTATCCTCATATCTAATAACGTTATTATGTAATTTCTTGTGACAGTTAGAGCATACTACTATGCACTTATTCATCTCCTTTATAAAAAGAGGAGTGGGGAGATTCTTAACTGCCCTAGATATAGTATAGAGTTTATTCCTTATATGATGTAACTCTAAACAGCAGTAGGTAGTCTCCCCACATATACAACATTCTTTCTTCCTCTCTCTTAGTAAGCTTTTGTTAATTTTAGCTGTTTCAGCATTCTCCGTCATAATTAATCATTAATGATGCCACTTAGCTGCATTCCTAGCGAAATTAGCTCTCTTCTTTTGTAATGGAGTAGCATTAGGATTGTTAAGTACAGAACGAGCATGTTCTTGAACACTCTGCCCGGCTTTCTTAGCTGATGCTGTAAACTTACCTCTATTCTCTTTCTTAATATGGATACCACTTCCATTCTTACATCTTGGTATTAACTTACTTCCCTGTCTAAACATAGGAATGCCATCACAATCTACATTACTACACATCTCCTTTAAAGAGATATACAATGCCTTCAATTCTCTCTGATTTAGTTCCATAATTAAATAAGTTTATGTTTCATTTTTTTATTTACAAAATTAAAGCTAAATTTGCACATTATCAAATGAAAGATGGTAAATTATAAATAATGGATTGATGAAAATGAATTAGAGTTTAATTTTAGACAGACTAACATTCAACAATTAAAGGAAATAGATTAATGTCGTTAAGTAGACTAGAAGCAATTTATGGCTGGATTAATAACTTAGGTCCAAACGTTAAGACTATCATTATTATAGTTTTATCAATAATAGTATTGGAAACAGGTTTTAGAGGTCATACGAAACTTATCTTACAAGATTATACTGAACAAGTCCAGCAGGAAAAGTACCTCGCTGAGGAATATACAAAGATAATCTCCCCTTCTATTAATGAATACATTGAAAGAATATTGGTACAGGACAAAGAGGCGTCTAATGTTATCCTAATGAATTACCACAATTCCTTGGTTAGTATTCATGGATTATCGTATAGGTATCTTACAGCACTAACTGAGAGGAAGAGAGGTCTAAACACTAGGAGCTGTCTGAGGATATGGAAGGAGTTAGAATATACAAACTATGGAGATGAGATTGAAAAAATAAATGAAAGTAAGTCTTTAAGGATGGATAGCATTCAACAGTATAGTACAAGTCTTCCAAATTTAACTGAGTTGTTACAACGTAGCAAAGCTAAGTCAGCTGCGTTCTACACATTATCAGGTGTAGATGGACCTGTAGGAATGTTAATAGTTATCTATCCTGTTAGGAAGGAGTACTACCTGGGATATTATCAATCTATAATAGCCCCATCTCTTCAACCTCTTACAACATGGTTAGATTATAATTCAGTAAAGGATAAATTTAAAAGGCTATATGAAAGTGGACAAGCAGAACCAGAACGTTTGCTACAACGATGAGAAGCATATGTACTGGGATGAAAATGGAGTATATGTATCAGTAACAACATTAATTGGCAAATTCTGCCAAGATTTTGATAAGGATTTCTGGTCAGGTTATAAGGCATTAGAGAAGTTATTATCAGCAGACGAATTTAAGGCTGAGAAGTCTCAGTTACTAAACACACATAAGATAGATGTTAAATACTTCTGTGATATGTATGGGTTTACTGTTAATGATTACAATAAAGCTCAGCAGGATATTTTAGATGAGTGGCAGAAGACTAATGCCGAATCTTGTGAAAGGGGTTCTAAAATTCATGCAGAACTAGAAGGTAAATACACTTCTAAGAAGCAATGCGAAATAAAGAAGTTTGGGCTTGGGGGTAAATTTGAAGTGAACACCAATGATTCTTTAATGAAGCATAACAAGGATTTACTTGACATTGATAAGGGTGTATTCCCTGAGTATATGATATATAGAAAGTCAGAAGATGGTAAATTTAGGTTGGCAGGTCAGATTGACTTGCTGATTAAGGATGGCAACGACATCTACATCATAGACTATAAGACCAATAAGAAATTGGATGATAAGTCATTCTTTGATAAGAGAACAAAGAAATGTCAAATGATGAAGTATCCCATGAATAATATTATGGATTGTAACAAGATGCACTATGCATTACAGTTATCAACCTATGCTTGGATGCTTCAGAAGCTAAACCCTAAGTTCGTTGTTAAGAAATTAATACTTATACATTACGACCATCAAGGCAATGTTACAGAACATGAGCTTGACTATCTGAAGGATGATGTGGAAAGAATGTGTAGGTTCTATAAGAAGGAAGCTATATTAGAAGCCAGAAAGAATAGCAGAAGACCTATAGAATTCTAATATTACCTATATGAGTATCTTTCAAACACCTAGGTTTGAGATATTAGCAACTTATGAATTAAAAAGAATAATATGGGTCTTGGTGCTATTTTAAATGGACACACTAACGAGATGTTCGGGCTTAACAAGAATATATCAGAAGCCCGCATCCGTTTATGTAAAGGATGTAAACTCTACAAGAAGAGTGTAGTATTGGGGGAGATATGTAACAGTAAGTTATGGGTAAACCCCGATAATGAAGATGTAAGTACAGAGAAGAAAGATGGTTATATTAATGGATGTGGGTGTAGGTTAAGAGCTAAAACAACTCTACCTAACGCAACGTGTCCTATAGGGAAATGGTAATTTAATTAAATGAGTATGGATAATTTAAGTACAGTAGAAGCAGTATTAAAAACAAAGAATCAATTAATCAAAGGAGATGGTAATGGTAAGAATAGTTTAATGGGTAATGGTGATGTATTTATTATGTCTCCTACTGTAGCTGAAATGGCTAAACAGGATGCTAAAGTAAAGTTCAATGAACAAGTTGAAGAGGCTAGAGCAGAATGGAATGCTAAAATTGAAGAGCAAGAGAAGCACGCTAAGATGATGGATGAGAAGATGAAGGACTTACAAATTGTCCCTATTAATAGCTATGTATTAGTTCAGCCCTATGCTAAGAATCCCTTCCAGAAGATGAAGGTAACAGAGTCAGGGTTGATACTTCCAGAATATACTGGCACATTTAAGAATCCTGATTCAGGAGAAATGGACCAAGAAGTGAACCTATCAGTTCAAGCTTTAGTAATAGAGGTCAGTCCTTTATGTAAATTTGTGAAGGAGGGCGATATTATTTACTATAGAAGAGCTTGTGGGGTTCCTATTCCATTCTTCGGGCAAGGATTTGAAGTTGTAGCTGAACCCCAAATTCAGGTAGTAGTTAATTCTGGGTTAAAAGATAGATATACGAAGGAATTTAAAAGTGATAATGCATAATGGAAGAGAAAGTTTATTTTATGCCAGGTGAGGTAGTAACTCTTAAGCAAGATATACCTAACAAACCTGTAATGATTGTGGTTAAGAAAGAGACTATGAGCATTAGGACTCATGGTGTTTCAAATATGGCAGAAGATTATTTTAAAGGTATTAGGTGTAGATGGTTCTCTACAGAAGGAGTTTTGCAGGAAGCTATTTTTAATACCAAAGACCTTTTGAAGGTATAATTGATTTAGTTAAAGTATGATAAGTATGTTTCAACAGGGTGGGCAGATGAACGAAGAACAAAAAGCGTTCACTGCCTATCTTATTAAAGTCCTAAACCCTAAAGATGCAGCGGACTTTGAGAATAAAGTAGCACAGCTATCAGAGAACGAATTAAAAGAGTTTTATAAACAATACAAAGCAATGGAAGGTAGTCAAATTTCAATGGCTAAATTAGGAGCCAAATTAAGTTATGTTCAAACCCTTAGAGGTGAGTGCCCAGAAGGATACGAGGTTGAGAAGTATATGGCTGGAGGTTGTGTTAAGTGCAAGAAGAAAGCTGAGGGTGCTAAAGTAGTAGATATATTTAAGGATAAATGTGGAGGTAAAGCTAAGAAGAGAGTTAAGAAAGACCAGAAAGGTGCTGTAGTTAATAAGGCTGATACCGTACACACAAATAAGGGAGTGTATAATGTTAGTAATAAGAAGCTTCCTTATAAAAAGATGACTCCTGCTGATTATAGAAAACTATCTGATAAAGATAAAGTTAAGGTTGATATGAAAGACCAAGCTAATGGTAGAGGTGCTGGCGGGGCAGGAGCTGTAAAGAATAAAGGAATTGGTAAGAATTACTTCGGAGGAACAGTCCAAAGACGTATAATTAAACAGTAATTATTATGACAATATTTCTATATGATAATGTAAATCATGAATTGCGATTAAACGAGCCAGAGATTCTCCTTATTAAGGAGTTCGCTGAGCTATGGACTAATGATAGAAATATCAGTAAGGAAGACCCAAAAGGTACTAAGAAGCTAAGAGCATTCAAAGAGTTTACCTATATGTACCTAATGATTGATTGGCAATCACACTACTCACAATTTACTGAAGCAGAACGTAATGAGGCTGCTAAGCAGGATAGTGGTATTACAGAAGAGGAGTTTAACGACCCTCTATTTAGGGCAGCATGTAGGAAATATAGAGAGATACAAGAATCAGCAAGAGACATTAAGTTAATAAGGGCAGCTCAGAATAAGGTAGACGAACTAATTGATTATTTCAATGAGGGTTCAGATTTACAAGAAAGAGACCCAATCACTGGTAAGCCAATCTTTAAGGCTAAAGATGTTATTGGTGAAATGTCATCTATATCTAAGGTATTAGATGAATTAGATGCCTTAGAAGCCCGTATTAAGAAGAAACAGAAGGCTGCTACAGGTCTTCGTGCTGGTGCTGTTGAGGGATATGTACCAAAACTAAAGTAATATGGCACGCGGAAGGAAACCTAAGAATAAATTACCAGAGTCCCCTACCGTCCAAGCCTTAGTTGAAAAGGTTACTGAGGTAGGGGAGAATGCTGGAGTACTAGAACAGAAGTCTACAGAATTTGAATGGGATGTTAAAATTGGGGACCCAATAGACTATTTTGACTCTAATCTGTCTTATGAACTTACTGGCTATAGACCTATTGATGGTACAAGAGGATTAGACTTTGACCCAGAATGGTTTATGGAAGCTAGACGAACTAAGGCTGCTACTGGTAAATATTGTAACGAACCAATGTTTGGTAAGGCTTATGGTGAGTTCTGGGACCAAGAATATGATAGATGTAGAAATGGCATGACTGTTAATGGTTATACTATTACTGGTGATAATTATTACTTTATAAATTACTACCAGTTACCCAATCTATCTTCTGCTACTAAAGCTGGTGGCGGTCGTTCAGTAGACTTCCCAAATTTCTTCGTGAAACAATATGAGTACTTCCATTACATAGAATTATGTAAAGTATTGAGAAAGAATGCTATTGGATTGAAAGCCAGAGGTGTTGGATTCTCAGAAATAGCTGCTGCCATCCTTATTAATGGTTACATAACAAGACCACACTTCAGAGGAGTAGTAGCTGCACAACAAGAAGGTTATGTTGATGATACCCTTAGCAAGTGCTGGATGCAATTATCATACTTAGATGATAATACAGAAGATGGTATGAGAAAGCTAAGACAGGTTCACAACACAGCTAAGTGGAAGAGAGCTTCTAGTAAGAATGTAGATGGTGTAGAATCTGGATGGATGTCAGAGATTGAAGGTATTACAGCTGATAAGCCTAATAAGATTAGAGGTGACCGTACTGATATTTTAATGTACGAAGAAAGCGGTTCATGGCCAAATTGGAAGAAAGCTTTCATTCAGGGTGATGCTTTGATTGATATTCAAGGACAGAGATTCGGTATTAAACTAGCTTGGGGTACAGGTGGTGATAGTGGTCCTGCATTAGAGGGTGTAGCTGCTGCATTCCATGACCCTAAAGGATATGATGTTCTTCCTTATAAACATAACTATACTAAGGAAGGTACTTACGTAGAGACTGCATATTTCATCCCTGCATATACTATTGTTACTGCCCCGGGATATGTTGATAATAGAGGATGGACTGACCCAGAGAAGGGTAAAGAGTTTTATATGGCTAAAAGAGCCACTAAGATAGCTGACCCTAAAGGATTAATGCTATACTCTGCTGAGTATTGCTTTACTCCTGATGAAGCATTAGCTTTGGAAGGTGATAACCAGTTTAATACTGTATTACTTACAGAACAGTTAGCTGCAATTAAATTACATAAAGTTACTCCTCCGGAGTTAAAACCTAAATGGGGACAACTAGAATATATATTCCAAAACAATGTGCACTCTGAGGAAGCTAAGAACGGAGTAAGGTTCATCCCTAGTGATAAAGGTAAAGTTTGTATTATTGAACATCCTATTAAGAGCGAGAATGGTGTAGACTTTAGAAACCTATATGTAGCTGGTATTGACGGTATTGATATGGGTATGAATGATACATCAGATAATACAAGGGACCCATCAGACTTCTGTGTAGTAGTTAAAAAGAGATGCTTTGGTTTACAAGAGCCAATGTATGTTTGTGTCTATAAAGACAGACCTAACAACCTTGAAGAGGCATATAGAACTACCTTAAAGATATTGGAATATTATAACTGCAAGGCTTGTCTGGAATCTACTCGTATTAGTATCCTTACTTGGTTTAGAACTAAGCACAAGGAGGAGAGATTCTTAATGAGAAGACCAAGAGCTACTCAATCTGATATACAGGGTGGTAGGAGTAAACAGTTTGGTGCTCCTGCAACTGAAGCAGTTATTCAACATCAGTTAGACCTTATTGATTGCTACATCAATGACTATTGTCACAATATGTGGTTTGAACCAATGATTAACGAGCTTATCACTTACTCGTATGAAAATAAGAGAAAGTTTGATATTGTAGCTGCAATGGGTATGGCTGAACTAGGAGATGAAGAATTAAGTGGAATTACACCACAGGAAGTTGATAATGGAGGTAGGAAGTTAAAGTTATTTGGTTACTGGACTGATGAGAATGGTGTTAAGCATAAAGGAGTCATTCCAGATAAACAGTCTATAGTACCTAGGTTTAACCTATTCCCCACACAATATTATGACGACACAGGATATAGAACAAGCAATCCGAGATTTAATTAAATCTTTATATTGCGTAGAATATCAAGGAGTCCTAAGGGTCTATGAAACCACTTATAAATTCCCAGGAGAGGAGCCTGAGCACGTGGGATATAGAATGGACCTTGGACTTAATAAAGATGAGAAGCCATTGTCCATTGCGTGTGATGGAACGGCTGAGGAATTTTTGAAGTTTATTGAGAAAGAACTAAAGGAGAGAAGTTTAGTAAGAACTAAGTACTTCACTGCTATACAATTATATGATTACGAAGATGAGTGCAAAGCAAAGAAGTGATGATTATTTGATAGAGAAGATTGACAAAGCTGTAAATGAGTTAGTCTTCAATAAATGGAAGTTACAGAAGGCATACAACTACTATAATGGTAAGAGAGACGCCGAACAGTTTAGGTATCTTGAAGAAAACTTTGGAATAGGTAATCCTACTTCTATTGAGTTCACTCCCCTTATAAAGAAACACGTTGATGCTTTAATTGGAGAGTATTTAGACATTCCAATTCTTCCAAAGGTATCTTGTAAAGATAAGGAAACAATCTCCAAGATTACTAGGCAGAAGGAGTTAGAAATAAGCCAGCAAGTCTATACATTCTTACAGAAGCATTTGAACAATCAAATTCTAGCCTTTATAGGAGGAGGTAATGTTAGTGATGCTTCAGTTGAGGCGGATATAGAAAAGCTAATTGAAGATATTAATAACAACTTCATCAGTGACTATGAGATAGCTGCACAGAACGTTATTGAGTACGTAATTCAATCAAGGAACACTGACTTGGCTAATAAGCTAAAGGCATTACTATTAGACTTACTTGTTACTGGATGCTCATTCTATAAAGTTAAACCATCAGCTAGTGGAACTAATATTAGTATTGATGTTCTTAATCCCTTAAATACATTTGTTGATAGAAACCCTGAATCTCCTTATGTAAAGGATAGTTATAGGGTTGTAATTAGGAAATGGATGACCAAACAGCAAATTCTTATTGAGTATGGTAAAGACCTAAATGATGAGAGTAGGGCTGAATTAGAAGATATGTATGAGCATTACTCTGACAGTTCTTATATGTATATTAGAGCTATGGAGAATCAAGTAGGATGTAGACCTATTATGGAAGGTGAGGGTGCTGGATTAGATGCAGGTAAAGGTATTGTTCCAGGTTTCCCTGCTGATACTTATGAATCATTTAATTACAAATTACTTCCTGTCTATGAAACTGAATGGATTGATATAGATAAAGAAGGTGATGAGTATGTTCAGAATAGGTACGAGGGAGTTAGAATCGGACAGTCAATATATGTTCTTACTGGCAAATCAGAGAATGTAATTAGAACTAAGGATGCTCCTACTAAATGTGGACTATCTGTTAATGGTATATATCTGGTTAATAGAGACAATGTTCCACAATCTTTAGTATTACAATGTGCACACCTACAAGATAAGTATGACTTAATTACTTACTTTAGAGATAATATCTTAGCTAATAGTGGTACTGATGGAGACTGGCTAGACTTATCAATGCTTCCAACTATATTAGGTGATGACCTTACTGAAAGAATACAGAAGTGGATAGCATTTAAGAAGACTGGGGTAGCTTTAGTAGATACAAGTCAAGAAGGTAGAGCATTTAATAACAATACTTCATTTGCTGGATTTACTGACACTATTAAAGTACAAACAATCCAAGCATTTGACTTAGCATTACAGAGAGTGGAAGACCAAACCTCATCTATTACAGGAGTATTTAGGGAAAGGCTAAATGGTATTCAACAGAAGGATGCAGTTAGTAATGTAGAGGCTGGAGCTAGAAACTCATATACTATTACTAAACCATTCTATCAGACTATGGATACATTATCAATAGACATTCTTAGAGATTGTCTTGATATAGCTAAGATAGTGTGGAAGAAAGGATTAACTGGAACTCTAATTCTTGGAGATAAACTACAGAAAGTATTTACTGCATTACCAGAGCATTTTACTCATACTGATTATGATGTGCATATTGTGCCGAGTACTCAGATTATGAAGGAGATGCAGAATGTTCAACAAATCATTATTGAGCTTATAAAGAGTGGTCAATTAGACCCAGATATGATTGTTGATGCTTTAACTGCTAGAAGTCTTACTGAACTTAAGGCTAAGGTTACTAAAGCCTTTGCTAAGAAGAAGAAGGAGATGAATGAGGTAGGTCAAATGCAACAGCAGCTTGAACAATTACAGCAAGAGAATCAGAAGTTACAACAACAACTACAACAAGCTCAAGGCAAGATTGAAAGTCTTAATGAGGCTAAGTTGGACATTGAGAGACAGAAGGTTCAGAATGAGGCTGATATTAACTGGTATAATGCTAGGACTCAAAGAGACAAATCTCAGAGTGATGCTGAGAACGATACTAAGAGAACAGACATTGAATATGCTCAATTATTCGATGGTAATCAAATGAATAACGAAGTTAAAAACGCATAGAAATGATAAATCTCAATCAGAATGAAAGACCAACCTCCCTACAAGTAAGTAGATTATCTCTACTGCCCGCAGGTAACTTTGAGTTGCCTTATGGAAGTAATGCGGTTCTTGTTAAGAATATTACTGAAGATAATGTAACTGTAGAGGTGTTATTAAAAGATGCAGAGGGTCAGTATATATCTACCGTGTTCTATCCTGGATGGAACCCTGAGTTAGTTATAGGGATTAAGGCTGTACCTGAGAATACATTACAAGTAGGTAATTAATATGGGAATATTTGTAGGTATTGGTAATTATATAGGTAGAGTTAGGCAGATTGGACCTAACGATTACTATATAATTACAGAAGATGGAATCGCTGTACTTACTGAAAGAGGTAAGCATATATTATTAGATAAATATGTTACAGAAGATGAAATCGCTACCTGGGTGAAAGAACACATGGTGTTTTGGTACGATATGTCAAAGCCTGTGGATACATATATTCCTGGCGTTACCTATGCAAATCCTTTTGTTAATGGTGGTGGAAAATTAACTTATGATAAGACTATAAATAAGTGTATAATAACCCATACACCTACAAATAACAATAATGTTGCATTTTGGCAAATAATTGTAAAACCGTTACAATATGTAGAATCTTATAAAATACGTGTAACAGGATTGCCAACAGGTTTCACTATTAAAGGAAGGATTGGATATGATAATATTCAGATAACGTCTGATGGAGAATATGACATACCTGAATACAGGAACAGTAGCACAACAAACACATCTTATCCTGGATTTTATTTGGCAGGCGATAATGTGAATGATGTGGATTGTAATATTGTGGTAGAAGAAATACCCACAAAACAATCCGTTCCCACAAACGAGATACTAAAAGCCAATCCCTACTTGCAGGATTTCAGTGGAAACAACAGGCCGCTGAAACTTAACAATTTCCTGTTCGCTGCAATGAGCGGTGTGGGAGGGTATGATATTTCTAGCACCAATATTCTACCCGATAGAGCAAATGTTACTGTTACAGATAACAGAATTATTCATATTACTAAAAAACTATCCACTACGGATAACATGGTAAACATAGTTCCGGCAAACTCTAACCCAACGCATAAGTTTAAGGTTACAGGTCTTTCTGATGGCAGACAAGTTAGTTTGGAAAACAGAAATGGCGGATTTTATACTTTTGACAACGGGGAACATGAGGTGACATTAACCTATCCCGAAGGAACTACATCATTATACAACGCCATAGGAGTTACAGGGGATATAGGAGATATGGACGTAACAATAGAGTTTATACCTAGATATCCCAACGCCCTAGTAACTGATGGGGTAGATGATTATGGGCAAATACAGAACTTACAGCATGGCGTTAAGGTGTTGTTTATGACAGCAAATCCATTAGGGTTATATAAGACTTGGTATGCTCAAGACAGCTTTTCTATATATGGACAACCTGGCATTACAGCCTACAATTTTAGAAATACAGGTGGTGTAACTTATTTGGATGGTATATTAAATGAAGCTGAGGTTTCAAATAATCTGCTTAACAAAAAGCAAACAGTAACAATCGTAAATCCTACTGATGGTGGTAATAACAGCATAATATTTTTTAATAGCTATGGTTCATCTTATATGAATATGGCCTTCTACAATTCTATTGGATTTGATGCAGTACCAGAAGGTAATGTTACACTACAGAGAGTAATTAATTATGTTATTAATAATATATTAAACAAAGCATGAGGTATACTATAGTTACAGTACAATGGTGTAAAGAACATGGAATTAGTGTTCCAATCCATGCAAGAAGGAGTTTAGATGGCTCAGAGGTGATTCTACATGAAGATTTCATTAAACCAGTTATTAATAATGATGAAGAGATTATATTCTACCCATACGACAGTGTAGAATTAAATGAAATATTAAATAGTGAAACATGGCAGCAACAGGAGTAAAAATATCTCAAATGGATGCTACTAACACCCTTGCTGGAGATGAGTTAGTTCCTATAGTACAGAATGGAAGTAATAAATCAGCTACCATCTCTAAAATCAAAGAAGGGTTAGCAACAGAGGCATGGGTTATAGAAGCAATTAATAATGCTGGCGGTAAGACAGTAGTTGTTACTGAATTACCTACAAAGGGAGATGTAAATAAAATCTACCTAATTCCTAACGAAAGTTCAAGAGCTAATGATGTATATGATGAATACATTTATCTTATTACAGAACAAAAGACTGGCTGGGAGTTCTTAGGAAATAAACACGTAGACGTAAACTTAAAAGATTATTATACTAAGGCTGAGGTTAATGAAGCAATTGAAGGAGTCGAAGGTAGAACTACTAGTGCACTTGCTCTAAAGGTTGATAAGGTTGATGGTAAGCAATTATCTACCAATGATTATACAACAAGTGAGAAGAATAAATTGCAAGGTATTGCTACCAATGCTAATAACTATACCCATCCAACTACAGCTGGAAATAAACATCTACCTGCTGGTGGTACAGTAGGGCAGGTGTTAGTCAACAGTGGCGATGGTACTGGAGAATGGAAAGATGTAGAGCCTGGTATTGATTTAACTGGATTAGAAGACATTTACTCTTATGGGGTTGAATGGGATTCTACAGTAGCTGACCCTACATTGACTAGAATTGGTAATCCTCTATTACATAAGTCATTACCTATCCAATCTCAGTATAAGGGTTGTGTAGCTAATGGTGCAGAAATCAATTATTATCTAAACCCTAATGATTGGTCACAAAAAGCTGATGGAACTCCTTCTGTATTAGATGGAACTGATGGTACCGTAAGAGTACATATACCTAAATTCTATGGTAAGTCTGGAGTTGAAGGTACTAAGAGGTGGGTTAGAATGTCTACTATTAAGATGGACAATACCTGGATTGAAATTCCAGAAATGCTAGTTGATGCTTACAGAAGTACTGTTGATACTACAGTTTCTGCAACTCCTAAAGCAGTTTCAGTAGTTAATACTACAGCACAGTTCAGAGGTGGAGGTAATAGAACTGCTAACGACACATATTTAGATACTGATGCATTTAGAAGTGACTTAGGTAAACCAAGAACTAATATCTCAAGAGCTAACATGAGAACTTATGCTACTAATGCTGGTTCAGAAATGTTGTGCTATGAGTATTACAAGTGGATATTCTACTGGGCTTGGGTTGTTGAGTATGCTACACTAAACTCACAAAAAGCCTATACTGCTGATTTAACAGCTGAAGGTTATCATCAAGGCGGATTAGGTGATGGTGTTACTACATGGAATGGTGATTGGAATACTTATAATGGTTATTACCCATTAACACCATGCGGATACTGTAATGATATTGGTAACTTTACTGGAGTTAAGGATTTAGTTATTCCTGAAACAGTAATAAACGAATCTACAACAGTAGCCTCTAAGACATTTAAGGTTCCAAGATGGAGAGGATTTGATAATCCATTCGGAGACATCTGGACTAACCTAGATGGTATTATCTTAGAGAGAACAGCCGCTAATCAGCCAAGTAGTGTATACACTACAACTGACCCAACAGCATTTGGAGATGATAATACAGCTAAGGGTAAAATGACTGTTGCTGGTACTGAGATTGCATCTGATGGATGGATAAAAGACTATGACCTAGGAGAAACAGGTGAAATCATACCTTCAGTGGTCGGCGGTTCTGCTACTACTTACATGTGTGACTATCACTACTGCAATGCTTCAAGCACAGCACTAAGAACGCTCGTCGTTGGCGGCCGCGCTTTTGATGGTGGTGATGCTGGTCTTGGCTACTTCTATTCTTACGTTGGGGTCGGCTATGTCGGTTCCCGTGTGGGCTTCAGAACACTAAATAAGGTAGTTTAACAAAATATACAATAGATAAAATACGAGATTAGGGGTACTATTTACCTACATTCTGTTGGTGCTGGACAAGTTAAATTTACTATAAAACACTCATCGTTAGCAGCAACGCTAATAATGGTAGTAATGCTAGTCTTAGCTACTTCAATTCTAACAATGGAGTCAGCAATGTCAATTCCAATGTAGGCTTATTATATATTTCTTTATTTAGGTAATTTGGTTTCATTTTATAGTCTAAATAGTACCCTTGCCTCTTGGCAAAAGACAACGTAGTATTTAATAACTGGATGTTAGTAGGTTTAGTCTCGAACGCTTCTAAAATAAATATATAAGACTTGAAACGTATAGGTTATTTACATGATAAGGTTTATAATATAGAGAATATCGAGAAAGCTGATGATAAAGCTAGGAAGCATAAGTCAGTTAGATGGGGAATCCTCAAGCACGACAAGAATAAACAAGAGGAGAATGAGAAGTTGTCGGAACAGCTAAAAGACCTGGTCTATGAGACTTCTGAGTATAGTACGTTTAAAATATATGAACCCAAAGAGAGGTTAATATTTAGACTACCATACTATCCAAATAGAATAACACATCACGCTATAATGAACGTGATGGAACCTATTTGGACTAAAATATTTATAAAGCATACATATTCTTGTATTAAAGATAGAGGTATTCATAATGTAGCTTATGATTTAAGGGCAGCATTAACTGAGCATCCCAATGAAACTCTTTATTGTTTGAAGATGGATGTTAGAAAATTCTATCCGTCTATTAATCACGATATACTATGTGAAATCATTAAGAGAAAAGTAAAGGATGCAAGTCTTCTAGTATTACTCATTGGAATCATTTACTCCGCTGACGGAGTTCCTATAGGTAATTACTTATCTCAATTCTTCGCTAACTTGTACTTAGCTTATTTTGACCATTGGGTCAAAGAAGAGTTAAAATGTAAATTCTACTTCAGGTATGCTGATGATATTGTAATTCTCAGCAGTGACAAGAACTTCTTAAGAACAGTACTTATAGCAATTAAGATGTATTTGAAAGAGGTTCTGGATTTAAGGTTAAAACCAAATTATCAAATATTCCCAGTAGATGATAGAGGTATAGACTTTGTAGGTTATAGGTTCTATCATACCCATGTGTTACTAAGGAAGTCAATTAAGATTAGATTATTTAGACTGGTAAAGAAGTATCAGTCTGGTAAGATTGACAGACAAGAATTAAGAAGGAGAATGCAATCCTACTTTGGTTGGTTGAAGTTCTGCAACTCTAAGAATTTGTTAAGAAAGATTCAAAGAGAAACAGGTCTAAGATTCTCTAATTGGGATGGGAAGAAATCTAATATTTCTAGATTTTATAACAAGTATATTCATGTTGTTGATATGGTTAGTTACAGTAAGTGTTTTAGAGTTAACTTTGTATACAATAACAAATCCTATTACTTTGAGAGTAAGAGCAGAGAGTTATTCTACTCTCTAACAAGATATTCATTCCCAGTAAATTTTAAAATAAGACCTTATGTTAGAACCAAAAAGAGTAGAAATGAATGTACAGCCTAACTCAATAGAAAAGCTAGGTAACGGTACATATTACTATAATTATGACATTACGTCAAAAGAAGTTGATGTTACTGACCCAGAAACAGAAGATGTAACACAAGAGACAAGGTGGACATATGTTCAGGTTCATCTACATGGTCAACCAGACCATAAAGAATGCATTAAAGCTATTATTAGGCAGTATGTAGACCAAGATGAAGAGTTTGATTTAATCAACAGCTCCAACAGTATTGTATTAGGATTATCTGATAATCAGACTGATAGACAGAAATACCTAGACTATCTTACACTAGTAGGAGAAATCAAAACTAAAGTTAGAGCTGACTTTAACGTATAATTATGGATTCAGTATTTAAAATATGTAAGAAGGGAGCCTGCGGTATTACAATCACTGGGCTAGAGAAAGACAATGATGAATACTTAAATGAGGATGGAGAAGTTGCAGTAAGTACTCGTAATTATACCTATAGTCAAACTGTAACTATTAATGCTATAACAAGTATTAAATCTTCTGGAGAAGAAATAACACAGAAGTATGACATTGTTGAACACGTTATAGATTGTATTGATGAATCTGAAATGGAAATGCCTATTGACGGTTTATATGAAGTTACACATATAGTACTACCCACTGATGCATGGTTGGATTATGTGTTAGAGGGGAATGCAACTGCTTTAACAGCTTATAACTCTATTTACTACTATGATACCAAGTCTGAGGTATTTATGAAGTATGTTGATGAAGAGTCTGTTGAAGTAACTATAGAAGAGGTGTTAGAGGTGAATGCTATACCTCCATCTACTGTCACTGAGAAGACTACTACGATTATCAGAGGTGATAAGAATACGTTCTGTATATGCCATATTAATGAATGCTTCTACAGACTATGTAAAAATCTTTTAGGAGATTTACCTGGAAGGTGCAAGAATAGGCTTGATGATGTTAAACCACTAATCTACAATAGGGATATTATATGGATGGCTATCAATATTATTAAATATCTAATTGAGCTGGGACAGTATTACGAAGCTCAGAGAGTATTAGAGGATGTTACTCAGTGCGGAGGAATTTGTAGGGATGTTATGATTGATAAGAATACTATAGGAGGAGGTGGTTGTGGATGCAATAACTAACCTGAAGCTTAAAGTGATTAAGGACTTTAATAAGTTCCTTAACAGACTAAATAAAGGCTATATAGATAATTATGACATGATTCTACATCAAATAGCCTTTATACAAACCTGTCAACACTTTGACAAGATAGATGGGATATATGAATTCTTAATGAATAACTAACATGGCGATAGAGAGAGATACAAGACGTTATGCCTGTATTCATGATTTAAACAATTACTTCAAGAAGAAAGACCTACTAGGAGGTTTAACCGAACTAGAGCAAGAACAGTTAAGGAAGAATATAGGTATTATTGATTATGGCGGAGAAGGCGGACAAGCTAAGCCATTGGAAGTAACATATACGCTACTTAATGATTACATAAGTAAGAATAGCTTAATAACAGGAGCAAGGTATGTTATTACAGACTTTCAAACTATTTACTCTTCTAATGTCACTAATAATTCAGGTCAAAAGGTTACGTGGGGTACTGAAGACTCCACTAACCCTTCTCCTGTTTGGAAGTTAATTGTAACAGCTATTACCAATAATCGATTAGACCCAAGAGTTGTTATTGACGATATTAGAATGAAGGATTGGGTTATTGAGTATGACCCAACTAAAGAGACTCTTGAGGATGGGACTACTACTAAGGGTAGAATAACATTTATGAGGGATAGTCACTTTAACTCAGCACACTATGATTTCAAGAATATTAAATTCAGAAGAACTGCGGAGGAGTTAGATAATACTAATCTTAATCTTGGGGCAGCATATGGAGATTTCTATACATTCTCAGACTTAACTGGAGGAGTTATTACTGATAGTTCAGAATTACATAATACTAAGCACAATGAATTAAAACAAGGATGCACTAATAATATCTTTCTAGGTGATACTTACGATAATGTGCTAGAAGCAGACTGTAGAGGTAATACTTTCCTAAGGGGTTGTCATGATACAACTTTAAGATGGAATTCCGTTAATAATATGTTCAATGAGAACGTATGTTATATGGAAGGTTCATTATATAATAAAGTATTTCCTATTGGAGATACTAGCTTATCAATGACCATTACTAAAACAATTCATAAGGTTAATGAGGCTACAATTATATCCTTCTTAGACCCTATGACATATGCTTATCAAATTATTCAAATCTAAATATGGCAGAGTTTATACGTCTTGATGAACAAGAACAGGATGCCCCCATTTTACCCGATTATCCTCATTCTATTTCTAATATAAAGCCCGATACTAAAATAATTGATGGAGTTATCGAGAAGGAAGAGGTAGAAGGAATCTGTGCTGACTATAGTGTTATTACAATAAATAAAATAGATAGTGCAGAGATAGAGGAAGAAGGAGTAGACCACATCTGTATCAAGGATGATTGTGATACTTCTAAGTACTATGGGTGTACTGGTGGAGATGACGGATTCCAAAAGGAGAATCTATTCTCAGAGTTAACTGATGAATATCAGAGAACAATAGCCAGAATTAATCTTGGTATAGCAGATGAATATGCTCTAAAGTGGGGAAACATCAAAGGTAACTTGTCTAATCAAAAAGATTTATATACCTTTGTGACTGATTCAATAGCCTTTGATATTAATAAGGTAATTGATGAAATAAATCTAAAACTTGCTCAATGGGCGTGTGAAATTGAAATAAGATTAAATAACAAAGCTGATATATATTCACCTAGCTTTACTGGAACTCCAACTACTACATTACCATTAATGACAGACAGTTCTAATAGAATTGCATCTACTGAATGGGTTAATGCTAGAATTGAAGCAGCAGCTATAGATGAAAATATCAAAGCCATATCAGTAGACCCAGAGTATATGAGTTATGGTGATGAGCCTACTGATGTAACTGTAACTTGGGAATACTACAAAGATGTAACTGAGCAGACAATCAACGGTGTAACTCTTAAGCCTGAAGCTAGGCAGTATACATTTGCTGGAATGACTACTTCTATGGTTATTACGTTACGATATAAATATGAGGATATTACTGCTGTAAAGGTAGTAACATTTGACATTAAATATCCTAACTACTATGGAACCTCACCAGACTATACTAAGTTAAACAAGACTATTGACAATATATTTACTACTACTGCAAATGGCAGTGAGTACATATACGTTATGATTCCAAATGGTTCTAGTGCAGTGTTGGCAGTTAGTAGTATTATTGGTGGATTTAGACTCTTAGGTACACAGGAAATATTTGGTAATATATACTATATATTCAAGAGCGCTAATGCAGGGCTTGGGGAAACAACAATAGAAATATTAAGTCAAGCTGGATTTGATTCTAAAGGGTTTGACACTACTACAATTAAAGAGCTTTTAGCATCTAAAGTTGATAAGTATACTGTCTACACTAAGGAAGAAATTGATAAGAAGTTGCAGGACATAGAATCAGGAGACATTCAGCTTAATAATTATTATACTAAGGATGAAGTTAAAGCACTAATTCCAGATGTATCAGGTAAAGCAGACATAGAAGACGTACCTACTAAGGTATCTCAACTAGAGAATGACTCTCACTACATTACAGATATTCCAGACGAATATGTTACAAAGCATGAGCTTGATAGCCGAGGGTATTTAACAGAAGAGATTGAGCCGGCATTTATAGCTAGTGCAGCTGCAACTATAAATACTACTGATATACAAAATTGGAACAACAAGGTAGACAAGGTCCAAGGAATGGGTCTGTCAGAACAGAGTTTCTCCCTGGAAGAGAAAAATAAACTGAAAGGATTAACTAATTATAGTGATACTAACATTAGGGAATTAATTAGTGCAGTTGATGAGAAGGTTAGTAAGAAAGCAGACAAGAGTGAAATTCCTGACATTAGTGGTAAGGCTGATATAGAGGATGTACCTACTAAAGTATCTCAGTTAGAGAACGATAAACATTACTTAACAACAATTCCAGATAACTTAGTTACTGAAGAAGAATTAGATAGTAAAGGATTTCTAACTGGCTATATTGAAACTGACCCAACTGTCCCAGAATGGGCTAAACAACCTAATAAACCTACATATACCCTTGAGGAGTTAGGTGCAGAAAGGGCTGGGACAGCAGCAGAAATACTTGAGATAGCTAACAACTTTACTAGACAGCAGTTTGACATACTTACTCAAGATTCTGACCCTTCTTATAATACCTTTAAGGAAGTTGGAGATGCTATTATAGAGAGTAATAGGACAATTGCTACAATAAGTACTACATTAGAGAGTAAGGCAAATAAGAGCGAATTATTCTCTGGTAAATATCAAGACTTAGACGGAAAGCCTGAGATTCCTAGTATAGAAGGTCTGGCTACCGAGGATTATGTTAAACAGGCTATAGCCAATATTCCTGAAACTGATTTAAGCAACTATGCTTTAAAGAGTGAACTTCCAGACATTAGTACTAAGGTTGATAAGGTTGAAGGTAAAGGATTGTCCACCAATGACTTCACCAACGAGAACAAAGCTAAGTTACAATCACTCGAGAATTATAATGATACATACGTAAAAGGACAGATAGGACTACTTAATGTATTTAAGTCAGATGTGCAGGGCTATATCATGCATATTGAGAAGGCTCTTTATCTATCTGAGAATCTGTCTGACTATTACACTAACTCTGAAGAGGCGTATGATTTTATAGTAGCTCTATCCAGGGCTAGATTAGTAACACTAGAATATGCAACTTTGAAATTTGTAACAGCTTACAGAAAGACAGCTACAGATACTAAAGATACTGATGATGTTAGAACTGTAGAAGTGATAATGATGTTTCACTATGATGAACTTCAGGACTTGAAGTTAACATTTACATTAGTAGTAGGAACTAAAACGACGTATACATTTAATAAGGAATTTATAACACCTTCTTCCACGGGAACTGAAGCCTTAGTTGAAAGACTTACAGCATTAGAGAAGTTGGTGCAAGGTCTTGATTTAAGTAAAACGATAGTATTAGAATAGAATGGCAAATGAAATGGTAAATAACAAGCAGGTAAATTTCTGGAGGGGTGACCAAATCCCTCCAACCATTTACCACATTTGGATTAAAGATAACAGTAAGATGCTCTTATTTGATGGGGAACAATGGGTTGTATTCCTTGATAATAAAGAGATTATCGACATTGTGAATAAGATTCAAGAGAAGCTTGATAATATGCAAAAAGAAATCGAGAACCTGGGCAATAAGACTGTAAATAAGAAGGCTATTAAGAATAATCCAGTACTAGACGGTACTGACTTACTTATTGGGTGGTCAGGTAACTTTATAGATAAAGGTCTAACTGTTGCTCAAACAGCTCAGAGGTTTGATGAATTATTAACAACTCAAATCATATAGGAATGATAATAGATAAGAAGATTGTATATGCTAGAAAGAAAGAAGAGTTTGAGCCACTAATACCCACAATACCAGAAGGGCTTAACCCAGTAGTATTCATTGAGGATACTAGAGAGGTGTGGACTTGTGGTACTTACTTTAGTATTGGCTATCCAAGTATAGAAGTATCAGAAGTTAGCGGCTCTGTTAAGGTTCAAATAGGAAATAGCTTCTTCCTGCTAACTCCTACAGGTGACAGTATTAGCCTTAGAAAAGGTGATGGTAATAGAATTATTATCAGCAGTAATGCACTTAATAGAGTGGATACTGAACCTCCTTTGAAGTGGGATGCTTCTAATAGGAAGTTATTACACATGGAGAGCGGTGTAGCTTCAGGCTCTTATGGACAATCAACTAATCTAGGAAATGCTAGTGTGTTTGTTGTTCCAAACTTTATAGTAGATGCTACAGGACATATAACATTTGCAGAGAATCATAATATTGAGATTAGGGACTATGTTGAACAGGTAGCTCCATCTAATCAGATGGCTGAGAGAAACATATTATTATCCTACAATGAAGCTAACAATAATATGGACACATCTCAAGTTAGAAAGGCTAATGGTTTGACATTTAATGATGCTACACAAAGAATAACTGTAGCAGGAGGAATGGTTTCAGATGGTGCGGTAACAGTTAATCATGGAGACGTTTCTGTATTAGATGGCTATATTATTGGTAAGCTAAAGGGAGATGTAGAAGGACAAGCTACTCCTAAGATTCACTTGTCATTGAAGCCAGAATATGGTGGTGCTTCTACTAAATTGTATGGTCATGTAAAGTTACAAGACATATTAAGTAGGAAACCAGACCCATCAAGTGATAATGAAAATATAAATGATACTAACGTAGTCGCAGCTATTGCAGCATCTCCACTAATGGTATGGAATGCTATAGAAACTGCTAAGAGTTATGCTGATAGTATCCTCGGCTCTAATAATGCTATGCTATTTAAGGGAGCATTAGAGGCTGGTATATCTTCTCCAGGTACTTATACACCAATGGCAGATATAGGTAATACTTATGTTGTAACCTTTGGTAATGGTGCTTATAGGGATAGTGTGGGGTATATAAACGGAGTGTCGGTAGAGGTTGGTGACTTACTTATATGTAAGGAAGCTACTGCTGCTTCTGATGGTACTAACTGGGAAGAGGTTTCTAAGAAGTGGACATATGTTCAGACTAATACTACTGGAGTTGTTAGTGGACCTTCATCCGCTACAATAGGACAACTGGCGGTGTTTGACAGTATAACAGGTAAACTAATAAAAGGATTACCAAATGGCTCTGTGGGACAAATGTTAGTTATTGGTGAGTCTGGAATACCTGCATGGGCTAATAAACCAGACAGATTAAATTATGCGTTATCTTTCCAGGTAAAAGGTGTGGAATTTACCTCATTCGATGGTTATGAAGCTAAGAAGGTAAATTTCATTGCTGGAGATAATATGTTTATCACTTCAGACAACCAAGGCAATTTAACATTAGCAGCAGACCCAGGAAGTAATACTGTGAATACAGCTGGAGCTACTGATTTAATAAACACAAAGTTATTCTTAATCGGAGCAGAATCACAGACTGAAAGTCCTCAAACATATAGTAACAGATATGTGTACGTTGGTGCTGATAATTGCTTATATAGTGATGGTAAAAAAGTATCAACAACAGACCATACTCATCCTATATATGTAACATTAGATACTGAGCAGACTATTAATGGAAGTAAAACATTTACAACTCCTATTATATCTACAGTAGCTAGCGGAACTGCACCATTTAGAGTTGCTAGTAACACATTAGTGACTAACCTCAATGCAGATAGACTTGATAACTTACATGAAAATTCTTTCCTACGTTATAGAGATACTGTCACTACTCAAGTTAACACTTTATGGGCACAGATAGGCATAAGGCAGTATAATAAAGCCCTTCCAGATGGATTAGAGGAATCTAACACATATAATTACGGTTCTGTAATATCATTACCTGGAAACGACTCTAGGTTAGATATTTGGTACAATCACCATTCTAGTGATGCAGAGTATAAATCAAATGGTATTCAATATAGAACAGGATGGGGAGATGGTAAGATGCCATGGAGAACATTATTAGATACTGTAAACTATCCTTCATATGCTGATTCACATTATGTTACTATCGCCACTGACCAGGCAGTTACTGGTACTAAAACCTTTAGTAAATATATTAAGTTTAGTAATTCTTGGGAAGCTGCTGGCCTTATGGGTTCAGGTGATATATCACTTGGAGCAAGTAATCGTAATCTAGTATATCTTAACACTACTGAATTTAGACCACATGGAGCTGAGACTAATAAGATTGCTCTTGGTAATGATAGTGGATATTGGAAGAGTGTAACCTCTGGACAATTCATATCTAAAGTTGGGTCTGGAACTGCGCCATTGGTTGTAGCTAGTAATACCTTAGTAAGTAATCTTAATGCTGATTTGCTTGATGGGTTACACGCTAAAAGCTTTATATTCTACAAGGAAGAAGACTTTGACCCAGCCACTTATGATGGTTATTACATGGGAATGACTACAAAGTCAGGCATAAATACCAATTGGTGGCATATCATATCTATGAACTGGGGTGGTTCTAATATGGGAATTGTAGGAAACAAGACCTGGGTTACACAACTTGCATTACCTACACAGGATAGGCGTGGATTAAAATATCGTACTGGTAATTCTACTTCCTATGGTTCTTGGGTAGATATATTAGATGTTACTAATTATGCAGGAACTCTCGATGGACGTTACCTTAAGAAGGCAGGAGATACTATGACTGGTACTCTTGGAATGGGTGCTAATACTATATACTGGAAAGAGAATGGCTTTGGTGATAAATTTGGATTAACACCATATTTTAGTGGTACTGATGATAGTAATTATCTAGCCTTTATGAGTTCTGTTGGTGCAGCTGGAACAGACCCAACTATGACTGCTAAGATGGTATTAACAGGACTAGGAAATGTGGGAATTGGCACTACAACTCCAACACAGAAGCTTCATGTTATTGGTGGAGGTTTATTTACTGCATTACTTACTACTACTGGTATTACTAATAATGGAACCTTAACCCAGAACGGCGATATTATAATAAACCAAGCTAGCTCTACAGGAACTAGACAAGTTAGATTCCAAGGTGGGGATAACGATTATGGTAGAGTAGCATATGGTGGTACAGCATCTAATGCAGGATGGATGGAGATAGCTTCTTGTGATGATGGTAATGAACCTATATATGCTAGACAATATACAGGAGTATTTACCACTGTAAAAAGAACTGCAACTCTATTGGATGCTAATGGAAATACAGTATTCCCTGGCACAGTCACAGCTCCAACATTTACTGGTGCTTTAAATGGTACTGCTGAATGGTCTAAGAGATTAGCTACTAATAGTCAGTTAACATTTGGACTAAATGGATTAACTTACTTCAATGCAGATTTAGGTGCTGGTACTGCTGCTAATCAGAATGTTGGACCAACAGCTCAATGGTGGCATATATTAAGAATGAATCATGGAAATGGTTCTGGGTATTTCGCTGATATAGCAGTCCCTTTAAATACATCCGATGGTATTTACTGGAGAAGAATACAAGGGGGTACTAACTATGGATGGTATAGAGTGTTAGATACTAATAACTACGCTGGAATTATAGACGGTAGGTATGTTAATGTTACTGGTGATACTATGACTGGTGCGCTATCTGTTGCTACTCATCTGGAGGTGAGGGCGGCTAACACTACTACTAATGCCATGTTAATCTTACATAACCCGAATAGGTCATGGGGAAACATCACATTTAGAGATAATATGTTTTATTTCGTGGATGGTAATTCTAGTACTGGAACCACATATAGACCTATAAAGGCTAACTACTATATAGCGTCTGCAACGACTTTATGTACCAATCTGAATGCGGATTTGTTGGATGGGAATCATGAGCATGTATTTTTAAGACATCGTGATACTTATGGCATTGACGGATATGATACCTTGTGGGCACAGATAGGAATAAGACAGTATAACAATGCAAAGCCAGACGGAATGGCTAATCCTATATATAATTATGGTGCTGTTATATCTCTTCCAGCAAATGGTCCAAGATTGGATATATGGTATAATCACACGTCCTCAGCGTCAGATTCATCCACTAATGGTATTCAATATAGAAGCGGATGGGGTACGGATAAAAAACCTTGGAGAATGTTGCTTGATTCTGTTAACGCCAAACATTATAATGTAGGCTCTGCTACCAAATTGCAAACCGCTAGACAAATTAATGGAACTAACTTCGATGGCACTGCAAATATCGTAACATCATACTGGGGAACAGCCAGGAACTTTACTATTGGTAATACTACTAGGTCAGTAAATGGTTCTGGTAATGTTTCATGGTCTTTTGCTGATATTGGTGGTGCTCCAGCTAGTCACTCCCACAATTATATAAATTCTAGGGGAAATTTAAATCCTCAAACAGGAAGAACTCAGAACCTAGGTGATGTGTACTCCTATAATACAGTTAGTGGAACTAGTAATGGTGCACCAACTACATATACATCCGTTATAGGGTTTGGAAGAAGTACTGGAGGTACAGTTGAGATTGCTGGAGGATGGACTGCTGGTATGGGATTGTGGTACAGAGCGTTAAGAGATACTACTGACAATTGGTATGGATGGATAAAAGTATGGGATACCAGGAACTTTGACCCTAACTCTAAAGCAAACAGCAACCATAACCACGATGGTTCATATATAACTAAAGGTGGTAGTAATAACAATGTAGTACTTGGTGCTGGTGGGTATAGAGCATTGTCAGACTTTACACTGAACTCAAATTGGGCAGCTTCTAAAGATGTTTCTGGATATGTTAAATTCCCTAACGGATTTATAATTCAATGGGGTGAAGCATATGTAGGTGCAAATTCTACGGGATATAAATCCTTCCCGATTGCATTCCCAACAGCTTGTATATCAGTACAAGTAACACATAAAACAACTGCAACCAACTGGGACAAGGTTTGTGTAGCAGGTAATTATACTAGGACTAGCTGCACAATAGCTAACGGTGAGACAGTTAATTCTATGATTAATTGGATGGCTTTAGGCTATTAGTTTATATATTTTATTTAATATTAATTTTTTAACTATGAAATTTACTAGAATGATTAATTTATCTGGCTCAGTAACAGTAGATACTATTGAAGTTTATGTAACAATGAACTACGAGGAATCACAAGCCCCTACTGAGGCTTCTTTTAACTTTACTATGGAGAATATATCTGTAAGTGGTTCCTGCTCTAAAGATGAAATCACATACTATACTGCATCTCAAGGAATAGTAACAGATGAGCTTATGAAGAAAGTGGAAACAAAGGTAAAGGAATGTATAGCAAATTATGAGTCAATTTGATTGTCTCATAGTTAATTTTATAATTTTAACTAACTATACTTTGTTTCATACTCAATAATGTGTATATTTGCACAGAATTAACAAAATTAGAAAAGGACTATGACAGTAAACGAAATGATGATTAGGCACAACTTTATTACTAAGATTATACTTAGGGATAAGGACAAGGAACTCAGTAAAGATTTAAAGGTAAAGATTATGTCAATGCGTATTGAATTAGGTAAACTTCGTAGACAAGTAGAGGATGATTTACAAGAAGCTATCTCACAATTAACTCCGAGTGAATATAGAGAGTTAGCTAGTAAAAGTGACCTAACTCAAGATGAGAGAGAACAGATAAAGGAATGGAATAAGCAAATAACTGAGGAATACAACACCTATCTTGACCAAAGGAGTAAGGATGAAGTAGCTGACTGTGCCCACTTCAACGAAGATGAGTATGCTCAGATTGTTGAAGTAAATGCAGCCAATGATGTTGAAATAAATGGACAGAAGTTATGTGCTGCTGATTTTCTAGAAGTGCTTCATAGCTTGTTCGTAGAACAGTAATATAAAACGAGGGCTGTGTGAATAACATAGCCCTTTATTTTTATCAGCATGAATGAATATATTGAGGTAATTGGTCAATTAAAACCCAAGAACAATGCTAGTTTTGCACTAGCAGATGTTAATGATTTACGTGGTGGTTACATCCAAGTTACCAATATGAGTGATATGGAAGCTTTTCTTAACACAAACAAGTTAAAGGAAGGTATGCTATGTTACGTCAAAAATTCACCTGACAGCAACCATATGTACCAATTCTATAACGGAGTATGGAATATATGGAAAGTACAAGGAGGTGGCGGAGGAGGAATGTCTATTATAGTAGTTGATACTTTAGAAGAACTACTTGATAGGGATGACCTTAGAGTTAAGGGGCAAATAGTATTCGTTAATGATATTAATGAAATACGTTACTTTAACGGATTTGTTTGGGAATCCTTCTCCAAAATTTATATACAGGATACACCACCTGAAGATAAGGGAGGTATTTGGATAGATACTTCTGAGAATAAAGAACATATGACAAGTAGTACTGTAATTCAGAACTTATTAAAAGTTATATCGGTACTGCAAGACAAGGTACAGAAGTTAGAGTTTGCATTTAACTGCCAGATAGATTCGGGGGACTTTAGAAACAATCAGAGGTATGCCTATGATGGTATGCCTAATGAGGAACCTAACTATGGTACTTCAGAAGAAGAGGACAACGCCACTCAAGAGGCTAACAAGGATGTGGTTCTTGCTGATGCACCTGAACCTACTGAATATAAAGAGTATTTACCCAATGCCAAGCATATATGCATCAAAAGTGGTACATACGCAGAAATGCAAGCTAATAAAGGTGATTTCTTACCAAAGGAATTGTTATGGTGTTATGACACTCAGACATTATGGATTAAAGACCCTAAGACATATAAACTAATTAAAATAGGTAGTACAGGTGGTGGAGGTGAAGACCCAGGACCTGGACCAGACCCAGAAACAATGGATGGAATATTAACCGAAGTCATTGGAAGCGGCAGTGGAGCTAAGACCAAGATTATTGGTATTGAGTTCGCTGACATGACAAATAAAGAGAATACATTCCTTATTCAGGTTAAGGATGGTAAGTTAGATGTACATGATTATAGATTAGATAAGAACACTTTAGCTGGTAATGCCCAGACTCAAGGTGCTGGAATTTATTATACTACTCCTTATTTCCCAATTATTCCAGAAGAAGTTGGCTCTAAAGATTCTCCAAAGATATATGTCAACATGGTATATTGTGGGGGAACATCTGAGGATAAGGATTATAATCCAGTATCTCACAATTTCGTAGAACTATGTAACCTAGGTAAGAAGGACTTAAATCTAAAAGGACTATACTTACATTATACAGAAAGGAATAGTGGAGATTGGGTTACATTACCTCTAATTGGCACTCTTAAATCTCAAGGTACATTCTTAATTAAGGGTGCTCAATGTTCCGTAGAGAACATCAATACTACACTAATTAGAGTTGGTGAACCTGATATGTATTGGACTAAAGATGCTACTCTTAATAATACAAGGCTTGAGATTGCTGGAGATACAGGTGCTGGGGTTCAAGCTCATAGTATTTGGTCTAGTAAAGATAACTGCATCAAATTTAGTTATGACTGTGCATTCTATATTAGTAGTGAGGAAACAACAGATTACTTCAAGACTACTGTTATGAACAGTACAGCACCTTGGACTACTAATGGAGTAATTAAATGGTATGTAGATTTAGTCGGAATAGGTAGTTATAACGATAAGTCAATGCCATGTGAGGCATCTCCTATTGCCACTAAGGGAAGTAATGTGTTATTAATGCGTTACTATAATATGGACCCAGTTAAGCAGGCTACTAAGGCTCTGAGTGCTAGGAGTAATGTTAAGGACTGGACTTACATCAATATGGATAAGATTAACCCTGCTATTGATATTCAAGAGTACACTCCTAAGAACTCATCTCAAAATAAGAATATATTCTTCAATAAACATCTACTAGTTGAAGGTGCTCCCAATATTGTCACTTGTACATTAGGACATGATGCACATAAGACTAGATGCTTTAACTGGGTATCAGTTGGATATTATGATGAATATATCTGGATAAGGAAAGATAGGGAAGAATATACTCCAGAGAATAAGTTTGAGTCTTTTAAGAAAGAGGACTTCAATTCAGAGGAGGTTAGCCAGAATCCTAACAGACCTGCTAATCATAAGAATTGGACTAATAAAATATACAATAGGATTAGAAGTATAACTACAGATGGTACACCATTTACAGTTCATAAGTTCATTAAGGACTTCGACGAACCTGCTGATACTCAGAAGTATTATTACAAGGTAGGAAGAGATGGAGCATGGACTGAGGAAAGGTCATTCACTCTTAGGAATAGAGACAAGGTTATTGAGAAGGGATTCAACTTTCTACAAGTAAGTGACCAGCAAGGATTTAATGCAGAAGAGTATGAAATGTGGAGGGTTAGTGCGGAATACATCAACTCTGATAAAGCTGAAAATCCATATGAATGGTGCTTAAATACTGGAGACCAGACTCAGAATGGTAATAGATTTAACGAATGGATTGACTATTACAAGGGTGGAGATGTTATCTATAGAGATACAGAGCAAATGTACTCAGTAGGTAATAATGATTTAACCCCTGTGGATGTATACACGTTAGGGGATGGAGAAGATAAAAGTAAAACTAACCCCGCCAATGTAGAATTTTTCTTTACATTTGAACACCCTTATACAGTACCCATTTCGTCTGCTGGAGTGTACATACCCTGCTGCTATAGCTTCGTATATGGTAACACCTATTTCTTGTCTATGAACTCTGAAATCACTGAATTAGCGAGGACAGATGTGTTCGGAGATGTAGTTGGAGTAAACATATATAATGACTTAAAAGATTGGGCTACTGCTGATTTAGCCAAACACGCAGCTGATTCTAAAATTAAGTGGAAGGTTGCGTTCTGTCATGAAGCCCCATTCACCATCATCACCGCCGATTTAATTATGAGCTATTTAAAGCATAATGAAGGTGGTTCTTACGATAAAAACTTAGATATTAAGAGGGGCGGAAGTCATCTAAATACAGTTGGCAATTACTGGTTTAGTCAATGGTTACAGGATAATGCATTTAAACTATGCCTATGTGGACATAAACATACATATGCAAATTCAAGATATATAAGGGAGAATCCAAATAGGACAATGGAACCTATCGTTTATGATGCTTCTTTAACTCCTTCATGGTACACTAGTTTACCAGATAGAGAAAGACAGTGTGTCCAAATCTCTACTGACGCTAGTCTAAACTATGTAAGATATGTAATGTGTCAAGCAACTGGATATAAGTTAACCTCTAATAAAGAGTTGCCTGCCAAGAACATACCTTGGTTACTAGAATATTATCCTGTATCTAGCCAGATTGAAAACCCAAATACTAATACTGCTACTGTTAAGGTTAACAGTGCCCAACAATATCCTAACTATATTATATGGAATGTAGGAACGGGAAATGAAGTTGAAGTACCATCCATGACCACAGCCAGTAGGGAGAGAATACTTGGTAAGTCTTATAAACTACAGCTAAAGGATAATACTAAAGTTTGGGCTTATAAGTATAATGTACCTATAGCTTATACTGACTTAAAGAAGGTTGGAGGTAATGGTGCTACTAACCCAAGTAATAATATAGTAATTGAAAAGACATTACAATGAAAATAAAACATTATGATGAAGTAACTGGAAGATGGGTAATCGACGGTGCTTCTAATGCTTCAGAATTGGAACTGACAAACCCTGGCTTCTTAAATGAAGCTGGGGAATCAGTTTCTATTGACAATGGCTTTACAAAGCTAGATAATAGAATGACTAAGTTAGAACAAAACCTAGCCTGGGTGTACCTTAATGGTGCAATCGGGGGTGGTGGAGGCGGAGGTGGTGGAGGAGATGGCTCCGAATACACCATTGATGTAGCTGAAGGTAGTACAGTCTATACAGCTACCAACACTGTTACACTTAATATCTTAATTAAGAGTGGTGGTGTTAAGAAGTCATTTACTATACTTGCTAAAGATTTGGCTACTAATAAGACTCTAGGGACATGGAAAAAGTATTCTATGTCTAGAACTGATATTACCATTACTGGATTGTCTGGCACCACTGACATTGAGTTATCTGCTTATGATAATGATAATGTTTATGCTACACCTACTTATGTGAAGGTAATAGCTGGTGCCATTTCATTAGAAATACAATCCATACCACCTAAGACCATGTATATGGGGGGTGTTGCGGAAGTACTTCTTAACTATACAGTAACTAATAACATCCTACAAAGTCCTGCCGAGTTCTGGATGACTATTAATGGTATTGAAGTTGCTAGGGTAGGTAACATTACTACAGCTATTCGTGCACTAAGTTATGACGCTCGTAAGCTACTGTTTGAGAGTGAACACTTTAATCCAAAAGCTGGACAAAGATTCTATTTTATAGCACAGGCAAGTACTACACTTAATGGTGATGTAATATCGTCTGAACAGATTAAATTCGACATTACTGTAGCAGATAGTAATAACTTAGTTATTGTAACCGAGGATATTACAGAGTTTACCCCATCCTCAAATCCCGGAGAAACTCTTGAGGATTTAACACAGTATGGTCAGGGTTCTCAATTAGGATTTAGTTATTACTTTAGTTATGGTCTTAGTAAGTACAGTACATTCAACATGGATTATAAAATCCATCTAATGAATGGAAGTGGTGAAGTATCATTACTCGACACAGGTACAATTAAGAATATTAATAAGAGTGAAACTAATAGATTTGCATATAGTACAGTAAACCTATCTGTTAATAAGAATGATGAATATTTAAGAATTACCCTATTTGGATATGCTGTAAACGACCCTGGTGATACTTCTGCTCAATATACCAAGACAGTTACTTGTAGGATAGTAGAGAGTGTAAGTACTGACTTATATGCTAACAATGACCTACATACACTACTTGCGTATTATAGTAAAATTACTGGATTCCCCAACACTTCTACTGGTACTTGGAATTATCCTATCAAAACTAGCGGAGATTTCATATACGAGGGTGCATTCGCATCTAAGTTCCCAGATGGTGTGAATTTTACTCTAAAAGGAGTAAATGGTAAAACTAGTGGTTTTATTCAGGACATTGATGGTGTAAATCAAATACCTGCAACAAGGCTAAGTGGTGAGGCTTACGGTTATCTTGAGGTAGCGGATGTTATGTTCCCTGCCATTGATATTGGTGCTGGTGTATCATTCTTCCAACCTATGGGATTCCATATATCCTGTACTTATAAAGCAGATTCATCTTCTTATCCAGAAGAAGTAATATGCGGTATAGGTCAATATGAAGACGGTGAGCTAAAAACAGGTTATGAAGTATCATTAGAGAAAGCTGTGTGTAAGATTGGTTCCGCTGATACTCTTACAGTTAAACTCCCTCAGAATGAACTACTTACTGTAGACCTAGATGTATCACTACTATCAGGAAATGTTTGGTACTTTAAAATCTATGTCAATGGTGTGCTGTCTGCTGTAAGTAGGGTACTACAATCCGATATTGACTGGATGTTTGGTACTGACTTCTATTTCGGATGTAGAAATGATAATGGAGTAAGAAGTAGATTCTCTGATGTTAATATTTATGATATTAAGATTTATACATCTTCACAGAGTGAATATGCTATTGTTCAGAACTATATATCCGCCACTGAGCAAGCAAGACTTGTAAGAGGTCAGATTGATGCCTCGTTGGATGCTGAGTTAAGAACTAAGAATCTATTCGACAGTGCTGGCAATTGTTTAATTTGGGATAAGACATTAGATGGTGGTAAGGGAGGATTCCTATCAGGAGAACTATTATATGCAAAATTAGTAGAGCAGATGGAAGTTAATACTCCGTATCCTATCGTACTAGTAGAAGAAACATCCAACAGTCCAACATTATTTGAACCATATTCAACAGCTATCTTCTCTGCATCTGATAAGGTGGAAGTAATGGGTACTAAATTCCCAGTTAAAATCACTTATCAAGATAGTAAAGGTAAGGTAGTTATTAATACTCCTAGTGGTGTATCAGAGGGTAATGGTGTTACTATTGGTCTACAAGGTACATCTTCTCTATCTTACAATGCTAAAAACTTTGAGATTTACATGGGAGATGTAGACCAAACTGGTAAAAAGATGTTATTTCAACCTACTGATGATTGGCTGCCAGAGAATGAATTTACATTAAAAGCTGACGTAGTAGACTCTGCTCACGTTAATAACGTGGTAATTGGTCAAATTGTTAATGGTAGAGCTAAGAACTCTTCTGGACAATCTATTACTCCATTTGGAGCTACTCCTCCAATGTCACTTGGTAACGATGTTTGGGGAGGTGATGCTGATAAGGCTAATGCTATTAGAGGTAAAATTAAGCATACTTCCGAAGGTTTCCCAGTATTGTTATTCATTAGATATGCCCCAGATGCTGACGGAACCATTAAACAACCTAAATTCTGTGGTATCTATAACTTTAATCTAGGTAGGTATGCTTACTTCAATCTTGGACTAAAATTACTTTTAGACTACACTAAAGTAAACCAAGATGGACCAACACTAGTAACAGATTACACAGAAGATGCTAGCAGGTGGAATACAGGTGTTAGTAATGGAGTATACTCTGTTGAAATAAATCAGAACTCTTCTGCTCAAGGTGCATTCCAGCAGGATGATATGAAGATTGTACAGTTTATGGGTGATGTAATGTACACATCCAGAGACGAGGCAATTGGATATAATCAAGTGCAGAAGTTCTACACTCAGATGGCTAATATGGCTCTTACTCGTATCCAGAAATACACAATGGATGATGCTGGACAAACTCCAACTAAACCTATCCCTGGAGAGTTCTATGATTTGGATAAGAATGCTTACTATAACTTTAGTGCTTGCGACCAGCACCTAAACTGGGATAACGCTTGTGCTTATTTTATGATTGCATTACTGTTTGGTTGTGTGGACTCTATGTGTAAGAACTTAACTATTCGTAGTTGGGGTACAGATGTATGGTATTGCTGTTTCTATGATATGGATACAGCATTTGGACTTAATAATGCTGGACAAGATATTGTAGAATATTGGGCACATTTACATAGGTGGTATAACATTGCTTCACAGGATACTGGTATTACTCAGTATACTCAAGAGAAGAATTATGTATCATCTGACAGCTATAAGCAGTTCTTTGCCTCTTGGTGGAATAGAATATGGGAGGTACTTGAAAACTTAGCTGGTATAGATAGTGGTAGCACAGAGAGTAGAACTAGCTTAGAATCATTATATGTAAATCTAAGAACTAACCTATTCCCTGACCCTGATAAATTCATTAAGGATTACTATCAGTCATATACTGAGAAGACTGGTTCTATCATGTTTAACTATGATTATAAGATTAAGTATCTTGCTATATCTAAGACATATAACCCAAACACTGGCAAATATGAAGATAGTACAGACTTTAGTCAGTTAAAGTTCTTACATGGTAATCGTGTAATGCACGTTAAGGATTGGTTTAGAAAGAGGATTATGTTCTTAGACGGAGTATATGGTTATAAGGATAATACTAACTTATTACCTACCACTATTGAATCTCCTATTACTGGTCTATGGGCTTCTAATAAAGCTACTGGTTCAGCAACTGAAGTAAGGTTTAGCACAGATATTACTGCAAGTAGTCAGATACTTTATCACTATTCACATGATAAGACTACTGGTGCATTCTGGGTTACAGATACTCCTACATCAGTTATACTACCTATGCCTACCGGTGAAACAGTAGTATATATGTATGCTAATAAATATATTACTAACTTTACTAAGTTCAAGAGTTACCCTTGGACAGGCTTGGATAATATTAATCTACCTATGCTACAGGAACTCGACTTGAGTGGGTTAAGTAATGTTGATGCAGCATATTTCTTCCAAGGTGGTGTGTATAATGAAGCGAATGATATAGGTCTAAAGAATATAAAGAAGTTAAATCTGAATAAGGTAAAACTTATTGGAGCTACTGCTTCTGCATATACTCTTGATTTAAGTGGCTGTCATAAGATACAGGAGTTAGACGTTTCCTATTCTACTATTACTAAGATTACGTTCCCTACATCTGCTGTATTAAAGGTACTCAATATGTCAGGAACGGATATTACTAATTTGAAGTTAGAGAATCAATCATTCCTTGAAACATTACTTATTGAAGATTGCTTAAAGTTAACGTCTATAGAAATAAATAACTGTAGTGCAATAAAGACCTTATCAGTTCCGTCTAATGTAAAAACTGTAATCATTAGGAATTGTGAGAAGATGGAAACTATTCAGATTCCTTACTCTTCAATTAATAACTCCGTCAGCCCTCTAGTTCAAGTAACTATTGATAGCTGTCCAGGTATGAAAGAGTTTGGTATCTCTGGTCAGAATAATCCCGCTTTGAAACTTGAGTTGACTGGTGCTTGGAATCTTGAAGTATTAGATTTAAGTTACACAAAGACTGAGGATATAGTACTAGCATCTCTATACGTAAATGGTCAGCCTAACTTCTCTAGTCTAAAATCATTAGATATTTCTGGAACATCATTATATACTCTTAAGTATAATGACAGAACATTTGATTACTTAGACTTAACTGCATTCCCAGACCTGGAGAATATTAGGGCATCTAATTGTAAGATGCTTACTGAGGTTAGATGTAAGAATGATAGGAATAATCCAATTGAGGTAGCACTAGGGGCATTTAAAGATTGTAACTCATTGCAGAGAGTTAAAGGACACATAGCTCTGCAAGGTAGTGAAGTCTTTAGAGGTTGCAATTCGTTCTATCTAAATCCAAATGAGTTATATACTCAGTTCGGTACTGATGTATTCTTAGAAGGTGATAATGCAACTAATATAACCTTTGATAGAAACCTTACAGAAGTTTATTTCATGTTTGAAGATTGTAGTAACTTATCCTACAATGACTTTAAATACTTGATGGTTAGACTTACTGATAAAGTAACCTCTTTGGAGGGGGCCTTCAAAGGATGTAGTAATATATCTGGAGATTTGTGGTATGATATGTTTAGACCATGCCCAAATGTTAATACTATTAAGGAAGCGTTTAGTAGTACTAGACTAGGTGGAATCTTCTTCTCTAGAGGTCAGGACTACAATCCAGCTAAGGATTCTACATGGGGCATCCTAGATTTCGTTCCTAAGCTGACTGATACTGAAGCTGCATTTGACAATACAAGTATAGAATGGATAGATAATAATGTATTTGCACCTATTGTTAATGATGGAACTACTACATACTCTCCTTTAGTAAAGATTGACTATATGTTTAGAGGTTGTTACTCTCTAAAGAGCTGTGTTAGTACTAGAACTACACCAATTGCAGAGGGATTTCTAAGCTCTAAGACATTCTTTACTAATCTAAGAAACTTAGCTGGAACCTATCCTAAAGGTGTGTTTACTGGATGTGATAAGGTTAAAATGACTGTTGATAATGATGCAAGTGGTAATACTTATCTATTCCATACTGTAAATAAGGTAGCTCAAAGTTTAGTACTTACAGATTCTGTGTATAATGGAATAAAGCTAGTGGGCAAGATAGGTCCTAATGTGTTTGGAGGTATAAGTCAGACCATTAGTGATAATGGAACTACTTGGTATATTCCAACATTTACCTCAATTCAATTCCCGTTCCAATACAGTGGGGGTGCAGGATTGCAGGTAAACCTTTCTGAGATGGGAAATATGTTTCAGGCTATTAGTAGTACTCTACGACAAGCTGTTGGTGTATTTAGTGGTTTAGAATGCTCCGATGAAGAAGGTGCACAATCTATTCCTGCTAATATATTTAAACATTGTACAGTTCTTAATAGCATTGAATCATTCTTTAGTGGTATAGATATTAATAATAATGGTAAGGTTTACGAGTTCCCTCCAGCTGGAATGTTCGATGATTGCGTAGCACTACAGAATATTAGAAGATTGTTTAGCGGATGTAATAATTTGAAGCTAAAACTAGTTGGAGAAGGTTTCAAGAACTGTGCTCTTAGTGATGTATCTTATGCGTTTGAGAATAGTGGAGTATTTGGAATGATTCCTTATAGATTGTTCTTTATGTCTAGGTCAAATAGCAATGGAAGTAAAGTTATCAGTCAGACCATTACTGATATGGCTGGGGTATTCACAGGGTGCTGGTGTCTTGGATACGATGAAACTAGAACTATAGATGTTGGGTCAGATTTAATAGCTGGAATGACTAAGACTGTATGGGCAGACCATATTATACAGACCGTTGGTAATAGAGTCCCATTTAAGCTAGATGTTAGTAATATGAAGAAATCATATAACTACGATAGGAATGAAGACCCAGATAGTGAGGAATATAATCCCGGGGAACAAGCATTTGATGTGTGGTACTTAGACGGATATGGTTGGGAAGGTGCTTCTAGTAGTGAGAGTGGATTAGATGCTGTTAAGACTAGACTAAATGAAAGATACTTTAAGTATGATTCCCAACAAAAGGTGGCTATATCTCAGCAAGACCTAGACAGGTCGGAGGTAGGTTATCAGAATTATATGTTCCCTGCTGACTACTTTAGATATTGTTCTTCTAACTGTAACTTCGAGAACTCTTTAGCTGACTTTACATATAAGTCCAACATTAAAAAGTTTGATGCTGAAACAGGTAACTATTCAGTAGAAGAAACTGAGGAATATGATGGAATGGTAGGTAGAATACCTTGTAAGCTATTTGAAGCGTTGAAAGACAATACCAGTCTAACGTCAGTTTTTAAAGGTATTAAGTTCTGTGCCTTTGTTAATCTTCAGGGTCAAACCTTTACTAGGGGAATTAAATACCCGCCAGACTTATTTAAGTATAACACTAAATTGGAAGATATATCGAATATATTTGCCCAAACTAGTATAGAAGTTGGAGTAGATATTAATAGTGACTTATTTGCCAACAATGCCAATCTTAAGAGCATTAGTGGTGTATGGTCTAATTGCCTATTCGATAAAAGGGCATATAAGGCAGAAGGAACTCAAGAGATATATTCTCAAATAGATTTTGCTAATATATTTAAGAATAACACTAAAATAACTAACGCTTCAAATTTATTTGCAGTAACAGTCTCAGGTGCATCTAAAGAAAAGCCTTACGGACTACTTTTAATCACTGAAGATTTATTAAAGACTTGTTACAATATAAACAATATCAGTAATATGTTTTATTACTGTGCTGCGTTAGCTGGGGCTGTTCCACCATTCCCATCCGCTTCTTACCCAGTATTGAATGTAGTATCTGGTTACCTATCTGGAGTAACAAAGGCTAATATTACCAATGCTGAAAGTCTTGAGGCTAGATTGGTTCCTGCTGAATGGCTATAACATAATTCAAATAGGTGATTACCATAGAGATGATTTTTGGATATTTTAATACAATTATTTTGTAGTTAACATTGATTAACAATATTTCTTTGGTATGACCTTTAAGAATCATTAACTTTGCACTATGAAAATTAAAGAAGCACGCTTAACAGATTGGGTATAAAAACACACACAAACACAACAAATTATGGCAGAATTTTTAACAATGCAAGAGGCAGAGGATAAATTCGGTAAGAAGGGTAGAACTAATGCCGCTCTGACTCTTGGTATTATCGGAACAGCACTTGGAGCTTTTACAGGTAACAATGGCTGCGGCTGTGGTAACAACGGTATTCTCGGAGGTCTATTTGGAGGTAATAACGGTAATTGTATAGCTGAGAAGGCTATGCAGACTGCTATGGCACAAGGACAAATGTCTCAGAATCTAGCTTGGAACAATAGAGTACAGTCTATGCAAGATGATATTGACTTATACACTTACATCAATGGTAGGAATTTAGCTACTAACGAAAGAATTGGAAACGAAACACAAATTCTAACAAACCAAATCTGGAGAGGTAGAGTGGAAGACTTACAAGAGAAGAGTGGAATGTATGTTGACATAATCACTCGTGATAACGCTCAGAACATGAAACTATGTGATGAGCTTTATAAGAGAAGGGAACAAGACGTACAAGAGAAGGCAGATTTGTTCGAGAGACTTAACACACGTTTAGTTGAGTTAGAGAAGAAGGAAGCTGCAACTGCTGCTGCTTTACCTCTAATGTTCGAACTTAACAAAGTTAATGCTGAAAGGTACTCAGATAACTGCTGCTGCAAGTCAGAGAAACAACTATTGGTTGCTGCTGGTGATTTACAGAGACAACTAGACCACAAGATTACTGGACAGCTGAAATATGCTTATAGTGACCTATGTGCTCCAGTTCCTAGTATTTCCCCACTATACTGTAGTCCATTTACACAATATGGTACAGGTATGTACGCTGGTCAAGCTGCTTCTAACTGGAATGCAGTAAATACAGCTATTAACAGTGCTTGTCCATCTTGTACAGCTCAGTAAGATATTAAAGGGAGATTATGCAAATAGTCTCCCTTATTTTTTATATTTAAAACATAAACACTTATGAAGGTTAAAATTACTCCTATAGGAGAAAGTGCTCAGTTAATTGAATTTAATGTATCGTTACCATGCGGAGCAAGAGCATCTGTAGCTCCAGTGTCTACATTAACAATTACTCAAAGATGGGCTAAGGTTATTAACACAGCTACAACAGGTGTAGCTTCTTACATGCAAGTTACTAAGTTTGATATTATACATAATATACAGTACACTGACTGTAAGGGAAATGTGAGATTGGCTACAGAAGAGACATCAACTATACTATCTTCTCCAGCAACAAGTGAGACAATAACTACACTTGTCCCAGAAGTTAATAAGGTAATTGATGTAATAATTCCTAACGGAGTTAGTATTGTTAATCAAGCTATCTTAGATGAGTTACCAACATCATTGCCAGTTAAAGGTAATTGTGCTTACTCAGTATTCGAGATACAGATTCCTGCAGCAGCATAATAATCACATGATATGAGCTTATTTGGACAACCTTTCGGTACTAATTATACTGATTTACAAAACCAATACTTGCAGCAACTACAAGTTATGCAACAAGCTCAGCAAGCACAACAGAAGACTCAACCCATCCTTGATGAAATAAACAGGGAGGTTGGGTCGTTGTCTGTTGACGAGCAGAACGTATTGGCTAAAACACAAGAATATCAAATGGCTAAACAGACCTATGAAGCAGGATTTATGGCATTCTTAGGTACTAAGTTTAGTTCAGAATATGTAAATTCTCCTGATGGTAAAGTAGCCGCTGAGAATCTATTAGCTACTATTAGAAAGAGTAAGGAGTATATACAATCTCAGATTAAGGCTAAAGAAGAGAAGGTCAACACATTATTAGAGTTAATGGAAAGTGACCCAGAGATGAAGAAGAGATTTGATGAACTCATGATGAATAAAACAGCTAAATAATGAGTGATAAAGAATTAATATTTCAAGCAGCAAACACATTCACTAAAAACTTGGTAGGTAACTTATTCGGCATAAACACAATAGGTACTGATGCTCTCATAACTTACGTAGTTAATAACATGGAGGACAAGTATGGAATGTATTTGGAGCCATTCCTTGATAAGGGTGGTAATATAAATATAGATTTATTTGGAAATGCGCTACGTGACGTTATGAAGGCTCGTGCTAAAGACGGATATGTCGTTAAGCTATTTGGTAAACCAGTTAAGTTTGGTGAGGCTGACATTGATGAGTTCGAGAGGATATTTAAGACGTTAAAAGCGAACAATGGAAAACATTCGAGTTGAGTCATTCTTAGGGAATGATAAAGTTATAGTTGGCAATAAGTATACTGATTTAGTACTTGAGACTCTTGGTAAGGTTTATATCAAAACCGGCAATAATTCTAGAGTGCTTAGTGATGTTCTAAAATTATTAGACCAAGTACAGGAATCAGAAATAAAAAGTCAAACTATTATAGTTGGTAGCTTACTTGAGATGGAGCAGATGGAGTATCCTGGGGATGGATTCTTCATTTATAACACACTTACATCCACTCTATATATTTCTTATGATGAGAGATACATAGCCTTAATAGAGGCAGCAGAAGGTGCTGATGATGGGTATGTAAGGCGTAAAGGAGACACAATGACTGGACAGTTGGAAATCAATACTGTTGGCCCTCCTTTAATAGTGGCTTCGTCTAAGCTAGTTAGTAACTTAAATGCTGAATTTATTAATGGATATTCATCCGATGATTTGGCAAAGAAGAACGTAGATGAATATATATATGGAAATTGGACATTTAAAGGCAAAGGAGTCTCTGAGGATACTTGGGTTTTTAAGGACAATGTCCGTATGTATGGAGATTTGGTTACTAGCAGGAGCTTGACATCCCCTGATTTTATGTCAGGATTTGGTGGTTATGGTTGGAGATTGGATGCAAATACCAATACACTAACAGTTGACTATCTTGTAGTTAGAAAAGCTATGAGAGTATATGAATTGGTAATCAATAAGATAAGCGCAACCAATGGAAGTATCTGGGTTACTAATTCAAGTAAATGTAGTAAGGCTGTGCAACCCACTATTTTAACAGATGCACAACTCAGAAGTATTGGCACATGGACTGGGTCAAGTGCAAATATAGATGCTATGTTGAAGCTATTATCAACAGATGGGTATTATATCCCCCTTCCGGGTAATGGGGCTAATACACTTAGTACAGTCACCAGAACGAAAGAAATATCTAAGGCAGATTCAATTAATACCACGCCTAAAACATTTGTAAACTATAAGTTTATAATTCATGTTAAAGACCCTAGAGGTCTTGTTAATAATACTCTGTTTAGAGGACCACAAACTTTATATGATGAGTCTTTACTAACATCAACTTCATCAGACCAAAACCACATTGCATTTAGAAAGTGTATAACTCTATACTATATCAGTATGGGAATGACGGTTACTAAGTGGGGAGGAAATGAAGGACAATGGGATGAAGGTACTATTCCATTAGAGTGGACACTAACTGAGACTTTCAATAAGGATACAGCTTTCTATATGATTCCGAAGGGTGATAAAGTTGCCACAGAAGACTTTGAGAAGAATGGATTTAATAGTACTTACCTAACACCAATACAACCATTCTATAAATACTTCGGACTTGACACAACAATAGTCAATCAAGCTATTACAGAATCAAATAGCCAATTTAATAGTAGTATGAATACTACTGTTGTGATGCCTAATTTGTGGGTAGTAAATACCGATGATGAGGAATATCCCCTGTTTAAACCAGGAGATATAATAAGGTGTCAGAAATATACAGGTGGCAATATAAAGTATTATGATGCTGTAGTAATGTCACAGATGGAATCTAGACAATTTATAGTTCAGAAAGCTACATCTGTATTTGATATTTATACTGAAATCCATTATAATGAAGATGGTTCAGTAGCTTCTTCAGAAGAGTCTTATAACAATACTCAGTACAGTAAGACCGAAACTAGCTATGATGTTAATACAGGAGCCAGGAAGCAAGTATCTTCATCTAATACTACTAGTGATAGATTGGATGATATATCTGAAGGTGATGATATGATTCAAATGGGAAACATATTTAACGCCGAGAGGCAAGGTGCTTTATATTTAACATCAAGTGATGATGGTGGTCCATATATGGATGTAATCACTGAATTAAATAGACCTGATTATTCAGTTCTATATGATGTTCCATTATATGATAGAAAGGAACTAATATATAAGTCAACTAAGCATAATTACTATTATCAAGAATCTCCCTCAATAGAAGGTGTTCCTACCTTTACAGTAGACATTAAAGACGGGGAGAATGTTATAACTAAAACATATTATTGTACAGAATATCCTACACAAACATCTGTTATTAAGATGAGAGATAACAAGTACAGACATTCTCTTACAAAGACTACAAAAGTAAGAATTGGAAGACTTGATGGTATTTACAATGAAATGTTTGGCAAGAAACAACCCTATGGATTTGGTCTATACGGTGAGAATGTGTTTCTAACTGGTGAGTTTTATTTAAATAATGGTCAGTCTATAGTAGACTTCTCTGAAGAGAATATATTATTAAAGTTCAAGAATGCTGGACTAGAAATAAAGGAAACTCTAAATGATGAAGGCGAGAAGATTCCTGTCTTGGATGAGAATGGAGAACCAGTACTTGATAAAGACGGCAATCCTGTTTATGAAACATCTATCAGTATGAATGCTGATAAGTTTTATTTCTATATTGGAGATAAGTTAGCTATGACACTTGGTAAGATGTTTGATAAGACTACGGGTAAGTTAGATAATGTCTTATTAGATATTAATGGATGGGTTAAAGTTAATGGGTTGGAGATATGGGGACAACGAAGTGAGTGGAAGCCAGACGGGACCAGAGAGTTAGTTCCAGATACATACCAATTAAATGCCAAGATAGACCAAAATGGTGATATATATGGTCAGGATGCCTATTTATATAACGCATACATGAAGAATGCTTATGTTCAGGGTACTATTGTGGCAGACTCTGGAAGAATAGGGTCCATACATATAGAACCTGTATCTTATAGTTTGTACTATGATGCTACACATATCTTATGGCAGAAACTTGAAAATTTTATGTGGGGCTCAGCTTATGAGAGGTCTGGGTTCAAGCTAGGTGTTGGAAAAAGGGAATTATTTGATTCTAATCCCGCCTTCCTTGAAATATTCAACTATGCTAATACGTTCACCTATAAGGATAACCGCTATGGCATAAAAGTGGCAGGGCATATGAATGCTGCTCTATGGGCGGCAGTTACTGAGAGTGTTGACCCTCCAACCAGAACACCCAATGAGGATGTAATGATAGCGGGGTATTTTGATGGGGATGTTTATTGCACACAATCTGTAAACCTAGGTAATATGATATTTACAAAGTGTCCAGATGGGTATCGACAAGGTAATTGGCCTTTTAGCCAAGCTAGACAAGACCAATATGGCTCTGTTGTAGATAATCAAAATAATAGAGTTGTATTGAACCCGGCACCAGGAACTTTAACTCCAGGTCTGGTGTATTCTGGATGTACTTTTGATGGTAAAGATGTAGATTTTGACCACGCCTCAATTACTGTAGTTAATGGGCTGGTAGTAGGATTATCAAGACATAGTTAATTAAAATGAAAATAGGACTAACAGCGAAGGATAGAATGGCTATTATAGCTATACTTCCCACTCAGGGGAAATTAACCGATTTAGTAGAGATTCTAGAACTAATAAAAACTATAAAGTTTACGAAAGAAGAAACAGAATCTCTAAATCTTAAAACAGAAGATGGGAAGGTTACATGGGATGTTACTAAGGAAGAGGATAAAGAGTTTGAGATAACATTCGAACAAATTAAAATAATAAAAGATGTTATTAAAAAGCTAGATGATGAGAATAATATAGATATAAGTATAGTAGACACTTGTCTAAAATTTAGTAAGCTATGATAATACTATTAGACGCAGGTCACGGAGAATCTACTCCTGGTAAAAGAAGTCCAGATGGTAGACTTAGAGAGTACAAATATTGTAGAGAGATTGCTAACGAAGTAAAGAAACAATTAATTGATAAAGGCTTTAATGTTGAGTTGGTAGTTACAAACGATATAGATGTACCACTTATGCAGAGATGCCGAATAGTAAACCAATACTGTGATATACATGGAAAAGCTAATACTGTATTGGTGTCGATTCACTGTAATGCTGCTGGTAGCGGGGCAGATTGGATGAATGCTAAAGGTTGGAGTGTATTCATATCTAACAATAGCTCAAGTAAGAGTAAGAAACTAGCAGAGTGCTTGTTTGAAGCAGCACGTAAAGAGGGTTTAACACTAAGGAAATATTCACAAACACAAGTATATTGGAAACAGAATCTAGCTATATGCAGAGAGACTAAGTGCCCTGCAGTTTTAACAGAGAATCTGTTTCAAGATAATAAAGAGGACGTAGAGTATCTACTGTCAGATGAGGGTAGAGCAACTATAGCTCGCTTGCACGTACAGGGTATATTGGATTATATCAAGGCAATACAGGGATAATAATTAGGGGTGTTCTTAAATATTGATGAATTTCATCAAATCATTTTGGACACCCCTAAAATTTCCTTAATTTTGCAAATAACTTTAAAAGGGAATAATATGAGTATGAAATTAGAGGATTTAGACATTGACGATGTAGGATTAGACGAAGACGTAACTCCTGGGAATGAGTTTGACGAAGATACCTATGAGAAGCCTTGGCTTGATGGTTCTGCACCGCAAGACGAGGAAGTTCACGAGGATGAGCCAACTAACGAGCCAGAAGAGGAGGACATTATCGTTTCCCTACTAAAAGATAAAGGAATCAATCCTGAAGCTATCAAATTTGAGAATGAAGCAGGAGAGATTGAAGAGAAAAGTTTTAATGAACTTTCAAGGGAGGAACAACTTCAAATCTTAAATTATGATGAGTCAGATGATAACTTTGGTTTAGCAGAAGATGAAGTTAGTCTTATTAATGAGCTAAGGGCAAGTAATCTGAGCGCAGATGAATATAAGAAGTATATCGCCCAGCAAGCTATTCAAGAGTATTTAGATTCTAATCAAGAAGATACTCCTGTATATGAGATTGATTCTATCCCAGATGATGAACTATATCTTATAGATTTAAAAGCTAAAGTCCCAGAGCTTACTGAGGAAGATGCTTCTACTGAGTTAGAATTAGCTAAACAGAATGAAGCACTATATCAGAAGAAGGTTCAAGGTATCCGCAATGAATACAAGAAGAAAGAAGAGTTGCTAGCTCAACAAGAAGAGGAAGAACAAAGGTTAGCCGCTGAGAAAGCTGCTCAAGAGTTCGAAGACACTATTGTGGCTGCAATTCAAGAGAATGATACCATTGACTTGGGTGAGTCCTCATTAACCTTGTCTGAGGACGATATGAATGAAATTGCTAGCTTTATCTTAGATTCAGATGTTGCAGGAGTGAGACACATCGCCAAAGCGTTAAACGACCCTAAGACCTTAGTTGGCATGGTTTGGTATGCGCTTAAAGGACAGGAGGCGTTTAGTCAAATTACTGATTATTACAAACAGAAGATTACAGAAGCATCTAAATACAATTATAATAAAGGGTTTGAAGATGCTAAGGGAGGTAAAGCTCCAAATGCAGCTAAGACAGTGGTCAAAAAAACAGCAGGTAGTACGGCTGCCCCTGCTAAGAAGGTAATAACAATTGATGATTTAGATTAAATTTAAATTATAAAGTATGATAGTAGCAAATTTCGTAACAAATCGCCCTACAATGAGCGAAACCAGAACTTATGAAGACTTCTATAAGTTCTTAGGTACAAAGCCAACTAGACTTGGTATAGTTTCAAGACTCTACCCTAATTTAACTGCTTCTTACTTGACAGAATCTCTAAGAAATATCTTCTATATGGATTCTAAGTCAAATAGCAAATACAGAAGCATTGATAGTATGTACTTCGAGTGGGAAGTTGAAACCAACTACATCAAGAGAGTTGAGTTCGCAGATGTTCCAGCAACTAATGGTGAAGGTGGTACAACCATCGTAATGGCTTTCAAAGAGAACTATTACCAGAAGTATGACATTTTTAAGATTGACAAAACAATGCAGCAATGCCAAGTTATCTCTAGACCCACAAGAGTTGCAGATAATTATTGGACTGTTGAAGTAAGACTAATTGATAACGACTATTCTTCAATCCTAGACCTAGACGGATGCCAGATTGGTGACACTACAAGATTCCAATCTAACGCTATGCCTGAGGCACACGAAGAGGGTTATGCTAAGTATCAATCTAACATTGAAAGACATAGAGGTTACATCACTACACACCGTGTTGATGACAGCTATACTTCTCTATTCAAGCCACTAGAGCAAACATTTATCAGCATTGGTAAAGGTGAAGGCAATGGTGCTGTTAAGGAAACAATGTACAAGATGGATACTCTTGAGAAGAATCTATTAAGAAACTTCTTGGAAGTTCGTAACCAAGGTCTATTATTCAATAAGACTAACGTAGATAAGAACGGTAAACCAACAATCTCTGACCCTGACACTGGTCGTCCAATCTATATTGGTGACGGTATCATCCCACAAATCGAGAGATTTGCATCTAAGTATGTTTACAATAAACTTACTCCAGAAGCATTCACTACAGCTATGGCTATGATGAATGAGAAGAGTGAAAACCCAACTGGTAATAAGTATGTATTCATCTGCAACGAGAAGATGTGGAATGACATCCAAAGCTGCCTATCAGAGTGGCTTGCAAGATTCAAAACTTGTGGTACTTATCTATGGTCTAAGAAGGCTAACGGATATGTAGACGTTGGTGCTACATTCAATAGCTATGAAATGGGTGGTAACACTATTTCATTCAAGGTGGACAGAACATTCTCTCGTGAATGGGGTTCTGAGAAGGGCTTTGGTCTAATGCTTGACCTTACTGCTGATAAGACTAGTGGTGAACCTGCTATTTTAAGTAACATTTGGGTAGCAGCTGCATAACACTTTAAACTGATAAATGACAAATAACTCCTGAATTGCTGGAACTCCTGTTAACAAGGACAATCAGCAGCTAAGCATTGGGATATGCAGGCGATGGTAATCGTAGCTCCAATGAAAGTCCAGAGGCTAGTCGCGAGACGTACATTAGGATATCTAATGGAAGTGGGAGATAACTTAATGAGTAAGTAAAATCAACAATTTAAAAATGAAATACATAGTATATTTAACAACAAATACAGCTAACAAGAAGATTTACATTGGAGTACATAGAACTGAAACTCCATATGATTTCGATGGATATTTAGGTAATGGTATAAAAGTAACTGATAGAAGTACATATAGGTATAGTAAAACTCCTTTTGAGGCTGCTGTAAATAAGTATGGTCCAAGTAAGTTTATAAGGAAGACTCTTAAAGTGTTTGACACTTTAGAGGATGCATTAGACTTAGAAAGATGGCTAGTTGACGAAGAGTTTATAAGCAGAAAGGATACTTACAATGTTGCTCTAGGTGGGAGCTTACCTCCGATTAAAGTAAAAACTATCTATCAATACGATTTGGATGGTAACTTTATTAAGGAGTGGGTTTCTATAACAGAAGCTAGTTTAGAATACAAATGTTCCAGCTCCTGTATTGGGCAAGCAATATTTGAAAGAACTCCTAGCCTAGGCTATTTGTGGACAGACTATAAGTATGAGTCCATTAATCCAAAAGAGTTTAAAATTGATGAGAATAAAACTAAGTGCTATCTATATGATAAGGATGGTAATTATTTACAGGAGTTTAAATCAATTACTGAATGTTCTAAGTTTCTTGGTGTAACAACAGCTAACCTCTCTACGGCTATTTCAGGCAATTATAGTATTAGTAACTGTTATGTAACTACATATTATACTGATGCAATTGTGGTTCCCAAAAGAAAATCTTATAATGGGTTCTACCAGTATACATTATCTGGAGAGTTTATAAAATTCATTCCTTCGCTAAAGGACTTACAAGAGGAATTAGGAATACAGAACCCATCAGCAGTCTATAGAGCATTAAGAATTGGAAATTCCGCTTATGGATTCCAGTGGAGTGCTACTAAACTACCTAATATGAAGAAACTGGAGACTAAAACTCAAGCAAGAAAGGTTGGTAAATATACATTGAATGGTGGGCTTGTACAAGTATTCAATACAGTGAGAGAAGCAAAGGCTGATACTTGTGGTGCCCCTAACGTTTTATCTGGCAAACGTAAAACAGCTGGAGGATTCATTTTTAAATATATTGAATAATATACTTACAGGAATAAGTTAAAGATATAGTGCACTCCTAAATTTACACAACAAGTGTATTTGAGGGCAAATGTTTACATTAAAGGGTGGTGACTTCATTACTAACAAGTATCCAGGTGTTGGTGGTTTAGATGGTCTAAGCTCTGGTATTGTTTCAAGTACTACAGCTGCATCTAAGGTAATCAACTGGGGTTATTCTGGTGTTGGAGTATTCTCTCCATACAGAAGCTTCATTATGAAAGAAGCGTAATAAAAATATATAATCAAGATGTGTTGGGAGGGGCTAATCTATAGTCCCTCTCATACTCATTATAAAGATGATGTATGATATACAATAAAAATACGAATTAATATGGCTGATGTTTTAGACGATATAATTATTTTAAGAAGTGTGTTCGGTAAAGTTGGACAGAAGTACTTCATGAATCCTGTTAGAGACCCGAAGACTGGTAGATTCCCTGATTGCGTGAGACCAGTAGATAGTAAGGGTGATATGATTATCTCCGATAAGGATAGAAATGAAGGTAAACCACTTATTCCTGAGAATAAAGTGTTCATCATTGAAGATGGTACTACGTTTAACCTAAATGATGAATGGCAGGCTGCTGAGTGGTACTCAATACAACATTGTCCTCTTATTGCATTATCAAGAGATGCAAGGGACTCTAAAGGAAATTTACTAATTGATGGTGAAATAGCTGAGGGTAAGACTCGTGCTCGTTATGGTACAGCTGAGCTATATGTAGAAAGACCTGGATATGATACTGCTAAGAGAATCTCTAAGAAGAAACTTATCCACGATGCTGATTCTTACATCTATGGTGACCCTAAAGGTGCAGAAGGTAGAGCACTTAAAGCTAGATTGCTTGGTAAGAATATGCGTAATGCACCAGACGCAGATATTACAGACTACTTGCTTGAAATATCGCATAAATCTCCAGAGAAGATTATTGACCTATATACTGGTGGAGATATTAATCTGAGATTGATGTTTATTGACGCTAAAGACAAAAATGTCATATACGTTAAGAACAAGGTTTATCTATATGGTGATAGCATTGTATTGGGTGCAACTGACGATGCAGTAATCACTTGGATGAAGAACCCTACTAACAGTAAGGTACTTGAACTTATTAAGAGAGATACTTATCCTGATATGTACTTAGAAGAAAGTGCATCTAAGAAATAACATTACCTAAATGACAGCGAAACAAGTATACAGAGGAGCATTAGTTGAAATGAATAAGACTGCTGCTCCAAGTATTTTACTTGAGGACTTTAACTACTTATTAAATAAGGCGATATACCAATACATTAATAAGAAGTACAACATTTATGATGTAAATCAACAATCAACAGATGACATTAGAGTTTTAAAATCTACTGCCATCCTCCAGCCTACTCTGGCTACAAACACATACGCTGCTGTTAGTTCTCAAACTAACTCACTGTATGGAGCTGTTTATGAAGTAAATCTCCCATTGGATTATTTACATATTTTGAATTGTGTATGCAATTTCAAAGTAGTAAAGACATACGAGTGCTATGATGCTGGTACTTATGTACAAATTGGTGCTAAGCGTTTAACCTCAGACCTTTGGTCACAGATAATAAGGAACTTCTATATGCAACCCTCTTATAGAAATCCTTATTACTTCATACACAATGTAAATAGTGCTACGACAATGCCTACTAATCCAGTAAGACTTACTGCTGGAGAAGGAAGTATATCACCAAACACAACTATTCAGCAAACTACTGGTACAGATGGTTCACTTCCAACTAAAATTACTATTGGAGGTAAGTCAGTAGACTTAATAGAACAGCCAGGAGTTAATAGGTATGGAAATCCATCTCAAGTTAGACTTGAAATTAGGTATGGCAAGGATTCTTCTGTATTTCAATTAACTGATATATTTGTTGATTACATTAAGACTCCTCAAAAAATTAGACTAACACAAGACCAGATTGAAATGGTTGAAGATACATCACAAGTCATGGAGTTTCCAGATTATGTGTGTCAAGAGATTATAAATGAGCTGGCAAAGCTATTATTGGAGAACGCAGGTGACCCAAGGCTTCAAACTAATTTAGCAGTTAATCAGACTATTGCAAATCCAGCTCAGCAACAGTCACAAACTAAAAAATAAATTTAAGTTATGTTTCAGTACACTAACACTATTGTATTAAACTCACTGAAAGATGTAACCACTGGTTTAGATAAAATCGTTAAGGGTTCAGACAACATTGAGGTAAGACGTGTAAACAAGTTCCTCAAGAAGAACGTAAGTGCTATGCACAAGAGAACTGCTTCCGACCCAGTTATTGGTAAGGCAGAGTTCACTATTACTAACCCAGGCGTAGGTATCTATAGGTTGAAGTTATACATCAGATTATCTGGAAGTCAGAACTCATACTACTCTAATGACTTCGTATTCAAAGGTAAGCCTTTTGTTTATGAGTTCAGAATCACCTCTGGTTCCACCTCTGCAACTGATGTTGCTAAAGAAATTAAAAGAGTTATTGATAAGATTCAGGCTTTCTACGGTGATAAATACATCAGAACTGAGGTTAAGGGCGATAAGTTAATAATCCACGGAGTTGATGAGTATCAATTATTCACTGAGGCTAAGATTCAAAAGCTTAATACAGCTGCTAATAATCCACTTACTAACGAAGTATATGAGGATATTATAGAAGGTACAATTACTAAGAGTATTGAGGGATTTGGTACCTATACTCACATCCTAAAAGACCTTAGATTACCTACTATTGAGGCTAGAAGATTTGAAGCTGTAAACCAAGAGGAACTTCCTATCCCAGGAATGAAGTACAACCAATATACTATTTACTACACAGTAGATAGAGGTTTATTTGGAGGTGCTGCTGTTGGTCAGCAAGTTACATCTAAAACTACTCATGTATTCTATGTACTAGAGTCTATCGCTGCAGAGTTCGAAGCAGCATTAGCTGTGCTAGGTACCCTAACTACAGAGAAGAAACCTATCTTCATTAAGAGCGGAGTTCAGGATGTTAGTCTTGTAAAGCTTGGTACTAAACAAGATATAACTCCTGTTATTGAAGAAGGAACTGTTAAATGGGTAGATGCAGAGACAGAAGCAGATTGGATTACTGTAACTCCTGGTGCAACTAAGGTTGGTATTACTGGTACAGATAATAGAACTGGTAAATCTCGCAGTGCATTAGTAAAGGTTACTGTAAAGGACGAAACTGGTGCTGTGGCAGCTAAAGAAATTACAGTCACTCAAGCAAGTGCTTAAAACTGAAGGCGAGGGCAGTTAAGCCTTCGCCTTTTTTACTTTATACTTATGGGATATTATTTTAAATTAGCATCTGCAATCTATAACGATATAGTGTCTGGACTTAGAGGTTATACTACTACAAACACATTATCAATAGAACAACTAGAAGATGATATTGTAGATGAAAGATTGCAAATCATTAAGGAATATTCCATGAAAGGACTTATTCCTAAGAGGGATTTATTAATGTCTATTAATTGTATCAACGTAGACTGTAAGGATATAGAGAGCTGTACCTGTGGCAATAAAGCAGATGGTACACCAACATTCCACTTTGAAATACCACAGTTACTAACTGAGTTCGGAGGAGGAATTGAATATATAGGTTCTGTAGACAAGGGACAGCCATTTATATGGTACATAAGTCCAACAGTAATGCAGTATCATAAATATAGAAAGAGGGCTAAAAATAGACCTTATGTATATATTGATGTTACTCCCAATGCCAATAATATGTATGATTGCTGGATATTTAATATCCCAGTTATCAAACAGGTATCTGTGGTAGGTATATTCAAAGACCCACGTCAACTACAAACTTATGGATGCTGTTCTGCATTGGACATTAATAATATGACTTTCATTGATGCAGAAATAAAGAAGAGATTGACGGAGAAGAAGCTACGTTATTACAGACAGTTAGCTGCTCCGATATTACCTAATGACCAAACTCCTAAATAATGGAAAACTTTCAATCAGCATACGCTCAAGCTAATCTATTATATGGTATAGAATTAGCACCAGAAGAGTTTGAAGAAATAGGTCTGATTGCCTGGAATAAGATAGGTAATAGACAAACTAAACTATACAGATATAGATGTAAGATAGATTGTGAAACCTTAACGGTTACACTACCATGTAATTGTGACTTTGTTGAGGCTGTAACATACGACTTTGAGGACTGGAGATATACTACTAATGATACAGTCAATGGAGATTATCAATCACAATTCATTGAGAACTATATTGAAGGACGTAAGGTATATAACAATCCATTCTATATTAGTGGTAAGCTAGCTAAGTATGAGAGAGTAAATGACACTCTTTACTTTGACAAGGATTATGGTTCAGTTAATATATTGTATAAGGGAATCTTACTAGATGATGATGGATTACCATTTATTAATGAGAAAGAGAAGGATGCAATAGCTTGTTATTGTGCATACACGGACAGGTTTAAAGAGGGCTGGAGTAAGCATAATCAAAATATGTTACAAGAGGCACAACTTCTTGAGCAAAGGTGGTATAGACTATGTGATGCCGCCAGAGTTCCAATGTATATTAATCAGAATGATATGAATGAAATCCTTGATGCTAAGACAAGCTGGAATAGGAAGATATTTAATAAAACTTGGAAATTTGTAAAATAATGAATTACGCTACAGGATATGCCATGAATATAGACGAGTTATTCATCTCCTTTCCCACTAAGAAGATGAAGATGACTGCGAAGGCGTGTGAGGAATTAATAGGTAATAGGCACAAGGAAATCATCGCTAAGAAGATATTTAAGAGTGCCTTGAATATGGTTTTAGAAGATATAATTGAAAATAATGTAACATTTATTCTCCCAACTAGGTCTAGGAGAGCAGAGCTGAAGATGAAGCGATTCGAGAGGGATGAGTTCTCTAAGGCGAGAAGAAATGGTAAGTGGGCTAAGGTAGACTTTCTAACATCTAACTTCTGTGCATATCAAATGGTGTTCCACTTTCAATCCGAAGGGGTTATGAGGGAGAAGTTAATATATCTAGACCCTGAGCATAGAGATAGGATATTAGAATATACTAATCAAGGTAAACAGTATTATTAATGCTAAAAAGTGTCAATGATTATTTACCGGAGCTAATAGCCCAATTCCCTACAGTACCTCCAGAGGATGTCAAACGAGCTGTTGAATATGGATGGAGGATGCTATACTATTATAATCTTAGGGGATGTGATACTCTTATTAGTAGTACCAAGTACAGGTATTGGTTTTATTGTGGGCAACTTACACGTGACTCAATTAAACACTATAATTACTATAGGAGAATGCTTAGGAGGAAGCTAAGAGTACTGTATTCTAAAAAGGTTAAAGAGTGGGATGGATACTATTATATAGGATTAACAGAAGATGAATATAAATCAGTAGTTAAATCTACTACTGGAAGGGGAAGAAAGAAGAAGAATTTTATATTCCACAACAAATTCGGAATGAAGGTCTTTGATGAAGCTAAAGTATTTTATAGCTGGTCTAAATATATCGTAAGGTATAGATATGTTACCGATATGGGATATACATTCTTTAAAGATGCAATGAAATGCAATGACTTAGAAGTTGCATTAGTAAGAGATAACCCAAGTACGTTCAAGGACATACTTATTAGTAGTAACAACTATGAACTTATAAAATATGAGAAAAGAAGCAATTAATACCTTTGGGGAAGGTTTAATAATGGATTTACATCCACTAACTACTCCCAGTAATGTATTAACGAACTGCTTAAACGGTACTATAATAACGTACAATGGTAATGAATTTGTACTGCAGAATGATATGGGGAATGGAGAAGTCCATACTGCCTATCTTGATAAAGGTTATGTACCTGTAGGAATGAAAGAGCATGGAGGTATAATCTATGTAGCTGCCCATAATCCTGTCACTGGTAAGAGTCAGATAGGCTCATTCCCCTCCCCTCAGCAACTATATGAAGGAGAAGATTTAAATGTAACACCCATACGGTTTGACTTCTCCAAGTTTATAACGATGAAGGGAAGTGTACCTTACATAGAATTGGAATACTATAAGGAAAGATTATTCCAGACTGAGAATACAGGTGAAGTAAAGATATTTCATCCTGGTGATAGGTTTGTAATAACTTCTACTACTATAGATACTGCTATAAAAGAAGCTATAAACAAAGGTGTAGTTAAATTAAGACTTGGGGTTATAAATAGCAGTGGCAACATTGATTATATAGATGAGAAGAACTTAAAGATATATAAAAATGGATTGTGGATTTATGAGAATACTGACACTCCTATGTTAGATGTTATTAAATCTAAAGAACTTGTGCAAGTATTTAGTGCTAAATCATCTGGGGCATTAATTTTAGTAATTGAGCTAAAGACCTTTGATACATTTAACCTAATAAGAAAGTATTCATGTAATGATGAATCCAAGGTTATCAGTGTAGAGTTCTCAGGTGAAACTACTGGTGTATATGAAGGAACATCTAAGAAGAATCCAGCTGAGATTGGAATATTAGAGGAGACTGATTATGCAGTAAAATCTACAATCGTTAAAAGTGGTAAAACAGGTAAACAAACATATAAAATATTACCAGTCTGCCCTTATGGTGCATTAGAGAGAATGGCTAAAATTGGCACTATAGACTTTGATGCTATTAGGACTAACTCTGAGGTATTAGGGGAGTGGAGATTTTATGTGACAGATACATATCTAAAGATTGGTTGGGGGTATGACTACTACAATTTGAATGAAGACTCTAACATTACCAAAATTGAGTTTACATTTATTGATATAAATGATTCAGCTGAGGCTAAATCTGCTGCAACTCTAAAAGGCGATTATGTATATACCATATCTAAAGAATACTATAATGGTTCTTTCGAAGAGATAATTCCGTTCGGAGATTCAACAATTAGAAAGAGTTGGATATACATAGTAAGAATAGACAGGTATGTAGGTGATACTAAGAAGACGGTTGGATATGAGTTAGTATATACTGGAAGCTATTTCAATGATAGCTTTGAAGAAACTCCAGACTTTAATAAGCTACCTAGTGGAAGTGCGAGACAGAAAGTTTTATTAGGAACTAAGAATGAGGTAAATACATCTGTAAGGAATGGAAATATCACTACTGCTATTAAAGTTCATGATAGTCAGACATTTGTAGACAAGGACGTAGTTAGCCCATTAGACTATATTAAGGAAGTTCCATCTGATGCTAAACCTAATTACAGATATAACACAAGGAAGACAGGTGTATATGATGTTATCATTAGACCAGCCGCAGACTTTGATTTTGATGATAGAACTTATGCAGGTAAACCAGACCAAAGTGTAATAAATAACTTCTTTGGCTCTACCCCAACGGCTACATTTGGTAAGCCTGATAATAGTAACATTGCCTTTAGTAGCAGCTCTACATTGACCTCAGAGATAGGTGCTAACCAGTTATTTGAAAAGACTGAGAACTTTGCTTGGGATAATTCTAAGAAAGAATTAAAAGGAAGGATATATACATCCAGAAACATTATAGCTGCAAATGGTCCTGTTAAATCAACAAGTGCAGAGATAGAGAAACTAATGCCTGTTTACAGCTCTTCTCTAGATACATCAGAGCTAAATAAACTATTTACGTTTAAAGAGACTGATGATGTATTGTATTGCGTTACAGGAAGTCGAGGACATTTAGCGTATAATTCTAGAGTACTTAGAGATGCACACACTAAAGGGGACTTTAGGGGTCCGGATGGTGGGGCAGGAGTCAATGAAGAAGGATTGAGAGCCTGTTTAGCCAGTATGGGTAATGGTACAATCGGAATATTTGGCGGACATGACTGTGATGCTGCATCGTTAAGATTCAATGGTACTCAATACACTAATGCAGCTTGGTTTAGGAAAGACCAAGAGATAGATGATGAGGACAATTATCTAATAGCAACATGGAAAGATAAGGATGGTAATCATTGGCCCATTAATCTTGCATCTAGAAAGACTGAGAATGCAAATGTGCAAGTGGAATCCACACTAATAAGGGTGGAGAAGATGATTAAATGCTTCTTAAGCCAAATGCTAGTTGTAAAGAAAGGTAACAAGAGTTTTAGTTTCGTTGGCCCAAATAATCTAGAGTTTGTATACCATACTGCATTTAATACTAGCTGTGATGTTAATGTGCCAATTAACAATGCAGGTAAAGACATTGATGTAAACTTCTTCCTTGGGGAGAGTAAAGAATCTATCGAGTCCCATATGGCTAAATGGGTAGCTGCAATATCTGGACTTAAGAACTTTCTACCAATATTTAAGGTACATATGCCCACATCAGCTAAAGCAACTATTGAATATGGGGACAATATAAAATTTGATACAGATTCTAATATATTAAATTGCTACACAAGTGCATATTCCTACTATACTACTAGTGGAGGGTCACAATTTACTGATGAAGAAAGGGGCAAGATATTCATAGGGAAGCCTGCTTCTCCATTCTCAGCTAATAGTGATGGAAGTATTAATTTAGCTGTAAATAGTGATGGAACGTATCAAATTAATCAAGCCTCAGATTCTAATATGGTATCCTGGAGAAATGAGCCTATCTCATTAGGATATAGAATAAATGATAGGTTTATCAATATGTATGAGATAGAGGGGCGTTCGGGGGAAATTCCGGCAGGTTACTTCAATGATGTTAGAATACACAATATATCAACTGTGTTAGCAACTTGGACTGATGGAAAAGACCATAGTGGCTCTGCCCCAGATATGGCTATAAATATAGGGTTTGGACCTAAATCAATATTTCGTTATTAGTATATGAACTTCAAATCACTAAGTGGTAAGTCACTAAACTTAGACTTAGGATTAAATCAACTTCAACAAAAAGGAGCATTAGTTTATGAATATAACCCATTAAGGGTTTTAAGAACTAATGAGGATATAAGGGAACATGGGTCAGTTGTGTATCCTAAAGGTAGTTTAATTAACCTAGATACAGAACTACTTAACTTTGACCTGAACCATCCTATTGACATTGTTACTCAACAGTCTTATGATGGTTCAGTTAACCTTATCCTTAATGACGGAAGTACCTATCCTAAGTTAATTAATACAAGATTCTCATCTACTGGTATGAACACATATCAAATTGTAGATAGAGAAGGAGATAATGACACTAACATATATGACATAGATTCCTTTGAATCTGATATATCCCTTTATAAGAAGACTAACAATATTGCTAACCTCACATTCATGGGACTAAATACTAGTGGTAATTTAAGGGTTGGTAATTATGTATTCTACTTTAAGTTATCGGATTCAGATGGGAATGAAACAGATTTTATAGCTGAGTCAGGCATAGTAACTTGCCATATTGGTAATTTGAATGACCCATCCTCTATACAAGGTGGAATTAGAGATGAAAACAGTTATAAGTCAGCTTCATTCTTACTAACTAACATAGATTCATCTTACAACAATGTAGTAGTTTATTATACAAGAAGTACATCTGATATAGATGGAAATGAAGTGACTACATCGTTTAAGATTATGAAACAGTTTGCCGTATATAATAATGTGGCTAAGATTAGTATTACTGGATTTGAAACTGTACAATCTGTTAGTATTAATGATATTAACGTAGCATACAATGTGGTTAATAGTGCAGTAGCACAAACTACTTGTCAGAATATGCTATTCTTAGGCAATGTAGCTAATCCAGATATTCCATATAAAGAACTTACAGACCTATCTCTTCACTTCCTGCCAGAGTTAAATGTAGAGAACAATATAGGAAGAGTTGATAAAGACTATAAGGACAATTCCGGAGTAGCCCAACCATACGAGTATTACAATGTGATGAACATCTATAACAGACTCGGATATTGGAATGATGAAATCTACAGACTAGGGGTGGTATATATCCTTAATGACTATACCCTATCTCCTGTATTTAATATTAGGGGTATTAGTAGACTAGCCAAACTTGGGGATGCAGATAGAATAGATTGGAAGGATTATCCACTATTTAAAGAAGGATTTGACCCGACTAGTACTAATGATATAGCTACTATCCAGGCTAATAGAGAATATATCCCTATTAATAAGGAAACATATAAGCTAGATAGTCAGAATGAAAACTCTAAGGGTGTAGTTAAAATTAAATATAACGGTAATCAATTAGCTGATAGTGGTACAATTCCGATTGGATTTGATATTAAGATTAGCAAAGATGCAGCTAGGGAATTAAGGAGATACACTAAAGGATTCTTCTTCGTAAGACAAAAGAGAATACCTACTACACTAGCTCAGGCAGTTACAATTGGACTAGAGAATACAAGCTATCTGCCAGTTCTACCAACGAGTGATGATGAATATAGAGTAGAGAGATTCCTAGATGATGATGGAGTATTGACACATGACTTTGACAGAAGATGTAAAGATATTCCTTCCAAGTCTGTGTTAGAGGGATATGCTGCTTTGTGTCCTGAGTTTGAACTAAGACAATCCTACTTTAATCAGCTATTTACTGGAACTCAGTTTAACGTTAAGATGGCTAAGTCTCAGTTTACTCAGAAGTATTTTGAGAGAAGCGGAGTACATTTTTATAATACATCCTACAGCTATAATGATGCAACTCAAGATGAGGTGTACAATATAATGGCAGTTGGAGATAATGTTAAGTCACTTAAGGGGAAGAAACAATTATTCAGTGCAAGGGCTGGGGAAGCTGAGGAAGCATGGAGAGTATCATATTATGATTACACTAATAAATCATCTAATGCTAGGAATCTACTAAGGGGAAGTTGGGGGCCTTATATTGGTCTAGAAGGATACAACACTAGTAAAATGAGTCTTATTGATATTAAAATTCCTAACTATGAAGAGAATCTATTAGATACATACTTTGAAGTGAGGTACGAGGATTCTTCAGCGTTCTATGCTATATGTAACAGAATGGTATGGGACGATATGGAGGAGGATGGAAGTAATATGATAGTTAAGGACTTGTTTAGAGGTGATTGTTATATAGGTAATTATACTCATAGAATGTGTAGGAATTTCCAAGATTCATCAGCTCCTACTAATGACGATATAGTAGACCAAATGTCATGGAAAGATAACTATACAATTAGTGATAGTGAGAAGAATAGTAAGATTAATAGAGGGGATGTAAATGCTATTAAGATGGGACACTGGGTTACTGTTAGGGTGTGTAGTAATATTAATTTATCTATGAGAAGTGTTGATATGTCATATATTTCAGAGCTAGGACTAACTGGTAAAGCTAGAGGATTCTATCCATTACAGGCTATGTCAGTTACTGGTGAATCTAAAATACCAGAATCATTTGTTATAAATGGGGGCATCAACTCTACTACATCTGATAAGTATTATTATGAACTACCAAATGTTCCAGCTATCAAGAATAAATTCCATATTAGGGTTATGTATTCTGATGTAAATGTTAATGACTCATTCAAGAATGGATATAGAGTATTCAAATTAACTCATTATAGAGATTATCCATTAACTTATGGTAGTATAGTTAAGCTAGTTGAATGGTTTGGTAGTATTATCTGTGTATTTGAACATGGTGTTGCTTTGATACCAGTCAATGAAAGAGCCGTTGCAGGTGAAGGTGCAGGCGGAAATATCTTCATAAACACCTCTAACGTACTGCCAGAGAATCCAAAAATGCTGTCTGATACATTCGGTACTCAGTGGTCAGAAAGTGTCATCAAGACCCCCTATTACGTCTATGGAGTGGATACAGTCGGGAAGAAGATTTGGAGAACTAATGGACAGACATTTGAGGTTATCTCAGACTTTAAAGTACAGAAGTTCTTGAATGACAATATCTCACTTACTGAGAAAGAGAAGACTCCAATTATTGGTATTAGGAACGTTAAAACTCACTACAATAGGTTTAAGCAAGATGTAATGTTTACCTTCTATGATGATATTAATACATTGGAAGAGAATGTATGGAATTTATGCTACAATGAGGTAATGCAGAAGTTTGTAACATTCTACTCATGGGTTCCATCATATTCTGAGAATATTGACAATATCTTCTTTAGCTTTGACAGGAATACATCTAAGACAATTACTAAGATAACTTCTAACTACCCTCTTATTAGTATGCAGGGTGGTGCAGTAGTTGATAACGTACTAACTGTAGTAGATGGTAAAGCTAAGTTAGGTAACTTGCAACTAAATCTTGATATTAGTGGTTCTAACATTGAGTATAGTATTGCTGATGATAGAGTTAGAAATAAGTTCTTCATTACTAATGGTAATCAAGTATCCGTTAGTGCTAATTCTGTGGGAGATAGTAGGTGGACAATACCTATTAAAGCAGTAGTATATAATCAAGGAACTGACTTAGTTGAAGGTGAGGTTAGAAATGTAGTAAAGACATTGTACTCTAATGTGACTGTAATTACTAAGATGAGGTACGACTTACTGACTACTTCATTCTGGAAGCATGGTCAAGCTGGATTAATGCCTACTAGAAAGCCAATTAGTCCTTGCTATTGGTATGGTAAGCAACATCCATTTGAGCTGGAATTTATTGTAGTTGATAATCCATCAGTACATAAAATCTTTAATAACTTACAGATTATAAGTAATAAGACCCAACCTGAATCATTCCATTTTGAAGTTGTTGGAGAAGTATATAACTTTGCCAACGACAAAAAGAATATGTATTTTAGACAAGAGGCTACTAAACATCTATACCAATATAATGGTGCAGATATAGTTTATAATCATGACTACTTGGATATTATACCAGAACAAAGAGACATATTGTACAGTACTACTAAGTACAAGGATATGTCAGTTATGTTCCCACTATTATATTCAAGGGTAGATAGTCTGAATGATATTGAAGACCATTATCAATCAATGACATCAGCTGGTAAGGACTATCAATCAATATCTGGTTCAGAGATTGTACATGATAAACAACTGAATGAATTTAGAATAGCTACTCATATTAAGGCATGTCCTTTTAAGAAGAGATATTTACAAGAGATAACTCAAGATAGATATAGCTCACTTATAGCAGCTGGATACACAAATGTACTAGTTCAAAATGGTAAATGGTATGAGGTTATGGAGTATGGTAGAATAAATGGTAACATGGACTACTTAGAAGATAAGTGGGATATTCAAATACCTTCTATAACTTATTGGGCTAAAAATGAATTAGCTTGGTCTATTAAGGATAAAGATGGTAATACATATCCACCCCTTAACCTAGTTAACAATCCATTACCAGAGAGTATGACTGCTCTAAATATTACTAGTAACTCTGATATCCCATCTGAATTAAGAGACCGAGGTTATAGTGCTGATTTCTTGTCATTAGATGTTAATAAATGGTCTAATGAAAGGAAGGAGACTAGAATTAGGGATAAATATATAAAGATTAAAGTGAGATATACTGGTGATGAGTTAGCTATAATAACAGCTTTAAAAACATTATATATCGTAAGTTATGCGTAAACGTATACAGAAATATCGAAATTCTGGGGTACTAACAGGGGGGAGTAATCTGACTCCTCCACTACCCCAACCTACAAGTCTTGTTTCAATGATTCAGCAACCTCAGATACCTACGCAGTTAGAACTTCCTGACACAGTTAGACAATGGAATAAGAACCAATCCTCCAATATACGAAGGACATACGCAAGGCAAAATAATCTCAATAAAGGTTTTGGATTAGCTGGGAGTATTGCTGATGTGGCTGGGAGTCTAATCCCGCAGACTGAACAGTCAGCTTTAACTACTGGACTAAACCAAGGCTATGATGCTGCTGCTAATGCTGTGTCTGCTATACCTGGAGTTGGTACTATTATAGGAGGTGCTATGAAAGTAGGTGGAATGTTATCAGACGGATTAACTGCATTGGGAGTAGGAACAGACCAAATGACTACAGCCGACAAGATATTAGATAGTAAGTTCCTCAAACTAACTCCAGTGGGTCTAATTAACTCTATTGGTGCTAAGAAAGCAGATACTATTACTAAAGACAACGAGGCATTCGAGCAGGTAGGGTCTTCTTATGGTGGAACCCAAGCTACTGTAGATGATGCTCTTACTAAGAGTGGTAAAAAGTATGGACTATTTAGTGGTGGAGCAAGAAATAAGGCTAATAAGCAAATACATAATGCTCAGATGCAGCAAGTTAAAATGGGTAATATAGCCGATGAAGCCCAAATGGTGTTTGCGGCTTCTAACAATCCTCTACTTGGACTTGGAACACAATTACAGTTAAACGGAGGTTATCAGCAGAACACAGTAAGAGCTGGTAAGTCTGGCTTGAAGATGGATAAAGACTTTGCTAAGAGAGTAGTTAAATTATCTAAAGGACAGAAAGAGAAGAGAAAGAAGATTCAAGAAGAGGTTAGAATGGAAGAGGCAGCTGGCTTTCAAAAGGGTGGTGTTGTAGATGGTATTACAGGGGCTGCTCCCAAAGTAACATTTGAGTCTTGGTATAAAACTATTCCAGTAGATAGAAACGATACTACTTCATACAACCTTAGAAGGGCTTTTGAACTAGCCCCTAAAGAAGAACTAGAGGCTTGGAGGACATCAAGTGTGTCTGATTTAAAGAACGGTAAGAATCACCTAAATTCCGTATATCTAGACCCTGAAACAGGTATCTATGAGTTTATGAAAGCTAAAGACCATCCAACTCTTAAATATGAACTAGAGTGGTATAATTCTAAAGACCCAGAAGCAGTAAAGTTTAGAAACTCATATGACTTAGACACGTCTGGGGATTATTACAGATATGTCCCTAAGAAGTTTGCAGAGGGAGGTAAGGTTAATGTAATTCCTAGTGGCGCTTTACACGCTCATAAGCATCACTTAGAGGATGTGGATGAGAAGTTTGAAGAGGTAACTACTAAAGGTATTCCAGTTATTACAGAAGAGAAAGGCGGGGACATTAAGCAACACGCAGAGGTAGAGAGAGAAGAGATAATCTTCAATCTTGAGGTTACTAAGCAATTAGAGAAACTAATGCAGGATGGCTCTGATGAAGCTGCTATTGAAGCTGGTAAACTACTTGTACATGAGATTCTTGAGAATACAGTTGATAACACAGGATTATTAAATATAGTTGAATAATGAAGATTGAAATAGGAGACAGAGAGTATAATGTAACTTGTGCTAGAACTGAGGAAGAAAGAATCAAAGGTCTACAAGGGGTTACAGAAATGAAAGATGATGAAGGAATGTTATTCTTCTTTGAGGAACCACAGACTGTAGGATTTTGGATGAAAGATACTAAAATTCCTCTTGACATCATCTTTATTAACGAAGATATGGAAGTGATATCGGTATACCAGGGAGAACCTGAGAATGAGAACATAGCAGAGGAAGATGACGTACAATTTGTATTAGAAGTTAATCAAGGCTCTGGTATTAAAGAGGGAGATGAACTTGATATTGAAGAGGATGAAGAACTGCCTAAAATGAAAGTAATTGCTCCAGATGGTTCTACCCAAATGGAATTGGAAGGAGGAGAGAGAATTTTTAGTAGAAAGAATACAAGAACTCTAATCAGAATGGCTAAGAGAGCCTCTAAATCAAAGAGTGAGAAGGATTATAAGGCATTAGGTAAGAGGATGTTTACCTATTTAAAGCAGCAGGATGAAAGAGAGCCTGAATATGTAGAGAAGAAAGAGTAAATAAAAAAAAATAAGGGCGTTACCAGTGAATCAATCACCAGTAACGCCCTAATTATTTATATAAGGTTTAGTTGAGACATTATCTCCTTTACTTTACCTATTAAATATTCTATATCATTATTATTATCTATTCTGTAATCAAAACCTTCATAATTATCCAATGCTACTTCCGATGGGTGGGTATCATGGAAGGGGGTTTCCCTGTCGACTCTTATGATTATACCTCCTCTATCTTTAATGGCTTGGGCCTCAGAAGGAAATCTAACATCTGGGATAATCCAATGGTCATGCTCACTATAGTTTGTAAACAAGGCATCCACCCATAATGTTGGAGATATACTTCTTCCAACTTCAGTTCCAAATCTCTGCAGAAGTTCTCTATTAGTATAGTATCCTCCTTCAGGTTTGGCTATCTCACTGTAGGACATCTTAAATATATTATCTTCAAATGCCTCTACACGTACATTAAGTATAATAGCTAAGACTTGTTTAAGTTTATCAGCAAATGCGTGCTTATACCACATACTACCTAAAGAACTTGAACTCTTAAGTAGCATCTTTACAAATGTAAGCATATCCCCATCTCCGTACCTATTCCATATATCTAGTGCTTTAATAATCTTACATACTGTATCCTTGCCAGTTTGCTTTTTACCACTGATTCCAATCAACATTGTCTTATTCCTCTTTAGTTGGGTCTATATAATCCCAAATTGGCTTAGTTGCTCTAGTAGCTGCCACAGTATTAATTAGACCCTGATACAAAGATTTATCTCCTGATATAACACTTGAGAATGTATCTACGGTTCTGTTAAGAGTCTCAAATGCGAATGGGGTCCATTGCATTCCACGCCCAGCAACTGCATCAAGGAAGTTGAAATCATAGGCTGAATTAGTAAGTATTTTACTTCCAAGAGATAATGTTGCATTTATTACCGCATCATTCATGGTATCATTGCCTCGTTCTTTTATATCATCCTTAACAAATTCTGCTAGAGAACCACTAACTACAGCCCCTACAAATAATAGCATAAATAAATCATAGAACAACTGTCGTAAATTAGACCTGTATGCCCTTCTAAGATTCTCATCCTCATTATTCCAGACGTCATTAGTCATCAATTTCCATCCTTCTCTTACACTACCTTTCTTATAAGACCCTACTATTAGGTCATTTAGAACCTTGTTAAGGGTTAATAAGATACCTTCCTCAAATCGTCCTTCCCACTTGTAGAATGGGAATCCTGTATCTTCAGTAGTTGCTTCATCTGTAATCTGACCTTTATCATCTAACTTATGGTAATACTTCTGTCCGTTCTCTTCATAATGAACTAGTCTACCTTGCAGTTTGATTCCCTCTGGAGCTAGATATTGATTCTTCTTAGAAGACCAGTATGTACACATTTGGAAGAATAATCCCCCAATTAGAGTACTTTGGAACATAGACTTCTTTTCATGGGAATAATATCCATATATTGAGTCTGCTAAGGCTTTATGACTTTCAGATTGCTGGACAGTATATGCCTTTGGCAATGCATCTCCTACTTTAAATAATGAACCGTCTTCATTCCTAGTATGTTCTTTAACTAACTGGTGTGCCATAGTATAATACAATGCCTCTTGCTTCTTATAGTCTGGACTAGATGTATTTCCACTAGCGTAGGCACTAAATCGACTATCTTTCTTCCAATCATAAACTAATTTACCATTTACCACAGAGTGTGCTTCCCAGCACCCATCTCCTCTCATTTGCGCTCCAAATATAGTCATTCTATTGTAGAAGTCGGGCCTAGATGCAAATCTAAAAGCGGATGCCCAGAAGTTCCATATACCAGCTTGGTCCGACTTTATCTTATCAGCATAGGTATTCATATCCATATCATTAAGTCCATACAGTTCATTCAGCAACTCCGACATAGACTTATTGTTGCCATAGTGAATAGCGTCTGCAATAGCATACTTATAGGCTTTAACCATATTCTCTTTAGTAAAAGATAATCCTCCGTCAGGCTTTCGTATTACTAATGATATATCCTTCCAAATACCATCTAAGTGCTGATACATCTGTACTGGGGAGAATGCTAATGCAATCTTAGAAGCAAATCCCATCAATCCTCCAGTAATAGCTGCAAGAGGTTTACGGTCGTCGGAGATTAGAGATTGGTTAAATATCTTATTCCTAACATAGTCACTTAGATACTCTAAGTCATCCTCAAACTTATCATTTAGGATAGTACCCATATCACTAAGGTGAATAGCTAAGGCTTGCAACGATGGGAAGATTTCATCTAAGTGTTCCTTAGCAGAGTATGCAGTGATATGTTTGAGTAATAAAGTCTCAAGATTTGTTTCGAAGAACTCTGGCTTCCTATCTTCTATCAAACTTAGCCTTATATCTGAACCCTTCTCGCCTATATCAAATGAGTTGGTCATTTCCCATAGCTCTCCTCTACGGACTTTTTCAATATTAGTATCCGTGGGGTCTAAGAATCCTTCTACCTTTGTTTTAGCCCTTTCTACAGCCTTTTTTAGATTCCAGTCCTGTAATTTATCCTTTATAGCAGATAGTAACCCCTTACTTGAAGCAATAGATGTAGCATTACCAGCAGCTAAGGGCAGCCTATAATACCTCACATCCCCAGATAATCGTAACTCTTCTATCTCTTCTTCAGACATATTCTTGAATCTATTAGCATTAACTGTCTTAAGGAAATACTTTAGGAACTTCCTTTGAGCTTCGGATAGCCCAGTTGTTGGGTCATCTGGGTTCTTCAATAATATATCCCCATCATCGGTATACACTATCATATCTCTGTATAGGGTAGCCTGATTGCCTATAGTTCTTTCTTTGAGATATGTAAATCCTTGGTCATTCTTTAGTTCATTTACTAGGTTTCTTATCTCACCTTGTGACCTGTTTACTGTGTCTCTAATATTTTGATATGCTACAGTTACCAGTGAAGTTAGCTTATTTAGAATTGGACTCTTCATATTACCTGGGTTATCAAGGTAAGTGCCCTCCAAACCAGCCTTCCATACATAGATAGATTCTAGCCATTTATCATGGTCACGAAGCTGTTGTCTAAAATCCAGACCATCTATCTCACCAATAGCCATTTCTAACATTCTATATACTTGAACATGAGGCATACCTATAATATCATCATTTGGTCTGGTATCATTAACGTTAGGGAATGCTTCCAGAAACTCCTTTCTAAGATTAAGGAGTTCTAACCTGAGCTTGGTTGGGTCTCCTATACAAGCATCTAAAGCACTGGTGGATTCTGCAAACTTTCTCCATTTCTTATTTATTTTAGTATCATCCCTTACATTAGATATAATCTCCCTAAACCTATTGTAGAATACATCATACCTATTTGCCATTTTAACTGGGGCCTTCCTTCCTTTTAGATTATTCACCCCAATCGGGGATAACTTGTCTAACTCATTAAAGCAGTATAATAATTGTTTATTATCAGCTGAGATACCTTCTTCTCTGAATGGGTTGTATACACTTACTTCTCCTACTATAGCGTTCTCCTCAAATAGACTAGGTAAGTTATTTAATACCAACATGGCTTCCATCAATTCGATGTTACCATCAACACTCTCCATCATCAATGAGTTAGGTTTATTTTGTGATATAATGTCACTTTCAAATGCACCAGTAAGTCCTCTTCTTCCTTTTACTAATTGTCTAGACCTTCTTAACATAGATGTACTAATCTTCACCACATCTATCTGATTAGTAAACTTATTCCTAAGCAAGATACATCCTAAATACTCTGCAGGTTCACAATCTACTACTTCCCAGTTAGAATTACAATATCTAGACATCCTTCTTTGGAACCAACCATTTACACCTTTAAGGTTATCAGGAATCTGCGCTCTAGTAAACTCATAGTAAGGATTTTCTTCTTCTATAGCTTTTATTAGACCCTCCTTGATAACTTGTGTGGAGTTAATCTTATTATTAGCTGTACTGTTCATTCCTCTTTTAACCATTACGAAGAGCTCCTCATAGGAATTGGCTTTAAGTGGGTAGCCATTGCCCTTTGGAGTATATATGTATTTACCTGTTTCTGGGTTAGGTACATCCCCTTTACCTTCTTTTATGGTTTCAGTTACCATAGCATCTGTAATCTCCCCTGGAACGCTATTATACTTAGGGAACCACTTTGACATTACACCAGTTACAGTTTGTAGTAGGTTCTCAGTAGTAGCCTTAGTGATAAATGGTGCTGGAAGAAACTCATCAATGTTCTCTTGAATATTAATATTGGTCTTAATATCTTGAGTTAAATCTTCAACATGACCGGAGTATTCCTTTATACCACTGTAAGTCCAATCATCTCCTTCTCTTTTAAAATCAGATAGCTGGATTGGGGCCACAAATAGTTTAGAACCACTAGTATTTATTCCATACTTTCTTAATAAACGTTCATATACACTCAGCTGGTACTTAAAGGTCAGAATCTTGGCGGAATCGTAACCAGTTTCAGAGGCTGTACCTATATAAGGTTTAGGTGATGTCTTGTAGTCAATAATATGAACGTTTCCCCTTTTATCAATTACTAATAAGTCAATAACTCCTAACAGCTTGTTAGGATTGCCTGATTCATTTATTTGTGAGGTAACTCCAGAGACTGCCACTTCTGGGAGGTATATTAAGTCTTCACCTAACTCCCTTTGTAAGGACTTCTCTAGGTCTCGGCAGTATTTAACAGTTTCAGCAATAACTTTGCTAGGAACTAAATTAGTGTCTAGGATTGATGGGAAATATGTGTTAATTAAGAAGTTATCATCTGACTCTCGTATATTCCTTCCACTCTTGGATTCACTGAAATACTTCTGCATTGCTTTATGAAGTTCAGTACCTATTTTACCCTGAGTCTTCCATTTATTCTCAATAACCTCCCTAGCTCTGGCAAATTCCTCATCACTTACTATGGGTCTAGTTTCAGCCCCCTCTCCAAATATGGCAGCAGCTTCTTCTTTATCAAAGTTACCTCCAGCCCATCTTGGTCTAATCTCTTTCCAATAGTTCTCAGGTCTAAATTCTGGGAATAATAAATCCCCGCCTAGGTTTCTCAGACCTTGTAGAAACTTATTAACACCAATATATCCATTACTAGACACATTAATGTTTTCAATATCATTCTTGCCATCTTCCGTTTCAGAGATAGTCTTATTTGCCTTAAGGGCTTCAGTATCCATCTTTAGATTCATTATAGAATCATAAGTTTGAATAGCTCTATTACTCTTGGCAAATACAATGTCCCCATACTTAGATACTAAATGCCTTCTTTCAAGTAAGAAGTCATCTAACTCTAACTCAGATTGGAAGATATGTCCTTTGTAATCATATATGCACCCCATTATCCACAAAATTCTTTTAGGTCTTTACTTTTCATCAAATCTGATTTAACATTAGCTAGTACTCTATGAACCTCAGCAGACTTAACATTAAGGGTCCCAGAGTATTGGTTGTTTGTTAATGCCGAGCCTAAGTATTCTGATAGCTTTACTAAAGAAGAGTTAAATAGGTCTTTTGGATTCATAGTAGTTACACTTTGTTCGCCAAATAATACGGAGTCAAGTACTCTGTTCATATTATAGAATGTTTTATGTAACACATTAGCTGGTAACTTATCAATAACGCTTCTCTGTCCTGTTATATATTTTGAGAACTCTGATACTAGTAGTTCTTCATTTATGTCTGAATCTGTTCTATTCTTATAGTCTCTGGCTAACATTGACCTATTAGGTAGTTCATTCATGGCTTCTACCATTGAGAAGTATAGCTGGGGGTCGCTATACCTAATTGAGCCTAAGAATAGATGTAGCATTTCATGTAGCGGAGCATCAATACTAGAATTATCCATATTGATGTATATATCTCCATTATAGATGAAAGCATTAGTTGTCTTAGCATCGTCTACTATTCCATTCCATTGTTCTGAAGACAATTCTCCATTAGTGATACCAATGAAGTTAATTCCATATAAATTTGCTAGCTTCTCTAATATGCTATTAAAAACCCCAACATTTCTAGAAGGAGATGTAGAATCATCTATGATTATTCCCCCTTCATATACATTGTCCCACTTATTAGGACGCTTTTTAACTTGTATAGTTGAAACTTCATTAGAGGGAGTTAGTTCCACTTCTAAGTCCCTATACGTATTGTTTATTCTAATATTAGCTTCTTTAACATCTGTTGTTCCTGTTTGAGAGAATATCTTATCATTCTTTACAAAGCTTGTATCATCTACTGTTTTTACTGACAAAGAACTATTTAAGTAAGGTCTAGAGTCAGCTCCAGGTATCTCATCAAGCTCTGGATACCTACCAAATTTATCTACAAATGTAGATACAAAAGCATTAAATTTAAATCCAGAGAGCCCAGACATCTTTAACAATGTCTGGTACTCTACTGAATTTTTATTAAGACATACTGCCATAAAATTAACAAGGATTGTCTAATAATTGAGCTATGATTGCAGAATATTGTAGACTATCAACAGTTTTAACATTCATACCATCAACAACTCTAGTTACATAAGGTACATCTAAGTCTGATTCAGAACCACCTAAGGATTCAGCCAGTTTAACTAAAGTCTCTCTACTATAAGTTTTACCCCTATAGCTTATAGATTTTAGATTCCTATCAACATCAAGATTAATCACAGAGTTTGAGTCAATTCTTATGTTATAGTCATTATATATATCCGCAACATCCCAAGGATTAGTGTAGTTAGTATTCTCAATAACTCTTGTATAATCCTCTAGGTTTGGTCCATATTGATAACCTCCCATATCCCCACTGTCATAATCATCAGATACAAAATCCATATAATCAGAATCATATTCAAAATCCCCATCTACCTCCGGATTATCCATTGAATTAGACTTCCTAACAAATAAGTGATATTTCATATTAGAATCATCATAACTTCTAACATAATACTTAGATGAATAGTTAGTATCTTCAATAGGAGCACACCATTTTAGAGCTTCGTCATAAGTGAAGTCTACCCCCTCAACTAACATTGAGTTAGAATCAAGTACAGACGTAAACTTATGAAACTCCTCTATTAATGGAGAGGATTTTGTTCTGATAATATCCTCAAAGATAGTAGTTAAAGAACTTTGAGATACAGTGTTATTAAAGTTTATTAGATTATAATAGAAGAACAGGTCTGTCAATGGATACCCTTGATATGTTGGAGCACCTTGTAATTGGTTAAAGGCTCTCTTATACCTATTAAAACGCTCTACCTCCGAACCAGTCTTTGGTAACATATTAGTTGGCAAAGAATATACGAATGCAGCGTTACCACTAAGGGTTCTATCTAATCTAGTTGGACTTAAAGATTGAATAAATTCATTAGGTTCTATATCCTTTAATTCAGGAATTACCACAGAATCCATCCACATTTTAAATGACTCATTACCCCATCTTGTTCCTAACATAATAGGAGTATTACCTTGAGTAGTAAATGTGTTACCAATACTATTCATAATAGTAACACCAGCTGGGATTGTAATTACCTTCTCAGAAGTTTTCATCCAAGTGTTCCTAAGAGTCATGTCACAGAATGACTGTAACTTCTTATAAACATTAGACCTTTCTTTACTACTGTAGAATCCACCGCCCTTAATAATTCTAGGACCTAAATCCCTCATCATTCTATACTTGGACATAACCATATACTTGCTTTCTACATCCATATGGAAGGCTTTCAAATACCCTCTATAGTGAGGTACAGACCATGCTGCATCCAATACGTTGAAGGAGTGCTTTAATCCTCCATACAGAGAGATTAAAGTGCTTCTATATTCCTCATCAGACATAAATTTACTAAAGGAGAATCTATATGGATTGTCAGTATTATTAGTTAGATTTCTTAGCTTTGCTATAACATCAGAAACCTTCATAATCATTCCGTCAACCATTACAGTACCCTCTTTCTCTTCAGCTGATATTTCCTTAATTCTATCTTCAAAGATTCCTTCGAACTTATCAATAAATTTAAGGGAGTCTTCAACACTATTAGAGAGACCTTGATTGAGAGCATAGATACCTCTCAATCTGCCCATTTCAGATGCACCTTGGACTAGCTGTTTGATTGAATCAATAACTCTGTATTGAACCCCTTCTGAGTTAGTGATAATGTCATTGTTTATCGTATTAACAAACCTGATATAATCAGATAACTCTTCTAAGAATTTATACATTGAGACTTTGTTCATAGATACATCCATAGACTTGATTCTCTTTCTTAAACTATCAATCAATTCATGACCTTTAGATAGGTCGGAGAGCCTATATTGTAGCATTTTACCTATTACAAAATCAGATGCATCTGTCCCAGACCCAAACTCACTCTTTAGTATAGAAACAAATTCTGGGTCTAACTCCCCAATACTTGGACCATTCTCAATATATCTAATAGCACTAGTAATTGACATACCAGCCTTTCTATTAAATACATTAGAATCCATGAGCTTAGAGAGTATACGAGCAGTTCTGGACATCATAGCTCCAGCTAAATCCTTAAGAGGAATTCCAATTGCTGTACCGTAAGTATATAATCCCATCATATTAGGTCCGGCATTGATTTTAGCCAATATCGGGTCTTTAGCATTATCAGTTGCAGCTGACATCAATGCTGAGAATACTAGCTTAGCATCTGTATCATTGTCCACACTTCGTAATGCATCTAATACTTCAAGATTACTTATGGATTCAGGACTATCAGTATATGAATTAGCTAGCAATCTAAATCTACTACCGCAAATAGCCCTATTAAATAGTAGACCATATTGTTTTATTGGGTTATTACTATTTAATGTGGCATTATTGTAGTAAGTCAGGCCATCAAATACCTTAATGGCAGATGCAACTATACCAACATTCTTCTTACCAGATTGAAAGTCATACATGGACTCATACTTATTTACTACATTACCTGGAGTAAATTGTAGAGTTCTCTGACCTTCTGTTGACCCTTTAGCTATATCCTTTAACAGAGCTACAGCATCATCAATAGATGATTGTGACTGCATTAAGTTAATAGGATTATCACTAATCTTAAACATATAAGAGGATATGAAATTCTTAACCATATCTTCGGGATTGCTAGAGTTCCTTACATATAAGTTATGTCGGTCAATCAGTTCCTTGATTTTATCAAATGGAAGATTAGAGCCTTTAGGAATATATAGCTTACCACCATTCCTCTTAACCATTCTTAAGAAATTCGATAGAGATTGTATCGAACCTAAAGAATTGTCCAAGTCATATTCTGGCAGAAATACTACTTCTGAACCGTTAAAGTTAAACAATTTACCTGAACCTACAAAATCATGTGCCCAATTAGTTAATGATGCATCATCAGCTTCAACTAATTCTAACTCTTTATTTGTAGGGAATGGAAGTTTCTCAGATTCGGCTAGAGCATTCTGAGAACTTAAATTAAAGTAGGGACTCCATCCAACATATTTACCTGTTCTGTCAAATGAATGACCTAATAAGGAAACCTTATCAATATCCAAGTCAGAACCTTGTAACCAGAACTGGAAATAATTTACATAGGCGGAGTTTGTGTCTGTTTCATCAAATCCTACTACTCTCATTGGCATGAACGATTGCATAGACTGGGCAGGAATACGAGCAGCTAAGACATCCAAAGATTTAATAAAAGATGTATGCAATTCTGCAGCAGCATCTCTTATAGCATCAATGTTTGGGTCTTCAATTTTAGCTCTAGGATTAGTTCTCAATTTATCAATACTCTCAGAATATAGTCTGTTTACATAAGTTATAATGTCAGTAGGGTTACTCTTACCCATATATTTAGCAAATCTTCTAGCTACTTTGGATTTAGAGTTCAGTATAGGTTGAATAATCTTACTAACTTCTTCACTTGTGGCAGCACTATTAGATACTCTGATAGTATGATAGTTGAAAGAATCAATATAGAATTGAGTGTTGTTGGTAATAATTATCTCATTACCATTAGCATCCACATATACCCTATCAGATTCATCAGACAGTCTGTGTAGCTTCTCTCCAGAGCTATTAACTCTGTAAAGTTTAGCCCCATCCCATCTAGTCTCAATTTCTATAGGAGTTAGATGAGTGTTCTTATAAACTCTCTTATCAACTAAGTATACGTGTTTGCCGTTTAGCCTCTTCAATTCAATATCAAAATCGGCATCACTAACCTTACTTTCCCAGTTAGATAACATTCTCTTTAGGAAGAACGTATCATCATTCTTGATAGTAGATAGACTATCCCCCCTCTTCAATCCAAATCTACTTGCGTAGATTTTAGGCATTATTAACTCAAATGGTTGAGTTTGAAGAGAAGACTTGTCAACTTGTACTGTCACTCCGTTAATGACTACAGTATCTAGTTTACCGTTACTTACTGCTCCAAGGGCATTTTGGAGTTCTCTTCTTAGCAGTATCTTCTCTTGAGGGTCAACAGTAGCGTATAGTGATTTAACTACATCTAAATCCCACATATTATAAAGGTTGCCCTGAACATCTCTAAATGTGAAATTATATGAGGCTAAATCTCTACCAGCAGTAATGTTTTCAACTATACGGAAGTCTTTGTCAGCTAGCCTGCTTTCCAAATCCCAATATTGTTGAGGCGTTTCTATAAACTCAGTACTGGTAATCCCATCTACCGTAATTGTATAGTACCTACCAAGCTTCAGTTCAGATAAGTTAGTTATAGGTTTAGAATTGTATAATTCTTGTAACTTTTGAATTTCTTCATCATTATTAAAAGAGTCATACATTCTATCTCCATATAACTTCCAAATCTTATGAGAGGGATTTAACACTGCAAGGCTACCATTAAATTTAAGTCTAATAGCCGCCTTAGTAAGTGTGGCAGAAATAGAAGAGAAGATTCCATTAAAAACACTAGGATTACTATATGGAATTGTACCTTCTACATTCTTATAGGTTATTAACTTACCCGCCCTAGAATCTTCTATTAGAGTATCCATAACAGCTTGCATTAGATTGCCGTCCCTACTTGTACTATTCTGGATAGATTTAACTATAGTAGATATGATTGCATCCTTGAACTTGGATGCATCTTTAGTGTCTACATACTGTTCAAATCCTTCAACATAGTCATTGATTCCGGCTTCTGATAGTGCAAACATAGCCTCATAAACTTCTCCAGCTTGTTCTGTAGTATAACCCCTCGAAGCCAAAGCATTGATTACTTGAGTCATAATTGATAAAGTAGATTCATCAGCAGTATGCTCTGCATCTAACTGAATACCAATATCATCAGTTCTAAACTTCATTGTCAAGTATGGGTTATCATCAAAATAAGCATGTTTCAGGTTTACGTTGGCTGCCCCTTGCTTAATAGCACCAGCGGTTACTACATACTGAATAGAAGACCATTTTAGAGGTTGGTACACATCTGATTGAGAGACAACTGAGTCCTTCAGTTTAATCCCCACACCGTTAACAGCTTTGACTACATTTCTTACTGAAACCTCAGACGGAATTAACCCATCTTCAGATTGTGAATAAGACTTCCATCCTCCAAACATTTGGAATAAACCAAAGTTGTTTGTAACAGGATAGAGTGTAGTTCCACTGTTCGTAACCCTAGGAGCTTCCCCTGGTTTGGGGGTAATCTCAGCAGGGAGTTGTTTCACTATAGTACCATCAGGCTCTACTTCTGACTTAATTATCATATATGTACCATCCTCTGGCATATAGGTGATACTATTAATCATGTAGAATTTACCATCTGTTCCCTTATAGTAAACGTCTTCGTAAGATATAGGATTGCCTTGGAAATCTACAAGCACATTATCATTAAATAATACTCCTTCGAATTCCCAATTCTTACTCCACATCTTCTTAACCATCCTTTGTAGGAATTTGCTGTTACTCATGGTATAGTTAGTAAGGGCGAATGTGGCAGTTTTGATAATACCTCCAGTAGCACTTCCTTCTTTATAAAAATGCACAAAAGGTTTCTTATCAGCACCTACTTTAGCCCCACCAAGAGAGTTATTCTCCAAATACATTGTTTCAGGAGATGCAAATGTACTACCATCATATTGTTTAACCCCATGCTCATCATGGTCCCCCATAGGATTATAGGTAGGAGCAGTATCATCCTCGATAACGGCAATAGTATATTCAGGTAATATTCCATTTATTAAGCCTTGGCTCATAACCTGCTTAGCAGCTGTGTCTGATACATTTCTCTTATGCTGAGCAATATACCTTGCAGCCTCCTCAACTAAATCATTAGGACTAGCTGTGGCTTTCTTCGCGGGATGATTAGCATGAGTACCTACAGTAGTTAGAACATACTCTTGACTAAGAAGATAATCTATTACATTAAATCTAGCTAAGTCAGGATGAAGTTGTAACTCACCACCTCTCATTTCTAAGAACTTAGAGAAACTAAATCCGGGACTTCCCCAATTATAAGATATTCCATTCTCAGTGTAACCTCCAATAGAATATAGGTCAGACCATTTAGTAATATCAAAAGTTTTACCAAAGTTGGTATACTTAGCTAATATTACCCGCTTAGTAGAGAATTTTATCCAATCTTTATTCTTAGCTAGGTAGGCTACTTCGGGAGTGGTAAGTGCATTACCTCTCTCATCAGTAGTTTCAATTGTAAAATCATTATCAAGTAAGTCAGTTAATAGTTCTACCTCCTTAATTCTCCAGAAGTCGTCACTATTGGTTAACTTGCCAAATACCTCTTCCACATTAAGTCCAGCCCTGGTAAAATACTCAGGATTAAACCTATTAGTAAGGGATATTAGTGTTCTGTTAAATGAAAGAGTTTTACCTCCCTGGAATGATACCTCGTCTTTAATCTCCAATTCTGGACCTCTAACCACATTCTGATAAACCCTTAATACTTCTTCAAGTACCTTCCTAGAATCATTTCCATAAACGGTATTCACTTCTGCGAAATTAGTCATAGGATTAAATACAGGAATTATTCCCTTACTTGCTAATAAGGGATATTGAGTCGGGTTGTTGAACACTAAAGAACTGTCTATGCTCTTAAGGGCAGAGTTTAATCTCTCCCATTCAAAGGTTATGGAGTTTATTATCTTTGCATAACAATCCCCAAGCTCTTTATTAATAATAGCTATGGTCTCATCTTTAGTTAATTTATTGAAGGGTTTACCTAGAGGGCTGAGGGCGTTCAGATTTTCAACCATGTGGAACAAAGTAGACTTATCTGAGATAACAGAAGGTAAGAAGGCAGCATCTGTATTTCCAGCAATATTACATAAATAATTACTTACAAATGCAGTATAGAAGGATTCTGACATATTAAAATCAATATGCTTCTTACTATCAGTCCTACCTTTATACTCTCTCGATACCACCATTCCTCTATGCAAGAATGTATTATTCAGAAGGGATAATCCATTAGTAGCGGAATTCATATTCATACACTGATTTGTCCACTGACTTCTGTAGTTAGTACCAAGCATTGACATAGCAACTCCAGATAATGCACGACCTTCTCCGTCCCTGTTTATACCACTAACATAAGCATCTGTAGTCATAGCATAGGCAGCAGCTAAATCCTCCATTACTGGTACATAGCTAGGAAGTAGAACACCAATATCCTTAGCCCCTCTTTTTATAGAGGTTAGGTTCTCAGTTCCAAATACCTCCTCTTGCTTTCTTCTAAACTCCTGTGTACTTGTTTCTTTAGGAACCAAGTTATGAGAGAAGTAAGAGTTAAAGAATATGCTAGTACTAAGTTGAAGTAGGTCACTAATTGCTGCATCATATTGAATGTTACCATTCTTCGTCTTTAATGCAAGATAGCTTTCAACTAATGGTCCATCAGAAACAAAGTCTAAATATAAGAATTCCTTGAAGAATTGAAGAGCCTTATTCCAATCTTCCTCACCGTTAAATGAAACTAATGCTTTACCGTCTCTTGATATAGAGAAGGCATTAGACCTCTTCGCTTTTGGATTGAATTGAATAGACACATTCAAGTCTGGTATATGGAATCTGAATACAGAAATGGTCTTCACACCTTCCTTGGGGTCTGTAACCTTATCTTCCTCATATCTGGGATTATACTTAGCAATCATTGATTCATACTTAGTAGGGGCTGTAACGCTCAATGCAGATGAAATATTTCTTTCAAGTTGATTCCTTAATTGCCTGTTGAGATTATCCCTTAAAGTTGCCCTAACTATATCCCCATCCTCATTAATTCTATATTGCACAAAATCAAGAGGACTAGCAGTTGCCACTAATTGGCAGATAAAGGAATAGTAGTTAGTATCAAGAACATTATTCTTATAAATTCCAAATAAGGAGTGTGCATCACTACTAAAGATTCCTTGCCTCAATGAATAAACTAAGTTCTTTTCTATACTTCTAAACCCTCTAAGTAGCTCATAGTTGCTGTTAAAGAATGAGTCATCACACAACAATTCAAATAGTGCATGATAGTTCTCAAGCACGTTACCTGTGCTAGCTGAGGATAATAATGTATAGAAAGATTTACCTTCAATAGAAGAACGCAAATGTTCAAACTGAGGATATTTAAGGAAGAACATCCCATCAAATGTAAGAGAAGAATTGTGAATATCAGGAGAGTTAGTTAAACTCTTGATTTTAGATATAATATAGTTAAATGCGTCTAGTTTAACCTTCTTATCTGCAATCGGAGTACTATTTCCCCAAGTGTATATAGGAGAAGTCTCAACTAATAGCTTAGTTATGTCCGACACATGGTCATTCATATTTACATCTTTCTCCTTATCTCCCCAATTCCTACTATTGTTGGCTCCTGTACTTATAAGAGAATATCTATCTTCTGCACTATACTTAGGATAGTTCTCATTAATCTTCAAGACTTTCCCTAGTTTAGAACTAAGTAAATCATCAAAGTGATTTAGAATAACTAAACTATTATATGCCTTAATGAACTTCTTATCAATAATCCTATTCCTAGAATATATCTTTCTGAGTTCATCAGCAGTAAAGTGTGAATGGTGAAGGAACCTTTCCCCTATAGAGTTTAATTCTCCTACAGCGTTTAGATATGTCCCATCCTTCCACATAGTAAGATTAGACAGTTTCTCTAGAGTGTCCTGCACATCTTCTGATGGAAGTTTAGAATATGCATCCTTTAGATAGCCAACCACGTCTTGTAATAGAGTTTCTTGGTAATTCCTTAAGGCTTCATTAATTTCATGCTCAGTCTTAATTACCTTACCAGCTTCCCTATCCACAAGAAAACACTTAACTATATTATCAGTAACACTAGCTTCCATTGCTGAGGCAATTTCAGTTGCAGTACCATAATTAGTTACTATAAATCCTCTAATCCTTTGTTTTGCATCAGCGTTACCTTCAGGGTCATCCAGAGCATCCAACTTGGTAGGATTCTCTTCAGCAGTATCATCAATGTTACTACTTTGACCGGAAAGATAGGTAGTCATGTTGGTTGGAACTATATCATGCAATACTGGAGCAACCTCCATAACGAATGCATCAATAAAATCTGCAAGGTCGGAGAGGGACGTAATATCGTACCCCTCTCCTATCTCTTTCAGACTATTAATAAACATCGCCTTTCTACTAAATTCGTCTTTCTCCTCCCAGATTTCTTCCAGTGTGTCTTGTAATACATCCTGTAAGTCTAAGTTAGAGTCATTCTTGTTAAATTTACATTTACCCATGATTATAATTTAATTTTTATAGTTATTGGACATGAATTGTCAGTAGTGTTTAGACGAGCCTTTTCATCTTGCTTAGATTGTAAGAAATTTACCAAATTCTGAAGCATATCCTTCTGAGAACCTTCGAATTGGTCAATCTCCTCACTCATCCTTTTTATCATTTTAGAAGTTGCTCTCATAGCATTAACTTCCTTATTAAATGCCTCCACACCCTTCGCAGATTGCACCTTACCAAGTGTAGCAAAGTTAAATACGCTAAGGATGTTCTTATATTCGGCTACTTCCTGTAATGAGCTTACCGAGAATACAGCAAGTTGAGTCCCAGTAGGAGCACTTGTCTGTTTTATTAGAGTAATCTCATTGTTATTCAGGTTTAGCTCTGCATTAAAGATTTCATTCCCCAAAGTTAAGGTAAATTTGTGAATATTTAAACTTAATTGGGAAATATCTGAAATGACAGAGTTAGACACATCAAGGTTAGATGGTTTAGTACTTATATAGACGTCAGAACCAATAGGTATTACTAGATGATTTGTCTTTCTATATGCATCTAAAACCTGCTCCTTAGACAGTGTTTGTAGAGTATCTACATCCATTTCTGACATAACTGAAGCAGATGCCTTGATGTTCATTGACCTAAAGATAGTATCAGCTGTAGGCTTAGGGGTTACTCCTATACGAGAGTTTCCAGCTAAATACCTACTATTGTCTCTACTACCTTTAAAGTTACCATTGTTAGTCATCTTGTTGACTATTGTTTCTAGTAATGGGTTTACGTTACCATAGAACGAAGGGCTATCTATCTTACCATTAACCATAAATGGATTATTATCAATAGAGTAGTTACCTGTATCATAAACTGCATCTAGAGCAATAGCGTCTGTAGAAGACTTACTATATTGTATATTGTAGAATATTCCATCAATCTTATTTTGACCTAATATATGTTCTATAGAACGTAAATTAAGTTCCTTAAATATTCTACTAGTATTATCTGCGTTTGGAGGATATACCGAACCTAATAGATAGTTTTGAAGGGCTTGTCTAGCAGTAATGTTTCTATTTAGCCCTTTAATATCAACAGGACCATTAAGGATTTCCATTTGGGCTTTAACATCTCCCTCTGCGCTATCAAGTTTACCTACCAACTTCATTATACCATCGTATGCAGTAGTATTGTAGTTTAGGTCACTTGTCTCATAGCCAGGTTGAGCTGATAATATCTTTATAATCCTGTAGGCAGTAAAGTCATTACCTATCCTCTTAATAGAGTTCTTATCTCCAGAAACAATGCTTAGTAGATTATCAAAATACTCCTTAACTGATGCTTTAGGAGGAACAACATAAACTAACTTCACCTTCTTCTCCAAAGAACTATCCTCTAATTGTCTATAGTAGTAATTCTCCAATTCTGCACCACTAAGCATTATATCATTACTAACAAGTACAAATGGGTGTCCAGGCTTGGCAAAGTTTACGGTTTTATTTCCAAATGAGTAAACTCCCTTAGGAGATAATTTTACCTTAGAAATAGAAGTGCCAGGAACCTTTGATAATTCATCAAGGGTTATCCATTTACCATCATATTTCAAATGGTCATTGTATTCATAATCAGAACCCTTAAGAGCATTAGTAATTGTCGGTCCTTGAGATTTAAGATTATTAGCCAATGTCCAATTTGCATCCTCCATGTAAAATACACCATTAGAGTTAAAGGTATATACCTTTAAGAAGTTAACTAAGGCATTTCCTCCTTCAATAGACGGATTAGCTTGAATAAATTTAATAAGTTCATTAAACTTATCAAACATAGGAGCACTAGGATTCCTTCTAGAAATCTCATTATATTCCTCTTTTATTGCCTTGAATTTGTCATTCTTAAATACAGTTAGAGGGTTAGGTAATATAGCTAAAGGTAGCTCTAACATATCATTAGTGCCTTCCCCTATAATGATAGATAGTGTCTTTAGCTTAATATTCTTACTTTCTTCATCCTCAGAGAATATGTAGCTTAAAGATTCTGAACCTGTATCCTTTCTAAATCTTCCCCATTCTGCGTTATTGAACGTACTTGCAGAACTCTTAAATGCAAATGTACAATACACATCATCTCCGAGACCTAGAATTGCCTTTATCTTCCTGGTAAGCTCTCCCTTATCAGCTGTATTGAATATAACACTCCTTAAGTTACCTATGGTCTTATCAAATGTTTCTTTGTTTTTTACTCCAGGTAACTTATTCAAACCGAAGTAGCTATCTAACCTTTTACTATTCTCTGGGGTTACTATCAGGTTTCCATCCTTATCAAATGAAGTTCCTGACTCAAATGTGGGGAATGTGTACATTAATAAGTCAAGAACAGATTCAGTTTTAGTGCTGGAAACGTGATTAGTTCCAGTTGTAGGTACTGGAGGTGGGGTTGTATCTTCGCTAGAAGCAAGGGTCTTATCCTTTATATCAGCCTCAGTGGGAAGTCCATTGTTAGTAATAATGACCTGCTTCTTAGTTCCATCATCCGTTACAGTCATTACTACCTCAGAAGTCAGTCCAGCTTCAGGTACTACGGTTACAGAAGGAATAGTGGCATCCTTTTCCCTCTTAACCAATTTAGTAGGTTTATTATCTAAGGGAAGTTTATCTAACATATCCCTCCTTTCAGAAGAGAATGTCTTGATTCCATCTTTGGACAGTTCACTAACACTAGTAGAAGGGTCTTGGATAGAATTTAATAGATTCGAATTGTTAGTCTTATAGCTATCCTTAGTGTGAAGAACAATGCTACCCTGTATTGCTCTAGAGATTCCAGTATAAAGGTCGTCCCAATATTCCTCGTTCTCTAAACCAGCTGAATCGTCAATTATATAATACTTACCTTCAAGTCCTTGTGAAGAGTTACCTTGTTTAAAGTCTACTCTATCCTTATAAGTAGCACTAGAAAGTAATTTATATATCTCAGTATCAGTATCATAATAGATAAATCCAATCTTTTCATCTGGATTCATACTATTAATCATTAGGTCAATGTCTTTCTTTACCAGCTCTATACTATACGGTGCAGAATTTCTCAGGTCATTTATATTATAAACCTTAGTTCCAAACAACCCAGAATCATCCTGATAGTAATGCATTGACACATCTGAATCGTAGTTATTACTCCTTAGTTTTGGTAGGATACTCTTAAGGTTATTGATATTAATTGTTACTTGCTGGTTGTTAGACCTCATAGATACTCCCAGTTTAGGACACCTTATAAAGTTACGGCGAGCTAACTGTATTGTATTTCTAACATTCTTCCCTTTATAGTCGATAAGATGCCTTCCAATAGCTTTACTTTGGTCAAAGTCCCCAGCCACAATAACTGGAATTCCATACTTCTGTGCAAATCTATTAACTAAATCCATATCAACTACAGTGTATCTTGACACCTCATCAATAAGGATTAGAGATGGAGCTTCCGAGATTTCATTTATCTTGAAGTTTGACCTAGTAATAAAGTTATCGTCAAAATATATATCTCCATCATCAATTATAGACACTGGAATATCTTCCTCGGAAGATGGGTCTACTTCTTTAGATGATTTCTGAGGATAATCTTTGAAGTCTTTCCATTCCTGGGTTACCCTCTTCATAAGATGTTCTCTATCCAAAGTGGTAGCAGAATCAAGATTTAAATCGGCTTTTAAGCCCTTAGCACTATCTTCAGTGGCATGACCAATCCAAACACTTTTCAAAACTTCTGGATGGTATTTCTTTAGAAGTACTATAAGGTTATTAAATACGCCAGTAGTCTTACCACTTCCAGGAATACCCTCAATAAAAGTTACTCTAGAGAATCTTGGAGCAACTGAAGAGTCAAGTACCAATTCTCTAATGATGCCTGGGGCATATTTCCACTCAGAATCAGTCATAGATGCTGCATAGTTCTTTAGGGAGGTATTTACAGCATCACAGAACTTATCAATCATACCTCCGTTAAGAATTGAAGCATATCCCAAATAAGTAGCTAACTCTTGAGTAGGTATAGGAGCAATCTTATCACTAATAATAGACCTATATTCTCCATAGAAGTCAGATGCCTTAACAGCAGCTCTAGAGGCAATATACCAAACCACTGCATTATCGTCTATATTAGTTGACTTGGAACTTAATGATTCTACATCATCACTTATAGTAATCAAGCCAAAGTTGTCTACGCTAATAAGCTTAGACAGTGCTTCTGGGTCATTAACCTTATCACTGTTAGCTTCAAAGAAGTTATATATAGCATCATCAAGTTTTACCATCTCTGATTCTACCTGAAACCTTTCCTCCCTATTAAGGCTTATCTTCTTGGCAGCTGATATTTCTTCGAGTTTACTTAGACTGCTTACTGTCCCCTCAAACTCAGCTTTACCTGCCCAATCATTAGGAATGTTAAGAATAAAGCTCTTTATTCTGTCATAGATAAGTATATTCTTATTATTTGCGGTTCTTGTTTGTTCTCCTAACTTCTGAGCATTATTTGCAGCTATTATCTTTTGGAAGGTTTTAAGACGTAACTCAATACCTTCTAGGTCCTGCATCATTGCATCAGCCACATTAGACTGTAATTCTGCTAGATTAGCCTCTGAATCTAATTCGTTTATAGTAGTATTCATACCATAAAGATTAGATAAATCAGCGTTGTCTACCCTAGCACTAAGTAATTGAGCCTTAAATATATTAATCACTGAAAGAGCTTCAGTAATCTGGTCAAGTCTCTCATTATTTAGGTTAAAGTTGGACAAATCATCCATATGCTCCCTTAACGAAGCATCAGTTTCTTTAAGAATATTAGATACCTTTACGTCAGAATCAGTAGTACTTAATGAGAATTGGTCTAAAAGTTCAATGATATTAGAATGCTGCAACTTATCAATTTGAGCTTTAGCATCTTCTATCTTGGTTGCCTCTATATAGCTTGCATCATCTCCATACGTTTCTGCTTGGTTAATAAAATACCAGTATGCAGAATCTAAAGTGCCGTTTAATACTCTTTTCAATTCTGGATTAATATAACCTTGGTTCACAATAGGCTTAACAATAGCATCTATATGTGATGTTAAGAATTTACTAACAAACTTGTTATATTGCTCAGATTGAACCTCCATCGTATAATCTTCAGTTATTGGAGTATTTACTATATCAGTAAATGTTGCCTTCTCTGATTCAGAACCTAAAGTGGTTAACAGAGGACCAATAATACCCATTGATGAGTGTATATTGAACTCAGCCATATCTTCTACAAAGGATTCAGAGTCCTTGTTCTCATTAAGATGCTTGACATACCTATTTAGTCCGGTCTGTAAGATACTTAAAGTAGAGTGTAAGTTTTCATCAAGACTCTCGTAGTACTTTAGACTGTGGTTTTGGAATAAAGGTGCAACAACCTTAGCTATTGATTTATGAATTGAGGCAGCAGTACGTACTGCATCTTTGAATCCTGAATTCTTCCATCCATCATACTCTTTTGATATTTCCTCTAATTCATTCTTAGGAATGTCAGTTACCTTTTTACCAGTTTTGTTCTCAGCATACTGTATAAGAGTTGGGGCTAAGTAGGCACTACTAACAGCAGTTGACATCTCAAATAGAGCATCATAGATGAGCTGAGGGGCTAAATCTCCTTTCATATATGCCTCCTTTCTCTCTACTGCTGCCTTTAATTCACCTTCTATTCTACTTCTCTCAGTCTTAGTAGATTCATCTCCATTCTCCTTTACCTGAGCGTCGGTAGGTCCACCATTATCCATACGCTCTTGGGTTCCACCCAGTCCGTTAAGTTGATTGGTTAAAGTTACAATCTTCTCACAAACACTGTTGTAGTCTTGTAAGTAGCTTGCAGCCACTCTACTATTCTTAAGAGCAGAGAATCTTAAATCATTAAGAGTTTGTGTGTCTAGAAATGCATCATCACTAATGGTTGCGCCTTGTGCAGATAAAGTATTAGTAATAAACTTGGCTATTCTCCTGACCTCGGATTTAGCAGCTAGGTCTTGGTTGTCAGTATCAGTACCTTGTGCCCATACCTTTCTTCCGCCTACTCCATCTACAAGTTTAGTGGCAGATAAGTACTTATTACCTAATTCCATCTTGTCTACCATCTTTAGGAAATCACCCATCTTGCCATTTCTAGCCATATATACTAGTTGTTGCATAGCTTGCTCATTATTCATCTGACCAAGCTGCCTAGCTTCTCTAAGGTTAGGTAAAGCATCAAACATAGCACCACCTAGCATACCTCCTACAAATGACATACCATATCTGTCGAACATATTGTCCCATGCTTGTAGTGGCTGTGTATCACTACCAGCTAACCACATTCCTAGATTGGTAACTGATTTAGCGAAGTCATACATAACCTCTTCAGATACTTCCTCTATACCTTCCCCAAGAGCATTGGCGGCAGTAGCTTTAAGTCCACTTTTACCCACAGAGTAGTTAGCTTGAGCAACATCCTTTCCGAGCTTGAATATCTTTTTCATCCACTCAACTTTTTGGACTTTAGAGCCGTTATCAATAGTCTTTCTTGAACCTTCTGTCAAAGTTTTGACTACCTGCTTCATCTGCTCCTTATCCATCCTAAGTTCAGGAAGTATCCATTCTCCTAACCTACTATTAATAATAGCATATTCTCCTGCAGCATATCCTAATGTAAGTAATGCAGCTTCTAGGTCGTTAGCACCCTGTTCCTTAGCTTCACCATAAGCATCTTGAACTGTAATACTAGTCATGTAAGCCTTAGATAGAAGTTCTCCTATCTTGTTGTAGCCCTTCATGTAGTTCTCTAGGTCATTCTGAGCTTTAAATGTATTGACTGCTTTTAATTCTTCAAAGTATCTTAAATCTCCAGCCTTTGGAGTTGCTACTTTAGCTTTTAGATAGCTATCAAGGTTTACATATTTAGCTTGAAACTCTTCTAGCTTTTTCATTTGGGCAGCCTCGGTAGCCATATTCTCCCCCTTAAATAGGGCAGGTGCGTATTTAAATATCCACCTCTGCTCATACATTTGCTTGAATACATCACCAGCCAGATTAATGAAGTTCTCCATAGACCATGCGTTATTCTGACCATACTCAGAAGTTGTAGGTTCTAAGGACTTAGTAAATCCTTCTACAGCCGATAGAAACTTATTATCACTGCCAGAGAATACTTTACCCAGAGTAGCTAAAATCTTAGTGGTTTCTAAGGCAATACCAGCACCTATATACCAAGGACTTATCCCAGGAATGAACATAGGAAGGATTGAGACAGCGTTACGGGCTAAGGAGCCAACAACACTTTTATCGAGTCCGTCTGAGTCAAAGAAGTCATATTTATTGATTGCAGAACCATCTGTGGTTAGAGTATTTAACTTTGAAAGAACTCGTCTTCCATACACATCTCTACCGTCTAGGTTCTCATAATAATATGTACCATTCTCGTTTAGTTTCAATTCCCCCTTCTTATGTTGAACCTTCTCTTTGGTTACTGGGTCAATATGCTCCCCATCTTCATCCCATTGAGCCATAACTCTAGTATCCCAGAAGTCAGTCCAGAATGAATCATTAGGGGAATCATGCCATACTGGATTAGCTCCATTAGCTACACTCATAGGGTTAGCTAATACTTTCTGAGTTTGGGCAGCCTCATCAGCTGACATAGTAGGAGCGTCTAATAGATTTAATCTTCTAATACCCCTTGTCTGCCTTAATGGGTTAACTTCTCTGGACAGATAAATATCTGGACCCTTCCTTCTTTGCTCAGGTTCAGCGAATATATTATCTCTATGGAATGTAGCCTGACTTAAAATATCTTCTTGGTAGGATTCATCAGCCAATTGATTATAAGTCTCAGCCATGTATTTATATACATTATCAAACTTAGCTTCATCAAATTTACCATCAGTTTGAAATGCAGGATTATCTTGAATTTGGGGAATGTTCTTATAAACACTTGCATCTGCTAATGAAGTGTTAGTGGCATCTAATCCTATTGCCTTAAAATCAGAGATAGAAAAGGTAGGATTAGACACTCTATTTAACAGCCAATCATTTTCCTTTGTATTTGTCATATTACTAGATTTTATAGTGTAGATAGTGAGGGACTTGGCACGTAAGTTTGCAATCGTTGCTTCTGTTGTTCTTTAGCTTCTATATCCATAGCATCATTACCTTGTATCGTAGGATAGTGCCCAGAGCCAAGTGAAGCATTAATAAGATTCTGTCTTACTGGTATATACACAGAACCAGAGTATACATTATTACCACTGGAGAATATGCCAGGCTGACTCATCTTAAATGATGCATCAGCAGCCTTTAATATTCTCTCTATACTTTCCCTTTCATTAATGTCAGTTACTTCACTAAGAGTATCATCCATTGTTGGGTCTTCTACGAATGCAGACTCATCTGCTGAGGCATCTAATACGGCGAATCTTCCATAGGCATTGGTATTTATTTGTCCATTAATGTACTTATATGGCAATTTATACTTAGCATAGATTTCATTTTTCTGAGCTTCATCCTTTATATCTCCTTCTCTAATCTCATTCTCAGCCAACTCTAATCTCTTTAATGAATCAATATCGGGCTTAAGCACCCCAGATTGTAATGCTTGTGTGTCAACAGGAAGGTCAACTGCAACTACATTAGAGCCATCTATAGCAACTCTACTTCTCTGAGATGAGTTTAATAACTGACCCCCCATCGTAGCATTCTTAAAGTCTAGAACTCCAGAGAATGTACTCCTTGCAGCATCCTCTAATGTAGCACTTCCTATAGTTTTACCAGAAGTATCAACTAATGGTGCACTATTGCCTGGTAGATTTAAACTATACGAATTTCCATTATTAATTTTATGGTTTTTAACCTCTCCTAGCCCAAGTAGGAATGCTTTGGCAGGGTCTGTAATGTTATTATCCCTACCACTACCTGATGTTTTAGCCTTCCCGCTAGCATCCATCTTCTCTTGTAAATCAAGTTTTAAGGTATGTTCTCCACTTAATGCCGATTGGGTTAGAGACATTAATAATTTTTTAACACCTTCCGCAGAGTTATCTCCTAAATACATAGCTGCCTTAGCTTGAAGAACAGTTCTCATATTCTTAGGTAGAGAGGTTAATAGATAGCCTAATGCCTGATTAGCCTGAGCTTGCTGGGATTTATCCATGCTGGACATTTTATAAAGTCCATCTACAGACATTCCAGATAGGTCTTCTCTACTAGGCTGTAAGGCAGCTAAATACTCCATTCCTTTTAATATTTTGCCAGATTGCTGACCTACATATCCCTCCCTTGACATTGAAGTAGTTCCTAACTTATTAACTACAGATTGTATATATTCGGTTATCTTAGGGATACCTACTGCATTACCTATAATGCTCGTAAGGTCAGTATTAAAAGCGGCATTTATACTATTAGCACGATAATTAGCCAGCTCTGAATTAGTCAAAATCTGTTCTGAGTTAAGGTCAACATCATTTAGTGATTTCTTCTGTAGTTTACCCTCAGCATCAACTGTAATTACATGACCTCCGTCAGTTACAGCAATCTCGCCAAGCCCTCCATTTTTGTCAGCCTGGGTCATAGCATTCTTAAATCTTTCATTCTCCGCCTTTATTCTTGGGAGCATCTTTAATATAGTCTTATATTGTACAGTAGCATTATTACTAAACGGATTCTTGTATATACTATCTGAGAATATACCAGAAGTTTCTACGAATGCTTCCACATCACTCGGTATGCCATTCTCATACAAAAACTTTACCATATTCTTATCCAATAATCCAACAGAACCGTCTGGCTCACCTTGGCTGGAGGATGTGGATGAATAAGGAGCAGCTACTTGTGGTTGAGGTACATTGGTGTAGCTAACGAAGGCGGGCATTCCCCCGCCTTGTTGTAGCTTATAGGTTAATTTCATAGTTGCATTCCTTTCTTTATAAGTGCAGCAGTGAGGGCTGACATATTTGTTATCATCTTATTATGTTCCCTCTTAGATTCCATTACATCTTTGTGAAACTGTTTATTATCATCAGATAATCTTTTATTAAAGTCCTTAGCTCTTTGAAGCATAGCCCTCTCAGCATAGGATAATTTAGAACCTTTTCCACTAAACTGAACTAACCAAGGGGTACTTATTAGTGAACTTCTCTTCTTTAACATATCAGACTGTAATCCTTTCTGTAGCTTAGATAGTTCTCTCTGAGCACCTATTGGGTCGTCTTTATAGTCTTCCATAATCTTAGCGGCACTAGTATTATAATTTGAATTAGCTTCATTCAAATAAGATTCTAATGCTAGTTGGTCTCTCATAGCTTTAGTTTGTCTAAATCTATTCTCTACGCCAGCTAGGTAAGGAGCAATAACCTGCTGATAGTTTGCAGTTACTCTTCCAGCATCAATTTGCTTTTTAGCTGCATCTATAGCATTCATTGAAGCCCTATTTCTATTGGCAACTTCTACCCTTCTTGCTTTAGCTGCATCGGATTCTTGCTGCCCTAACATCCTAGTCTTATAGAACATTTCTGCATCTTGTAGACCACCTTGGAATCTAGCCTGACCTGCTCTACCACTAGCCTCTAATTCTCCAGCTAATTGCAATGAAGCATCAGAAGTTCTAGGTCTTGCAGCCACAGATTCTAAATTACTTGCTTGTTGTTCAGCATTAGTCACTGCTTGGAAATTACCTTGCAGTGGAACAGTATTCTCAAATGTGTCTAATAGAGTGGGCTTTAACCCTTCTTTATAGATTCTAGCAGCTCTATTATTCGCGGCTAAACCTCCTACCATTCTACCTAAAGCTAATACTTCCTCCGGTGCTACATTAAGTTTTAGACCCTTTTTGGTATTACCTGGTGTACGTTTAATGTTAGATGGGTTAGATGTATTTGAAACTCTAGGAGCTGTAACTACAACTTCCCCAAGCTCATTAGTAGGGTCTTGAAGTAACCTTAGTCTATACCCACCATCACCTTTGTCATAAAGCTCTAAACCTCTTGTCCTTAACTGTTCATTAAAGCGGGAAACATCCTCAGCTGACATACCCCTTCCAAGAGTTCTATTGCCAGTTCTATCTCCAGCATACACATCAAACCCAGAATTACCTTCTGTAGTACCATAACCTACGATACCCTTTCTGATTAAATCATCAAAACCTTGATTAGTACCCCTAAAAGTAACCTGTCTGTGTTTAGCTAATGGGTCTTGCACTGAGTAATTATAGTTGCCTCCGAAATAATTACCAGTCATAGATGTTAGTTGGTCATAAATATCTTCGCCACCATTAAATGCTGCTGCATAAGCTTGCCTCCAATCGTCTGAGCCTGTGTACTGAGATTTCCATCTATCAGCATCTGCCCCAAAGTCATACCCAGATAGAGCTTTAGACCTATTCCAACTAGACATATCTTTAGCTTTAATTCTACCTACAGTGTTACCACCTTGTAAGAATTGTATTAATCCTCCTTCAGCCTTCTTAGTAACCCTATCATCCTTTGAAGTTTTCTTCTTTTTTGATTTGCCTTTGTGGGGTAGGTTATCTCTCTTAATATGTGAAGTACTAGACTTCCTATTGATAAGTTCCCATAGATACCTTGCATTAGGGTCTTTTATAGCTCCTTTAGGTTCTACATATACTTCAGTAGGGGTTGGTGGGGTATATGGACTTCTCTTAGGAGATACTTCTTCATACCCAAAGTCCTTTCTGTTTTTAATAGCCTCATCCCAAACTTGATTATACTCTCGTTCAGCTGCAGGATGGAATACATCTCTATATTCCCTCTCAGTCTTAGCTCTCTGTCTACCAAACTGTCTTCCACCTGGGATTTGTCCCCCAATGAACTGGTCCAATCTTTGACTAGGCTGTATAGTTTGAGAAGCAACCACTTTATTAGCGTTTCTTGACACAGGAATAATAGCAGGTAAGTTCTTAGGTTTAGGAACAAATGGTTCTAATATAGAACTAACACTATTAATTGTTCTAACTGCCTTAGCATTCGGGGATTGTACTGGAGTACCTCCTACTGGAACAGCCCTATCGGTATAGCTTCCTGGTTTCTTAAGTTTAGATGGGTTAGTTACATCTTGGGGTACTCTGGGCTTACTTGCGCCCATGTGAAATACCCTATTGGTTTGACCTGGGGCTGGAAGCATTAGTAAAGGAGGAGTGTTCTTGTCTTTGTCCCTATCCTTTCCTTTGAGTTGCGTTGTGGAGGCATTTGGAACAGCTGAACCTCTCCTCTTTAAGAACCAAGCATCGGAGAATGGAATATTCTCACTACCTCTTACTACAGACGGGTCTCTATAACCAGCTATGTGCTTACCAATTAAGCTGTTAGAGAACCAATTACCATCAGTTTTTGTTCCCTCAACCTCTTCAGACTGAGGCCTTCTTCCAAAGTATTTAGTGTCTACAGATACACTTTCGGGCTTTATAGCCTTATCTCCCTCAAGTTTATTAGCTTTGTTATATTGTTCAGCAAACTTAGTCTTAAGTTCTGCTACTTGATTCTTACCTTTGGTATTCTGGAAGAATGCATCGTCTACCTCTAGTGTTTGTTGCTTACCATCAATCATAGCTGTAACCCGTCTTTTACCCGAAGGAGTAGTTGAAGAGTTCCACCAACCTCTGTGAGATTGGGCTAAATTCTTACCCATTAATACAGTACTAGCAATAGCAGAGAGGTTCTTAAAGTCTCCAGTATTCAGGCTCTTTATATCGCCTTTAGTAAGCTTTGATAGTGTCTTACTATACTCTGACCTTATTGCTGGGTCAAGATAAGGAGTAGTATTAATAAGAGTCATAAGTACTGGAATTGACTTCTTTATTTTACCTAAAGCTTTAGTAGCCTTTAATGTCTTCCCAACAGGAATCAAGGATAGGGCATCCATTCCTAAATTCACTCCAAGTCTACCAAGGTCACCCCATTGAGGTCCATCACTAGCTAAATCAGCCCCAAACTCGGCGAGAGAAGCACCAACTCCCACTCCTGCAGAGGCTAAATTAGCTCCAGGAACGAATCCTAAACCAATACTAGCTAGGTCTGCCATAGCCGCACCAAGCCTAACTTTATCGGATGTTTTTATAACACCACCTGCATCAGTTATATCCTTATTGTTACCTAGTGATACATTGGACCTACCAGTAAATGATTGTCTAGCTTTAGTATTCCTTTCAATCTGTTCAGCATCAGGTTGTACTGCACTTACTTTTAGTGGGGTAGTGTCTTCTATAAACTTAGTACCTAGTTGGGCACTTATTACACCACCTTTTTTGTATCCTTGTAACTTTAATATTCTGTCATTTATTTCTCTACTTCTCTCAGCGGTTGGGATACTTAACAGCCTCCGTAGCTCATTGCTAGATTCATCCTCACTTTCAACTTTATTATTGAAATACCATGATAGTGTACCATCGTTGTTTCTTGCAACATTCATGTCATTGTCCCCAACAGCCCATTTATAATCCTTACCATATTTTACAAATGGGGATTGTTTTGAGTCAATCCACTTACTCAAAGTGTTTTGCACCATTCGGTATGCCTCACTAGCTGGATTCGACAAGTCTGGGTCCTGCATCCATGTATTGAATAGATTCTCCCAATTAGCCTTAGAAGTATCAGTATAGTCTACGAACTTAACTCCCTGTCTTTCTCTTGCTCCGTTAGGGTTATATGCTCCTAGATTTATAACATTACCATCCTCTCCGATAAATTGGTATTCACCTAGTGATTTGTTAAGTTCCACTGAACCTCTAGTTGTCTTACCAGTAGTAGGATTCTTTAGGTAGAAATCCATCTTACCATTCACGTCAGAAGGATTGGAATATGCTCCGTATAAGACATTATTACCTACACCAGACGCAAACTGAGATAAATTAGTGATATAATTATAACCCTGACCCTTTAGCATCTTAGTAAAGGGATTATTATCTGTAAGACTTGTATATTCACCGAGTTGGGCTTGTCTTGCTCTAGTAATATCCTGTCTATATTGCTCTGGTAGGTTGGAATCGTCGTAGATATTACCATCAAAAGCATATCTATTTCCAACACCTTTGAATACATTACCAGGAAGTATTCCACTTACCTCTTCATTGGTTCCTTTCTTGTATATGTGATATTTACCTTTATCATCAACTGTCCTATCATATTCTGAGTTAGTCCAGCTTGTATCAACTTTACCTTGCTGTCCTTCAACTGTAGATGATTGTGGGGTAGTTGCTTGTTGAGTAGGTCTTATGAATTTGTCTAAACCAGTACCGCCTAACGCAGCAAAGGTATTATAATCGTCATTGTCTAGTTTGTTATTAGTAATAGCCGCACCATATGCTCTACCAAGAGCAGCTAAATCTTCTGCACTCCTTATATTAGTTCCAGACCAGTCATGGGATTGAAATATTTGGTTATAATCAGCACTATCCCAAATTCTACCCATTAGAGCGTTGCGGTCTTGTTCTGTTCTATTACGGAACCAATTATTATAATCTATGGCGTTACCTCCATACCATTCTCTTGAAATGGCATCTTCCATGAGTTTATTAGCGTTAAATCTTTCCTTCTTTACTTCTGGTTGTTTATACTGAGGGGAACCTTTAATGATGTTATATAGGTAATCAGCAGCTAGACCGTAAGCATTGTTCTCAGTATTCTTAACCCCTGTCTTTATTCCTAGAAACTTCTTTCTATCTAGCTCACCTGTACTTGACTTTTGACCCGTTGCATCTTGAAAGTTACCCATAGCATCCATAGTCATAGTGCCATTACTAATCCCCTCAAGCATATATTGTACAGCGTTTCTAAAATCAGCTGCGGCAGTATTTCCCAACCCTTTAGATGAAGCATATTCATCTACATCTCTGTATCCTCTTTTTATTAAATCATCCTGATTGAAATCCCCCAAGCCCTTCACACTTAGAAGCTTAGGCTTATCAGTTTGACCTCCAGAGTTATATTTCCTTATTACTTGTGACATATACTATGTATAATAAAAAAGGAGCATATAATTAATATACGCCCCTTCTTACCTTGTTGACTAATTATCTTACTCTTACTAGTCTAGCACCTTTCCTTGCAAAAGTTGGTTCCTCTTGAGGAGCTTGTTCCTGAGCAGCACCACCTTGAGCGATTTGCATTAGGGCTTGACACACAGCCATCGCAGCTTCACAATTCTGTGTCTGAACTGCCTGAGCAGCTACTTGTAAAATCTGTGCCATTGGGTCTTGTCCACCCTCAGCAGGTGCACCACCTTCTGCCGGTGCTCCCTCAGCTGGTGCTCCTCCTGCTTGTTCAGCTCCTGGCTGAGGTGCAGCACCACCTTGTTGGAATTTTCTAAATTTCTCTTCGATTTTCATAAATTAATACGTTTAAACAGTTTAACCACTTAATTTCTGCAAATATAAGCATTATAAGCAGTATTACCAAATTAAACCAAGAAATTTATGAAATTAAAGCAGAGTAAAATATATTAATCAGTTATCACATAGTACAGTTACCTCAACTTGGATTTATCAACTATAAGCAAAGTTTCATTTGCTATAGCCTTTCTTATATACCTCATCAGTGTAATAGGTTTATAAGAAGCCACGAAGGTAGTTGTGCCCACATCATCTTTATCATTCATATCAATAGGAAACTCTACTACTATATTATCAGTTGTGATTCTATAGTAAAGAGTTCCAGCTATTGCATGAGTAAACTTTGCTTCAGCAGGAAGAGTTACTATTTCTTTTAGTGTCATACGAGATAGGTTTTAACTGTGTCAGCTAACAATTTACCATCTACATTAGTAAGCTTTGCCTTGACCAGCTTAATAGCCTCTCCCATGCACTTCTTCGGGATTTGGGGACCTGTCTCTCCGTCACCCCAACCCTTCTCTGAGATAACCTCATAGATTGCTTTAGTAATTTCCTCAGGTGAGGCTTCACTCGGAAGGAAAGACTCAAGCACAAGAATCTCTTTGGATTCATTATCGGCTAAGTCTTTCCTTCCAGCTGCAATGTATTGGTCTCTACTATCCAATCTTTGCTTTACCATCTTACGAAGAATAGTAAACTCAGCTGCATCGTCTAAAGGCTTAGCACCTTTAGCAGTTTGGTACACTAAGAACTCATTCTTAATGGCTCTTAATACTTCTGTTCTCTTTACATTCTTATCAAGCATTGATTGCTTAATAAGTGCATCCATTTGCTCTCTGAGCATTTTCGTTCTCCTTTCTTATTAAATGTTTTAAATACTCATACTCTTCAATACTAATCATACCCTTTAGTCTGAGAGATGCCAGCTTCCTTAATAGAAGTTCCCTATCTAGTGAAGGGTCATTATAGATGTGCCTTAGTGGCTGTATTGGCATCATTTAGAATATGTATTGCTTGTTCAACATCCTCATCACTCAAACCCCATGTTAAGTCTCTATGTCCACTTATAAAGTATGTCATACTGGGTCTAAGTCTATGTCTTGCATATCCAAATCTCCATCTTCTAGGTGCATCCACTCAGTAAACTCCTTAATGATTTCATCGTGACCAAATGCCCACTGATATTTATCAATAGAGTCTACTGGAATCCATCCTATAGCTTCCACTTCATCCTCTTCACCTCCCCTGTCATTACCAGTGCCTACACTGATATTACCTGGCTGTGCGTCAACTAGAGCATAGTATCTAAATGACACATTCTGTCTATTCTGAGTTGGGGAATCATTAAACTTCCAGAAGTGCAAGTGGTCTGGGTTCACTTTAATACCAGTCTCTTCATAGACTTCTCTGATTACAGCTTGTGCTGTAGTTTCATCAAAGTCTAAGTAACCACATGGCATATTCCACATTCCCTGGAAGTCGGGAGTGCCTTCACCTCTCTTATTGGCTAATACACACCACTTACCATTTAGGAATGTAAATATACACCCTGTTACAGCAATAGAACGGCTAATCCACCATTCCTTACCATTCTCATCTAATAAAGGAAAATTCTTCATATTAATAAAAGTAACTCTTTGGTTGTTCAACATTAAGGAAATCTAATGGGTCAGCTATCCACTCCCCCCTTCAAATATACACAATCACTCCCTAATACTGTGTCTTGGTGACTCAGAACAAACCCAGGAGTATCATTTGGAGCTACAATAGTCCCAAACTGATTGTTTATAATCTGGTAGAAGTTGTCAGCAGTGCCAGCAATCCCCTTGAAGGTTAAATTATCATCTATTTCAGCTGTATATATGCCTAATCCGTTAGCTGATTTGTAAGCTAGGAACATTGGAACTCTATGATTAATACACCATATAAGTTCTGAGAGCATTCCCTTAGAAATACTTTCTAACCTCTGTTGCCATGCAAATCCATCTAATACAAATACGACATAGTCGGATTGTTCTAGTTTAGAGAATTGATATTCAGTTCCCTTCTCACTATAAACTACCTTATCTCCCTTAGATTTAGCCTTTATACTCTTAACTACTTGCTGTACTCCAGAAGCAAAAGACCAAGGACCTGAAACATAGATTTGACTCATTTGTATAATCCAAGCTTTCTAATTATTGAATTTACTTCATCTGTTACAAATGGCAATATAATTCTACCATCATCAACCCACTTTCTGATAGCTGTAGAGCATATTGTAATATCAGGAGCATAGATAACTTTCACTTCATCATGTGGAATATCCTCACTATTAAAGTGTGCTACATCTACTACTAAGAACTTATTGTCCTTTAGTATCTCTTCACCATGCTGCCACCTTGGAATCTCCTTATAAGTCTCAGCAGATGTTACAATGATAAACTCACCATAAATCTCTTTTATTGCTTCAATAGTCTTATAAGTAGGCAATGGTTCTCCATTAGCGATACGATATTCAATACCATCCACAACTACTCCAGGAATGTTGTCAAAGGTTTCCTTAGCCATAGTGAGTCTATACTCCCACTTAGTTTCAGTATTCTTCCATACACTCTTATATGCTGGAACTACTATAACCTTGTCAACAATACCGGAATTAAGTGCAGCTGTGACAATGTTAACATGACCAATATGGGGTGGGTCAAAAGACCCAAAGAATATTCCTACCATTGTGAATGTTCCCCCTTAACTACTTTACGGATGGTGCTTTCCAACTCCTTCTTGCATTTCTTACAAGTACCAGAGTGTGTAATGCCACTACCCATTTTTATATACTCATGCTCATCAATGGTGTACCTATACACATCTCCATATATCTTAGATGTCCCTATAACATCTGGACCACTAATGTTAGATGAATTGGTACAGCCCATTAAGAAGAACATTACCAACAAAAATAAATAATATAATTTCATACAAGAAATAAATAATAGATAATGGCTAGTACTCCACCTATTACGAGTAGAGCTACTAGCTCATTACGAGATTTAACATTTACTAATTCTAGGATTAGCTCTAAAAAGTCAATCATACATTTCTCTTGGCACTATGATAGGACTAACCAATCTCTTGAACCTAGATTTGAAGCGCCGTTCAGTAATCTTACCTACAACATCTGGACCAAGTTCAGCGGTTAATTCGTCTTGTAGTTTATCATTCTCTGGAGAAGCCTTACAAGTAAGAGTCTGTAATACTCTATCAACGTCATAATAACTCTTAGCTCCTATTTGGTCTAAGTCACTATTACTAATACCAAGACCATCAGTAGGAGTAAGAGATATTGACTTTTTAATAGCCTCACACATATCACAAATCTTCCTAGCACCATCTGCATCCACTTCTTTCTTTATCCCACACCCATAGTAATACCCTATTAGCCACTTAGCTAATTCGTACACTTCAGTCTTCCATAGACCTTGAATTGGGTCAAAGTCACCCACATCACCATGAATAGTCCAGAATCCAAGCTGATACTCAGTTTGATTATCTGTACTCATTACTAACCCTTTATGGATTGAAGCAAGATTGTATAGATATATCATTCTAAGACGAGCCTGAATATTACCATTTGCGATAGGGGTTTGATACTTACTCTCAGCATCGTCACCACAACTTATGAGATTCTCCTCTCCCCCTATTATTGAATTGTACACAGCCAAATATCCATCAGTTAGATTAACAACCTTGAAATCATTACAGAAAGCTTCCCCAACCAACTTAGATACGTCAAACTCATCTTCCTTATTCTTAATGGGAAGACTTCTTCCTATTAGAGGAATACCAGTTTGTTTACTCACTTCATGGCAGATAGCTGCCACTACAGTTGAATCAATACCACCACTAATCCCAAGAACCATAGCATTAAGACGATTCCTAGTAATATAATTCGATGTCTCTTTGACGAGAATATTGAATACTCTTTCATAATTTAACTCTTTCATAATCCTAGTTCATTCATACAATGTTCCACTTCTTGTTCCAGACCAGTGTGCTTACCCAAATCATCAGACAGTTTCACACAGTTAAATACAGGTTGATTTTTATTCATTTGGCAAGAGGTCAATTTCATAACAATATTGGAGGGTTTATGCCCAGTATCATTAGTAAGATTAGTTCCAATACCAAATGCACAACGGATACGTCCTCTACAATATTCTCGGATTTCAAGAGCCTTCTCAAATGTAAGGGCATTACTAAAGATAATTGTCTTAGTAGTGGGGTCAATTCCAAGTTCTTTATAACGTGCAATAGCACTTGTTACAAACTTAAATTCATCTCCACTATCTTGACGTACACCATCAAACAGCTTTGCTTGCTTACGAGACAGATTCTTAAAGAACACAGCAGAAGTATAAGTATCACTTAATGCAATACCCAAGTCACCATCATATACCTCAATCCAGTCTTCCAATGCCATGTAGTTAGCTTGTTTATAACCATACATAGCACCATGAAACATAAACCATTCATGAGGATGAGTTCCCATCATAGGCATATCATATTTCATAGCTAGATAGCAGTTAGAAGTACCAGTACAATATGTTGCACTATCTTTCAAGCTCTTTACTATAGCTTCTTGAACATTGTATGAATAGCGTCTACGAGTACCAAACTCAGAGAAGAACATTTGATTCTGATTAGAGAGAACTATCTTAGGTTCTAGTCTAATAAGAACATCTGTCATATTGATAGTATGATTAAGCATTCTATTACGAAGCTCAGATACTATTGCTAAGATTGGTACTTCATACAGAGTAACTCTGTAAAGGTAATCAGTAGCTTTAATATGGAGATGCTTATCTTCATCCAACCATATCTGCACCTTACCAGCACTGAGTCTAATTCCACTTAACCATTCCCAATACATGGGAGGAATGAAACGACAATGTGTCGTCATATAGTCTTGTTCATCGTGAGTTAATTTTAGAGAACAGAAGTTAGATATTTCTATCCATAATTGTTGAACAAACTCTTCTGTGTACTCTGTGTTGTCCCTATCAAAGAACTCAAACGTCCCTATTGCATGAGGGAATAGTTTCATGTAAGCATACGAAGTTGTAAACTTATACAAGTCCGTATCAAGGATTGATTTTACAATCATAGTTCAAATAATCTTGTGTTATTACTTTCGATATAATCAGTTAATTTTATGCCACCATCCAGAGATGCTATACCATCAAGATATACCATAGGTTTGATTGGTTCCAGGTTCTTTAAGGTTTCAAGAACGCAATAATCACCTGCTAATCCACATACCACTACCTGCTCGTCTGGGTTAATATCAATACCCATAGAATGGCTATAGATAGTATGATAGTTAACCCTTATAGTAGCAGGAGCTACCTTAACCCCGTATTCTTCAGAACTGGGTAAAACTCCTTTAGTGAGTACTTCATAAGGTATACCAGCACCTATACAACCATACAATAACAAATCATGTATAGCTGCGCCTTTAGAGAACTGCACACAATGGTCATTCCATTCACCGCCATTCCTTTTGAATGAACAGTGATTAGCTGGATGCCAATCAGCAGTGAATATTACTCTATCAACTTTCTTGTTCTCAATTAAATGAGAAATGTTCCACAGAGCCTTATCAGACCCAGGAACGTAGAGTGGTGCTCCCAGTAGACAGAAGTCATACTGGAAGTCCACAACTACTAAAGTAGTTTTCTTTTCCATGCTACAAGTATTGCAATTAGAATTGATACAATAAAGAATCCTGCTATTAATGCAAGCGGAATCCATAATGGAGCAAATACCCAGAACCATGTTATGTTAGCACCAAATAGTTTACAAACTAACAGTACTATAAACAACAATCCAGGGAATCCAACTCCTCCTTGTACTACAACTTTATTATTTGACATCGAGATATAAAGGTTTAAAAGTTTCAGTGTAAGTTTCATCTACTAAAGATACATTAGCCATCTTCATATCGTCAAGGGTTTGCAGTTCATGTTCACCACTATGAATATGTCCACAGAATGTATATCTAGGATGTTTACGGAGCATTTCATCAGCTAACCAAGGATTACCAGCATCTTCCCTGTCAAATCTCTGGTGAATAACACCAAGACCACATAGTTTAGGTGCATCATGAGATATAACAATATCGCAATGCTGAGGCATAGATTCATATGCTTTAATCAAAGTCTCTGGCTCATACATATATGCCCAGTTGCCAAAGATTTTACAATATGGTGTTCCCCATACATCATATACCTTACCATCCTTACTAACAACAGATGTTGCTTCATTATCTAATAACTCAAGTTTACCATTAGTAGGATTACTCAATATTGAGTTAATCTTTAGAGGTTGCCTATACATATTAGCTAAGGCAAAGTCATGATTACCTCCTACCATGATTACTGATTCACATGGGAGATTATTAACCCAATCAGCGAATGTGGTCTTTAACCACTTTTCACTCTGAGGGATGTTCCTCTGCATACGCAGTGGCATAATGTCTCCACATATCAGCACTACCTCACAAGGCTCTTCTATTTTAGGAAGAATACCATGTAAGTCAGACGTTACACATATTTTCATCTCTAGCTCCTAATTCTATATCCTCCTTATAATCCTGGGCAGCTTCTCTTAGTGAGTCCTTAATAGTACAGATAAGGAATGTTTGACCATGCATCAGTGTACAAAAGCCCTTAATAAGTTCTTCTGCTGTTGCATCATTATAAGGTAACTCCATAGATAGTACCCTGCCGTCGATTTCTAAAGATATTTTAGTCATTTAGTTTATATACTTTATAAGAAATAGTTCCTCTTCCATCTATTTGGTGCTGAATCTTTTTCTTTACTTCTTCCCAAGAGATTGGAGTATAGCTATTGTTGTCTACACCTACATCATACTGATATGGGAATAGATGAACTAACCTATCACAATCCAATCCAGAACTAGCTGGACCAGAATGAACATGGCCGAATAACTGCCATACAGCATCAGCATCGTTACGATATGAACCACCATAGCACAGGAATGGATAATGATTCAAATAGATACTTCTCTTCTCTATTTGAATCTGCATCTGCGGTGATACAGCTGCAAATCTATCTATATAACCTTGACGTATATTTTTACGGTCATGATTCCCAAGAATAAGATATATTTTACCATTTAATTGGTCTAATATATCATTCCAAATTGAACTTCCACCAAATGCAAAATCCCCAAGGTGAAATACTGTTCCATCCTTGGGGACTACTTTGTTCCAATTTTCTATAAGTGAATTATTCATCTCCTCAACGTCCTTGAATGGCCTTTTACACAGCTCAATGATTCGAGAATGGTTCCAGTGACTGTCTGAGGTAAAGAAAGTGTTCTTAGCACTAAATTCAAACTTCTGTTCTTTCATCTTTTACAATTATTAATCGTTATCATAATCTAAACCTTTAGTTAGATAATCAATAGCATCCAATTCACCACGAGTTAGTGGGATTACCTTATCATTTATAGTAATATCCCAACCTTCACCATTAGTCCATTCAGTAACTTCAATAAAGTCATCCTTCTTAGCTAAATGGTCATACTTGCGTAAATTATCATTTACTGATTTTCTATTAGCACGTTCCATATTCCGTCTCCTTATAAAATTCTATTTGATAGTTATACTGCTGCTTCAACGCCTGATTGATGTCAGTAAATACACTACTAGGCATCTTCTTACCAGTCCTAGCATAATATGCTGGATGATATACTTCGATTGTCTTTAAGCTATTCACTATATCATTCTTAAATAACCCAGCTTGGCTGCCAAATAAAACATAAATCATACCTCCATCTTTATAGCTCATGTTGTGAATCAACTTAGATACAAATGGTTTCCATATATCAAAGTGTGCTCCAACTCTGCCTACCTCACAAGTAAGGGCTGTATTAATCATTAATATTCCCTGCTCAGCCCAAGACTCTAACGTATTGTCAAACTCTATAAGGTTATGGGGAATTTCATAATTAATAGCTGCCTCTTTAACTACTTTAAGTGAAGGAGATAGATACTCCTCAGAAGTATCCTCTGAATTACCAAACAGTATTCCAGTAGCTACTCCTCTTTGAGGGTCTTGCCCAAGAAAGACCACCTTGCAGTCCTTAAATGAGCAAGCCCTAAATGCTCTAAAGATGTTCTTAGGAGAAGGACACAGATTAGCTGAATTAATCTTATTGACCCAAGTTACTACTCTTCGTAATTCCTCTTTATCAATAACATCAATCCAGTCACCAAAGTACTCCTCAGCCTTCATATTAAATTTCAAGAGTATAGGAGGTTATCCAATCTCCACATTGTTCACAATGTCCCAAATCTTCATACTCTCCAGTCTCAGCTACAGTCATCAAGATGTCTTGAAGAGTTGCCATATCGTCAATCTTCTCCAATGCCTTTACTATAGCATTCTTAATAACTTTTGGAGATAAATCAGCAGATTCTTTACCGTCAATAGTTAAACTATCGCAGGTACATCCAGATGTGTAATTAATTTTCATAATGTTATACTCTGTAATAATGGTGTCCAATAGGATTAGCAAGTACTCTGTACCATTCTTCTGGAGTAATTTCTACCTCTCTCCATTCTCTGATGTAGATTTGAGGAGGTAGACAGTTATCCATTGGGTCTGGATACTCTATTAGTACTTGTATTGTTAGCATAATATCTCCTTAGATATTCGTGCAGTAATATATCCTCGTTTGACGAACTCTTCATACAGAGGTACTGCCAACTCCCTAGCTTGAGGATGAGCGTCCTTTGCACATCTCAGTTTAAAGAATCCTTCCCATTGCTCAATAGTGCCAGTCATAATTAACTCGGTCTTTAAGCTATTAGGAAGAACTGCTCTAGCTTGTTGGGCAATCCACCCTAAGTTTAGTAAATCAAAGTATTGGTTTTCAGCGACTTCTAAAGCACGTAAGAATGAATCAACCTCTTTCCAATCGTTGCTCCTAGTCCAAGCTCTAGGATTTACAGACTCTCCAAATATGTCCTCTTCATTAGCTCCAACTCTATAATTTATACCATCGTGGAACCATGCTTCCCCTTCTGGAATATCAAGCCAGCAAGGAATAATAAATGTACATTCCTTACCAAACTTATCCTTACTATAGTTACAATACCTAGTACTTTCCTGAGCAAATGAGAATACTCTATGCCTTACAAACTCATGGCTAACTCCCCTATCACATACAAACTTAACAGTTATTCTGCGGATATGCTTAGTAGGTTCTGTTATGTGCTCTAAATCACTGAGCCAACCCTCCTGCAATAGTACTCTGTAGTTAGTTGTTACATAACCAATCCAGGTTCCAGCTTCAGCTTCTCCAGTACTTATAGCATTAGAGTACTTGTTAGTACAGTACTTAAAATACTTATTCCTACTACTCATATCAAGGGTGAGATATACAGTACCATGCTCAACCATTGCAGTATGACCACGTTTGACAAGCATATCTACGAACTTAGGAGCACTTTTCTCTGTAATCTTATCTTCTGACTTATAACAAGTCCTACCACATCTTTCTATATGTTGTAACAGCCCATCTAATCCAGGCTTTTGTTCTAGTATTTCAAATGATGGTTTTATCAGTCTCATTCAGCTACCTCTTCGTAAGTTTTCTCAAATATATCTGGCTTACAAGGATAGAACTCTCCATTCACTCCCTTAATGATATAATCTCCTACAGAGGCTTTCATAGTACCTTCAAGAGTTTCAATATACATATAAGGATTGTCTGCATCCTCATAGCTTATCACTATGGTATCTCCTCCTAGAAACTCTTGAATTTCTATAATGCGGTCAGCATTATCTATGAATTGTATAGCTTCAATGACTACTGGTTTCTTCCTATATTTCATTTCTTAACTAATGAGTCCCTCCAATCATCCCAAGCTTTAGCTTCAGCACGAGACTTCTGAATAGCTTTCCAAGATGTTTTAGAGAGTGTAGAGTTATAATAAGTAGTATCTTGTGTTACTTCTTTACCAAGCCATTGAGGTTTTTCAAATGGCATATCCTTGCGTGGTAACTCTATCTCAGCAATGATTAATCCTTCATCCTCGCCATGAAACTCATCAACTTCCCATTTAAGCATACTATCCTCACATGGAATAATATAACGAGTTTTATGGATTACTCTGTCGCAAGTAAATGAGAGTAATTCCTCTGCATCCTTTTTAGGAATTGGAATTTCATACTCCAATCTTGCTAAACATCCGTTGGACTTTATGATAACCCATGCTTTCTCATCTCTTATAGATACCCTAGCTTCTCCATTGCTAGAAGTTCCTACATATCCCTGACGAATATCCATAATTCTGACAGCACTCTGTTTAAAAGTACTGTCAGTAACTATGAATTTTCTTTCTATCTCAGTGTGCATCAATCCTCTTCAGATTCTTCTTGACACACCTCATCAATTATCTTCTTTATGATACGAATATCACTATCCTTACAGTAATCTTCAACAAAGACTCTAAAGAAATCTTCATCCATTCTCTGCCAGAACTCACTTAAGAGGTCTTCATCTTCAATAAGACCTAGAACCTGAGATACTTCAGGCTCTACATCAATTACTGTACACAAGTCTATATACTTACCCATATTAATGAATCCAATGGTCTCCAATCTCCACATCAGCACCTAAATGTGCTCTTGTACAGAATGGTTTACCCGCACTTACCATGCACTTAACTAATATATCTGCAACTTCTTCTGAAATTTCATCTGGAGCTTCAAGGTTAATTTCATCATGTACTGGAATACAATATTTAACCTTAAATAACAAGCCATTCTTCAATAACCAGTTGAATAGCTTTATAGATGCTAACTTAAAACACAATGCCCCAGCAGCTTGAATAGGGTAATTAATAGATTGCTTCTCAGACTCAGCTTTACGTCTGGCTAACCGCCTGACACCTTGTACTGTATCGCACTCAGGATTCTCCTGCTTCATTTCTCTATAATATGCCCAGAACTCAGGGTCTTCTTGCTTGTCCATCTGTCTTTTAAGTTCATCGTAGTCATAGATATATGCCTTATGCCCAGTTATCTTACTTAATAAGATATAACCTTTACGCATAACATCTACTCTACGGAAATCCTGATACCTCTTCAAGCCAGCAAAACCTGACATATAGTTCTCATAGATTTCTTTAGCTCTCTTGGCGTCAAGACCATAATTCCTTATTAAGGTACTATCTTGACCACCATAATTGAAACAGAACTCATAACCCTTAGCTTCCTGCCTTAGGTCTTTAAAGTTCTTCTTAATATCCTTTAGGGGCATATCCCTTGGGATTTGTTGGAATACCATCTTGGCGGTTAGACTATGTAAGTCACCACTACCATTAGTAAGTTCTTCCAGCATAGCCTCATCGTTAGCCATAGATGCCATTAAATATGACTCTTGACCACTATAATCGGCTGAAATCCATTTATTACCTGTATCGGAAACAAAGCACGCTCTAGTCTGAGCATCATGTGGTAGATTCTGTAGATTAGGTTCTGTTGAACTCAACCTACCAGTATCCGTTCCTAACTGATTGAAATTGGCATGTATTCTACCAGTAACGGGGTTTATCAAGTTCAAGAACTTCTGACCAAAGGTATTAACAATGATAGCAGCTTTCTTGTACTTTATATAGATTGGAATTAGAGGACTCTTAGATGCCTGTGGTTCTACCACTTTAATATCCACAGACTTTTTATAATGTTTGGTCTTCTTATCCAATACTCTTAGATTCAATCCCAATTCTTCAAACAATGGGATTACTTGTTGGGAACTAGTCCAGTTTATATGACATCTTGGTTTAGTATCAAACCCACTGAACAAATCACCTTGCATATTCACAGAACAATAGTTACCAGTTTGCTTAATGACATAAGCTTCACTGTCATGACTCGCTCCAGTAGAATCAAACTCTGGTGCTCTAACAGCATTAAGAGGTAATTTAGCTCTCTCTTCTTTGAGTGCATCCTCTGTCTTATACCATTTATCAATGTGGATAACTTGATTGATAGTATAACCCTTATCACCATATTCATGGCAATAACGCTCTACCCAATCATTTAGCTCTGCTTTATATCTCTCAAGGTTATTAAGGTCGGTAGTCATTTTAATTCTCCACTTACCTACGTCTAACTTAGCCCCACAATATTCTATATATGCTAAACACTTAACAAACTCATTCTCAAAGTCAATAGCCTTTAATAAGCCTTTAGCTTCGAGTTGTTCAAGTTGCTTATCTCTAATCTTACCCAGATAAGAGACATCACCAGCAGCATATACAATAACATCTTCCGTTAATCCAGTCTGTATAATCTTACCTCGTACAGACTTATCCATATCTACTCCTAGATAATTGATACTAGCAGCCTTCAAGCTCATCTCATGCATACCTGCTGGATAACCTAACCAAAGTAATTTCTCGGCTAAATAACCATCATAAACCCTCATGGGAATGATTCTCTGATGATATAGGAATTTCAAGTCAAACTTAATATTCCAACCTAAGAATATCCTTTGGGGATTCTCCATATACTCCTTAAATAGATGTATATCAACAGATGTACAATCAATAACTACTTGGAAGTCTGCACAACCAAGTTGAACAGTTAATAGTTCCTTAGTATACGGGTCTAAACCCATAGTTTCAGTATCCAGCTCTACTACATTGAGAGGTGCTAATAATTCTAAAGCCTCTTCAGCACTGATAACTTTATATCTGTCAGAAGTCCAAAGAGACTGTTGCTTGGTTACTAAATATATCATTAATATATAGCTATGTCTACATCATTAATATCAATATCTCCAAGCTGTGATAAAGCTGCTGTAAGACGTTGCTTAATAGTCTCCTTAGCTTCATCAATGTCTAAATAGCCATAGTATTCATACCATGCTATACCTTTAACACCCAAGTCAAATTTGAACGTCTCTTCTTGAACGTTGTATGGAGCAAAAGGGTCATTCTCTGCTCCCAATGGTAAATTACTCATTGTGTTTTGCTTTTATAAATCCTAACGAGTAATCTAATACAGCACTTATTTCTAAGCCTTAAACAGTTGCATAATACAACAAAGTAGGATTATCCTTCTGAATATCAATCGGGTCCATGTTCTTAATAGCCAGCTTTTGGCTGAACTGTTGAACATCGAATCCAATAGTTATTAGATGATAACCATGTAGTGTAGGAATTTGATACCTTACCTTATTCTCCTCAGCACCCCTACATTCATTGACTAGTTCAATAACTGTCTTTAAATATTCTGGGTCTTTGGAGTCTACATCAACTACCCACAATGGTTTATAGCCTCTAGCTCTATTTCCACCACACGCACTATCCCATACTCTATAACCCTGATAAGAGTTACCTTCTGAGACTAATTTGGCATATTGCTGGATTGAAGCCAATGCTACTTCTTGAGCATTCCTTCTATTAAGATGGATATATGCTCTGGCATTATTCTTGAGGCATAGTTCTTTAATCTTCTCTTTCTTGGTTAAGAACTGGTCTTTACTAAAGATATAGTAAGTCTTGACAGTTCTATAACCATTGTTTCCAATTTGAGTTACATTGCCATCTTTCTTACGTTGGATAATCTGTAGAAAGTAGAACTCATCTTGGTTATTAAATTCCAAGATATTCTCAATCATATCAAAGTTATCCACTATAGTAAGATTACTTAGGCATTGCTCGCAGAAGTCATAACCACTATGCTCCTTACGATACTTATCAAATGGAATATTCTGTTCCATAATGACACTACATCCATCACAGACTACAGCGCCATTTCCTCCATTGAATTTATACATTATATCAGTTTAATAATCTGGTTTGGTTATTACTAACTTAGGTTTCCATATTTCCCCTACCTTGCCCTTGTGGCATCCTAAACCTATCCATTTGACAGTTGGAAAGTATTCAAATAGGTAAGTAAAGAGTGCAGTTACAACATTGGGAATTTCATAATCATTCCAGTATAACATAAGATACTCATCATTGTCAGTCTTCATATAGTATCCCCTAATAGTATGTGAGAATGGATAACCAATCTCGCTAAGCCATTTAGCATGAGATACATCCATGTGTTTCTGGGTAGGGAATTTTACCAATAAAGTATCGGTATCAATATAGAATGGCTTTCTGGCTAAGTGAAATTCTCGCTCCGTCATATTCCAACCTGTGAAGTAAAGAAGTTAATATTACCTACTCCGATGATGCGAGCATCATCTCCACTATCAACATAGTAGTTCACTTCACCATCAAAGTCTTTGATTAGCGTAGTAGTCCACTCTCTGTTAATATGATAATCGAAGTCGGGGTTATATTTCAATACTTCGTCCAATAGCAACACAGCCACCATACCAGTATCAGCAGAGAAGTGTCCAATCCTCTCAACATTTAAAGATGCATCGGCTATCTTATCATTGTATATTTTAGCTTGAACTGAGTCTTCTCCATACTGCTTCATAAGTTCCCATCTTGCTCTTCCTAAAGTATTAAGCTCCTCTAACTGTGCTTCCACATCCTTACGGGGTGTAGACCAAGTAGAACAACTCCAATCTCCACAAAGAGTATATTCAGAGATATAGGTTGTAAAACCTAATATTCCCATATTCTCACCCCAACCACACTTATCCCAATCGTCAGAGTTATCTTTAATTATATAACATGGGTCTGTTATGATAATATCACCCTTGAATTTCATTTGATTTGTTCATTAGTTTCTCATATTCCAAATCTCTTTGATATACTACACTAAGCGGACTCATACCAGCTTCAAGAGTTTCAATAAGTTTGAAACCATTCTCAGGAGTTATTAATGATTCCTTCTCAGATACACAGCCAGTATATTTCTGACCATAATCTCCCTCTACCTTCTTAGTAGCAGGGTTAATATCACCCCAATCAGCAGGGTGTCCGTTGCCTATTGGTTCAACATAATACTTCTTGCCAGTAACCAGAGATTTAACAATAAATCTACCAGTTTCATCAGTATTAGTTAAGAACCTCTTATCCAAATCAGTCACGTGGAATTACGTCTAAGTCTGTTAAGTAAAAATTGGTATCATTTATATCTTTCTGTACAAAGTACCCATTAACGTCAACATTCTCCCCTTTAAGAGTGTGTATTACCACTTCTCTATCAGGGTCGAATTGTTTCAGTATTTCAATTAGCTGTCCTACTAATATTGCCATTAGAACTTTCCTTCATTAGGTTGCAAGCATACTAAGCCTTGTTCTCTCCACATCTTGACACACTTATAGTTATCCTCAAGAACGAATTGAACATTGTACTTACCTTTGATATTGTCCTCATAGATTTTCTTCTTACAATCAGCCCCAGGACTGTAATCCTTAACTGGACGGAAGAATAGGTCATCTACTATAATATCGTGTTTAGCTAACCACTTCTTAGTAGCGGCTATGATTTCTGGAGTGCCTTCTCTGCCAGTAACAATGAATACTTTACACTTCTCATACATACGTCTAACAAGCATACAAGTACCTTCAATAGCTACATCATCTAACATACCCTCAGCTGCACCTTCTCCAAAGTAAGGTCTGCCAGTAGTATTTAGACATAATGTAGCATCCATGTCTACTAATATGACAGGACGTCCACCATCTACATGCTTAGGTGCTCTCTTTAACATACTCTTAATATCTTCCTGGATAATAAAGTCACGATACCTTCTCCAAGTTGCTTTAATAACTTTCTCCCCTATTGGATTGGGTCTCATAGCATCACGACGAATACACTCCTCAACTGGAATGAAGAAGTCTTTGTATTCAACCTCATACTTCCAATCATAGGTATAATTCTCGTTAAAGTCCTTAACCATCTTCTCTAACTCAGCACAAGTCTTAGGGTTGAGGTTCATGTTATCAACTACAATATTATAACCTTTCTCCATACTATAAGCTAGTACAGTGTTATAAGTTGCAGTAACAACCTTCTCTCTGTTAGGAACCCAGTAGTCACCTAACATATTACGAATATCATCGTTATTGAATCTAATTCTATATTCTGGGTCTTCATGACACCATTGCTTAGCCCAAGTAGATTTACCTGAGCCTTGGATACCTCTACAGATTATTAACTGTCTTGTTTCCATTATTTCTCATTAGTTGGCTTAAGCCACAGATTAGTATGAGTAAAGATATAATCTCCCAGTGATTTGTACACAATACATAAAGCAAATAGAGTTCTACTAGTATCATGTTTAAAGCACTTCACTAACTCCTCTCTGATTCTCTCCTCAGACACCACTGACATCTTACTTTCGTAGTTGGATATAGCATCAAATAGACTGTTACTAAAACCAAAGTTCTTAGTAATAGAAAACCTAATCCCTCTCAGAATACGTAATGGGTCATCGTCCAAAGTTACATAGGTATCAAGAGGAGTTCTAAGTATTTTAGATTTTAAATCCTCCATACCACCAAAGTAATCTATGATTTCACCAGTATCTGGGTCTTTAGCCATAGCATTAATAGTGAAATCTCTGCGTGATAAATCATCATATAGATTACCTGGTTCTACAATAGGAATCCTAGTGCCTGGGACATATCCTACTTCCTTCCTTGCCATCACAAAGTCTGCTACACCTTGATACTTATACCCTTCTGGGAACTTAGCACGTATGGTATAGCACTCTGGAGTTACTAAGAAGATTTCAAACTTCTGCTCTTCTAAGTAGCTCTTTAATGCTTTGAACATTAGTTGAGCTGGACTAAGCTGAGCTTCACATGGATGAATTTTACTGTATACTGCCTCTGTAGGCACAGCTACATAGTCAACATCCTTGTTAGTAAGACCTAAGAGTTCATCACGTATCTTACCGCCTACTTCATAGAATTTGAAGTCATCCATTATTCTTCCTTTCCATAGATTTCTCCTCCATACTCTTCCCACTCTTCGTCGTCACCTTCAAATTCTTCAATAGTGAAATTATAGTACTGAGATTCATCTACTGTCTCCCACAACTTATCCCAGTCTGAATCTTCCATTTCATCTGGGTCATAGCCTTCCTCTTCTGCTATATCAGCCTCACATCCATAGGACTGAAAGTTATCATAAGCTAGCTGTTCGGCTATTTCATATAACTCAAGCTCACTCTCAGCTTCTGCTCTGAAAGTGTTGTCCATACCGCACCAATACGTGCTAACGTGTATTAGAAACCTCTTCATTATTTAACAAGTTTAGAAATACTGATGTCTTCTACCATCATATAATCATTAATCTCGTCCTCTATGTAATTAGCTTCATCTAAGGCTTCTATCATTAGAGCCTCTGGAATGTCGTCTAATGTATTGAAAGTGGGTTCATCAGAACGCTCTTGATAGTCATTGACTAACTCTAGCAATTCAAAATCATCCACTTCCATTACATATTCAAGCTTAAATTTCACTTTATGATTCAGTTTCAATGTCCACTTCACCCTTATCCAGCGATTTAGATTCTCCTTCCAAGAATTTAATACACTTCAGCTTATAAGCTTCGGATAGAGAGTTCTCAATCTTAATAACAATTCCCTCATGAGGAACTTTGTTATTACAAGTTGGAGATTCACACTCCATGAAGAAATTCTTATCACTAGCTAACCTCTGTAGGAAGTTCTCATTCCAATGCTCTGAAACAGAGAGGTCAGGATATAAATCCTTGGCATAGCCATAGTAATATTCTTCTACAGGCTTTAAGCCTTCTTTAACACACCATTGTTGTACCTGTCTTGCACTAAACTCATATACACGTCCGTCGGGGTTAGTATAGGTTAGACGATAGATTTGTATTCCAAAGTTCTCACCATACTTATATTCACCTTTAAGAGGTTCAAATCCGTAGTCAAATGCTTTACCACCTAACTTTTGAATTGCGCCGCCATTTGGCAGATAACCTACTATCTCGTAGTAAGCTGTCATTCCTTTCTGTAGATGAGGTCTAATAACATCATCAGTATACTTCCATACATCCACTCCATAGAAGCCGCCACTGGTAGTTTCATTGTAATATGGATTCTTAACTACAGACCTTGAAGACCACAGATAATCATATCGAGTGTCATCTATCTCCTTACGAGTTAGAAACTCAAATACTTTCTCATACCACTTCTTAGGTCTTTCGCATAACACATAAGCAGATATACCAGAGGTTCCATGAACCTTAGCAGTGATGCTTATAATGTCATTGGGATGAATGACTGACGGACACTTCTTAATAAGAGTAGTGTCATAATGAAACCTAAATTGAGTATCAATTACTTTCTTCACTCTATTAAGTTTCTTCCTAACCTTGCCACCTTCTTTAGGTTGACCAGGAGTGTAAGTAGTCTTAGGAACATACTTCCTGCATAGGATTTCTCCATCCACAGAGTCAAACTCAGTGCCAGGAGTAACCTTATGTACCACCTCATTATTCTTCCCAATTAAGGTAAGCCAGTTATATAGGTAGGTAATCGGAGTAATGAATCCTTCTGAAGGATAGCCTTGTAGTTTGATTATCTTCACCCTACAGTTATCTTCAAAGAATCCAGCTTGTCCTTTATCAACATTCTTAACCTTATCTCTAAAGAGATTATTGGCGGATAGGAACCTATCATCAATAGCACATTCTATAGGGAAGTAAACATATGTACCAGGATTGGTGTCAATACTTACGGCAATAGAATAGCCATCAATTGTACAACATTTTAATCTCTCACACTTTGGATTAGGATGTTTAATAAAATCCTTAATCTCTACAATCTTCGCAGCATAATTTCTGTTAAATTTTGGTGATTGAGTTAATTGCATTTAAAGCAAGTTTAGAAAACCCATACTTAATAATCTTTGTATTAGATAATCTATAGATGGCAGGACTATTCTTGAAATAGCCTCCAATCTTCACGAAGAATAGCATCCCAGTAAAGTTTCACTTCCTCTCTCTTACCTTTAGGATATTGAGATTTAGGAATACAATATACCTTACCATCCTCCATAAAGAGGATATTACCTCTCGGATTAGTCACTTTTAGACCACTCTTTAGAAAGGACAATGCCTTTCCAAAATCAAATTGTGTTAATTCCATTGTTGCTTTAAGTTTTATAAGTGAAACTTTATTAGGTTTTGCTGAATGTAGTCTCAGCTATAATGTTCTTCAAGATATTCATACAGTTCGTCAACATTATGAATTATTTCAACATCGTTGCCATACTCATCAGTCTCAAATGCTTTGAGTTCTGGGTTACGTGACTTCTCATAGACCCACCATTGAACCCACTCAAGACCTCCTTGACCATAAGCATCTTCCATAACCGTGTCAAATAATTCACACATACCGTTAACTAATGTACTCTCACATACATCAATGCCAAGTTCTTCTAACTTCTCTGTGTCCTTACCTACATTCGATATAAGGCTCAGTAATTTAAGGAATGTTACTTTCTTCAACGTAAAAACCTCCTTAAATTCTCAGTAATGTCCTTATTATCCTCCCTAAATGTGTTTGAATCTAAAAAGGTTTCCCTTATTACATACTCACTATTGTCAGGAGAGAAATATTCATCCATTACTTCTATAACATCATCTACATTACGAATCAATGTACCTTCCTTATAGGCAACATTAGACTCGTCCCTGTAAGCAAAGAAGAGGGACATTAAAATCCCTCCCCTTCTAAAAACTACAATATAATTCATTCTCGTGTAAGTTCAAATTCACACATAAAGTTGGCGAATGTTTGTGCTAACGATTCATCTTGCCTATTGTTATAGTAAAAGTTAAATGCATGGAATACTTCATACCAGAAAGAGTTCTTAATCTGCTCTCTCGTGAGAGAAACAATATTCTCTCCGCACTTCATTCTTAAGGCAACTCTGATAGTAAGTTCTACATCTGAGTGGTCTCCATAGAGATAACTACCGTCATCATCCCTTACAAATTCGCAAATCTCAACATCATATTGATGACGTGCTATTATAAAGGTGTGAGGTATGTTATACAGCTGATAATAATCACAACAGCATGGTTCATTCATAGTCCCTAATAGCTTTAAGTACAGGCTGTAAAGGTACTCCCTCATCACTCAAATAGAAATACTTAACTGTAGCCATTTTACCTATAATCTCATCCATCCTATCTAGATATTCATATTTCAGCTCTCTTGGACCCATAGGTTTAGCTTCAAACTTAGCGCCAAGTTCAGTTTGGCATACAAATACCATGTCCTCCGGTCTTAAGCCATCCTCATAACCAACAATCTCAAACTCAGCATCTTTATACATCTTTACCTTAATCATAGCATTAGTTCTACCACCAAAGTTATACACCTTAGATGGGTCACGAATAACTATTCCCTCAAAGCCTTCGCCCACGTACTTATCATGTAGCTTCTGTATGTTTGCCCAACCAACAACCTTCTCTTGTGGAACCATTTGGAACTTTAAGTCCCCTTCAGCCCATTGCCTTTCTGGGTTAAAGCCTAAGCCCAACTCATTAGCAATATCATGGAGAATGTCTAACCGCTCTTCAAATGTCTTGGTACTGTCCATTACATCATAGATATAATATTCAAGCCAATCCATTCCAGCTGTATCTTTCTCCAATCTAGCTGCACCACTGATTTGTTGTAGGGATTTGCCATGTTCATATAGCTCACCATCTAATACAATATCAGGATGGTCCTTAAAGAATTGGATAAGTTTTGGATTGTGGCGCATAAAGGAAGTAGAAGCATCATAATCACCACCCCCTCTAGAGGCAGTTCTTACTTCTCCGTCCTTCCAGTAGAAGGAGCATCTAACCCCATCTATCTTCCTACTTCCCCACCAGTACTTAATCTTATCGAATACACTGGTTGCAACTTTGTCAGCTTGTTTAGCCAACATATGCTTCTTAAACCCATTAGAGTCAGAAACACCTTCGCCCATCTGTTCTTGGACGAAATCAGCTACTGCCTTACTATCATCAATATTGATATTAGATGGTAATAGCTTATATCCTTTATCTTGATACTTCTTCAAATGGGAAGCATACTCCAATTTAACTTGCTCAGTAACAGTTCGCTTAGCCTTACCTGTAAATATCCAGATTTCTGGCTGAACTGATACTTTACCAGCATATTGATAAGTACGTCTTCTTATTACGAAGCCTCTTCTCGAATCATCCCATTCATAGTCAATCTCAACAACTCTGATTTTACCCTTGTTGTCTTTACTAACTAGAATATCCATTATTTACCAGTATGACCAAATCCACCTTCACCTCTATCTGTTTCTGGAAGTACTTCTACTTCTTCCCATTCAGCTACTTCATGTTTAGCAAGAACTAATTGCATTAGTCTCTCACCATCATTAATGCGAACGGGAGTATTAGATGTATTAGTTAAGATGATACCTATCTCACCTCTGTAATCAGCATCAATAGTGCCAATTCCATTAGTAAGAGTAAGTCCCATCTTTAATGCTAATCCACTTCTCATTCTACATTGCAACTCATATCCTTGTGGAATAGCTACAAATAGACCAGTAGGGATTAGACATCTACCTCCAGGTTTAATTTCAATAGTCTTAACCTTGCCTTCTAATATACCAACAGCATCAGCATCAAAGAAGAACTTCTCTGATTTACTATCTACTAGTTTAATCCTACTGAAATCTCCTCTGACATCCATGCCAGCAGAGAATAAGGTTTCATACTTTGGGAGTTCCCATTGAGATTTATTTATTACTTGTACTTTCATTCTTTATTTCTTCAAGAATAGGGTGATAATCAATCTCTTCAAATTCGAATTTGTATCTTGAATTTAGTGTGGTAAACTCACCTTTATCCCAGTAAATCTTCTGGATTACAGATGTTCTATACCACTGTTCTACGTCAGCTATGTAAAGACTAAGACCCTCTCCAAATGCAGCGGTAATGCCTTCCTCAGACTCACCTGTGGATAAATACCCTCCATTGCTAGAGACTTTAGTAATCTTAATGTAGCCAACCTTAGAATCCTTTATAGCTCTGTGAAGTTCGGGGCTACCCCCTACTTTCACAAAGTCTTTAAGGCTTGCTTCTCTATGTTTGAGAGTGGCTTGTATAAAGCTATCTCCCCACATTATTGCTTCACTGAACCTCATTCAAATATTTAATAATGTTATCCGCTGTACAATCTCCCACTTCGGAATAAAAAGCTTTGATTAGTTCTTTGTTGTTATCATAGACAGCAACGAAAGGAACTAACCTAGTACCACATGATGCTTTAATCATAATAGCCTTCTTCTTATCCTTGTAATGTAGTTCATCGTAAGTTTCAACTTCTATCTTAGGAAATTTCTCCCAGATATATGCCACTATTTTATTCTTAAAGGGCATACAAGCCTCACTATAGATTATTTTTACAGTCATGTTTAGTCGGATTATACTAATATATAAGCATCTGTTTTAGTTCTTGACAATGATACATATTGCATCTGCCTAATCTCGTCAACATTCTTACAAACAAGAACGTTTGCCATATCAATGAACACTGTTCCAAGAGAGCTTCCTTGAATCTTATGAATAGTTGATGCATACCCATAGTCGAATGTCTTCTTTTTAATAACCCTATTATCCCACATTATATCTCTAGGAGTAGCGAAGCTCTTAATCATTTCAAAGTACTTCTTCCATAAGAATGTAGACCTGGTACGGTTACCATTTCTCTTAGCCTCAATAGCAGATATTCTAAAATTCTCTATTGTAGCAGCAAGGCTGTCTATATAGTCTTTGTTGATGTCTCTTTCTAATATAAATACAGTTAATAACTTCTTATACACTGTATCATATAGTTCAAGCTCATACCCAGGCATCCTCATAAAATGTGGAATATGCCTTTCTACCCTCTTAGGAGTATCCACTATTATATAGTCCAAAGAATTGTAAAACTGAGTACCATTATACTCAAAGTTCTCATAACCAGTCAAGAACTCGAACTGATTATACTCATTGGCTACATTATCCTCCCAAAGCAGCTTCCTCATACATTGATTGAATCCTTGTACTCTAGCATTAGTATATGCTATAAGCTTTACTTCGTTAACGTCCTGCTTCTTAATAGCTTGCTTAAAGAAGCCAGCACTCCTGACCATAAAATCTTTGGCTTGGTCACATATAATTAAAGACCCTTCGGGGGCTTTGATAGGTTCAAATCTCCGCATGGGTCTCTCTCTTAGTCTTGATAATAACGGCAATAGTCCATTAGTATCAGCTTGTCTATGAATTTGAGTTAGTGTAATAATGTTTGGGCAATTAAATACTAAACTTGTACTCTTACTACACACAGGCTGTATTTGAGCCTTATCTCCAATGAATAGTAACTTAGTTCCATATTGATTATACATATCAAGTAGTAACTTGTATATTTCATCATTAATCATAGATGCTTCATCTATAATCACAATACCGTTATCAGGTATTTCACCAAAGCCATTACATTGGAATTTTAAATCTTTGTAGTCTAATTCAAATATCTCTATATTAGGAGCAAGAGATAACAGTTTATGGACAGTCATTGCATCTTCACCAGTTACCTCTTCTACTACTAACTTAGCTTTATGTGTAGGGGCACACAATATGAAGTCCTCCCTAGTAGACCTTAGGAATTGTATATATTCATTAAGGATAGAGGTTTTACCAGTACCAGCATAACCTTGTAATACTAGTACTGGCTCCTCTGTATTTAGAAAGTCTTTCATTCTTTCAAGAGCCTTTATCTGCTCCTCTGCTAAGGTAATACGGGGTCTACTTGGTTCTCTTACCTTCCTCAGCGAGTGCCCACTAAAGGGTAATTTGGTATTCATTTCCAGAACGAACTTGTTATGTCTTCTAGTCCATATATAGGATTACCATCTTCATCTAACTCCCTGCACATCTTAACCTCATACATTCTCTGGTTAGTTGTAGGACTCTTCAGACCACCTAATTCTTCAACATAAGGACCCAACTTAATAAAGTTGAAGTTCTTAATATCAACATCCTTAGATAGTTCTTGCCTACCACTATACCAAGCTGTTAACAATCCTTTGGTTTGGACTATACCAGCTAGCATATTAACAGATTGAGGGTCTGAATCTCCACCCATGAATGCAACACAAGTTATGCCTTCATTCTTATCTATTAATCGCATTAATGTGCAGAGGTCAAGAAAGTTTCCAATATCTTCTGCCAAGTAAGAACTATGGCAGCCCTTACAATGGCAAGGACAGTTTGAGATATTAATAGCAAGTGTAGTTTCATTTGGTATCTCCTGAAAGACTATATCATAATTAACGTACTTCAACATATCAGTCAGATTCATGTAGGACAAATACAGTAGGCTTTCCATCTACTTCGCATACAGATAACACCTCTTCATTGGGGTCCATTTCTTCTAACCATGTATCTAATGTACAGATGATAAAGCCAGACCAACCATCTGGTCCACCCAAGAACCAACCTTTCTCTCTCATAATTGAGAAATCACCATCAAAGCTCTGTAGGTTGTTTTTAACTTTGTCTAACCAATCATCCATAGATTTATCCCATAGACTGGACTAGAGTAGTATCTCATTGTACTGAAGTGAGCTAATATAATATTCTTAGCTAGTTCCACATCGCATACCCATCCATTTTCTACACCTGTCATAAGCACAATAGGAATAAGATTAGTAGAAATACCATCTGTAATACCCACCTATCTGGAAACTGATACCTAATATAGTCCTCAATATTTATTCTCATAAATAGGGACACTAACTTATCTTGGAGACCATTGTAGTTGTACTTTACTGCCAGCCCTACCCCTATTTCTAGGAGCAGGATAGCAATAAATATGATTTGAAATAGAACCATAATTTTTATTGTTTATAGTAATAACGTTTACTAGCTTCTTTTTGTCTAGCTTCACTAAAGTTGCTAATTCTCTTTAGATATCCAATAATCCTGGTAGCATAGTCTATATTCTTGCTTCCACACTTAGGACACTCATGCAAGTATCTCTTATCAATGTGCCCACAATCATTACAGATAGTATTTGGAATATTAAAGGTAAAGTAATTAGTACCATTAGCAGCCGCAACCTTTAATAGGTTTCTGTATTGGTCTTTAGTAAGGTGCTCTTCTAAGTTCATATGCAGTGCACTACCTCCGTCCAAGTATTTAACATACTCTTTTCCATGAAGTTTGAACTTATCAAAGATAGTTAAAGATGTGTCCTCTACTGCATAGAAATAGCTATTATAGCAATCTCTAGGTACAAAGTAACCATCCTTCCTATCCCAATTAGCGTGTTTAACTCCAAGGTTCTCAGCTGGAACGAACTCAGTATTGAACATCAACTCTTTGGTTTTAGCCTTACGATTTTCATCACTAATAGCCTTAAGAATTGACTGCATGAACTCTCTATAGGTATCATTATCACTTACTTCTATTCCTAAGAACTCAGCAGCTTCAATAACACCATTTACACCTACAGTTAGGTATTGTTTCTTCAGATTGATAAATCCAGCTGTATAAACTGTTAATAGACCATCTTTCAGATAATCCTTTAATAGTTCATTATATGCTGTTTGGAATTTATGAACCTTTTGAACCTGAGAGCGTAGATAATCAATCATATCATATCCCTTATTAACTGCATCCTGTACTAACCTATTGATATTTAAAGTCATTACCGACTTACTACCAGTAGCAATACCACCTGCACCTAATGAATATGAGAATTGGTTATCACTAACCTCATTCCTCAACCTACAACATGATGATAGTGAGTCTGCACTATCAGAAGTATAGGTAAAGAACGAATGTCCCTTACTATACATTTCAGCAGTGAAGTCAGCCCATTCTTTGTCACGAATGTCCTCACCATCAGTAAGTAATGCAACAGTTTCAACTGGGAAGGTAAGAATACACTTAGTCCTCTCCTCGTTAAACCACGACATGAACTTCTTCTGCAGCCAGTTCAATGAATCCCATTGAGGTTTACTTCCATCAGGGAATACAAACTCTCCGAACAAACCTTCAAAGTAATACTTGTCAAAGTAACTGATATTCCAGAATACTGATTGGAAGTTACGAGCAGCAGCAGGCTGATTGATTGAATATACAATCTGCTGGAACTTCTGCTCAAGAGTCTTGTCAATGTTCCTATGCTTATCAACCATCTCTTCTGGACGTTTCCAGTAGTCATCACCCCACTCCTTACGAGCAAAGTAATCAAAGTACATTAGAAACTCACCAGTAGCTACTGCACCAGCAAACTGTGAACTAATTGCAAATACTAGATTCACAAACATTCCACAGAATGAGTCTAAGTTCTTAGGTTTAGCAGATAAACCTCCAATAGGCTGTAAACCTTCTAACAAGAATGGATACATAGTAATTGCCACACAATATGGCATAATACTTGTCTCATCATGTTTATATAATACGTGTGATTCTAGCATTTGGATATACTCCTTAGCTAAATCCTCGCCATACATTTCTCTAATCTTATCGGTAAGTATAGTACGATTCACCTTAATAATATCACCCTTGAAGAGTTCACCATTAAGAGTTACAATGTTCTTCTCAGTAACATTAGCATTAGAATCATATTTACTACCTGTTGCGGCATTACTAGCCTTAGCATAGTCCTTAATAAACTGTTTCTTGCTTGTTAAGGTTCTAAGTTCAGCTTGTTTCTGCCTATATAAGATAAATGCTTTAGCAACATTATAATAATCACAAGCCATAAGAGCCTTCTCTATTTGGTCTTGAATCTCTTCTACAGAGATAATGTTGTTAAAGTATAATTCATCTTTTACATCACTAAGAATATCCATGTCAATAGGTTCATTAACAGCATGGAATGCTTTAGTGATTGCTAAGTCAATCTTACCCCAGTCAAAGGGCTGTACTGTCTTATTCCTTTTTACTACCAACATATGTAAAACTCCATTTAAATCCACCTGCTGTTTTACGTCTACCATTACAGCAGGCACTGATACTAGATTCTTTAATCTTAGTTACTTCTTGAGCCTCATATCCATTTTTGAACTTGGCTACTAATACATCTTCTTTAGTGAGTTGGTACACCTCTTTAGACTTGGTATCATTAGCTCTAAGATTTCTAGTTCCATGATTTATATTATCCTGGTGGGACGCCCATTCGAGATTTGAAGACATATTATTATGTTTGTCTTCATCCTTGTGATTAACATCTCTTAATCCATTTGGATTCTCCAAAAAGTGTGTTGCTACTAATCAGTGAATCTTAGTAGAAACAGCCTTCCCATTTTTACTAAGATTCACGAACAGATATCCACGACCATCATCATGTTGTTTTAAAAGGAGATTCTTCTTACAGGATTTCACCTTACCTGTATTGCTGATTTCATACAGACCTTCATAGCCTACTATAGGTACGAATATCTCTTCTACTAGCATTAATTAATTAAAAGTCTAAGATTGTACGTAGTAATAAGGTCTTTTCTGCCTTATTGATGATATCTTTACCACCATCATTGCTGATTAGCTCAGTAAATGCATTATAAACCTTAAACATATTGACATCTTCATCTTTCTTAACATAATACTTGGACTTAGTGTCCACGAACAACGATTTATAAGCGTCAATGACTTCTTTAGTTCCTAACTTAACCTTACCATAGCCTAAGTCACAAGATTGTGAAATTGCATTACGCATCCACTTACCTAAATTAGACTCGATAGTTGGAACTGTTCTCTCCCATTCTGTATCGTGGAGAGTTTTCAACCATAGTTTCAAATCAGATGTTTGTTCCATCAGATTCTTAACTGGTTTATAGTTTATAGCCTTCTCAGGCTCTAATTCCTGTATATTGATGAACGAAGGGTCAAATACACATAAATTGGTACACGCTCTATTAAGACCACCTCTATACATCTTACATATTGGCTTACGAACATCTAGTCCATATAAGAAGCCAATTACTTCATCATGGTTATCCCACGCATATTCATCTGGCAATACTGCCTCAATGAGAACTCTATTATAGGTTACATCATCTGTGTTATACTCACCAGTAATAGTTCTGGTGATTTGGTCAGGGAGTTTAACTTGCACCCTGAAATCAGAAGTAAATTTGGACATAGTTTCCAAGAATGGCTCTGCATAAGCCTCAGTTGGAAAGTAATCTCTGTCTTTAATTCTAGTTGCCCTACCTCTTAGTAATTCGTCTAATGTTATTTCCATACATCATTTTCATTGCAGTAATATACGCCCATCTAGCATATTTCCATTCTCATCTACAATAGAATAATCACAAGCAGCTGGTGTATTACCAAAGTTCTTGTGAATCCATTCTGAACTACCGAATAAAGAGCCTACTGATTTATAAGTAAACCTCCTACCATAAGTAGTTGCGGACTGATGTAAATCTCCCTTTACGAAGACTACATTGCCTTTAATTCCTTTGTTGTCAATATACTCATTGATAAAGTTCTCTGTCTTGACATCTAATGTAAGAGGTAAGTTCTTGAACATATCCTTGTTATCCTTACCATGACACAGAATATAGGTAGTAGTTCCTAACGTGAACTCACCTATGAACTTCTCAAAGATTGTAGCTTCAATATCCATACTTTGTAAGATATATTGAAGTGCAATATTAGCAGAATATCCAAAATCTCCATCATGGTTAGATTCTCCTACACAGTAATACGATAAGCCACCACAAGGTAGCTCTTCTACTATAGAAGTCATAAACTTAGTCATTACTTCTATAAAGCACTTTAACTGTTCCTTATTGTTCATATTCTGAGCTAGTTGATGACCACCTCTTGTAGTTTGACCATCATATCCATCTAAGGAATCTCCTAGATTACACACAATTATGTTAGTGAAGTTACCAAACATTAAAGATTCTCTCTTTAACTGGTCTACCAACTTACTAAGTCTAGCTTCAACTTCCTCTTGGTCATAATCATTAGCATAGATAGAATATCCAGACACAGATGCACCAATATGCATATCTGATAACCAAATAATCAAATCTCTATCTTCCCTGCCTTTAACAACAGGAGTAAACTTGGGCAGATTTGATACATCAATACCTTCTAACATTCCAGACATATCTTGGAGTTGTTCTTTAAGGTCTTGATTCTCTTTCATGTACTTCCTAAGCTGGGACTCAGTATGCTTAATCTTCTCAGCCTCATAGCTTCTTAAGAAGTCATTCTCCTTCTCTCTAAACTGCATTTCTAACAGCTTATCCTTATCATTCTCTTCAATCACATGAGGAGCAAAGGGAGCTGATGCCTTAGTAATGCTAAATGCTCTAAGTATTCTCTTAAAGTCAGCAAGAGAATAATCTGGGAAGAATCTTGATACCTCCCTTTGTGTAATACCACTACCATAGTTAGAATACAATCTATAAACCATGTTCATTTCATCTCTATTGAATGAACCTAGTATAGGTTGCTTGTCTCTTACATAGATAGTGAATAGATATTTAACTATTTTACCTTCTTCATCCCTTTCAATAGTAACCTTAGATGTATCATCCGAATCTAATTCAGAGTCACTATAAACAACTTCATTCCCGAATAAATCTGGAGTAGATTCTTTCTTAGAAGTTCTTAGTCTTGGTCTAGCATCAATTTGCTTGAACAAGTCCATAATGACATTATAATCTTCATCGGGGATTGTTCCAGCTTCTTTAGCTTGTTCTACAGCCTTTCTCTTCATACAGAAATAGCTTGTAGGAAGACCAATCTTCTCTGCATAAGCATTCATACTGATGTTATCTGAGAGTACCGTTTTAAGGTGATTAGTAAGTTTAATAATAGTTTGTTCCTTCATCGTTAGATGTTTAAAATTAGATAGCAGTTACGCCTTTAAAATACATCATCTTGGTAGTTGGCAATCTATTACAAAAAAAATAAGGGACTACCTTATTTTCATAAGATAATCCCTTTGATATTTAAAGTTGTAGAAGTCTATTAGGCTTCAACTCCAAAGCAGATGTAAGTTCCTTGTTTAGCACTCTTAGAAGGAGTGTACTTAACTTCAAATGCACCAACTTCACCCTCAACTACATCCTTGATGTATTTGCAGAAGATGTCGCCTTTGTAATCTTTCTTAGTGTACAATTCCTTAGCTACTTCCTTAGCCTTGTTCTTTGTCTCGAAGTTAGTGAATAGAATTTCACCAGTTGCGGGGTTAATACCTTGATAACCAGTTTTATACTTTCTCTTACCCTTCTCGTTCTTAATATCCTTTACGGTATAAGGACGCTCACGTGTATCAGCAGAACCTGCTTCAAATGTGATTGAACAACCAATACCAGCAGCATACTTAGTGTGCTTTGCTAGGTACTCTGCACAGAACTCTTTCAACGCTTTCTCAGCGATTGGTTTACCAGCAGTTTTCCATGCCTGAGTTGCGTCACGGATTACTTGGAATGGTGCTTCTGCGATAGCTTCTTGTTTTGTGAAACCTTTTACTTCTACTTTCTTAAAATTCATTGCTTGCATAATTCAAAAATTGTTTAAACATTATTTCATACGTTCTAATCTTGTAACTTTCTATAGTACAAAGATACTACTTTAATTGGACATAGCCAAGTAGTCTTAGTATTAAATAATCTAAAATTTGAATTATTATCTCTATATTTCTCTCGGAAATCGTGATACAAAGATACTACATTTTATCTAACTGTCAAACTGGTTCACCTTAAAAAGTGTTAATCTGCAGTTTTAGATAAAATTGACCTAACTATTGTATTATTAGTCAATGCAGTTAGAGTATCATAACTCTCTTCGTAGAACAAATCCTCTCCATTCCTGGACGCAATATCTACATTCTGTAAGATTTGTTGGAACCTCCATTGGGGAAACTTCTCCACCAACTCGGATAAAATCTCAACAATCCTCTGATTTGATTCATACCTCTTAGCAACCTTATCGCCCCAAGATATTCTTACTTCTTCGGTCATTAGAAAGGTAAATAAGTGTGTAGAATTTCCTTAATCTTCTTAACCATTTCCTTAGATGATTTCATATCAAAGGTTAGGAACTCATTACAGTGCTTCATCATGTCTGTACAGACAACAGATAATCCTCTAATGAATTTTAAGTCATGTTGTGACTCTTCTCCATCAATAATCTTCATTATTACGAGATAACAAGTTGCATCAGGATTTTTAATCCTTGCTTGCTTAGTAAGGAAACATATAAGGGATATAAGAGCAAATTTACTCCCAATATCACAATTTAAGTTACCTAAACTATAATATTCTCTATAATAATTCTCAAGGTCTTGGTAAGATGGTTCCCATGCTTCCATAAGAAAAGATTCAATCATATAGTTCGCAATATGCCACCCTTTGTAGCAAATCTTTAAATTCTAAGAAACCTTTACGAATTTCACCATTAGTTACTCTAAATACTCCAGCTCTATAGTCTGGAACAGTACATACTAATAGCATATTCGCCATCAGACTAGAAGGCTTTATATTGTATTGCTTCTCTACGTAAGAACGTAGCATCCAAGCGTACATTGCCATCTGTCTATTATAATGGTATTTCTTGAATGAATCACCAAAGTCAATCAACCAGTGTCCAGTAGTCTTAAGGTCATTAAGAACTACTTCATTGGTTTCTGTGTCAATGGTGAAATTATCTAGCTTACCTTTAAGTTTAAGGATTGTTTCCTTACCCTCATGTTCAGCCTTCACATCCATAAATAGAGCTGCTTCGTTCATGGAGATAGGCTCCTCGAACACTCCCTTTGGATGTAATAAATCTTGTACCTCTTTATTAGCCTCAACAGAAGCTAAACAAAGCTGTAACTTCTCTCTTGACTTGGGGTCTAGATAGATTGGCTCAGTACCTAAGTTATTATGCTCAGTCTCCCAATCCCTTCTGTCCCACCAATAGTTAATGCATTTGTCCTTAACATTCTCAATCTTAATACTATCCATTTTTCCTTTATAGTAGTCAATCTTATCTGATGCAGCTATAATATCCTTATCGGATACAACACCCTTATTACTAAGGAATGTCTTATATAGCTCATCTGCCATAGCTCCCATCTTAGCAGTGGGTCTATCAACATTATTAACTACTGCAAATTCTTTAGGTTGTAGCACTAATTCATGGACTGCTGAACCAAACACAAGAGAGTCAGAATATTTAGGATGTTTGCTTAGTCCTTCTTTATAAATTTGAGGACTTCCGTCTTGGTCTGGATTTATTAATGCAAGCGTTGAGTTGCTTATATATCCTGCCCACTTTTCACTAAAGTATTCTTCGTCACTCATCTCAATGAGTTGTATAGTGTCAAAGAGTGGAATCAGTTTAACATTTCTATGCATACTTCTTCATAAACAGATATGAGTCAATTATCTCATCCTTATTTAGTGAGAATACTTTGAACATAGGAAAGTCTACTGTCTTCTCTGTGTGGAACAATAGTGCTGGTAATCCAGAACTCTGACACTTTAGTACATTGGACAGTGAATCATCAATAAAAATATCCACCCTACCTTTAATCATATCAGCCTTATTACCCTGCTGATAAGTCATTTGATAGACTGGTCTGTCAGGGAACCCATTACGTCTTAGCCATTCCTTAGTCCATGCTTTATTGTTTACTCGCTTAGTGCAGTACAATTCGGGTATGAAGTCAGGTCTATTCTTAACTTCAAGGTTCAACCAAAAATCTCTGTCTTTACTTAAAATCTGCTGTACATTACGTGTTATGATATGGTCTTCTAACATTTTAGGGTTATTGTCTGTATCAAAATACTTACAATATGCTCCCCAAAAGTCTGCAAGACAATCGTCAATATCAAGCCCTATTCTTAAACCTATGTTCATTGTTAATCTCCTTTTAATGACTTAGAATTCTTCTATGTCATAGATGTTTCCAATTACTATATCTGCTTGAGTGTTTAGAATAGTGATTAAATCCTCCCAATCGGATGGAATATCAATATCCCCATAATCTTCTGTAAAAGCATTTATAAACTTCTGCTGAGCATCAGAGAAGTTCCTTGCACGTACCTTCTCAATCCAGCAATGACCATCCCCATAACATGGGAGTAGGTAAGTTGTCATAAATTTATAACTCTTATTGGTTTTAAGTTGAAAGAACTCGGAGTTATTTGTACCTTATCCTTAGTAAGAATTACATTCTTACTTAACGATTCAGGTGGATAGAGATGTGTCTTTATCTTAGAAGTCTTCAGATACTCTACAAAGTGTGCTCCAAATGCAGCATTCTTTATATCATGTTTCTGAATTATTTCTTCTAAGTATTCAAACACACCAGGTTCAATACCCTTATTGCTTCTACCAGAAGGCATTAAAGGTAACAATACATGATAATAAATACTATCACCATACCTAACTACAGTATCATAGAACTCGTCTACAGAAACCTTATCAGATATAATATGATGAATATTTACATTCGTATTACCCCACGTTAATAGCTTATTAATAGCTCTATGTGCTTGGAGCCTTATGCTAGGATTACCTAGACTAACTGCAACTCCTCCAACATACTCCTTAGTATAGGCAAGGATTTCTCCTCCCTTAACATTGTCTCTAGCTATAATAAGACCATTAGTGGTGTAATTAGGAACTACTCCAGTATTATATACTGTTTCGAGGAACTCACAGAAGTCTGGATGCATAGTAGGCTCTCCAGTAGAACCTATAGCAATCTGGAATGGTTTGCTTGTATATAGTATACCATCCTTTAATTCAGATTGATACGCGTACATCCACTTCTTCCATGTCTCACAAATGTCAGGGTAGTTAATACCACCATGTCCTGCTGATACATAACAAAAGTCACACTCAGCATTACATACAGTATTAATACCAACATCATAAAATTCAGCCATATCGGGAGGTAACTCCTTAGCTACTCCAGTGCCTACTCGAATAGTCTTTAAATTAGCCCATATAGCCTTATAATTGTATGCAGGGAACTCTCTTACCTTAGTTCCCCAGCTTGTCCAATCTTTCATTCGTATTCTATTGTATAATTATCTTTAAAGTACTTGTCAAGAATTGCTTCTAATCCCGCCTTGTAGAACTCTGTCGGAGAATCACCGTAGGGAAGCCATAATGTTATAGCATTCTCCTCCATGTATAGGGTAGGTTCCATTTCAGAATCATACCCTGGTAACAGGGGCTCTAACAGTTCATAAATTCCTACCAAATCATCCCCACTGATGGTGCAGAATATCTCCGAAGAGCTATTAGTAATTACATCAGAGAATGACTGAATATTAATTCTTAGTTGTAGCACGCTTCAATACAGAATAAGTCATTTATTTTGTTCAATATGGCAACATCGACTGAACTTGCTTCACCTTTAGGAATTATAGACACCTCAGTAGTTGGATATCTCCAATCACTATCAAAGTTCCTAACATATTCCTCAATGGTGGGCACTACATCACCTACTAGACCAGTCTTAACTAATTCAGCATATGCTTCAGAATCACTGATAAACCATCCAGAGTCATCTTTGCGACTTCTGATTTCTTCAATCATACCTAGGTATTCCTCATCAATATCGGACTTACCAAGGATGTCTTCGAAGTAGGACTCAAGCATATCCTCATAGTTAATACTAACGGTAAATAAGTCGTCACAGGACTTATCTGAACCACCAATCTTTAAAATTACATTGATAATATCTCTTACTGCATCTACAGTGTATTGAGTAGCCTCTTGATAGACTTCCATACTACTGTTAGTTACTACGTCATTCAAAGATTGTAGTCTAAATTTCATCCTAAATGCACATTCCAGCCATTAAATAAATTGTTAATCTTATCCCAAGTATCATAAGGGATACTGTTGTCGTCATAACTTACAACCAATACTTTACCATCCAGCCCTCTCACATCATAACGCTTACCGATGTTCCATACTGTAGGTTCAGGACCATTATAGTTCTCTAGGAACTCTTTCGCAATGTCATAAAGAGGTTCTTTAAGAATGTAGTTATTCTTGAGTAGGGTACGCCAATTCATACTACCAACAGTCTCTTCTCCATCCTCTTCGAGAGTCTGGTTAATAAGTTCACCAACCCTACCCCAATTGTTATTCAGATATTCCACAAAAGCATCATGGATAGGTTCTTTGTACTTATTACTATAGGCATAGGTTTTATGTTTATCATCCATATCAATAACTTGATATGGTTGAAATAAGAACCCCATTCGTAAGTCAAGGACATCTTTCTCATCCTCAGGGTCCATAAACCATCCTTCAGCTATACTGAAGATAGAACCTGGATAGCTCCAGTCCTCCTCAATTTCACCACTGCGAACTTTCTTACGCCATTCACGAAAGTCCTTTAATGAAAAAACCTCCGGATAACTAAACCCAGAGGTGAATGTGTGAAGCATAGTATCGACCTCTTCACACGTCTTTCCAGTGTCTAAGATAAACACCTCAGACGAACTATTAGTAATAATATCACTAACAGTTTGTACCGGTATAACTAATATATTCATAATTAATTCCTCCTTATTAAATCATAAAAGAATTCTTTGGACATCATAACATACTGTCCATCAGAAGCCATATTGACCTCTTTGTCAATTTGTTTATTCCATACTATCACTAATGGTCTATCCTTACGAGGACATGACTTAATGATTTCTGAAATCGAAGGAGTATTCTTGGTACATTTACACTGTACATAACAAGGTAAGTGGTCTATAGTCTCTGCTATATCAATCTTGTCATTATCTAAGTTCTTAGATTCTGACCTAGCTGACTTTAGTCCAGCATACCCTAGTTCTGTAAGCTCCTTAATAATCTTCAACTCATAATTGTTTCCTTTACGTCTGGCATATGCGCCATTACGTTTCTTCTTAGGTTTTTCTGCTACTTCTTCTGGCATATTCTATTAATTCTAAAGTTTTCTCTCGTCCATACATCTTATGAAAGTCTGATATATCTTTGGCTCCATAACTACGAGGAATCCACATACATTCTACATCAAATGACTTTCTAATCTTATTCATGTTATGAAGACCAGTTAAGTCATTGTCATAGAATACAATAATCCTCTTAAATCTACTCTTCAATTTAGAGAATTGACTTTCAGTTAGGAATAGATTCTCAGAATTGGGAGCAATAGCTGTAATTCCGAGAGAATATAATGTCATAACATCCTTTAGACTCTTAGTTATTACTAAGACATCATCTTCTTTAGGAAGTTGTTTAGCACCCTGTAAGAGGAAAGATTTCCAATTAGATAGAAATCTCAATTCATGCTTCTTATTAAAAGGGAAGTAGATTCTCCACAATTCTGTTTCGTTCTCATTCTTACCCCTATAATATCCAAATATTGGACAACTCTTAGTAGATGTTGTAAAGAAATTGCCATTTAGAAATACGGTCTTACAAGAGAAGACCCTAAATTTCTTTAGAATCTTCTCTGTAATACCAAATTGCATCCACCATTCAAGTTCTTCTTTAGAGAACTCTTGAATTTCTACCTGTATATTAGCTTCCTTACACTCTTTGAGTTCATTCGTACTAATAGTAACAGGTTTAGGATTCTTTTTAAGTTTAGGATGTTTAATGTAACCAAAGTCATTGGCAATCATCCTTAGTGCCTTATAATAGGTTAAGCCATATTTATACATGACCACACTAATGAAATTACCATAGAATGCACCACTAAAATCCTTCAAGACAATATCTCCACTCTTATTCCTGTAAAAGGAACAAGTGGGATTATTGTCTGCTCTCAAAGGTGATTTAAACAAACCCTTCTTAACTGGTATGCCTAAATAATATTCGAGATATGTTTCTTGAGATGCTCTGTCTAATAAATATTGTTTAGTAATCGTAGGTTCAAATTCAAGTTTCATATTAATTCATATGGTTTGTATTAGAACCACAAAGTTACTAACTATTTATTATACTTCAAAATCCAAGTCTTCGTTACCTGCTGCTGTATCGTCAGTAGCATCTACGTCATCTTTTACAGCTGTAGGTTTAGCGTTCTTCTGCTCGTTCATCTTCCTAACCTCATAGTCAGAGAATGCTACAGTATCACCCAACCAGTTGTTGTTGATATAAGCATCACCTTCCTTGTTAATACCAACGAAGCTAGGCAAAGATGCATAACCCTTGCTATTTCCAATTAACTTCAACTTAGTCTGTTTGTTTACAGCCTTAGCCAAAGCCTTATTCATGATTTCAATCAGTTTCTCGAAATCGTCAGGCAATGTAAGACCAGATACAGCCTTAACAAACTTCTCCATCATTTCAGGAGCAAGATTTGTCATTACGTGAGATACAGTGAACTGAAGTTGTTCCAAAGCAGAAGGAAGTTCCCACTTCTTACCGCCAGTTTCACCAGTTACACGTTCACCTCCGTTGTCACCAGGACAGAAGATAAGAGGTTCAAAGATTCCTTCCTCGCCAGAGAACTTAATCTTCATTGCTTTCCACTCGTTACCTTCTTTGTTTGTGCCCTTAGCCAGCTCGATACCTTTGAATACTACATCATAGATACCCCATGCTTTCAGTCTTACTACTGCTGTGCCTTTAACGTTATTTAGATTGAATGTCATTCCTGCCATAATATTAAAAATTAAATTTCAAATGATAAGTCATCAATCTCGTATGCTTCATCATTATCTAGGCTTGTGTCCAATGGTAAATCCTCCACTGGGTTTTCATCTTCTTTAATCTTAATATTATTATCTTTTATTTCTTCTTCAGACCTGTCCTTGTTACCAATTAACACGAACAAACCATCATGTCCTTTCCACGGAGTTACAGTAAATGTATCTCCATATTTAGACAATAAGTCGTTTGCATTGCCTCTACAACTTACTGTAAGGCTCTTAGTTAACTTGTTACCAGACTTGGTCTTCCAAGCAGTATCAGTTCCTATAATAGGGAACATCAATCCACCTTTCTCAATAGGCTGATACTTAATATCCAACCTATTCTCCCATTCCACACCCATTAAGGATGCGGCTGCCTTATTAAGGACATATTTGTTAGACTCCAAGGTAATCTGAGGTTCAGCAGAATCCTCTGCTTCCTCAGCCTTAGTGCTTGTCTTCTGAGCTTTCTCTTTAACTTGCTCCTGCTTTAGAAGTACACACTCCTTAGTATCAGGATTGTAGTCAAAGGTAATCATCATTTTTATAATCATTCCTCGTCGTTGTTATAAGCATCAATTACCTTAATAATCTCGTTCAAGTCATTGTCAATTAACAAATCATCGAACATACCCATCGGAGTCTTTGCTACACACTCTCCGTCAGTATTAGTAAGGAACTTATACTCCATCCTGCCAGAATCGCCTTCCTGTACCTTAGTAAAGAATACATAGGTGAACAGACCTTCCAGAGTTACTTTCTCTGCCAATAACTTACCAATAGTCTTGATTGAATATTTAGGATTCATGGCATCACCGACATTCTCACTGTGAGTAAGGAATATCATTTTGCAATCATCCCTCATAGATTCTGAATACCTAAGCACTTCCATAGCGTGCTGAGCTAACTCAGTAAACTTAGTATAACCTACTTCGGTTGCTCTATCAACAAACTCATAACTCAACATATACTGCCAGTCATCAATGATAACCTGCTTAATATGAGGCATCTTTAGATTAACAATCTTCAAGATGTTAATGATTTTGTCATATTTAGAACTAACATAGTAGTTACCAACCCATTCAGAGCCTTCTTTCTTTATCTCCTTATACTTCTTCTTATATCCTTTAAAAGGTAAGGGCTTACCAGTAGTAGAAATCAGGAAAGTTTCTTCTGGGTTTAAATTTCTTAAACAAGTACTCTTACCAGTACCACTTTCACCAACAATCGCAATAGTTTCTGCTGCCATTTACTATAGAACTAAAGTCATTTTTGAACTAGAATCTTGTTGTTCTTCTTGAGTAATCTCTTGGCATGAATCTTCTAATGATTCAGTAATTAACCAATCAGGGGTTAAATACTTGTCATAGTTTGTAATCTTGGTTGCAATCGGAAGCTCTTTAAATAATCCAGTCTTACCATAGAATCCGAGACCTACAGCAATGTCTGCTGCGCCCCATCTATTCTTTAATACTACTGCACTTCTAAAGTTCTCTCCAATTTGTTTTATGTCATATCCTCTATACGAAGACATCTTCTCTCTAAACGGATAAAACAATGCTAATACTATATTGGCATCCTCTGCTGGGTTACCAGTTCCTTTTAAATCGTCCAACTGAAGCTCTTGGAAGTTCAACTTCCTTCTCTCTACATTGGAGGAACCTCTATTCACCTGCATTACCACTACAGGACTAATCTTACATTTATTTCTAAACGAAACTAATGAAGAAGACATAGCATCCATTTCATCTTTCTTAGAATTACCAATAGATGGTCTAGCTAAACCAATATGGTCTAAGATAACCAATATGATGTGATTGGGTCTAAACAGAGTATATGTATCACCCTGGAACTTACCAAATTGCTTTAGAGACTCCATAAGGAAGTCTACCATGCGCTGGTTATTCAAAGGCTTATCATATATTATCATGTGAGATTCAATCTTCTCAAGCATCTCTAAGGATTGACATACTAATTCATAGTCTATATCGGACAGAGTGGTATCCTTACTTCTAGAAAGTAGTTCCTTAAAGGATAATTCAACACCAAATGTTTCATATATATAGATAGATAGAATCTTGCCAAGCAGTTGCTCAGCAGTCATTTCTAAACTGAAATATATAATATGAAAATCTGGATTGTCAATATTCTCCATTATAGGCTTATAGATGAATGAATGTAATGCAAAAGAAGTCTTACCAGAGCCAGTACCACCAGCTATTAAGTAATATGTCTCTTGTGCTACACCATCCACAAATCTCTCTAGTTTAGGAAGACCCATTGATAAGGCATGATTCTCTCCTTTCCTACCTCTATCAATTAACTCCTTTAAATTCTTAGTTATCCTACCCATTAAATACTCTTGATAGTATCAAACCTCATAGTCCCATCTCCGTTCTTAAGCTCTGCAATATTCTGCCAGATTTTACTTATCATAAAGTCAGCAATATTCATGTTAAGAAGATTACAGTTGTTATCCTTAGCCCACCTAATGAGTTCCAATACTTCATTGTGCTTATCCTGCTTCCAGCCTATAGATTTACCATAGGCATAATAGAACTCTTCTTCTGTACTAAATTTCTTAGCCCAGTTGTTTAACGGAACTTCAACTCCATTAATTAGTCCATTATGAGGATAAGTCATTAAGAACTCTGCGCCTAAATCACCACTAAACTTCCTATAGTTATTAAGAAAGTTCTGGTTGAATATAACACATTCAGGGTCAAACTTCTGACCCTTATCAGGAACCTTATACTGTTTAGTAATGATTCCCTTAGCCTGGAGACTTAATAATAAATCTCTAAGATTGGTTCTAGTTACAGGCATAGTAAAATACTTAACTAGATATTCTTTATGCCCTTCTTCTATGCTAGCTAGAAATAATAAATCAATTAGTAAGACCTCTTCTGCTGTTAGTCTATACTTCTCCATCATTACTAATTGATTGTCTACTGTTAAACTTAGTTTTTCCAATTAAATAAATCATTAGCCAATAACTAACAATCTACTAACTGTAAAGTGTTTATTCTGATTTCTCAGCGTTGCCAATTACATACGGGTTCAAGAGTTCCGATTCTAACTCACTTACTCTATTTTGAATACCATCCATGTTATAGTACCTATTTAGCACTGTAGCGTAGTATGGATTGTTACTAGCTTGAGACAGCGCACTTTTTAAGAAGTTCGTGAGGCAAATCAACTCTAACATTCTCTCTGTTGTCATCTTATTAACGTGTTAATAATATAAAGATACTAAAAATCTCTTAAATTACCAAATGAATCTTATGTAAACTTTAGGCTGCGTAATAACCTATCACAATCGATAAATTTACCTTGATAGCTTACACTTAGAACTTTAAAACTTATCTCTGTTGAAAACAACTTTAATAGATGTAGAAATTGTATAACATCTACTTTTGTTGTTGTAATTTCATCAGAGAAGTTACAATAAGTTACTTCAAACATTAGAACCTAAACATCATTTTAGTTTGCTTCTTCTTCTTAGGATTAAATGGTCTTCCCTCAAGGACATCTATAAGATTCTCCTCACTAATAGGGATATATCTTCCAGTACTGGTAGATTTCCTAAACCATTCCTCCTCTACAGTTCCTTTAAGAACTAGGGTGAAGACTTCAGCAACCTTGCCCTCCTTTTGACGGATAACTCGACCAACTCTCTGTTTCTTAGTAGTAGAACTACTATTGAAGCCTAATATAACTGACACACTGATGTCGGGACAGTTAAATCCTTCATTCAGTTTCATAACAGTGTTTAGTACACCACCATCCTGCCGCACAAATTCTTGTAAGTTCATTCTACCTTTCTTGACAGAATCTTTACCAGAATACACGGCACCATACTTAATCTTTTCAGCCATAGCTACAGTAGCACTAAAAGTTATACACTTCTTGTCCTGTCTGTTCTCCAAGATTAAGTTAGTAAGTTCAATTTTCTTAGGATGATTATATATGTATTTCTTACGAGCCTGTAAGGTTCTACTAAAGCCCATAGCATGAACTAAAATCTGCTTATTAACAGTTTTAAAGTCCTCACTCTGGTCTTCTCTACATCTCTCTTTAGCTAACTCAGACCTTCTCTTCCAATCAGTTGCACACTTCATGGCTAGATTAAAGTCATAGTTAAAGTAGGAGAAATGTTCATAAAACTCTTTATTGACCTCTTTATAGACATCAATATCTTCTGGCTCAATAAGTACCTCATATTCTCGATAATCGGCAAGCCACTTATTCTTTATGGCTTCTTCTACAGAAATGGTATCCACAATAGGACACTTCTTACTTATAATTTCATCTTTACCATCCAATCTCTCAAAGGTCGCAGTTAACCCTAAGATTACTGTATATTGGACGTTTTTAAATATGTTCAGTAGTGTGGGTGCGCCTACTTTATGAATTTCATCAATTACAAGTAAAGTACAACTATACTTATTAACTGATGTATCATTCATGGTCTTAACTGAGCACTGTTGGAATAGGTTCCAGTCAATTAGTTCCTGATTCCATTGTCTTTGAATAGGTTCACTTGGGACAACTATAATAACAGACTTAGTTGGATTCTTCTTAAGAAATCTACTTATAGCCATTAGTCCGCCTCTAGTTTTACCTACTCCAGTAGCCCAATTCAAGGTCCCACACAACTTGTTATCTACCCATCGTTGAACACCTTGTTCCTGGCGTTCCATTCTACTTAGATTTCCAAACAAGTCTGCCATATACTATCAATTTTACCCTTGAATTTACTCTTTAATTCTATTGATAGTTATGTAAACAAAACTCCTATAATGAGTGAGTAAAACTCAGGAGTATATATGTAGAACCAATATAGATGAGTGTGAGCATTAAAGAGTATATCCTTTAGCTTCACAAACCTTCTTAATTTGGTTCTTACGAGTCTCCCACTGATTGATATGGAACTTAACCTCGTCCTCCAAAGAGAATAGGATTCTGTTCCTCAATGTTTCCAGTTGAGAAGTAGTAAGTTCAGAGTATTTCTTACTCTTAAGGTTTACCATAGCACGCAGTTGAGTGAATGATAGACCTTTCGGTGTCATATACAGGTTTGCAGTAGGGTTAAGACCGAGACGTTCTTTGGCTACTTCAGCCTTCTCACGATATTCTCCACTTGCAGTCTTCTCAGTCAAGTCTTTAGATTCCTGCTGTGTAAACCATAGACCTTGTTTTAAGATAAATGTTAATGTAATGTGCTGCTTGTTAAATTTACCCAACTTATCAAGACAGCCTTCAAGAACTAGTTCAATAGGAAGTCTCGCGAACTCCACAGGACAGTCCCCAACCAAAGCCTCAGAGATGAATGTTTCCTTGGTATCAATACCTTTGTTGTTATCAAGGAACACTCTCAACGAGGGTAAGAACGTAAATCTTGGAATACCTCTATCTTGCTCTAACCAGCGAAGGAATAACTCAGTATTACATCTTTCTCTTTGGTCTTTAATAATGTCCAACAGAACATATCGACCCGGATGTTCTTTGCTGTCATTATACAGCATTGATTCACAATGGTTATAGAACGTTCTTAGTTCTTTATCGGAACAATCAACAAGTCGTCTTTCTTCTTGTATGAATTGTCCATTTACTTCAACCTTGCGACCTTTCCATGTGAAAGTGTTAATGTCATTATTCTTCTTAGCAATAGCGGCAGCCAATTTTTCCTTCATCATATTGTTATTCTATATTATGTCTTTATCATATAAAATAATCTCTTTATTCAAATTCATCTTTTTATTACAGTATTAGATCTGATTCTGCTGGCTTCTCATAAACAAAGTCTATAAAATAAACTCCAGTAAAGCGGTAAGGTACTTTCTGACCTATTGTAGAGTCATACCAAGTATCCTCACCAGCTATTACCTCATTGTACTTTAAAAACCCTACATCACCTATCTTGAGAACCGGAGATTCCCACCTAGGTAATCGGGTTACCATTTCATAAGTCCCATTAGCTAAATTTTGGAAGACATAGATTATATAGCCACCTACATCTTCTCGTAAGGTTATTAACTTGGCATGGATTGTTTCCATTTACAGATACATTACTCCTACTCGTTCGTCGTAAGGAATGTTATCAGTAGCAGTCTCTACAGCCAGCCATTCACACTCTTCAATAGAATAACCATATTCGTTGGCATCCATTTCAGAGATTTCCTGAGCATAGAGTTCAGCTTCCAATAAGGATTCAAAGTTACCAGTCTCTTGGTAGTCTAACCTTCCCCTACGTCCAGAGTAGATGTTACATTCTATCATAATGATAAGAATTTTATAGTTAATCTTCCTTATCTTTGTATTTCCTACAACCGTATTTGGCATAATCACAAGCCGTGCCCTCTTGACCTCTGAAACAGGGGTATTTAGCACACTCCTTGCACGTACGCTCTGGATGTTGATATCTAACTCCATCCTTGTCTTTATCGAAGGAACTACTTAGTTGCTTTGCCATTGAATACCTAAGTCTAAGTATGAATTGGCAGACTCTTTAGCTATACCAGATAAATACGATTATACTAACCTCTTAAATGGGATTATAATTTTGTCCTCGACCCATTGTGCAAAGTTCTTATGATTACAGCCGAGTGCAAACATAACTACATAAATAGCTATCTTAGGCACTCCGAATGCTGAAAGAAGAACACATATAACAACGGCAGCTATTAAAGCTATAAGGTTCTTACCCTTAAAAATGTCTGTGAAATTCATACTTGTCATTTTAACAGTTTAATAATCTTGTTTGATATCCAATCTAAGCTCGCTATCACATTCAGTATTAGTAATACCAATAGGAGGTCTGGGATAGTAAATAAAAACTGTATAACAGCTATGAACGATAAAACCATTGCTCCTACTGTATACTTCACTTTAGTAATAACGTTATTAGAAGGATTACACTAACAGTAACCCCACCAACCGTTAAACCCTTATAGAGTTTCTTCTTGGATTCAAGCTTATCAATCTCCTTAAGTTGACTCTGTATTACTTGCTCAGAGGCTTGTGCATGAAGCATAAGTCTATTAATCTGTGCATTTCTAACTGAATCAGTTCTTTCATAAGAGTTAATCAGACTTTCATAAGATGTTAATTGCTTTTTAAGCTCTGGAATCTCCAGTTTAAACTTCTTATGTTCCAAGAATATTAAGTTGGTGGCCTTTAGCTGTTGAGGTGTAATTACTACTAATGAATCATTTACCAACTTCGGATAGGTATTCTGTGAAGAACACCACATCATCGGCAATAGACTGATTAGTAATATCAGTAAGCTCTTTCTCATACCAATGTTCAATTACATCAACTTTAACTTTAGAGGAATCTATTACATTATGTAATGAATCTCTCTCAAGTTTGAGCAAACTTATTTCACTATTTAGAGAGTCAATACGATTGACTAATTCTTCATAGTTAGGTTGTGGTTCCTTATTTGGAGTTAACCACGTATATACTAGTATTCCTATAAAGCACAGTGCTACTAGCCACAGTAACTTCTTACTCACCAAGTACGTAGTTTACTGCTTCAGCCAACTTCTCCATCTCCTCATCAGTTGCTTCTGTAAGGTAATTGAATGTAGTTTTGGCTTCTCCTTCAAGGGTTTCAATATATCCCTCAATTCTCTCACTTCTATGATACTTTTCAGCATCCTTATCGTATCCAGCCAAATAGCGACCTGGATTTGCTTTAAAATACTCGGCTTCTTGTTGAAGCAATGCTTTAACCATTGTTTCATTAATTAGCCCTGCGTCCACAGCATATAATGCGTGATTACGATATTTCATAGCCTTACCCTCTGCGATAGTCTTACCAAGAGTTTCGTTAAACTCATCATCAGGGCGGCATACTGACACACCGATAGACAACACTTTCATGTCATTATCAATAGGTTCACCATCCTCTTCGATGTAAACTTCTGGCTCACCATGTAGGCTAACAGCAGCCATCACGAATTGACGTTCTTCACCAGTAAAGTCCTTAAAGCTGTCTACGATATATTCTACCTTCTTCATATTAATGTAAATTATAAGATATTTTCTAAAGCTAATCTCTGTAGTTCAATAATCTTATGCTTTACGAGATGGCTGCAAGCTATCAGGATTACGATAGAAAGCAAGGATAGTGGATTGCTTACGCAACCAAGAACCTTCCTCTTTAGCCATATCCAGAATAGTCCTACTAATAGACTCTTCTTCTACTTGTTCTTTAACGAGTCTTCCCTCGTCTTCATCCTCACCATTCAACCACTGGAATGTAGCCCAATCACCTTCTTTCTGAGCCTGGTCTACAATCTTATTGATACCCATAGTAGTTTCAATCTCCCTATCTACAGTAGCAGCGAAAGGCATAACTCTATCAATTATGTTCACCTTAATAGCTGGAACTGGTGGATATTGGAACAGAGCATCATTGGTAGTTAGATACTTATAAATCCACTCATGGTGGAGATACTCTTCAGCTGCCCTACCAAGCCAGTAGGTAGCTAATTTCGGTAATCCTTCTACATCGAAATAATTAGCAAAGGTTCTATACAGACTATGGTTAGCTAATTCAGCAGACATCTGCTTTACTAACATTTCAACCATAACACTTGACAATGTACACTTACGTCTACTTTCATCAATGTTCTTCTCTGTATATTGCATTGTAGGCATTGCATCTACTGTCTGAACACCTTGCTTAGTTTCCTTTTGTTCTGGATTTCCTTGTGCGTCTAGTACTCTCATCAGTAACTAATTTAAAGTTGTTTTGCATCAAGTAATCTAGAGGTGCTGATAGCCAAGTAATAAACTTAACTAATCTATAATCTTCCACCTTCTTACTAATAGTTTCCTTCTTAATAGTTAAAGGTGTGTCAGCTGCATAGAACTGACTTCCTATACACTCAGCCCTATCTTTCCATATCTTATATAAAGATACTTCATATAGGAACTTAGGATATTCTGTCAGCTTATACTGCTTGTTTGAGTAGACGTTCTGGGTCGATTTCTTTACCATTCCAGAATGCTCTCACAATAGAGCTGTGTTCGCTCTTGTACTTACTCAACAGATAAGGTATATCTGTTTCTGGGCAGTCATGACGATAAGTTGTCTTATCCAATCCTTTAACATTGACAATAAGACGACCTACGAATCGTGATGTTCTTGCAGGAGGTGCCCAACGTGAGTCAGGAGCTGGGAAACGACGTTGCTTCTTCCAAGCCTTACGTTCTTTCTCAGTCTTAGTCCACACAGATGGGTCACGAGGTGTTACAAATGGATTACGTATTCCTAACGCAACCATTTCTGCGTCATTGTTTACATCAACTCTTTTATCCTCTTCCTTCTTTTTCTCTTCTTTCTTCATTTTACTAAACGAATTAGAGTTACACATTATAATTTGATTACACTACCACAAATAGTACACTTGTAGATTTTGTTCTCTGCATCGTATAGAGTATGCGTTGTTGGTAAACCACACCTACCACAATCCAGTGTCTTTACTGACTGTACGCGTCTTGTGCCCTTCTTAGGAGCTTTCTTAATTGAAGCCATAATTATGATTTTAAAGATTTAGCTAGCTTAGAGTCAGCTACCATCTTCTCTACTAAAGAAGAATTTAGTAACTCTTCCAATCTCTTTACTTCTTCCTTATAATCTTGTACATACTCTTTAAGAGTACCAACATCTCGCTTGCTAGATATTCTGTGATGAACTACCTTTCTAATACAAGTTTCTAAAGACATACCAAACCCTGCATCCTTAAATTCTTGACGCTCTGGTTTACCTTTAGGTCTGACTGTGTATAGTAATTCTAAATCCCAGAAATGGTCACTCGCTCCAGATGTCATTCTAAAATCAGCTTCCTCGATAACCATACCTATTCTACAGGTTAAATTGTTTCATTATCATGTCCATATGGGCATAATGTACATCTCTAAGAGTTCCCTTCTTGTACTCTAAATACTCCCTTGCACTCATAGGTTCTTGAGGTTTAGTTAACCGACAACACTCCCAATCAATAACTGCTTCTTCATAATTACATTCCCAAGCAGCTTTATGGTTCTGGATATGATGTTTGTTAATGGCTCTATGTATCTTCTTGATTCTCTTAGTGCCTAACCAAGGGATAAGAATGTACATAAGAACTTTATCTAAATCATGAAACTTATACTTATAATAGCCAATATACTTCTTCTCAGTTCTGAGGAAGGCAGCATAATGTCTAAGAGTATACGGAATGTGTTTCCAAGAGTCTATAATATTCTGTATAATCATTGCAAGTTGTTCATTTCGACTACAATGTCGTTGTTTACTTTCTTAATAGCCTGACTAAAATTATTCATTTTATCTTTCATCTTAGCTTTAAGTGCTAATATGGAAGCCTTCAGGTTATTAATCTCAGAATTTAGACTTGACTCCTTCTGTTGAAATTCCTTCTTCATTTCCACCCTAAATTTAAGATAGTCTGGAAGGATTGAATAAAGGGAAATAAAGCTCTCTAAAACCTTTAACAACTCTTTATACTTAACAACTTTAGTAGTCTTATCTATTACTAGTACATATGAATCACAATCGTTACCTGGTAAAACATTGATATACTTATCAGAGATAGTATTCTGCCTGCCAAGATGGTCTCCAAGTCTAACTGTAATTGGAAATCCAGATAACTGAAAGTATTCTGAATTTGTATCTCCAACCTGCTCTACTTGAATAAACTCCTTCTTAGTTAGCCATGCCTTAACTTTACTTAGTCCCTTCACTTATTGACTTTTCAGTTACTTTACCACGTATCTACAAAAAATAAGGGTCAACCCATCTACATATGTAGACAGCATTGACCCCTAGTACTATTGTATGGAGTCGTTGGGAGCCAGAGACTCCAAGTAGCGATTTACTGCTTTCATTGCATTGTCAGGGATTCTTTGCACTTCTTCACTATGATTTACATAATGTAAAGTTGCACCTACGCCAAAGATGGCATAGCATTGGTTTGTTGATGGAGTAAGTACACATAACACTGCTGCTATTGCAGTAGGTATTACAAAGTGTTTCCTCCTCACACCAGATTTCTTTACACCTTTAGCCACGCAAACGTCCGTACTGCACCTATCGCACTGAGAACTACATACTGACATAAAGAATAAGATAACTGATACAATTAAACCAACAATTGAAAGAACCATTAACAATGTATGAACAGAGTCAGCAATACTACATAAGTATAATACCCAATATTCCATACTATTTGAAAATTTTGCTTAATTGATAAGCCAACTCTCTAACAACCGTAACTACAGAAGTACCAGCTAAAATCAAACCCCAAGTCTCCATAGAGAGAGGTTCGGTTCTAAACATAGCACCACCATATTGAACGATTAAGAATTGACCGACGAGAATAACTAAAGCTATGCCAGCGAATGCTGGATTCTTTAGTAAGCCATCAAAGATACTTCTCCTTTGTCCGAACACTCTAGCATTGAACAGATTCCACCATTGTAACAACACAAATATTGTGAAGAACTCTGTTAGAGATACTGCTTTAGTATAGAGTAAAGTGACTAAGAATATGAAGAATATAATACCAACTCCAAAGATTTCACACCACATTTTCTTAGTGATAATGAATGCCTTAGGACTTCTTGGTTTATCCTTCATAACTGCATCATTGGCTGGTTCAGTTGCCAAAGCTAATGCAGCGAATGTATCCATGATTAAATTAACCCATAACATCTGAGTAACAGTGAAGGGTAGGTCTACTCCAATAAACGGACCAATACAAGCTATAAGAATAGCTACTACGTTAATGGTCAATTGGAATAGAATGAAGTGCTGTATGTTCTTATACAGACTTCTTCCCCACTTCACTCCTAAGATGATAGATGGGAATGAATTGTCGAGCAGGATAATGTCAGCAGCCTCTTTAGCTACATCAGTACCATTATTCATGGCTATACCTACTTCGGCATGGTTTAGGGCTGGGGCATCATTAGTTCCATCACCAGTCATAGCAACTACCTCTCCCATTTGTTGGAAACGAGTTACCAGAGTTTGTTTATCCTCTGGTTTGGTACGAGCAAACACATCTACTATTCGTAGAGGGTTTACTTGCTCTCCAATATCACTGCCCAACATTGCCACTGGTACGAAGTTGTCACTTATTCCTGCCTGTCTCACTATTTCAGCGGCTGTAGCTGGATTGTCACCAGTAATGATTTTAACTTTGATACCAGCCTCTTTAGCAGCTTTAACTGCATCTGGTACATCCTCACGGATTGGGTCTTCAATAGCCATGAATCCGTTATAGGTGAAGCCATTCAGTTTCTGAGCATCTTCTAAAGTCATAGATTCTTTATAAGCAAAGCCTATAACTCGTCTACCTTTGTTCTGCTCTTCTACTTCTCCTTCAATGTCAGTAGCATTACACATACCTCTGACTACTTCAGGAGCACCCTTTACCAGGGATATAAAGGCATCATCTTGTTTAACAACAGACATCATGAACTTAGTCTTACTTGAGAAATCCAGTCTGAACACTGGGGAGTTGTCTCTCCTTATATCATCAAGTAAATCACCTGCATCCATATGCTTAATTATAGCACCTTCTGTAGGATTACCAATAGTCTTATCTCCATCTACATATGCTGTAGAATTTGCTAAGGTATTGATAGTGATATATGCCCTATTAGGCATTACCTCATTTACAACCTTCATCTTATTCTCTGTTAGAGTGCCCGTTTTATCGGTTAGAATAAGAGTAGTTGCTCCGAGAGTTTCACAAGCGTGCATCTTACGAACTAAGTTGTTAGCCTTAGACATTCTCTTCATAGAGTATGCTAGAGCTAAGGTAACTGCCATAGGTAATCCTTCTGGAACTGCAACTACAATTAATGCAACTGCAATCATTAAGAAGGATAACAAATCGTTAGTAATCTGCATCCAGTCTTGTCCTACATAGGCTTGTTCTATAAAGAAGTATCTTACCAATAAGGCAAGAATAAGGAAACCAGCAGCACCAAATGCAATCTTATTGATTAGGTTGGCTAAACCATTAAGCTGCTTGTTTAGTGGAGTCTCTGTATCAGTAATCTCAGCAGCTTTACGAGCTGTTTGTCCGAATGCAGTATTATCGCCTACAGCATTGACTATACCTGTTACAGTACCTTCTTCAATGATAGTACCTTTCAGCAATAGCCATGAGGGATAAGTAGCATTTAATTCACCTTCCTCTTTAGGTTGTTTAGTAACAGCCTTAGATTCTCCAGTTAATACAGACTCATTGACCTTTAGATTGTGAGATTCATAAGCTGTTACATCAGCAGGAATTTCTTCACCAGCTGCTAGCAATACTACATCATCAACAACTAGGTCTTTACGAGCTACTTGAGTTACTATACCATTTCGCCTTACTTTGACAAGTGTATCATCAGAACTTGTAGTCAGCACATCAAATTTCTTAGATGCACTATACTCATTTATAAAACCGATAGTTACCGCTAATAGTATAGCAGCTATAATTCCTATGGGTTCAAGGTATTCTGATTTAATAACCCCTAGTATTAATGCAATAACTGCAGCAACACTCAATATTTGAATTAAGGGGTCTTTGAACTTCTCAAAGAAAAGTACATACCAAGGGTCTCTCTTAGGTGGGGTTAGTATATTAGAGCCATGACACTCTCTACTATGACTAACCTCAGCATCTGTCAAGCCCTTTAACAATTCTATATTCATCTTTAAGTTATTTAATTATTAAAAAGGTGGACAGTCATGCCCACCTATGAGAAGTGTTTTTTAGTCTTCTTCAAAGAAGTCAGGGAAAGCTCTACAAGGATACTCGGAACCTCATGTCCTTCTAGACCCCACTCATTGATAGATTCCAACAGTTCAGCTTCAGCGTCGTCGATGTCCGCATCCTCACTGATTTTGTCAATCAGGAATTGAGCTTCTTCCTCATCAATCTGACCATCAGCCAGTAGCCATGCCATTACTGCTTCAGCGAAGAATGAATCAAATTCACAGGTAGTACAATCCTGGGAATCTTTCTTGTCCCACAGCATTTCTACTTCTTCCTTTGTTACCACTCCGTCCGCCATAACTTCCTTGCGGAGTTCTTCTACATTTACACTTTCTTTACACATAGTTGTAAGTGTTTAATAATTAAATAAAATTGGGTAATACCCTTTCGATTTCTCCTATAGATTGCCAAGAGCCTGTGTTACCAAGAGCCTTGAACTTCCACTCTCCATCCTTACGATAAGCATATCCTAAGATGATAGCTTCACGACCAGCGAATGTAGTATCAGGGTCATTACTATCGTTGTCAAGGTTATACTTAGCTAATACATTAGGATTAGAGTTTGGACGGGTTACAGGACGCCCGTCAGCTGTTGTATAGATTCGTAATCCCATATAAGGAATCTTATCGAATCTTTGGTGACGATATGAATTGAGGATGAAAGCAACATACTCAACTTCAGGTCTGATTCTATCTAGTTCTACTGAGATAGTTTCATTATCCATTCCGTCGTCTCCGTCAGTATCACCTACCAAATCATCACCAGAGTGATGGATTGCTCTGTCACTTGAGTCTTTATGACCAAAGTAGACAGTTTCAAGCTTACGCTTACTAGCATCCATAAGAACTACAGAAGCATCAAGGTCTACAGCCTCAGTACCTCCACCAAAACCTAAGAAACCACCAGATTTGATAGCTCCCCAGTTTGCTCCAAAGAATACTTTAGATAACTTATTACCGTTATCGTCCTTTGACAGATTGACTCTGCCACCCTTAGATAGATTTATCATAGCTTATAAATCCTTTGGACCAGCATCAATACCGTAACCAGCCAGAACGTCACACAACAGTACAGACTGATAGTTACCTTTACCTTCGTTCACAGCCTGGAATCTCCAGCTACCGTCCTTACGATACAGCTTACAGAATACTAATGCTCTATCCATAGAAGCATCTTCCTCCAAGTCATACTTAGCAAGGATGTGGTTGCCTTCTGCACCTTCATACAGATTTACTTTGGCATTCTTTACCATACCAAAATTCTGTTGACGGTTCTTAGCATCGTGGATGTTTACCAGTACTACGATTTCCTGTACTTCAGCGGGAACCTTAGTAGTGTCTACTGTAATGGTTTCATCATCACCAGCACCAGCACCAGTACGGTTATCACCAGAATGCTTCACAGACTTAGAAGGGTCTTCCAAGTTACCATAGAACACCATGTTGTTATCACTGAGGACTTTACCATCAGCTTTCAACATCAATGCCATAGCATCCAAGTCAAATTCTTTACCAGGTTGTGCTGCATCCCAGCCCAAACCAATTCTAAACACACTAGCTGTGGACTCCTTAGAAAGGTCAATGCGTCCACCTTTTTGCAAGTTAATTGCCATAATGTAATTAAGTTATTAAAGTTAATTGAAGGACTATCCTTCAAACACAGACGATTTAACGCCTTTTCGTTTCCAGCTAAGATAGAGTTGAGGTGTTTCAATCCTCTTATCTACTGAGCTGTCTAGGACGAAGCAATTAAACCCTAAGTTAGTATAATACTCAGATAAGTATTCTCCTAATTCGGGAATATTCTCGTCAAGGTCAAACACCAGGCTATATTCATTCCTAGCAGATTTAGCTTGCATTAAGCCAGCTATCTCTCCTATACATTTCTTATGCAAGGTGTCTCTATCAAGTTTTAATCCGTATTTAGTGATTGTATAAGCATCTAAGGCACTAAGTGGCTTAGGCTTGGGAAACCACTTATCCCTAAGCTTTACTAATTTATTCATAATAAATAACTTTAGATGTAGTCCTACTCAGAATCGAACTGAGACCTCCATATCCGTAGTATGGTATTCTATCCGTTAAACTATAGGACTAAAGAATAGAGGGTGTGCTGTTACGCCAAATGCTCTGACTGAGTTTCACTCTTATCTCGTTTACCTTCCTCAATCTATATAGGCAGTTTCAACATGAGTATTCTAACGACATTATTACATTCTTGATTCGAGGCTATCAGTAAAGGATGCTGCCCAATTACACTTCAATAGAAACCTACTCGCAACTCTTTAAATGATGGCTGCTTTTAAGCCCACATCCCCTCTATTATACTTTAATATTCAAATTCTCTAACACTCTCCTTATAGATACTTTCTAGTACTTCAAAAGCATTAAGCCTAGACTTCACATCTGTGTTCTCCCACCAGAAGTCTAAGCCTGCGTGTTGTACAGTTTTGGTAGCTTTAAGGAACTCTGGATTAAATTCTGGAATATTAGTGACTAAATCCTTATAAGAAGGATGTCCTTTCCTATTCTTCTCTTTAAAATCCAATCCTTTAGTTGCTGCCACTTTAAGACACCAACACATACCTGGGTAACATAGATGACTAGTTTCACTTATGTAGATGCTTTTAGCACTTATTATAACATCATATACTTTCATAATCTTTAATACGTTAAATTAGTATCCCCAGAAGGAATCGAACCTTCATTTAGAGTTTAGGAAACTCTTGTTCTGTCCATTGAACTATAGGGACATAAAAAATGCCACCTACTCTCACGAGCAAGTGACATACTACTTCTTCTTTCATTACTTCAACTTTATTGTGACCCCACAGGGACTCGAACCCTGGTCTACGGATTAAGAGTCCGCAGCTCTACCAACTAAGCTATAGGGTCAAATGGAGAGTCACCACCGTCCTCTCCGTGATAGGTTTATCTACATAATGTAGAAAGGTTTTAATACCTACGATATGTAAGTATGCGCAAGTCCTACTTAACCTTAAACTCGAAGTGGTTATTTACCTCTATTAACAGATTTGCATTTAACAGAACCAGGACGTGTAGTTGCCTTCTTGAATGATTCAGGTTGAGCATCCCACCATCTTTTAGCTGCTTCTAAGTTAGCTACCATTTTCTTGTATTTCATATAGAAGAATTTACAAATTATTAATTAGTAATCTCTATAGTCTTACTAGCTTCTTGTGCTAGCTTATCACAAATCTTGTTATATTGGTCTTCAGCGTGACCCTTAGTCCAACTGAAGTCAACCTTAGTATGGAATGCGATTGCTGCATCAAATCTCTTCCACAAATCCAGATTCGCCTTTCTCTTCCAATTCTTAGTGTATGTGCAGACCACATACTGAGAATCAGAAATTATGGTAACTTCTGAAGGTGTAGTAATAGATTCAAGGGCAACTATTGCTGCCATCTGTTCCATTCTTTGGTTTGTAGTATTCTTATACATTTTACTATATCTAGCAACTTCCTTACCATCTTTCAGAATGACAAATCCTATGCCACCTTGATTTCTAGTATTGGAATATGCACCATCAGTATAAACAATATAAGAACTCATGCCTCAGCTTGAGTAGTAAATAAGTAGTTAACATAAACACCTAATACATAGGCAACTCCATAGACATCATCCTTCTTCTCTAAAGATACTTTCTCTAGTACATCGTTAACCATATCCAGGATTATAAACCCTTCTTTACTATGTAAGTAAGGCTCCATCAATCTAGCGAGTTCTTTTAGATACTTTTTAGCCTTTGCGCCTGCTGTAACCATACTCTTTATAAACTGAACTCCCTCTTCGCTCTCGTTCATCTTAGGAACATACTCACTAAATTCTTCTCTTAGGAACCCTAAGTAGAAGGCATTAGATATGTCTTTGTTAACCCACTCGTTGAACGATTTGCACCCCTCAACGGTTGTGAAGTCAATAGGATGGTCAAGTAAATTCTCAACTTTCATGATTATTCAAATAATGCTTCTAACTTAGCTGCTAAGTTATTAGCTTTAGTAGATACTCCATCAAGAGCAGAACATTCAGATTCTAGCTTCTTGATTTCATCTTGCTTCTCAGCTGTAGCTTTAAGCTTCGTAATAGTACTCTTAAATGTAGACATTGCGTTGTCTACTTCCTTACTAAATCCTGCTGCAGTGTTACCAAAGATATTCATATCAGTTATATTTAAGGATTAAGAGTAAATTCAAGGGTGTAGCCCGAGTGGGATTCGAACCCACACGCCCATTTCTGGACACCAGAGCTTAAATCTGGGGCGTCTACCAATTTCGCCATCGAGCCATGAAGCAGTGATTGACTATACAAGATAGTCTAAAGAGGTATTCTGCACCCACCCCGTTCCTTGTACTTCGGAACGCGTCTTATTACATACGCTCAACTCTATGTAGTTGTCATCACCCAGCCTAATATTTTAACTCCTTTGACTGAGATTGGGAGTGCTGTTATTTACAGCAATACTTTCTAATATCTTTTGGACTGTAGAAATCATCATTTGGGTCTATAACACATCTCCAATCACAAATATCCCAAGGGTTTACTAATTCATAAGGTTGTGAGATATTATATTCTAGCATATCAGTTAAATTGGCTATCTGTTTAACTTCTACCCTATTCCTTCTCCGAATAAGTTTGTTATACCATCTTCCAGTCTTGTCTTTGACAATAATGTGCTTCTTTCTACTTCTACTCATATGTATGAAATTAAGATGTGTGGCGACAGTCGGATTCGAACCAACCACCTTGGAGTTATGATTTCCACGCTCTAACCAAAATGAGCTATGTCGCCATTAATAAGAACATAAAGCTCATCGTGTCTACATCATCACTGATGTGACCTTAATACCTCCCGTTCGCCTCGTTGCTAGCTAGTCTGGCTTTGTCTCTTTATGTTCTTATATGGATTTATTTCTTACTACACTTGCAATCTGGATTATGCCATCATTACCATCCCATCCTCCTGGGTGATGGAACCATATGTAACTATGACCTCTGTACGTAAACTCAGCAGCAGTGACACTCTTAGCAAAGTCCTCAATAGCAAACTTCTCCTTATTAGAAGGAGCTGTCATTCTAGGTTCTGCTCCAGTACATGAAGCGAACCCCAACACTAATAATATCAATAAGTATTTCATCGACATTTATCTATATTTGTCAAACATACTATCCTCGGCTTCTTTATCCCACATAGTAACTATAACTGCCCCTATCTCACTAGCCTTAAATATAATAGGGTCTTCTATTATACGCTTCTTCATTTCTGAGTACTCAGAATATAGTTCTATAGTAGTATTATTAGTCATAGTATCTACTGGAGCTGCAATTATCCATTCATTACGCATAAGAGTACTATACTCAGCTCTAACATTAAGTTGCTTGCCAACTATATTACGTAGTACATCCGAAATCGTAAGCTGACTTGGAACATATGGAAACCTTCGTAGATATTCTACTACCATATTTAGTCCCTTCTTAGAGAGTTTATCAGTTCCAATTCTAACTCTACGGAGGTATAAGAAGTCATTAAAGGCAGTATAAGATGTACTTAATATACGAGATGCCTTCTCCACATCTCTAGTATTCTCCTCAGGTATGATTCCTTCATATGCACTTATAGGTCCACACGCTAGATTATACTTTACCAATATTTCAAAGAAAGCTTTCCAGGGTACTACTATAGAATCTGGCAATATAAGCTTAGCTTTTGCTATGGTGTTAATTACTTTGCCAATGTTTATTCTAACCCCAAATGGGTCAGCTTCAGATGTACTATCAATAATAGAGGCAAGCTTCTTAGCATTCAAAGAATCTCCTAAGCCGGACTCTCTAAGCTTTGCTAACTCAACTCTAGCCTTGCTGGTATCTACTTTAGCGTGATACCGTCTTACATACTCTGCAGCTACAAGAGCTAATTCTGCTCTCACGTCTGCAACTTTTAATAATTCTTGTTTAACCATGATACCTTTTAACTAATTCAACAATGTAATGATATACATTAAATATAGCAAGACCTCCACCAGCCATACAAGCAGCAGCCAGAAGGAACACAGGCAAAAGCCATCCAGTGGACATATACTCATTACCATAAAGGTCAAAATACAACCTCTGGTACTTACCCTTCTTTCTAGCCTCATCGTATGCACTCTCGGTGACCTTAATTGTACAATCACCTACACCTGGAACAGTCCCTGTTACATAACAGTCCATTCCATTAGAAGTTGCCTTTTTATATCTATTATTAATGTCTACTGGGACTGTACGATGTCCGTTAAATTCTCCCAACTTGCCTGAATGGCATCCTTTGAAAGAAGCAGTACACACGAGTATACCTATAAAGATGTAAAGAAGTCTTATATGCTTCAATTGAGGTCTTAAATCTATAAATATTGCCATAGCTTAAAGTTTAATGATTTCTTTCAACCTAAGTTCTCCAAAATCTCTATTTAAGGCATTAACATTACAGAAGGGTTCTGTACCATCTTCTCCATATGTGTATTCCCTAAATACCATATCAGCAATGATGTAATCATCATCACCTCCATTGGCAGGATTGGGAATGAACTTAAATCCAGCTACCTTATCAATGTCTTCCTTTTCAAAGTGTCTGAACTTGTGTTTACTCTTTATTTCATGGTCTTGAAAGTTCATACCAGCAGCAAACGCCTCGGACACAATTCTGGTAGCAGCATCGAGGGGTACTAACATACCAGTGTAACCAGAAGTTGCACTATCGTACAATTCTTGAATAAAATCTTTAATCTCTTTCATACTTCCTGTTATTTAATAATGTTTGTAGGGCTGGTGGGACTCGAACCCACACTCCCGAATGGAACTGGTTCCTAAGACCAGCGCGTCTACCAATTCCGCCACAACCCCATTGTTATTCTTTCCTCTTTATCTTCACTTTAGTTGGTTTTAACATTCCTAAATTATTTCCAGATGGAGTCAAGAAATCAATCTTATTATAATGCCTCTTGTGCATCTTATCCATTACTACCCATTTACCTTCAAGCTTAGGGTTATTAGAGATTACTATAATAGTATCTCCATAATCATAATGCTTTAATAAGTTGTGTGATAGCGCCACCCATCTTAACTTACCAGCATTTAGTTTCTTAACACTAATTCTATTCCCACTAGCTGTAATCCATGATAAACCATGTTTTGGTCCTGCATGATAATACGTTGCTGTAGCATTATGCTGACCATATAATGATAGTGGGATAAACATTAGAATTAATAATAAATGTTTCATAAGCGATAGTTTTGATATGTGGACCTAGAGGGCTTTGAACCCCCGACCTCCTGATTATGAGTCAGTTGCTCTGACCTGGCTGAGCTATAGGTCCGAATAAATACGCAATTACTTAGTCTTTACCCAGTCGTTCTAACCGTCTCAGACTCCAAACCCTTAGTGCGTTGTAGAACTCTACACACCTGCCCTCCTCATTGCGTATTTTATTACTTACTTGTCTTATCCAAAGACTTAGTAATGTCCAATAACATCTTCAAGCCTACAGCATCCATAGCTGAATTACTTGAACTGCCTCCTCCAAACATTACAGAAGGAACCCAAGATACTTTAGATTCTGCAAGAGCTTGTGCAACTCCTACAGCTGTCTTATAATCCCATTCTGCTCTTTCGGCAGGAGTTAAACCTGCTGCTACTAATGCTCTATTAGCTGCTGCCTTAGCTTCACCCTCAGCCTGAACCTTCAAAGCAACTTGCTTCGCTTTCTTAGCTTCAAGTTCGGCTACTTCAAACTCCTGCTGAGCCTTAGTAACTGCTATAGCCTTTTCTTTCTCTTGCTCCCATTTAGCTCTCTCAGCTGCTGCTCTACCCTCTTCAGTAATCTGAACAGTTCTTTGAATAGCCTCTAATGATTTAGTCTTAGAAGTTATTACAGCCAAGTTAGCTTGTTTCTGAGCATCAATTTGAGATTGAGTTGCTCCGTCATACTTAATATCGAGAATAGACACTAATCCACAAGTAATACCATATTGACTGAACGGAGATGTTTCTTGACGTTTATACCCGCTCGGAGAATTAGTATCAGCTACAATTTGTGCTTTAGCTCTCATTTCCTTCTCACCAGTAATTTCATTGGTAACGGAATCACGTATTACAACTGTCTTGTATACTCCGTTATTAAGCTGGTCAGTGATATAAGCAATAAGGTCAGTTCTTGTCTCAGATACAGATTCCAGTGATGACATTAAAGGACCACAAGATGTTACAACCTTATATAGAGTAGGTTTAATTAAGTTAGCTATTAATGCCTTCTCAGAACCAAAGTCCTGCTGAATTTTCTTCATATTGGCGTCATCGTTCGGCATAACAACTCGGAAAGAACCAATGATAAAGCCTTTACCCTTATCATTAAAGGTCAATGACGCAGCTGGATTTGTGCCAGATGCAACATAATTACCTTCACTAACTTCCGTTAAATCCACGAACTCTATTTGAGAGGTTTTGAAGTATTCATACTTATTACCTCCTCCTTGCCACTTCAGACCACCATCTGTCCAAACTACATATTCACCTGTTACAGGCATCTGACATACATAGTTCTTAGACTTATCAGCATCCTCAAACAAAGAGCCTGCCATACAAACTAACAGAACCACAATTACCCCTGCTATAATAGCAAAGATTGAACTTTTACTTACTTTAGGTTGACTCATTTCTACTTATTTACATTAAACATTATCATTCTTCCTGATGTATCCAATAGTAAAATGGAATACACAGTTTAGAGAAAGTTACCTTCCTACTCGTAAGGTTTACAACACCTGAGAGGTGGGCAACAATCATTGCATAATATACCAATATTAGTATAATAAGCAATACTAGAATTACTCTCGCATAAATCATGTCACGTTATTTAATTTGTTGTACACTTGCTCAACCCATCTTTCATAATAACCTATGCCATCCCACATATAGGGGACACCAAGTGTAGAGGAGTCAACGTATGGATTACTCCATGCCTTTTGAATCTCTTCTCTACTGATGGGAAGATGCATAAGTACTTTATGAGCTATACGTTTGGCTTCCATTCTCCAGAGTCTTCTCACCTCTTTGTCATAACTATATCCAAACTTTCTACAGTTATGATTCTTAGGTACTAGGGAAGTTCCTCCAAATTTCTTCTTGTCCTTTATTGCCTTCATAAGATTATCTCTCTTAGTTGGGCTACCAGGACTCGAACCTGGACTCTCAGAACCAAAATCTGATGTGACTACCATTACACCATAGCCCAATAAACAAACGACATTCCCATTCAACTCTTTAACCTCCGCAATGGGCAGCAGAGGGATTCTATCATTTAAAGCTAGTATGATGCCTTGCTGTATGTCGTTTTACAGTAATAAATCAAACTATGAGTTTATCATAGTAAGACATTTGTATGCTGTTGAATTGTTCCTCCCAATCACCAGATAATAATTCATCATTAAACTGGGATGTAATTTCATCCTTATGAGTAATGACTAATACTTTTCTATGTGAATAGTGTCGAGGATAGAAAGTAGAATCAACTAATAAAGAGTGTTGAAGTAATTCAACATCAAACTCTACAGCTCTAAGAGTTCTTTGAAACTCGTTGAACTTATTATTAGGGTCTTCCACCTTCCTAACAGGCTTAGAGGTAGGAATTGGACCATTACCATGTCTGGTAATATAAGGTCGGATAACATACACATGGTTTGTTAATTCTTCCGTCATTCTGTCTAAGTGATTCTTAGGCACACTCTTAATCCTGTTAATAATTTCCATTGCATTCTGACAAGTAGTGTTACTTGGAGTACAGTAAGGCATAATACCAAATGTTTGGTCTAATAATATACCTTGTGAACCTTCAAATACTCTGTAATCATAACGAGTTAGGATATTCTCGTCACATACCATTGCAGATTTGAAGTATTCATGTACTTTAATACACCAATCGTCTATGCTGTACATTGGGAGTGTGGAACTGAAATCATAATAGTTTTTGATAAGTGATGCAATCTTGGTTCTTAAAACCATGATATTAGCACAATCTCGAACTGTAATATGATAACCAGCAGCTACTCTATCAAGAGCAGATTTAAAGCCAGTACCTACAGTACCATGTCTAAGATTCTCCTTATTATTCCATTGACTAATAACGTCAAAGGGAGTAACAACCTCACAGAGTGGATGATAAATAATCTCAGGGTTTGCCCCCATTTTATTTAAATCAACCAACTCTTTCATAGTAGTAATAGGGTCTACTGTACAGTAACTAGACCAGTACGTTGGTATCCCTAGTAAAGTACCACTACCATAATTACTAAATGTGTGTTCAAGTTTTCCATGCCTTACAGTATGTCCTACTTGGTGTCCACCACTAAAGCGAATAACTATTGTTTCTTCTCTCGGATGTGTCTTACACAGATTATGGACAGTTTGTCCTTTACCCTCGTCACCAAAGAACGAGCCTAATACAATTTCATTCATCTACTTTTAATAGGTATAAGTTCCACTTTCTTTACCTGTACTGGTAGGAGCTACTGCTGTTGCTTCATAAGGTATTCCAGTGAGGTCTTCGTGTTGTCTAATGGCTTCAGCAATAACATTATGAATGTTATGTGAATCGCAAGTTAGTACGTTTTGTCCAAGCAAATCCTTCCAACCTGGAGCAATTCTTGTGCCATAACTGCCATTAGTAACATGAATATGATAGACGTTATATTGCTCTTGAGCTTTCTTAACAGCCTCATCCGCACTAATAGGATTAGCAGGATGTTGATAGCCTAAGAATGTTTCTAAAGCACGTCCACTGATGTTACGCAAGTTAGGTTCATCACCAATGGTGAATAGATAACCTTTCTTGTGTCTTTTAAACCATGAGTCTGTTTCGGTATGATACCCAGCGATTATATGTGCAAGCAAGTAGCTTTCACCAGCATTACCACCACCTCCACCTTCGAGTACAAACTCTTCTAGTGAATTTACAATTTTCTCAGTATCAGACTCAAACTGCCCAACTTGAATTGGATAGCGGTCATATTCATGGTCACCCACTGCCATAAATAACAGCTGCGGGTCTTTGACTCCCAGTTGCATTAGAGCATCCATGAGTTTAGGGAAGTTATCCTTAATCATTTCATGAGGTGTTCTACGCATTGAACCAGTAACATCAAGAGCAATGATAATTGGAGTTGTCTCTGGGTGTTCGTTACTATCTCTACTTTCTCTAACACCAGTATCAACCATTTCTGGTTTAATCTGAGTGTTATAAGTTCTTGCATTTATATTAGACAATTTAATGTCTGATTTAGCTGACAAAGAACGGTTCTTAAAGACAGCATCAGCTGACTTAGTTGAATATTCTCTCTCGTTTGCTAAGCAAGAATAAGCTGCAAAAGAATAACTTCCACTTCCCATTGATTAGTTCAATTTAGCATCGTCTTCTAGCACTGCTGCTACATTAATTTGTTCCTCAGTTTCGTCAGCTGGAAACTCTTCTCCGTCTACTTTAAGAGCCAAAGCATACTCAATGTTAGCAACTCTTAGGTCACGTTCCAATTGATGTCTTTTAGCTACCCAAGCCTTCGGGTCAAAGCCGTTGCCAACCTCTAACGAAGTAGTGGACTTTACAGATAGGTCTCTGTGTTTGTTCAACTCATTCTTGATACGAAGAACTTTCATCTTACATTCCTGAATGAAGCGTTCCTCTTCAATTTTAGTCATTTCATACAAGTTCTGTGCCCTTGCATCTAACACACTCTGACCACTTCTTCTCAATCCGTCTTTAAAGCTATTCATAAATCATTTTACATAAAACATTTGCAAATGCTAATCTTTGTAATACTAACTGAGAATCTTGTTGTTTAGAAAGAATAAGTCCCACTGTTATTACTAACAATAGGACTATTTGAGCCTCTACTCGGATTCGAACCGAGGTTTCAAGATTACAAATCTAGCGTTCTAGACCAACTGAACTATAGAGGCAAATTAGCGTACATACTTAGATGTACGCTCAGAAGACTAGCCTGTTTCTAATACATCCTACCACTAGACGACTATACCCATCAGGACTTTGGCGGTATAGGTAGGGATTCGAACCCTACGTCTTTCATTTACCGATTGAATTTTTAGAATTTTGGTTTGCTGTGAGTCTTCTTGTAATAAGTGATTTTTACTATGTTTAGCCGAGAACGTGGGATTCGAACCCCTACCTCCGTGACAGGGAGGCGTGCTAACCATTACACTACGCCCTCGATTTGTACTCCCAACGGGATTCGAACCCGTATTTTCGGCTTGAGAGACCGATTACCTAACCATTAGTAGATAGGAGCATTTAACTGTTCTAACTCCCCGTCGGAATTTAACTAGTATTATAAGAACAGTTAAGGTGGGTGCTAGCCGTTCCTATCCCACCATTGTGTACTACGTTGCTAGCCAACGTGTGAACTCCTCTCCTCTGTTCGTTCACAGTGTAGCCTAACTATCCTATTAAGGATTAAGGAGGACTACAAGGTACTGGGTAGGGGAATCGAACCCCTATATTCACATCGAAAGTGTGACGAACTAGCCGTTATTCGAACCCAGCATTTAAATCAATTTAAATTCTAAGTATTTGTCACCACTTCTGTCTGCCTCGACTACTTTATATCCATAGCCTTGATACAGAGCCTTAGCAGCTTCTACCCAGTTACTTCCCATAATGACTTCAATGGGATAATTAGTAACCAAGCCAACAAATGCTAGAATATCATTTACACGAATAGTACTACAACTACCATTCCAATTCTTCCTTATAAGCTGATTGATTACAGCTACCACTACATTAGGAACTGTAGTCTTTTGTTCCAATGTTTTAGGATTCAACGGTTGAACTTCATTCATAACATAGAGTTTTTAAGTTATAATAAAAGCTCCAAACATTCGCGGAGAGCAGTGGAATCGAACCACATACACTTTCGTGTACGAAACTACTTAGCAGGTAGCCCCTATCACCATCAAGGTTTACTCTCCATTCAGAGTTTCTTTACCCTGTAAAACAGCAGAAGGTCATTGTGATGTTAAAAGCCTGTGTCCTACCACTAGACGAAACCCAAATAATGGCGCTAAGGGATTTGAACCACCTGTCTCAGGCTGGGATTATTAACAAAGTAGACAATTTGCTGATAACCTTCTTATAGATAACTAATCGCTTGTGGGGCAGGGAGGAATTGAACCTCCAACGCCAGGTTCTTCAGACCTGCGCTCTACCATTGAGCTACTGCCCCATTTGAAGGATTATTTTTACGTGTAGTCCTTCTAAATCACGTTAAGGCAATAGTAAACAAACAGGAAGATTTTATTTTAAAACCTACTGCCATAAGGGTGTTTAGTGGTAGTCGAAACCACATCTACTGAACCACAATCAGTTATTCTAACCGTTGAACTATAAACACCATGTTAGACCTACACTCGTACCCACTTCCATTTATGATTAGTGATGCATCACCAATAAGGTACGACCTCATCCACATAAGGCACTACCCCTACCACAACCTCGGTCTAGATTTTATTATAAAAAGACTAACTACTTAGCTATCCATACTTAGAACCACTTCCCCATTTTAACCTTTAGGTGTATGGAATTGGGTACTTGAGTTTAGTTAGTCTTTAAAGGACACCAATTAGGAATTGCTACTTTCTCGTAGGGTCTTAACATATCCTCAATCACCTTATCCCCCGTCTCTTTACATAGAGCTTTCTCATCATCGTCATTAAACCAGTCATCAGGGTCAGGAACAATCCTGCAATTAGGACATTCTCTGCACTGTGTAATCTTCTTTTTAAATTCAACCATAAAATTTTAGTTTTAGTACCCCAACTAGGAATCGAACCTAAATCCTCGGTTTAGAAGACCGATGCTCTATCCGTTGAGCTATTGGGGCATCATCAGAAGTCATTTGTTTGCATATACTGTGCTAACCGTTACACTACAACCTCCATATAGTACTAATAATTTGGGAGGTTGCTGGGAGTCGAACCCAGTCCAGTCGAACCATAATCGAATTGCTAATGTTGTTGCTGTAAGACTTCTTATAAATTAAATAACTTAAAACATTTCTATTTCAAGTCTAGTTTCCTTTTTAAACTTTCGTCTATTATATCGTTCTCCCTTACATAACCAACAACTACATGGAGTACTTGTTGATTTATAAGGTAAAGTCCAATGTTGATTATAGTTATCACACCACAATCCATAATTACTAGCAGGAAACTTCTTTAACCTAGTAATATATTTCTGGACTAACTTCTGCTTGCGCCAATACTTGTTGCGTGTCATTTGATTCTTTCTCTCCATCGTCTCTTTCAATTAAGGGTTTTAGGAAAGTCCAATCAAATACAATGTCTGCTAATAATACGTCAATCATGCCTTTATTTCTTTAAATTCATCCCAATGTTGTAATATAATCAGACAAAGGTTATACCTTGCTGAAAGTTCTCTTATAAATGCCTTCTTCATTTTACGAGGCATTTTCTCTAAGTGTCCAGTAGAGATTAAGGATTCGAGGTAATCAAATCTCTTAGTTACTACTTGTTTGCTCTCTTCACTAAATCCTTTATTAATAGCATTGACCACTGCATACTCCTTTGTAAGTACTGCAAATGCTCTATCCCATAATAAGGACATTTTGTGTTTACTAATCTTGTTAATTGCTCTAAATCTTCCTGTCATAATACTTTGTTTATTAATAGTGAGGAGGCTGTAGGAGTCGAACCCACTCAACGGATGATTACGTTGCCTGAGATTTCAAGTCTCGCCCATTACCGTTCTGGCAAACCTCCATAAGTTGTGATTTACATATCCTTCAGCGTCATAGGAACTTACTCCTTTATAATAGGGAGAGTTCCAGTAGGGTAGATGTAAGAATTAGCAGTTCTGTCCAAATACCACTTAACAGCCTTCTTAATTAGTCTAATTGCTTTCATAATAAGATAGTGTTACTGAATAAATATGTCAATCTTGTTAGTTAAAATAAACCTATCCAAAACTCCAGAAACAGAAATTCGATGGATAGGTTTAACAGAGGACATGGGTTTTACATTTAATGTCTTCCACTCTCCCAATTCAGAATGGGTAGACACTATACTTACCTAGCATAGTCAGGGCTAATTCTCATAGCTTAGTACATTTACTTCAAGCGTCCTACTCTAGTCTTGCCTGCACCCTTACGGGATTACTTCGGAGACAGTCATTGAATTTAATAATTAGTTGTATCAGACTTTGCTGTATGTCCTCTTACAGTAGTTGAAAGGAGGTATTATGAAAACACCTTGTCACCCCGCCGAGACTCGAACTCGGACTCTCTGCATTAAAAGTGCAAGGCTTTAACCAATTAAGCTACGGGGTGAGAAAACCCACATTATTGAATTAACAATAGATGTGGGTACAGAAACCATTTTTAATACGTTGCTCTATCCAATTGAGCTAAAGTGGACGTATCCACCTATGGGACTCGAACCCATAACCTACGGCTTACAAGGCATAGAGGTATTGCTGTAAGGTTTCTTTTTGTTAAACTCAAAATAGAGTAGGGTAACGGAGTCGAACCGTTCTAACTGGTTTTGCAGACCAGCCCCTAAACCGCTCGGGCAACCCTACATAAACACTACTTTACGTGCATTTATGTTTCTCTATCTGGGTCTAATTTAAATTAAAGTTGTTTAATTATGAACTCTAAGGTTCGTGGAGCAGGTGGGACTCGAACCCAATCCTCCAGATTGCAAATCTAGCGCATTAGCCAATTATGCTACCTCCCCATAAAACAGAATACTTTTTTTCATCCTCTCGGACTACACCAACATTTCAACCTTCCCATTTAAATAGTCACACAATGGTGGGAAGGGTAGGAATCGAACCTACGTTTAAGACAAAATTACGATTTGTTTGAATTTGCTTTAAGTTTTGCTGTAAGTATTCTTATATAACTTAACCATAAATGTGTTGGGAGGACGAGATTCGAACTCGCAACCTCTACATCCCAAATGTAGTAGACTAGCCTATTGTCCTACCTCCCAATTTACAGAAGACTGTTTTGTTATCATATCCGTGATGGTACAGATATTTGATTAAAATTGTTTGCTGAAGTCTTCTTATTATAACTAATCGCTTGCACGCCCTCCACGATTCGAACATGGAACAGAAGATTTGGAGTCAACTGGTTTACCATTAAGCCTAAGGACGCATTAATATCTTATCAAACAGATAATCTTCATAGTTTAATGATTTGTACTGATTATGAGTTTCAACGTAGGGTATTCTAAATCGAACTGAGGTTCTATTCTCAAATTCCTCTATTGGTAATAGGAGAAGAGTATCTGATTCTAAATTGTACACTACGAAGTAATCTATTTCAGATGAATCATATTTATGATAATGATAGTTTTGATTCCTAATAGTACTACTCTTTAAGCTAACAGTAAATTGATTATCTTCAAACTTCTCGGATGTTTTTACTTGTAACTTATTAAGCCTACCATTAAATTCTGCAACTAGGTCTGCCTTCTCATTATCGCCGAAACTCACATATACAGGTACATTCATTGAAACTAATTTAGCTAATGCTTTAGCCTCGCCAATATTACCTAATTGTTTAGTTGTCATAGCGGGAGCATCTGGACTCGAACCAGAATCCTTCGGTTAACAGCCGAAAGTTCTAACCTTTGAACTATACTCCCAATTATTAAACATTGTAGTCCCTGTAGGATTCGAACCTACGACCCTCTGGATGTAAGCCAGATACTCTCACCAACTGAGCTAAGGGACTATTTACAGAAGTCATTCTTTACTTATCCGTGTAAAATGGTACAGATTGTTGTTGAATTTGCTGTTAGACTTCTTATTCTATCATCAAGATGTTGGGTGACTGGGACTTGAACCCAGAACCTCCTCCTTATCAGAGAGGTGCGCTAACCAATTGCGCCATCACCCAATCTAAACAGAAGACAGTTTTAGCGGTGTCAAATTAAAAGTTTGATGCTGAAATAGTTGCTGTATGTCTTCTTATAGTGAGTTATGAGTTTCACCCCTCATACTCTTCGTAACTACAACAGTCCTATGTAGTTTCCACTACATTACCTGGTGTAATATCTTTATTAATCCTGGTCTATCCTGTGGGTAGGAATATTTAACCAACCTTCTCCACTTAGAGGACTCCAACTGAGAGATGCAGCTGTTATTTCGTTGTTTTCATCAACTTCAAGTACTTCCACGCTAAAACCCCCATGACTCATATTCCAATCAAATGGATTCTCTGAATCATTTTTAGGATTCTTCAGAAAACTAATAAGAAGGTCTCTAGCAGTTTCTACCAATATCTCACGTGTTAGAGGTTTATGCCACCAAGTGCAAGAGGACATTACGTCATTAGGAACATTTAACCAGAATTTTGGACTTTCAGTATCACCAAATACTCCAAAAAATTTCAATACACAATCAAAGTTGAAATCATTTATACACCTATCAACTATGGTGTTTACATCTTCCTGCTTCATCTTTGTATAGTTTATAATAAGTAATAGGCGCGGGGGTTGGACTCGAACCAACGACCTCTAGGTTATGAGCCTAGTGAGCTACCACCCCACACGTTAATTATCTGCTACCAGTAAAACCTTGCATTAAGACATCGCCAGTAACATCACCTAATACATTTAGAAGATATTCAGATGCATTATTCTCAATAGATGGCTCTGTATCTTTATGAATGCGTTCTATCAATGCAAGAGCTTTATCTAATCTCTCCGTAATGGTATCCAGCTTTTGAATAATTAAGTCTAATTTCTCTTCCATATGCTTGAATTTAGTTGCGGATGCAAGATTCGAACTTGCGACACCTTATGAGTGTTCCAGCTTATGAGACTGGCGAGATAGACCACTTCTCTAATCCGCGATGTTAATAAAGGAATTTAGTTAGACATAAGGAAGACTTCAATCCTCACTTCATTGGACTTCCATCTATTATGGGCTAAATTCCTGTCATTAGGCTATGCTAGCTTTACCTAACCTCCACTAAAAATATTTAAGAGAGCCTTATTAGCGAATGCTCTCACACATATTAGGTCAGTGTGATTCCGGGGATTTCCTATCGTTGCTCCCTCAGCTACACGCCTCCGCCTAACCCTTTGGAAGATTGCGGTGCATACGAGAATCGTACCCCAAGATAGACAGTCTAGTATCCTAACCATTAGACCAATGCACCAATTAATAGAGCAGATAATGAGAATCGAACTCACATCCTCGGCATGGCAACACTAACCGTTGTGCTATATCTGCAAATCTTTATTCATTTGATAGTGAACATCTCTATGACAATTAGCACATAGAACTATACACTTTTCAAGTTCTGATTTTAATTTGTTAGGAGCTTGAATCATGTGAGATACACTTCCCTCTTTCTCACTTGGATTAGTGTGATGGAAGTCTAAACACCATATTCTATCTTCTCCGCATATAGAGCATTTTAGTTGAGATTTGATTGAATTTAACCATTCTCTGTTGTGCTCCCTATATGACCTATTTCTATTAATGTAATCTTCCTTATGTGTAGCATAGTGTAATTTGCCATAGGCTCTAACACACTCTTTACACATTGTTTGAAGCCCATCTTTCTTTGATTTATTCTTACCAAATTCAGATATAGGCTTATCCTTTCCACACTTGTTACAATGTTTAATTTCCATGAGCAGGATAACAGAATCGAACTGTCAATTTGACATTGGAAGTGTCATGTGATAACCATTTCACCAATCCTGCAAGATGAAATATGCCCATCTTCGCAGACGAGCATACTCTTTACCAAAGCACTTGACTTTAGCAGATATTGTTGTGGGAGTGGTAGGATTCGAACCTACTCAGCCCGAAGGCACTGCATTTACAGTGCAGCCCGCCTCTCCAACTGTGGCGCACTCCCCTCAACAATGGGATAAATAAAACACAAACACAATCACGTTCTCTCAACGTTTCTGAGTACAAAGATAGTGTAATCTTTAGACTCTACAAAGTGAATAATGTTAAATTTTGTAACAACCGGATATGCTACGATATCCCATAGTACTAACAAATCTTAAATGTCTGGCTCATGGTTGTCTATCTTCACAGACGGACAACTGCTAGTAAATGCAATTTATTACAAAGAATTGTAGGGAGAGAGGGATTCGAACCCCCAACATACCCACCTAGAATAGGTATTCCAGTCCAGCGACTACCGCTTTGCCATTTGCGTATCTCCCTGTGTAACTACCTATCTTCGCAGACCAGTAGTTCAATTATGCCTATAATTATTATTAATCCATCAGAAGTAGAGGGTGGAGGAATCGAACCTCCACTCCCAAGAAATGAAAGTTCTTGTGCTTTACCCGTTAAGCTAACCCCCTAAGGACTAACTCGAAAATCCTCGATGATAGCCCCTAGTTGTAAGATGACGTTCAGTAGTTTTATGCTAAAGCTTTTACTAAGTCTGATGTGTTAAGCCACTTCACCAACGCGCCATGTTAAAATAAGGTAGATATACTACATTTAGTAAATATACCTACCTCTAAACAAA
>OJOE01000023.1_pt1 | contig 141401 bp, 132 predicted proteins | sample 1598191 | NCBI WGS metagenome assembly OJOE01 (sample SAMN03922463, study PRJEB24848) | human gut metagenome | isolation source: stool sample | host: Homo sapiens | place: Germany | collected 2009-11
CCCCGCCGTGGAGGATTACAACGATTTTGCCGAAGCCTTGGAGGACATCTGGCAGCAGGACGGGCTGCTTCTGACCTACGCCGCCGTGCTGGAGGCCGAGAAGCCGGAAACCCTGCACCGTGCCTACGAGCTCCTGCAAGATTTGGATAACTATCAGCGCGTCACAGAGGGGGCCTACGGTTACGGTCAGCAACGATTGCAGGAAACGCTGGGGCTGGACGATGAAGCCATCTATGAGCTGGAGGGCTACATGGATTTTGAGAAATACGGTCAGGACTGCATGGAAAACGACTGCGTGACAAAAACGGAGTTCGGCCTGCTGCGCCGCTTGGACCCGCCCTTCCCGGAGCAGACGCAGGGGCAGCAGATGTTTCAGTAGACTTTGCGGCAGATGTGTAGTATGTTTGCCGTTACCAAAAAAGAAAGGAAGGAACGCCAAATGGCTGTAAACGCAAGAACAGAGAAATTCCAGCACCTTGAAGTATTTGATAAGCCCGCGCTGTTCACCAACGGACGTATTGCCCGTGATACCGTGCCGAAGGGCTGGTACTGCTATGACATTCGCGGCTCTGACGATGATCCCGGCGAGCTGTGTTACATGGAAGAAAATGTTGTGGTCAACCACGCAGGCTCGGTGCTGATGCCGGAAAAGCTGGCGATGCCTAAGTCCGGACGGCTGGATGTGCGGGATGAGCTCGGTTTTCTCGATGAAGGCAACATGACGCTCCGCGAGTTCTGCGAGGCGCATCAGCTCCCGCATCCCACGGAGAACATGAAATTTCATATCCGACCTGCCCGCCCGGAGGAGGCGGGCTTATTTTATACCCCGCACCCAGAAGAAGATAAGCGGCTGGGTACCGTTGGCCATGTCCGCATGGACTTCGGGCGCAACGGCAATGAATTCTGGCATACATGGTGGCCCCGTGGCCCGGAGGAGCTGAACAGCCCCACGTTCAAGCTGGAGCTGCAGGAGGTCGTGGACACGCTGCGGGAGAGTGTGCTGAAAAACCGCTTCGCTATGGAGCGTTTCTGTTATGCCCGCGGTGGCAAAATCAGCGGCGGCTGGACACAAAACTACGGCTACATCGTGGAAACGGAGCATTACCGGTACTGCCTGCGCTGCAATCCGTCCCCTGGAGATTATAACGGGTATCTGACGGCCTATGATCTGGATGTCCAGCGGCAGAACATGGCGCGGGACAAGCCGCTGGCGGGCCGTGTCACCTATGCCAACGGCGATACACAGGAGTTTACCGATGTGGAAGCCTTTCTCGAGTGCGTGCGGGAGGAACTTCCGTATCGCCCCACCACAGGCTTCCGTTACGAGGTGCTGACCGATGATCCCACCGTCCGCAAGCAGGTGGATGACATTATCTTCGACTTCTACGGCGAGGAAGCCCCTTGCCGGCAGGAGGATCACGAGCCTCGACCCGAACAGGGCATGACCTTCGGGGGAATGTAATGGACGCCTCAAAAAAGCAGCGAGAGCCGGTCGCGTTCAAAAGCCTTGCCGAGCTGAAACGGTTCATCCGCCCCGGTGTGGAGTTTAAGACCGTCAGCCACGCCAATCACGCGGATATGGTGGGGCTGACCCGTGTGGTGACCACAGTGCAGACGGTGGGCTTCTATTCCAAGGTCAAGGATCAGCCGGAGCATCCCTTCTCCACCTGCAACCACGGCAAGGGCTTCTACACCGATTTTGGAAAAGCCGGCAATTACATCTTTGATGGTACGACGGTCAAGGTGAAGGATGCCCGAAAGCAAGATCGCGGCGTGATCTACGAGCTGGAGTTTTACGACAGAGAGCAAAACATGGAGGAAACGATGATGGACAGAAAAATGGTGAATTTTATCAAGGAGCAATATCCCCCCGGCACCCGTATCCGGCTCAATTCGATGGACGATCCCTACGCGCCCATTCTTCCCGGCACCGAGGGTGAGGTGGACTTTGTAGACGATGCGGGGCAACTCCACATGAAGTGGGATAACGGCAGGTCGCTGGCACTCATTCCCGGCGAGGACAGCTTCACCGTGCTGCCGCCCAAGCTGACCACCCTCAAGCTGTATATGCCCCTGACCGCCGATCTCTACGCGCGGAACGAGTACGGTGATTTCGACGACAGCAGCACATTGCTGGAGGGCCGTGAGCTGCGGGGTTATCAGGATCAGATCACGGCGGCACTGGTGAAAAACCGGATGCCGGAGGAGGCGGAGCGCGGGCTCATGCATTGGTATGATGAAGCCGACAGTGTTGACCGCAAGGTACGCTCCGCCGTCTTCACCGTGGAGGAGCGTGACCGGCAGTTCTGGGGCGTTGCGGAGTGCCGTGTCGCCGGGGAATTGTCGGAGACAGAGCTGGAAATCTTAAAGGAATACCTTACCGGACAGGCATCAGACGGCTGGGGCGAGGGCTTTGAGCAGCGTGAGATTTCCGTGGATGACGGCGGTGAATTGTATGTCCACTTTTGGAACTCGGACGAGTGGAGCATCCAGACGGAGCAGGAGCTTTTCTCCCCCAAGCTGGCAGAGGGACTGCCTAAGATGTGCTTCTCCACCCTCCCCGGCACCGGTGAGCTCATCTGTATCAAGCGCGGCGAGAGCGGCTACTATCCCAGCGACTGGTCCACGAACGATCCAGCGCATAACCGTGAGATAGCGGACTATAACAACGAGCGGCTGGGCGTTACCCCCGCGCAGGAAAAAGCCATGAAAACGGGTTCCATGTTCGGCTGGGGCGTTCCCGGCGCGGACCCCGCCTGCTATGAACAGCAGCCGGAGATGGGAGGGATGACCCTTGGGTAAAAGAATACTGCGTGTGTATCTCGCTAAAAACGATACGCCGTATAGCGCAGCCTATGCCAAGCTGGACTTGCCCGCCTCCCCGTGGGAGCTGTGGGACGCCACGGAAAAGGTGCGGCTTCAGACAGACGATATCCTGTACATGGAGATCGAAGACTACTTTGCCTTTGAGTATCTCTCGCCCCACTTGGATGGATTAGACATCAGCCTCAACGAGCTCAACGACCTTGCCGCACAGCTGGCGGCATTGGACGAGGTACAAGGGATCGCCTTTGAGGGGATGTTCTCTATAGCGGTGCAGAGAAAAGTAAACGCCAACGGCGGCGTCATCACGCTGCAGGATCTGCGGGATCTGGCGGTCAGCGCAAAAACCGACTGTTACCATGTAGTGGATGCCGCAGACGATGCTGCCCTCGGCCGGTTTTACGCAGAAAACGATTTTATCCCTGAACTGGATGGCGTGTCGGATGCTGTCTTTAAGATGCTGGACTTCGCCGACATCGGAAAAATGATGCGTCATGGGGAAAACGGTGTATTTGTGGGCAGCCTGTATGTGCTGCAGGATGGCGAGCTGACCACTGCGCCGCCCGTCCAAAAGACGCTGCCGGAAAAGCCGGGATACCTCTTCCGGCTCACTCTTGGCCTGCATCCCGACCTTGAAGATGACCGCACAGTTACGCTGGAATTGCCTGCGTCTGCTGAAGCATTGAGGAAAGCGCAGAAGCAGCTCGGAGCGAACGGCTGGGAGGGTGTCGTGGTTCTCGACTATGACGGGATCATCCCGCAGGCGGCAGAGTTTGTCAATCTGCCAATGGAACTGGATGTCTTCAACGCTTTTACGGAATCTGTGAAAGCTATGCCTTCCCGTGAAAAGCAGCTTCCGCAGCTGAAAGCTTTGCTGGAGCATTTCGAGGTAACGGATCTGGCTGCCGCCGCAAGCCTTGTCGAGCATATTGGGGACTACATCCTCACGCCTGAGATCAGTTCGCCGCAGGAGGCGGCCATTGATGAACTGAACTTCACAATGGATGTCCACTCAGCGGAACTGCTCCTACCTCATGTAAATCTCTTCACCTACGGGAACGAAATCATCAAGGATGACAATGCCGCACTTACCTCCTACGGTCTGCTGCATCGGGAGGACTATCAGCCGATGCAGACACCGGTGCAAGAACGCTTTGAAATGGACACGCAGCAACTAACATGATTCTATCCTACCAAGCCAGCAGATAGAAAATATACCAAGGGGCCGTATTCCCGGACGGGGAAAAGCGGCCCCTTCTTTTTTGCGCTCTTTTTGTCTCCTATTCCGGGATAACGGCTTCGGAAAGGAGAAACTGTGGCAATCAACGAAGCCCTTGCGGAATATCTTGCGCTTTACCACAAGGGTGAAGTAAATGCCGTCACCAGCCGGGAGTTGGAGTGCAGCTTCCAAATGCGTGGTTCTGAGCTGCGCCGGGAGATCAACGCCCTGCGCGGTGACGGCATTCCCATTTGCAGCTTTGAGGGCGGCTACTATTACGCTGCCACTGCCGAGGAGCTGGAGCGCACCATCCGGCAACTCCGCAGCCGAATCAAGAAGATCGCATTTGCGGAGCGTGGCCTGTCCAGTGCTTTGCCGGACTATGTGGACACTGGTCAGATGTCTCTCCCGCTGGATGGGGGTGATGCCCCTTGAACAGCTTTATTCCTTGGGTGGGTGGCAAGAGCAAGCTGCTGTGGATCATCAACAAGATGGCGCCAGATCACTACAGCCGGTTCATCGATGTCTTCGGTGGCAGCGGCACGGTGACCATGAGCCGCCCCATCCAGCCGGGCTGTATGGAAGTCTACAACGATTTCAACAGCAATCTCACGAATCTCTTCTGCTGCGTGAAAAACCGCCCCTTAGCGCTGCTGGCGGAATTGGGCTTCTTGCCTCTGAATACGCGGGATGATTTCAATGTCCTGTACAAGTTTCTCGCCAAGGGCGAAATCACGGATGACTACCTGCAGGAGGAAATGGAACTGACCGAGATCCTGCTCAAGCCGCCCGATGCTGAAGCCATCCGAACTCTTCTGCTGGAGCGTGCTCCCCGCGGAGATGTCCGCCGTGCCGCGGATTTCTTCAAGTTGGTTCGGTACAGCTTCAGCGGCAGCTCTAAATCCTTTGGAGGCAAGCCATGCGACATCCGGCGCTTTTTTCATCTCATTTGGGAGTGCTCCCGCCAGCTGGCGAATGTCATTGTGGAGAACAAGGACTTTGAGGATGTCATCCGCCAGTATGACCGGGGCGATGCATGGATCTACTGTGACCCACCGTACTTTGAGGCCGAATGCTATGAGGTAGCTTTCCCCAAGGAAAATCACCAGCGGCTCCATGATACGCTTCTGAACAGCCAGGGCTATGTCATGGTGTCCTATAACTACTGCCCGTACATTTGTGAGCTGTATCAGGAGTTCTACATTTTCCGCGTTGTGCGCCCCAACAGTATGTCCCAGACGGCGGGCAGCGAATATGAGGAAGTCATCATCACCAACTATGATCCCCGCAAAGCCTGCTGGCAGCTTAGTCTGGAGAGCCTGCTGAACTGCGGCAGCGAGGCCCGGTATGATCTGATCCACGAGCCGGAAAGACCGATCAAAATGACAAATTGAAGGAGGATACTATATGAAGTTTATCAGTTACACCAATGACGGCAGAGTCGCTATTCAGCACGCTGCCCTGATTCTGAGCAAACTCGATGAGGCTGACACGCTGGAGCTTCACACGATGGACAACGCGATTATTCTTCTCAAGAAGGATATGACACGGGCCGAAACGAGAGATGTACTGCAGGGCATGGTGCGTCTCGCCCGCAGCATGACCTTGGATGCACTGTGCAATTCGGATGCGGAGGATAAAACTCCGCTCGTTGATGAGAGCTTCGATGACGAGTATGAGGATACGATCACGCTTCCGGTTCCCCTCGAGGCATTTGTGGATGCAGGGCTTCTGGACAAGGATCTGCGCATCCAGGTCATTGACGGTGCCGTGGTCATTACAGAGGATACGGATGATGACTAAGGATCACGAGTATCTCTATCCCTACTCGGCACAGGAGGCCAAGAAAAGAAATCAGCTTCCCATGTGGCGCGAGAGTTACCACGCCAATGTTGCCTGCCGGAATGCCATCGAGGAGACGATCCGTCAGAACTTCGATGGAATGCACCTGAAGAAGGACTGCCTGGAACCTGTGCTTGCAGAATATGGCTACAAGCGCACGGAATGGGTACTGGCCACCACCCTGCAGGAACTTTCCTGGGACGGGCGTTTCAGCAGAGCAAACAAGCAGTGGGCGGCACGACGCTATATTCCTCAGGACGGACGGCACAATGCCGAGATCACCGTCCGAAGTCACCCCGCCATACTGGATGGCTTCGTAGACCTCTATCGAGAAGCGTATCAAAAGCTGGGGCTGTTTGGCCCCGAGCATTGCGTCGGTGACCGTGCCGAGCAGGATTACATCGGTAAGGTGCTGGTACTCAGCCCTGATACGCTGAAAGAGTCCTGCTGGAGTCAGGAAAACCAGCTGTGGTATGCCCACGACGGCTTCGGATGCAGTCCCCACGCTATTGGGCGCTCGGTGCGCTGCACCTGTCTGAGTGACGGCGAAATGACCAGGTGGAATCGGGATGAGTTTGTCGGCGTGTTGGATGAGAAATTCCTGCCCGATTGGGCCAAAGAGAGTCTGTCGCAGTTCCAGCAGGAAGAAGCCGCCGAATCCCCCGGTATGAACAACCAATCCATGTAACAGGAAGGAGAAAAAATCTATGGCAGCAACGCAGAAGAAAAAGCAGCAGGAAGTCCCTGCGCCCCAGGTCGAGGCGAGGATCGACCGTATGGTGGACGGCGACTACAAAACCAAAGCCTATGCCAGCGTTACCATCGCCGGCGCATTTGCCGTCCACGGCCTCCGTGTCATTGAGACGGACAAGGGGCGCTTCATCTCCATGCCCCAGGAGTCCTACAAGAAAAACGGCGAGACGGTGTATAGCGACACCTTCCATGCCGTCACCGCCGAGGCAAGGACTGCGCTGGTGGATGCGGTCAACGATGCTTACGAGCAGAGGCTGCAGGAACGCATGGAGCAGAGCGAGGACGCACCCGCTCAGGGCATGGAACAGCAGATGTAAGCGCCACGGTGCGAAAGGAGGTGACGGAACTTGGTGCGATTCACCGTGGATAATCGAAATCGGCTCATCTTTTACGGCAATCCTGTGGGCTATGTGAGGGCGGATACCGCCGTGGTGGATGAAATGTTCCGCACGGACGAGCTCAACCAATACCTGAGCCGCATGAATCTGACACCCCGTTGGGAGGACGGAATCTTTGACCGTCTCGTATCCGGCGAGATGGCCGGCGAAGAACCGGCGCAGTCTCGAACGGGCTGCCGCATCTGGCAGCTCAAAAAGGATGTAGACGTGGCAATGCGCTTCATCGGGTACGAGGATCAGGTACGGAAGTTCGGAGAGCCGAATGCCGGGAATTATACGCTTGTGTTCGATGGCGACCTCGGTACCAGCGATCTGGAGCGGATCTATACCATCTGCCGGGACGCTCCGCCTCCCGGCTATCAGGGCTACCGAATGGCACTGTCGGATGTGGTGGAGCTGTACGACGATTCCGGCAGCGAATTTTACTACTGTGACCGGGTAGGCTTCCAGCCGATCCGGTTCGAGTAGAAGCAGAACCCATGCATCAATATGACCTTGTGAGCCGGACGGGAGATGACCGTCCGGCATTTTTGCCGTCTGCGCGGGGCCGTGGGCCTCCTGCGACACGCAAATGACCGAACTCACCAACAAAAAACTTTTGAATTTACAGGAGGAATATTTCATGAAGAAGTTCATCAAGAAGATCACCCATACCGCCAAGTCCGCTGTCACTTGCGTCAAGACCGCCGCGGTCAATTCCATGTCTGCCGTGCTTGCCTTCAACCGCCGTACCGTCTGTAGCAATGCCGGTGAGGGCTACATCGATACTGCCGTCAAGGTGCTGATCGCCGTTGTGCTGGGTGCGCTGGTACTGGCTGGCCTCTATGCTATCCTGAACGATACGGTCATGCCCACGGTAACCCAGAAGATCACGGAAATGTTCAGCTACAATGGCTGATGCACTGGGCGCAGGCGATCCTCTTCTGCGGTGGTCTCATTTATGCCGCAGTGGATGACCTGAGGACCCGGACCGTCAGCAACATCGTCTGCATCGTCATGGCTTTGGCGGGGCTGATCACCATCAGCCCCGCCTCCCTTTTGGGGGCACTGCTGGCAATGCTCCCATTCTACCTCTGCGCAGGTTTTGGCCTGATGGGCGGCGGGGATTGGCGGTTAGCCACGGCGGTAGGCTTTGTGTTGGGCGTTGGACGGGTACTCACGGGATTCTTATTTATGGCCACCGCGCTCCTGCTGGCATCCCTTGTCATGCGTGTATTCCCGGCACTGCGGCAGAGCGCGGCGAAGAAGCAGCCGCTGGTGCCATATTTCGCAGTGGCGTTTATTCCCGCATATTTCTTATAAGGAGGAAAACGATTTGAAGATTTTTCGCAATCGCACCGTCATCGGTGTGCTGTGTATCCTGCTGGCGCTGATCATCTGCTTTGGTGTTACGCCGCTGTTCAGCCGCAGCGCCAGTGAGAAAACGGAGATCGTCCGTGTGACGAAGGACATCAAGGAAGGTGACGAGATCACCGCAGAGATGGTCCAGACAGTAGAGGTCGGTGCCTACAATTTGCCGCAGAACCTTATGACAGACAAGAAAGAGGTCATCGGCAAATATGCGACCACTGACCTGGCGGCCGGAGATTACATTCTTTCCAGCAAGCTTTCAGCTGTTCCTGCGGCAGAGAATGCCTATCTCTATAATCTGGACGGCAAAAAACAGGCCATCTCCGTTACCATCAAGAGCTTTGCCACCGGCCTTTCCGGCAAGCTGGAAAGCGGCGATATCGTCACGGTCATCGTGGCGGACTATCAGGGCAAGGGTGAAACAGCCATTCCTCCGGAGCTGCAGTATGTGGAGGTCATCTCGGTGACCGCCTCCTCCGGATACGATGCCAACACCGGTGAAGTGGTGGATGAAAAGGAACTGCCCTCCACCGTGACACTGCTGGTGACCACTGAGCAGGCTAAGGTACTGGCGGAGCTGGAACAGGATAGTGAGTTGCATCTGGCGCTTGTGTATCGCGGAACGCCCGAAAACGCCGCTAAGTTCATTGCGGCGCAGGATGCCCTGATTGAGGAGCTGTACGCAGAACCGGAGCCGGAGAACAGTGGCGAAACCGCAGAGGGTACGGAATCTGAGGAAAGCGAGGGCGCGGAGCCTTCCGCAGAAAGTGAGGCCGCCGAATGAATTTCCTGAAAGGCAGCCTCTTTCGCCGCAATACGGAGCCGGAGGAGCTGGAGCCGATGGAGGAGTCCGGAGGCGGCATCCTCGCCGTTTGGGGCAGTCCCGGCTGCGGCAAGACGGTAACGGCAGTCAAAATCGCAAAGCATTTGGCAACCCAGAAGAAAAATACGGTGCTGCTCCTCTGTGATATGACTGCGCCTATGATGCCCTGCATTTGCGCTCCCTCGGAATTGGAGGTTGATAAATCCCTCGGCAGTATCTTTGCCGCTCAGCACATCTCCGTAAATCTCATCAAGCATAATCTGACCACCCTCAAGCGCCTGCCGCACCTGACGATGCTTGGCCTTCGTAAGAAAGAAAACGAGTACACCTATGCGCCCTGCACCAAGCAGCAGGCGGAGGAACTCATCCGCGGACTCCATGAGATCGTACCCTACGTGGTCATTGATTGCTCCAGCTACATCGCAAACGACATTCTCTCCGCTGTGGCGCTGATGGAAGCGGACAGCGTTCTGCAGCTTGCCAGCTGTGACCTGAAATCGGTCGGATATCTCTCCAGCCAGCTTCCGCTTTTGGGAGAACTGAAATGGGACAAAGACAAGCAGTACCGGGTAGCATCCAACATCAAGCCCTTTCAGGCGGTAGACCGCATTGGACAGGTACTGGGTAGCGTAGTATTCCGGCTGCCGTATTCGCAGGAGCTGGAGGAGCAGTATCTGGCCGGTGAGCTGCTGGCAGACCTCTCCATGAAGGACAGCCGCGCATTCCGCAAGGAGATCGAGCGGATCTGTGAGGAGGTGTTCTGATTGCTTGGTGAAAGACGAAGCAACTCCCTGTTCGCCCCTGCCGCCCCCGCAGAACCGGAGAGAAAGCCGGAACAGGCAGAGGTGCATGACATCTCCTTCGAGGAGCGCACCGGAAGGTCACTTTTCGCGGAAGCTACAACTGCACCACGTGCAAGCGAACTCTTCTTTGCCCCGCAGGAGAAAGGCGTCACCTTTGCGGAGGCGCTCAGTCAGGTGCAGGGCTATCTCTCGGAAACCTACGCCACCCTCATCACAGAGGATAATTCGGGTGCCAAAGAGCAGATGAAGCGCCGCATGGCACGGTATCTGCAGGAGAACCGCATTGCTGTGGATGGCATGACGGCCTCTGAGCTGGTGGACGCTCTGTACACGGAAATGGCAGAGTACGGATTTTTGACTAAGTACATCTTCGCAGACGGCATTGAGGAGATCGACATCAACTCCTGGCGGGACATTGAGATCCAGTATTCGGACGGTCATACCGCCAAGCTGGAGGAGCATTTCGATTCGCCGGAACACGCCGCCAATGTCATCCGCCGTATGCTGCAGAACTCCGGCAAGGTACTGGACAATGCCAGCCCCATCATTACCTCCCGATTGGCAAAGAACATTCGTATCTCGGTCATCAAAACGCCGGTGCTGGATGAGGATGCCGGTGTTGCCGCATCCATCCGTATCGTGAATCCCAGGAATCTCAGCAAGGGGGACTTCGTGCAGAGTGGCACGGCCACAGAGGAAATGCTGGACTTTCTGTCCGCATGCCTGCGCTATGGCGTGTCTATCTGCGTGGCGGGAGCAACTTCCTCCGGCAAGACCACCGTGGCGGGCTGGCTCCTCTCCACCATCCCGGACCGCAAGCGTATCTTTACCATTGAAGATGGCTCTCGAGAACTCCAGCTCATCCGGGAGCGTGACGGGCGGGTGACGAACTCTGTCGTCCACACGCAGACCCGCGACAGCGAGAATGAGCGCCAGCGCATCGATCAGATCGCATTGCTGGATATTGCCCTGCGCTTCAATCCGGACATCATCTGCGTGGGCGAGATGCGCGGCCCAGAGGCCAACGCGGCGCAGGAAGCGGCTCGTGTGGGCATTGCGGTGCTGACCACCATCCACTCCAATTCCAGCGAGGGTACCTACCGCCGCATGGTGTCCCTCTGCAAACGCGCCGTGGACACCCCGGACGATACCCTCATGGGATATGTCACCGAGGCGTACCCCATTGTGGTCTACTGCCGCCAGCTGGAGAATAAGCAGCGCCGCATCACCAACATCTCTGAATGCGAGATCCTGCCGGACGGCAGCCGCAGACTTCACAAGCTCTATGAGTATCACATCACAGACAACCATCTGGAGGGTGACCGCTTCGTCATTGAAGGCGAGCACCAGAAATGTGAGGAGATATCCGAAAGCCTGCGGCGCCGCTTTATCGAAAACGGGATGCCTCTTGGAGAGTTGGCACAATTCGTTCAAGGAAAGGAGAAAGATGCATGACTATGATCCAGCTGATTGCCTGCATCGGCATGATCACAGGGCTTTTCATGGTGCTGCATGTCTCGCCGCGAGAACTGAGCGACGGTCTCTTTGCCCGCTTGACCGCAGCCCCCGGCAGCATCCGTGCCGATATCAACGAGACGACCCGGCGAAAAAAGGCGGGTTTTCTCCGGCGTGAGATCACCGAGGCACAGGCGGTCTTGGCAGCCTCCGGACGGGCAGACAAATTCCCCATGGTGTGCTTTACATCTCTGCTCTGCTTTGCGTTGGGAGCCTGCATCGCCATTGCCGCAGGAAACGCTTTCCTCGTGCCGGTGCTGGCGGTTGGCCTGATGCTGACCCCGTTTTGGTATGTCAAGCTCACAGCGGGCAGCTTCAAAAAGGATGTGGCGGCAGAATTGGAGACTGCGCTGTCCGTCATTACCACAGCCTACCTGCGCACCGAAAACTTCCAGCAGGCCGTAGAGGAGAATGTCCGTTACCTGCACCCTCCGGTGCAGGAGGTGTTCCAGCGCTTTCTGATGCGCATCAAGCACATCGACCCGGATATGGACGCGACGCTTGCTGACCTGAAAGCAGCCATCGACAACGAGGTCTGGCGGGAATGGTGCGATGCCGTGATGGCCTGTCAGGCAGACCGAAACCTGAAAAGCATCCTGACGCCCATTGTCAACAAGCTGTCGGATATGCGGGTGGTCAATGCTGAGTTGGAGAATTTGGTGTTTGGCCCCCGCAAGGAGTTCATCACCATGGCAATCCTCGTGCTGATCAACATTCCGCTGGTGCGCTTCATCAATAAGGACTGGTATCACACGCTGGTAGCCACCATTCCCGGTCAGGCGGTCATTGCTGTCTGCCTTGCCGCTGTGTTCGTGTCCTTCGCGTTCGTGGTGAAACTGACGCAGCCCATTGAGTATCGGAGGTGAGAGGGTGAAATTGCTGCTATTCCTGTTCGGCGCCGCATTGGCGGCCGGACTGTATTTCGTTCTGGCGGACATGCTGAAGATCCCCAGGCTGGCAACGGAGCGCGCCCTCATCTCCGCAGGGCGCAAGGAGCGCAGTCTTGTGAAGTCTCTGGAGGTGCTCATTTTGGGATGGTCGCTGAAGCTGGCTCCGCTGATCCGCTTGGATGCCTACAAGCGCAGACGGTTGGAAACGAAGCTGACTGCCGCAGGGCTGGATATGACCCCCGAGGTCTATACGGCTTACACCGTTTTGAAGCCCTGCCTCATTCTGCTGGGGATCATCCCATGCCTCCTGATCTTGCCCATCCTGACGCCGCTGGTGGTGGTACTGGCGCTGCTCACTTACTTCAAGGAGAGCCGCCGGGCGGACGAACTGTGCAAGGCCAGAATGGAGCTGGTGGAGGGTGAACTGCCTCGTTTTGTGGCGACCATCCATCAGGAATTGGCCGCCAGCCGGGATGTCCTGCGCATTCTGGAGAACTACAAGAAACATGCCGGTCCTGACTTTGCCCGTGAACTGGATGTGCTGACGGCGGATATGCGCTCCTCCTCTTATGAGGCGGCGCTCATCCGTTTCGAAGCCCGTATGGGTTCTGCTATCATTTCGGATATCGTCCGCGGTCTCGTCGGCATCTTGCGGGGCGATGATGGGCGGATGTACTTCCAAATGCTCTCCCACGACTTGAAAGCGCTGGAGCTGCAGCGCCTGAAAGCCAAGGCGGCGAAGATCCCGCCAAAGATCCGGGTGTTCAGCTTCCTCATGCTCATGTGCTTCATGCTGACGTACATCGTCATTATCGTCTACCAGATCATCAACTCGCTGGGTTCGCTGTTTTAAGGAGGAATGCCTATGAAGAAATTACGAAAACGGCACTCCGGCGAGGGCTATATCGATGTGTGCGTGTTGGTGGTCTGTGCCATGCTGGTGCTGGCACTGGCGGTGCGAATCCTGCCGGTATTCGTCGCCAAGCAGCAGCTTGACACCTATGCGGTGGAGCTGGTACGGGAAGCGGAGATCTCTGGCAGAGTCGGAACGGAAACCAGCCGCCGTGCCGCGGCGCTGACGGACAGCACCGGACTGGATCCCAACATCCGCTGGTCGAAAACGGGACGCATTCAGCTCAATGAGGAAGTCACCGTAACGCTGACATTGGACATGGACATCGGCCTGTTCGGCGGCTTCGGCTCATTTCCCATCACGCTGCGGTCGGAGGCCACCGGAAAGTCGGAGGTGTATTGGAAATGAGCAAGCACTGTTTCCTTCGCCGCCACCCCGGTGAGGGCACCCCCATGATCCTTGCCATCGTGTTGGTCCTGCTGATGCTTTTTTGCACGGTCGCGGAGTTCAGCCGAGTGTGGATCATCGCCCAGGGTGTCAAGGAGGCCGCCCAGCAGGCAGTCATCTCTACCATCAACGACAACTATGACGATGTGTATCACGCTGTGCGGGAGGGCTATGCCGCAGGTTGGTATCCAGACGGCACAGGCCGATGGGATGAGAGCGTGGATACCGGCGATGTGTACGGTCAGCTGGCGTCAACGCTTGGGCTGGAGAACACCGGCAGCGGATATCAGAAGATCTTATACGGAAATGTGGAATATACCATCTCCGTCCTGAGCGTGGAGCTGAGCAACAACGCCCTCAGTTCCGGCCAAAGCAAGGGCTATACCGCCGCAGTGGAGATCCGCTTGGAGGTACCGGTGCGATTCCTTGGGAACCTTTTGCCCGCAGCTGAAATGATGCTGCACACGGAAGCCAAATATGTGCCGGCATTCTGAAAAAGTTTCGCTTTCCCAATAGACTTACGCCGAAAGGTGTGGTATTGTCCAATCAAGAGATAAATCAGAAAAAGGAGGAAAATCAATGAACGACAAGACGAAACGGATCATCCTCATCACCGCCTGCTGCCTGCTCTGCGGTGTGGCCGTCATCGGGATCGCCGGACGCTTCGGTGGAAATACGGTGACGCCCTCCGGAACGGTATCCGGCAGCCAGCCGGACAGCAATGACCCAAACGTGAACATTAACAACCAGGGAGATGTAAATGTCCCCTCGCTGACGCCGGAGCAGAGTGATCCCGGCCAGGGTGCAAACTCCAACGGCACGGAGCAGACCATCCAGGCAGACCCCGTTAAGCCGGACGCTCCGGAAAAGCCGGAATCGCCCAGCGGTGCGGCAACACTACCGGATGACCACAAAGCGGAGGATGTACCGACCTCGGAACGCAAGACGGAGGATGAACCGCATCCCACATATCCGGAACAGCCCACCTCCAAGCCTGCGGAATCCCAGCCCGCCGCAGGAAGCACGAACTCCTCCGGTCAGGTATATGTGCCGGGCTTCGGCTATGTAGACAGCAGCGGTGATAACACGGTCATCGATGGACAGGACATCTACGAAAACGGAAATAAAATCGGTGAAATGGGCGGCGGGAACTAACAATTCTGCCAATCAGCATGGCGCAGTCAGAAATGGCTGCGCCTTTTCTTTTTCCGAAGCTTTGAAAGGAGGAATCCATGAAGCGACTTCTCGCACTTTTTCTTTCCCTTGTGCTCATGCTGGGTGCGGTTGTTCCGGCTTATGCCACCGGTGACGGCAACTTCGATGGCGGTGGTGGCGGCATGGGCAGCGGCACATCCACCACCTACTGGAATCCGGGTATGGACGGTGTCCGCATTTCCGTGGTGAATGTGGACAGCCACGCTGTCGTGGGAAATACCGTTGACTGGAGCAATCAGAATCCGAGCACCAACATGATCCACTTCGGAAAGGTATCCAAGCTCTCTTATAACAGCGGGCGGGCGTTGTCACCTGTCGTGGGCGGCTATGTCTGCGTCCGTCCGGCGCAGAGTCTGCCTCGCATCATTTCGTCCGGCGACTATCCCGCCAGCATTGCGGCGATTCGAAGCTACTTTACAGACGAGCAAGTCATTCGGGCGATTGCCGGATATGTGGGAATAGACTTTGATACGCTTATTGCCGGCGATTACAAAATCGTTGTCGAGCCTATCGCCTACTTCGTCTACGGTGGAGCCTACTATGCCATGACGGCCACGGAAGCGGCGCTCTATGACCAAAAGGTAAACGGAGATCTTCGAAGCAAGATGGGATCGCTCACCCATAAGAATCTGCCGCTGGCCATCTTCCTTGAAGAAGCAGATCTGGGCTATCCCGCATGGTCTGGCAGCACCAACAGCAAGGTTAGCAACGATCAGATCATCTCGTCCCTCGGCATCGGTGTCGTCCGCTTCAACGGTGAGCTGGAGCCGCCCAATGTAAACGAATTCGACTATGAATACCGAGTCGATACCGATGTGATCTCCTCGGTGGAGGTGAGCGGCGGGCAGTCCGACCCGGATAATCCTGTGACTGTTCGCTTTGTGATTCAAGGCAGAACTTACACCGTCAGCAATGTCTACTATCCGGACGGCGACAGTCAATTGGTATGGGTAAAATGGCACACGCCGTCAGAGCCATGCGTCATTACGATTGCCGTCAGCGTGTCTGGCGGCGGCACGGAGCAGAGCACGATCACCTGCAACGTTGTGGACTTGGACGGCAACGATCCGCCCAACCCGGTGGCGGATGACCGCAATGATGCTTTCCGTCAGTCCACCATTCCAGAGAAAGATCAAGTGACCTCGGCATCCTGGGGCATTTGGTCACCCTGGTGGCAGGAAAATTGGGAATGGGTAGAGAACTGGGAGAAGTGCTGGCACACGGATCGCTGGGTGGATGATAACAATGTGGTTCACCGTGACCGCTGGTATCACTGGGTAGATAACGGCTGGTGGGAGGATCATGGCTGGTGGGAGTTTGACTACAACAGCTACGCCGCAAGCCTGAGCGCATCCATGCGCATCACGCCGGATAGCTTGTCGCCCTCAGCGACTGCAACTACCATGAAAAGCGGGTACGGAATTCAGGAGAAAGTAACGGCCAGAGTAACGACCACGCAGAGCGCGGCTGTCACGGCGGCGCAGAATGCTGTGACCTATTTCCCTGAATTCGGGTACGAAGGCTTCTGGAGACTGCTGAACCGCAGCATCAGCGGAAAGAGTACCGCCTTCGCTTTCAAAAATAACCCCTACAGCACCTATGACCGCCCGACCCACTTCACACCTATCTGGTACCCGGACGGCAGCTACACACCGTATACCTGGCTTCTGGACTGCTGGACACCCATGGGAATGCTCAGTATGAACCTGACGGATTCCGTGCGTATCGCCGGTGACCTGTGGGAAGAATGGCATATCGCGCCCTCAAAATAACACCAAAAATGGAGGTATCTATGAGAAAAATGAAATGCAAGCGCCTTTGTATGATGCTGCCACTGTCCCTACTGCTGGTCTGCATGATGGGAACAACGGCTTTTGCCGCCGGAACCGGTGATGTTGCCGGAGCGGTGGAAAGCACCTGGGCCACGGCATCCACGCAGATCAAGACCGTCGTCAACAACGTGGTGTTTCCCGCCATTGACCTGATCCTTGCGGTGTTTTTCTTCGCCAAACTCGGCACAGCTTATTTTGACTACCGAAAGAGTGGCCAGTTCGAATGGACGGCTCCCGCCATCCTGTTCGCGTGCCTCGTGTTCACGCTGACGGCACCGCTGTACATCTGGCAGATTATCGGAATCTGAGGTGTAGGCAATGACTTTTTACGAACAGGAACTCCGGAAAATTATCGGAGAGCAATATCCCGATGCCACCTATGTGGGCAGAGTCTGCTATGTGCGTCTGAGCAATATGAATCGGGCAAAGATCCAATTTGTCACTGGAAGCGTTGCCAATCAGTACAACGCCTTGCAGTTGACGATCCTGAACCGCAGCGAAGGACAGGTGGATACCCTGCGCCTTCGCTTTTTGGATCTGCTGGGGACGAAGGTAACTTCCAACCCCAACTTCCGCAATGGTGTTGACCCGCACATTTGGGATGACTATGGAAAAGTAGACTGGTATGTGTATCACCCCACCCGGCAGGACTACGAGAAGCTCTCCAACGCAGTATCGGACTATCTGGAAGTGTTCCAAGACATGAGCCAGTCTGCCGATCAGCAGTGGGCGCAGACAATGTAAACCGAGCATGATTTGAAGGCCGTGCCAACTGTACGGCCTTTGCCATATCCCAAGCAGTTGGTACGGCCTCACCCGGAGGAGGTGAAACCGATCAATGTTTATTTGGGATTTTGTTGCCGATAAGATCCTCGGCCAGATCGTGGATTGGTTCTACGGTCAGGTCGTGGGCTTTCTCGGCAACTTCTTCGCAGAGATGGGAAACATGGGTGTCGAACTCTTCGAAATGTCCTGGGTGCAGAGCATCGTACTGTTCTTCTCCTATCTCGCTTGGGCGTTGTACGGAACCGGGCTGGTCGTGGCCTGCTTTGAATGCGGCATCGAGTATTCCAGCGGGCGGGGCAACATCCGCGAAACCGCGCTCAATGCCATCAAGGGCTTTATGGCCGTGAGCCTGTTTACTGTCGTTCCGGTCCGGCTCTATGAGCTTTCGGTAACGCTGCAGGGGCAACTCACCGCAGGGATCACCGGCTACGGTGCATCCATCGGAGATGTGGCAAGTGATATCATGCAGGAGTTCAGCGCCGTGGAATCGCTGACCGATTTGGCATCCGGCCCGTTCCTCGGCTTTGGCAGTATCACCAGCGGATTCATGATTCTGTTCTGCATCATCCTTATGGCGTATGCGATCATCAAGGTCTTCTTTGCCAATCTCAAGCGCGGCGGTATCCTGCTGATCCAGATTGCCGTGGGAAGTCTGTATATGTTCTCTGTGCCCCGTGGCTATACGGACGGCTTCATCCAGTGGTGCAAACAGATCATTGGATTGTGCCTGACCGCATTTTTGCAGGCGACTATCCTCATCGCTGGGCTCATGGTGTTTAAGGACCACGCACTGTTGGGTCTTGGTTTGATGCTTTCGGCTGGCGAGATTCCCCGCATTGCCGGAACGTTTGGCCTGGATACGACAACAAGAGCCAACATTATGAGCGCGGTATATACGGCGCAGGCCGCTGTAAACACCACGCGCACGATCGTGCAGGCGGTGTCAAAATGAGCGGGCTCACTATGGGAAGCCTGTTTGACGGCATCGGTGGTTTTCCTCTGGCTGCCATTCGCAGCGGCATTACGCCGGTGTGGGCTTCGGAGATTGAAGCCTTTCCCATTGAGGTCACGAAGCAGCGCTTCCCAAGCATGATCCATGTGGGTGACATCACAAAGCTCAACGGCGCAGAACTGCCGCCCGTAGATATCATCTGCGGCGGCAGCCCGTGCCAGGATTTATCCGTGGCTGGAGCGAGAGCCGGATTATCCGGCGCCCGCTCCGGTTTGTTTATGGAGCAGGTTCGACTGGTAAAGGAGATGAGAAATGCAGACGAACAAAGAGGCCGAGCAGGTCACGCTGTCCGACCTCGGTATATGCTGTGGGAAAATGTTCCAGGAGCCTTCTCCAGCGGAACTCCCAAAGGCGAGGACTTCCGTATCGTCCTCGAAGAGATCGTCCGAGTTAAGTGCGGTTCCGTTTATGTCCCTGGACCTTACCCCTGGCCATGGCAATCTGCTGGGCGAATCCTACTGGGAACTGATTTCTCCCTGGCTTGGCGGTGCCTGGATGCTCAATACTGGGGTGTCGCCCAACGACGCAAGAGAATCTTCCTTGTCGCAGATTTTGCAGGACGCACCGCCGATAAAATATTATTTATCCCCGAAGGCATGCTTGGGGATCCTGCGCCGAGCTTCTGAACGCGGGAAAGCACTGCCGCCGAAGCTGGGACGGGCTTTGAAGATCCAAGCCGGGTTGATGTGCCCGGACGGGCAACCTACGGATTTGAATGCCTTTCATATCAATCAGCGGGACGAGGGTATCGACCTGCACGGTGTGTCCGGTGCCTTGATGGCAACCACCAATATGCAGATGCAGACCTTCGTGACGCAGCCGGATGACACCGTCGAGGGCTTTGACGGTTACAATGGTGACCTGACCGGCGATGTTGCCGCCACGCTCGGCACGAACTGCGGGATGTCCACCGGCAGAAACGGTGTCATGGCCTTTGCTGCCAACCAAAGGGACGAGGTTCGTGACTTACATGATGTTGCGGGTGCTTTGAATGCGCAACCGGGAATGAAACAGCAGACCTTTGTAGCCGCCGCATTCTCGGCAGGAGCCGGTGCCTCTGCTGGGAGCATTGGGTATGGCGAGGAACTGGCACCTACGCTGAAGGGCTCTGCCAGCGGAAACTGTATGCCATCCGTCCTGTGCCTGAATGACCAGGGCGGAAGCGTTATGGAGTGCTCTGAGGATGTGTCCGGTACCCTGCGGGCGCAGGAGCATGGACACCAACCGCTCGTCTATGAAAACCATGGCATTGATGCCCGATACACCGGCCCTCACCAGGTGGTGCCTACCATGTCCGCAAGATACGGAACCGGCGGCAACAATATGCCGCTCGTAGAACAGGAAGAAACCTTCTGCATCACGGGAAACGCCATTGACCGGCAGCCGCAGAATGGCGGCAACGGGATCGGGTATCAGCGGGATATCGCATATACGCTGACGGCCACAGATCATCATGCGGTCTATAGTCGCCAGCGTGTGGATGACTTCCGTGAGAATGGTGTGGTCAGCACGCAAAGTGCCCGTCAGCACAAGGACGCCACCGATCTCGTTTGCCAAAAGGCAGAAGCCTATGCCTATCTCATTCGCCGCCTGACTCCGTTGGAGTGTGAACGTCTGCAGGGCTTTCCGGATGGCTGGACGGACATCCCTGATGCTTCGGATAGCGCCCGATATAAAGCGCTGGGCAACAGTGTGGCGATCCCCTGTGTGGAGTTCATCATGGGTCGGATCGCCGCAGAAATCTAATGATACATCGGAATCTGTGTAAGAAAACGCCGCATCCCCATTTAGGAGGATGCGGCGTTTGTACTTACACATAGTTTGACAAGATGCGAACGACTGAATCGTACCAATCCTTAGATGCATTTCCGTGCTCGTAGTGTGTTCTGGCATCGTTAATAGCTTCCCTCAATTGCCACGGTTTGTATTGTGAAGGATTTTCGCAAAACTCATCAATCAAGTCAATGGACATCGAAACAGTATAGCCGGACATGATACTCATCCTTTCGCATTTTATTGAAAATAGTATAGCAGAGTTTAGGTGTAAAAGCAACACAGTATAGTTAGGAGATGAAAACAATTTATATTTACCCTGATAATTTGACCGCAAAGGCCATGCTGTGGCTTTGGGAGCTGCGGGACATCGGCATCATCGGCGTGGGGCTTCTTATCTCTGTTCTGGCGCTGACCCAGACAGGCATCGCCCTGCCGCTGGTGCTGACGGCTGTTTACGCTTTCCTCAGCATTCGATTCGACGGAACCAGCATCTTGGACTTCCTCAAATATGCCGCCGCGTTCCTGATTACAAAGCAGCAATTCTATGATTGGAGGTTGGAGCCGTGAGTAAAAAGCAGAAAAAGGACAAAGCCGCCCGCTCCACACGGCAGCTCATGGGCATTGAGGAAATCAAGAATTACTGCATTGCCACCCGCATGGGCAATCTCGTGTTCTTCATCATCAAGCCTACGAATATCTCCGTCCTGCCGGATTCCAGCATCAGCGCCCGCATCTATGCGCTGCTGAATGTCGTAAAGGGACAGGCGGAGATTGAGATGCTGGCCCTCAATTCCAAGGAATCCTTCGAGCGCAATAAGGACTTTTACCGGGAGCGTCTGAGCCAGGAGGAACTGCCAGCAGTCCGCAGACTGCTGGAGCAGGACAGTAAGCATCTGGACCGCATTCAGGTGCTCATGGCGTCCAGCCGTGAGTTTTATATTATCATCCGGCTGCGTGGTGAACAGGAGTCCGATGTGTTCTCCTACCTTTCCCGCATCGAGCAGAATATCAACGATAACGGCTTCACGACCCGCCGAGCCACCGAGCAGGATCTTAAAAAGATGCTGGGTGTTTACTTTGAGCAGAACGTGACGACGGAAAAGTTTGAGGACTTCGACGGTGACCGCTGGGTCATTGTTGGCGAATGAAGGAGGGATTCATTTGGCAAAGAAAGTGAAGAAAGCAGCGCCGCAGAGCCGGGAGACTGCAAGCATCAAATCCTTCCTGGATATGATCGCACCTTCCGTGGTCAAGTTCGAACCCGATCACTTCATCTGCGGCAACACCTTTCGCTGCGTGTGGGCGCTGCGGGAGTATCCCACGCAGACCGATGAGCAGGCTATTCTCCGACATCTGGGTGAAAAGGATGGGATCACGCTGCGTATCTATACCCGCCAGGTAACTCCTGCCGAGGAAAAGCGCATCATCCAGAATGCCGCAAACAAAAACCGCATGGGCAGCTCCAACACCAACGACCTGCAGCAGACGATCACGGCGGAAAGCAATCTGCAGGACGTGGCGTCGCTGGTGGCTTCCATGCACCGAAACCGAGAGCCTCTGCTCCACTGCGCTGTCTATATCGAGCTGACCGCTTCGGATTATAACACGCTCAAGCTGCTCCAGACCGATGTGCTGACGGAGCTGGTGCGGAGCAAGCTCAATGTGGACAGGCTCCTGCTTCGTCAGCAGCAGGGCTTCTGCTGCGCCAGTCCCGTGGGATACAACGCCTTCGGTCAGCAGTTCGAGCATGTCCTCCCGGCATCCAGTGTGGCGAATTTGTATCCCTTCAACTATTCCGGCAAAACGGACGCAAAGGGCTTCTATGTCGGGCGGGACAAGTACGGCAGCAACATCCTCGTGGACTTCGATCAGCGCGATGAGGACAAGACCTCCGCCAACATCCTCATTCTCGGCAACTCCGGCCAGGGCAAATCCTATCTGATGAAGCTCCTAATCCTCAATCTGCTGGAGTCCGGAAAGTCCGTTATCACGCTGGATGCCGAGCATGAGCAGCAGGAAATGTGCGAGGCCGTGGGCGGCTGCTTTGCCGACCTCATGGCGGGAAAGTACATCATCAATGTACTGGAGCCGAAATGCTGGGATGATGGCGGTGACCCGGACGATACGGCAGCGCCGGAAGCCTTCCGCAAAAGCACTTTGCTGGCACAGCATGTTTCCTTTCTCAAGGACTTCTTCCGAGCCTATAAGGATTTCAGCGATGCCCACATCGACACCATTGAGATTATGGTGTCCAAGCTCTATGCGAAATGGGGAATCACGGAGCGAAGCAACTTCCGCCGCATGCGACCGGAAGACTATCCGATCCTCTCTGACCTCTATGACCTGATCGAAGAAGAATTCAAAAGCTACGATCCAAACGCTTATCTGCTCTATACGGAAAAGCTCCTGCAGGAAGTGCTGTTGGGACTGCATTCCATGTGCAAGGGCGCTGATGCACAGTTCTTCAATGGACATACCAATATTACCTCCAACCGCTTCCTCGTTTTCGGCGTCAAGGGAATGCTGAGTGCCGCTAAAAATGTTCGCAACGCTATGCTGTTCAATGTGCTGTCCTTCATGTCGGATAAGCTTTTGACGGTCGGCAATACCGTAGCAGCACTGGACGAGCTGTATATCTGGCTGTCCAATCCCACGGCCATTGAGTACATCCGTAACTGCCTCAAGCGTGTGCGCAAAAAGGAATCCGCCATGCTGCTGGCATCGCAGAATCTGGAGGACTTTGATCAGGAACAGGTGCGCGAAATGACCAAGCCGCTGTTCAGCATCCCGCCTCACCAGTTCCTGTTTAACGCAGGCTCTATTGACAAGCGCAGCTACATGGAGATGCTCCAGCTGGATGAGGCGGAGTATAACCTCATCAAGTTTCCCCAGCGCGGTGTCTGTCTGTACAAGTGCGGCAACGAGCGCTACCTGCTGGAGGTACATGCTCCGACGTACAAGGAACGGCTGTTTGGCACAGCGGGCGGCAGATAAAAAGTGAGCAGAGGTCCTATCAAGAACCTCTGCTCTAATGTTTGGTGAGACGGCGGGGATTCGAACCCCGAGGGGGATAATCCGCTCTTTTGCAGCCACTGTTTACACAGCCATGACTTTGCCAAGATTTCTCAGCCTCGCGTCTCATTAACCCCCAGGCTCACCATAGATACTTTCTTTGTCATACAAACATTCCTCCAATCGACTACAGACATCAGCAAGCTGACAGCTGACAGCGCAACGGAGACATCGAAAAGGTTCCACCAGTGACTGGCAATAGAGACCGCAAAAGAAGCAAGCAAGTTATTATAGGACAACTATAACACAAAAGACAATTTAAGTAAAGGAGGTCAATACAAAATGGCAGTATCTGCAGGCATGATCGCAAAAGCCGCGGCGACGGTGCTTTCCAACGAGAAGCTGCGCAAGGGTGTGGGATGGACGCTGGTCGCAATTCTCTCGCCGGTCATTGTGCTCATCGCACTTTTGTGTTCCATTGGCTCCGGAGGTGCGGATCACAACAATCAGGCAGTAGCTGCGTCCTTCTATGGCGTGAACTATTCGACAGAAGTACCCGCAGAATTCCGGTATCATATCGAGGAGATGCGTACCGCTTTTTCTCTTCTGGATTCGGCAATGGCTTCCGTCAATGGGCAAACGGAAAGCGGAAACGGCCTTGACCCGATTCGGATCAAGGCCGTTTTTTATTCCCTCTGCTTTGGCGAGGATGCGCCGTCCGCACGGGCGGCAAGCCGCTTCGTAGAATGCTTCTACACTTGGGAAACCCGTACCCGCACGGTCGATGTCGAGAACGGCGATGGCACGGTTACCAGCACGGTAGAAGAATACACCGTCGCTGTTCCGGTCTCACTGTATCAAGCGTATGCCAATCTGGAAGCAGAGCTTGGCAGGACGATCACAGAGGACGACAAGAGCAATATCAACCACATCTATTCCATGATCGCCGGCGCTGCGGGCGGCGGGAATTACAACGGTGAGTTCCTTCGCGGAGATGGAAGCAGTATCGACTTGGACATCTCAGCTTTTACCGATCCCAACAGCAAAAATGCTGCTGACCTTGTGACCTACGCCATCCACGCATGGGAATCTGGCTGGGGCTATGTCTGGGGGACCTATGGCGATGTGCTGACCGAATCGCTCTTTGCCTACAAGCTGGAACAGTATCCTGACGGTGTCGGCAGCTACGAAGATTTTATCCGTGCCAACTGGCTGGGCGGCAGGACTACCGACTGCGTGGGACTCATCAAGGGATACGGATGGTTGTCCCCGGAAACGATGACCATTGACTATGGTACCCACGGGATGCCGGATATCGGTGCCAACCAGATGTACTACAGCGCCACAGAGTCCGGCACCATCGATACCATGCCGGATATTCCCGGCCTTGCCGTTTGGCATGACGGGCACATCGGCGTTTACATTGGCGGCGGTCAGGTCATCGAGGCTATGGGTACCAAGTACGGTGTGGTGAAAACGGAACTGGCGAACCGTGGTTGGACGCACTGGCTGAAAATTCCGTATATCAATTATGACTGAGGAGGTACAACATGAAAAAAGTAAATATCACTCTCACCTTTGACGATGACAAGCTGGACGCGCTGGAGTTCTCGCTCCGCAAGGAACACTCCTCCGTGCAGGCCCGCATGGACGATGCGCTCAAGCAGCTCTATGAGCAGACGGTGCCGGAAGCTGTGCGGGAGTATCTGGACAGCAAGGCTGTCCCTGCTCCCAAGCCCAAGCGCACTGCCAAATCTGCCGCACCCAAAACGCCGAATAGTGAGCCGAAGGCCATGGCAGCCGTGGTGAAGGAGGGCAACTGATATGTCACAGCAAGAAGAAATCGTTCTGTGGATCGACCAGCGATGGAAAAGGGCCATTGAGAAACATCTCAATGATGAAACTTTGCAGGAGCATCTGGAGAATGTGCTGGATGAGCTTTGCAATCAGCTTCCGGAACGGGAGTATGAGCGCATCAGCCGTGCAATCCAATCGGAAGCTGCCGCACAGCGCACAGAGGAGGAAGCAGCCCGCACTTATGCGGCCTACCATGTGACGGAGCGTGGTCAAGAATGGTACTTCAAAACCTCGCCCGGTGAGGAGCTGTTGACGGTCGGGAAAAAGCTGCGCAGTTACATCACCAGCGAGAAAGCTGCTGTGCCGGATTTGTTTATCAAAATGTTTGCAGGCGGTCGTCCCATCACCGCGGAGGAATACAATGCGCTGACCGCTGTACGCATGGAGAACACCGGAAAGGTACGCGGTGTGTTCGATGTGAACTTCGACAAGCGTGAGTTCTCCGCTGTTCACATTATGGATGGCTGGCAGACTTGGGCGATGCGGGATGTGTCCGTGGCGTCATACCATGCAACGAGGTCGTACTTTGCTTCGGCAGATGAGCAGTGGCGCAAACTGCTGAATCATCTGAATGGCAAAGAGATCACCTCGGCAGGGCATCTCTCCGCACAAAACTTTTCCTTCGGTGAGGAGATCATCGAATCAGACGGCAAGCTCAACTTTTATCTGCAGGCGGACTTCGATGTTGATGCCGCCTTCGGGACATTCGTCTGCACCGATCAGAATGATGACTGGCTCAATATCTACGCCAACTATGACATGGAGCAAGATCATTTGTGCGACACCATGGAACTGAACATCTGCAAAGGAGACGGTTCGGAAGAAAGCTGGAGTTACCCGCTCAATGCTGCTGAACAGGAAGTCCTGCTCAGCAAGATGGAGGCGTTCTGCCAGCAGCAAACCGGCATGAGCCTGCATGAATACGCCCAGCAGCTTCAGGATAGTGAAACGAAGGCTCCTGAGATGCAGATGTAACCGCCGTGTCCGCCCCTGTGGGCCGCTGTGTGCGCTTTTTACAGGTAGCCCGAGCGAGTACCCCACCGGGGATTTGGGCGGGCTTTGAACCGCTTTGTGGGGATATCAGCATCCGACGAAAGAAAAGCAGGAGAAAGAGCCGGGGACAAAGCGCCCCGGCTCGACCCACTTCTGCCCGCAGTGCGGGCAGTTTTCGGCTTTTTAGGCTGGGGACAAAATAGCACCTTGCGGGGTGGCTTGGACCCTATAAACCGGAAAATCCCCGTGAGACAAGGGCTTTCAGCGGGGACAACACGAAATTTAGGAGGAATTTATCAATGGAACACAACGACAAGATCAAAAAGGCTTTCTGGATTACTGAGGATATGGACAGAGAGATCGATGCACACCTGAAGCCGGATAACTGCAGCAGCCGAAGCGAGTTCGTGATGAATGCGCTCAAGTTCTATGTCGGCTACTTGAACACGAAGAACGCCAGCGCGTTTCTGCCTGAAGCACTCTCCGCAACGCTGACCGGAACGCTGGATGGTTTCGCGGGCCGCATCAGTTCCCTGCTTTTCAAGCAGGGCGTGGACATCAACTTGATGGCGCAGATCATCGCCTACGATACCGACATCGATGAAGGAGCATATGAGCGTCTGCGCGGCAAGGCCATCCGGGATATGAAGCGGACCAATGGCCGCATCTCCTTCAAAGACGCGATGGACTTTCAGAAGTCGGTGTAAGCGATGGCGAAACTCGTACAAAAAAGCGGCTACATCAAATCCGGAAAAGCCGGCGGGTACATGCGCTACATTGCTACCCGTGAAGGTGTAGAGAAACTGGCCGGAAACGGTGCAGTCACAAAAGGCCAGCGTGAGCTCATCCAGAAACTGCTCACGGACTTTCCGGATGCGGCGGAGCTATTTGAGTACGAGGACTACTGCAAAACGCCGACGCTTGGTACGGCATCCGCCTTTATCGGTATGGCACTGGATGCTAACATTCATGAAATCGACTCGGAGAGCGGATATATGCAGTACATTGCTACCCGCCCTCGTGTGCAGAAGCACGGAAGCCATGGCCTGTTCAGTTCTGCCACTGCTGTAGATCTCACCTCGGCAATGTCGGAACTGGAAGCGCATGAGGGAAATGTGTGGACCATCATCTACTCTCTGCGCCGCGAGGATGCCGCTCGTTTGGAATACGACAGTGCTGATGCATGGCGCACACTCCTCATGGAGAACGCACCGACACTGGCGAAGTCAATGAAGATATCGCTCGATAACTTTCACTGGTATGCCGCTTTCCATGACGAAGGGCATCACCCGCACATCCACATGATGGTCTGGTCCGATGATCCGAAGGAAGGATTCCTGACCAAGGATGGGATCGCGGCGATGCGCTCCAAGTTGACCAATGCTATCTTCCGGGATGAGATGCAGCAAATCTATGAGCGCAAGGATGTGGCCTACTCAGACTTGGTGGAAGCAGCGCAGAATGCAATGCGGGAAATGATCAGCCGGATGCAGAACCAGATCTGCGCCAGCCCAATCATTGAGAATAATATGCGTCAGCTTGTGCAGGCGCTGGAAACGACCACCGGAAAGAAACAGTATGGCTATCTCAAGAAGCCATTGAAGCAGCTTGTCGATACCATCGTGGATGCGCTGGCGGAGCTGCCGGAGGTCTCTGAGTGCTATGAGGTGTGGAATCAGATCCATGAGGAGCTGAACGAGTGCTACGGTCACAGTACCCCATGGGAACGACTCCCGTTATCCCAACGCAAGGAGTTTCGCAAAATCAAGAACGACATCATCCGGGAGGCCGAGAACATTCGTCTCGGCCTCCCAACCTTTGAGGATGAAAGAATGCAGGATGAGCCGGAGCCGGAAAATCAGGAGGAGGAGCATCAGTCCTACAGTGTGTACGAGCAGGCGCAGCGTTACCGTGCCGCAAAGGCTGTTCTGCAGGACATCTATGCGCTGGATGCGGAACATGCAGACGCGGTCAAAGCGCTGGATCAGCTCTGGGAGGAAGGATATACCGTTGCGGCACATCAGCTTGGTAAGTTCTATCGGGATGATCTCTCCACCTTGCGTGACCACGAAAAAGCGGAGCAGTGGTTTCGGCGCTCGGCAGAAGCCGGTAATGATTTCTCGGAATACGCCCTCGGGAAGCTGCTCCTCACGCAGAAGCGCACAGTAGAAGCTCTGGAATGGTTGGACAAGGCCGCAGAACAAGGCAATCAGTTTGCACGGTATCGGCTCGGAAAGATTTATCTCACCGGTGAGCCCGTGCCGAAGGATGTGGAAAAGGCTCTTGCGTACCTGACAGCCTCCGCTGATCAGGGAAATCAATTTGCACAGTACACCTTGGGCAAGCTGTATCTCTTAGGGCGGGATGTCCCTCCAGATCGTGAGCAGGCCAAAGAATGGTTAATCCGATCTGCGGTACAGGGCAATGAGTATGCACGATTCTTTCTCGACCGCTTTGACCAGTTCCGGGATCCGTCTGTCATGCTGGCGGCAACCAAGCTGCTCCATCACATGAGCAGGATATTCCAGAACAATTCCGTTCCGCCAGGCAACCCGGCGGGGATCCGCATCGACTCTAAACGCCGCAGACGGCTTATGGAGAAACGTATGGCTATGGGTCACAGGGCGGATGATCACGAGGAGCAGACGCAGTATCAGCAGAGTATGTAAAAAAGGAGAACTCCATGTCAAGCTATATTCATTTCACCGAAGAACAGAAACAGCGCGCCGCCGCAGTGAATCTGGAGGAGTTCCTGCGCTGCCGCGGTGAAAAGCTGCTTTCCTCCGGCAGAGAAAAACGTCTTGCCAGTGACCACAGCGTGACCGTCCGAGGCAACGAATGGTATGACCATGCGGAGGAGCGAGGCGGACATGCCGTCAGCTTTGTGCAGCGGTTCTACGGCCTTAGCTACCCGGACGCAGTGACAATGCTGCTGGGCGGTGAACTGGGGACGGCGTATCCTTCTGCCGGGGAACGTACAGAGGAACCTGCGAAGCCATTTGCACTGCCGCCCGCCAACAAAGATATGCGCAGAGTGTTTGCGTATCTCATCAAGCATCGCGGCATCGCAAGAGATGTGGTGGCGCACTTTGCCAAGGCCGGGCTTCTGTATGAGGATGCCGAATATCACAACGCCGTGTTTGTTGGTACGGATACAGATGGTGTTCCCCGCCACGCCCACAAGCGCAGCGCCAACAGCTACGGAAAAGCCTTCCGCTTGAACGTCGAGGGCAGTGATCCACGATACAGCTTCCATTATGTCGGCACAGACAGAAGTCTGTATGTGTTTGAAGCACCCATCGATATGCTGTCCTTCATCACCCTTTATCCGGAGAACTGGCAGCGGCACAGCTATGTAGCCTGTTGCGGCACATCCATTCAGCCAGTATTGCAGATGTTGGAACAAGTGCCGCAGCTCGACACCGCTCTGCTCTGTCTCGATAATGATGAAGCCGGTCATCAGGCCAGCCGCCGGATGCGGGAGCAGTTGGAAATGCGCTATTCCGTGGAGCGCCTTATCCCGGAAAACAAAGACTGGAATGACGATCTGACCCTGAGCGGGGAAAATGCGCAGGGTTTTTCTATGAATGAAATGAGGTGAAATATTGAACGCAAGTGTCTGGATCCTGATCGCAGCGGGAGCAGCAATGTTCCTTGCCATCGGTGGGCTGTCCATGATGTCTCATCACTATACCCTTGGCAATATCAAATCCCGCACCGTGGGAGATGGACAGCACGGTACAGCCCGATGGGCCACCGACAAGGAAATCAAGCAGACCTATGCCCATGTGCCCTTCAAAGTCAGAGAGTGGCGCAGAGGACAGAATCTCCCCACGGAGCAGGGATTGATCCTCGGTTGCAAGGGGCAACCGCAGGAACTCACCGCACTGGTGGACAGCGATGACATCCACTGCCTTATGATCGGCGCCAGCGGTATCGGCAAGACCGCATTTTTCCTGTACCCCAATCTGGAATATGCCTGTGCCTCCGGTATGAGCTGGCTGGCGCTGGACAGCAAGGGTGACCTGGCCCGCAATTACGGCACGATTGCCAAAAACTGCTACGGCTATAATGTGTCCGTCATTGACCTGCGAAATCCCACCCGTTCAGACGGCAACAACCTGCTGACACTGGTCAACCGCTACATGGACATTGCAAGAAAAGATCCCAAGAACCTGGCGGCTCGAGCCAAGGCGGAGAAGTACGCCAAGATTCTTGCCAAAACCATTGTCAACCCCGATGGCGATGACAGCAATCGCGGACAGAACGCCTTTTTCTATGATGCGGCGGAGGGCTTGCTCACTTCGGTCATCCTGCTGCTGGCAGAGTTTCTGCCGCCGGATACGGAGCATCCGCAGGAGCGCCGGCACATCGTCTCTGTCTTCAAGCTGGTGCAGGATCTACTGGAACCCAGCAAGGTAAAGGGCAAGAGTCACTTCCAGCTCCTGATGAGTAAGCTACCGACTGACCACAAGGCCAGATGGTTTGCAGGTGCTGCACTCAACAGCGCGGAGCAGGCCATGGCCTCTGTCATGTCCACTGTGCTTTCTCGCCTCAATGCGTTTCTGGACTCGGAGCTGGAGCAGGTGCTCTGCTTCGACAGCGCCATCGATGCAGAGAAGTTTGGTTCTGAAAAGTCTGCCATCTTTCTCATCCTTCCGGAGGAGGACACCACAAAAAACTTCATGGCGGGCTTGATGATTCAAAACTTGAGTCGAGAGCTGTTTGCCGTGGCGGATGAGAACGGCGGCAAGCTGCAAAACCGCGTGGTACTGTTTTGCGATGAGTTTGGCACCATGCCGCCCTTTGATGTCCTTCCGCTGTTCTCTGCGGGCCGTTCCCGCCGCCTGACGCTGGTGCCGATCATTCAGTCCTTAGCGCAGCTTGAAAAGAACTACGGAAAAGAAGGAAGCGAAATTATTCAGGACAACTGCCAGGACACCATCTTCGGTGGCTTCGCACCAAATAGTCAAACGGCGGAGGTGTTGTCCAAGGCACTCGGAAACCGTACTGTTCTGTCTGGATCGGTGAGCAGGGGAAAGAACGATCCCAGTCAAAGCCTACAGATGATGGAACGTCCGCTGCTGACACCAGATGAGCTGAAGTCCATTCCCAAGGGGAATTTTATTGTCCAAAAGACGGGACAGCATCCCATGCGTACCCGCCTGCGGCTTTTCCTTGAATGGAGTATTACCTTCGAGGAGCCTTATATCGTGCCGGAGCGGGCAGATCGTGCGGTAGCCTATGCCAACCGTGAAGATCTGGAGCGTAACCTCCCGCAGTCAAATAAGGCGGAAAATGCGGATATGCGTGGAGCCTATGCCGTTTCCGGACGCGGCGGCATTGCCCATGAGCCTGCTGTAGATAAGCCTCGGCGCAGGGGCGGAAAGCAAATGAAAACCTATGGCGAGGAGGATCTATGAGTTACTTCGGAACAATTTATGCCGACACCGAACTGCCCTCCAGAGCGAGGGCAGTTTATATGTATCTGCGTGACCGTGCAGACAGCGAGGGAAAATGCTGGCCAGGAATCAAGACGATTGCGTCCGACATGCGATTGTCACGCTCCACGGTCAAACGGGCTTTGACGGATCTGGAGCAGCATGGATACCTGCAAAAGATCCCACGCTACCGTGACAATGGGAGCAGCACATCCAACCTGTATTCCGTGCAGTAAGGCCGCAAAAAAAGCGTAGTCCTCCGCCAAGGGAGGACTGCGCCCATTTGCTGGACCCAGGGGAGGTTCATGATGGACCTCCCAGAAGGACTCACTCTATCGGAGATTTAATACAGAGAAAGAACAGTAGTAGAGTTACTTCTCAGAATCCGTAAGATCGTTGATTTGCTCAGAAAAAAGTGATGTGTTGAGAAGATCGGATGGCGTGATCATTAATGCGTCTGCAAGGTTGAATAGTGTCTCCAAGGAAAAGCTTCTGATCATGTTAGGTGCTTCAATGGCGCTTAGATGAGAGCGGCTCATATTAGCCTTCTCTGCCAGTTGATCCTGAGACATACCACGCAATTTGCGCAGAGTTGAAATTGCAATACCAAGCTGGATAAAACGGTCTCTGTTCTTAAAGCTAACGCCTTCCTTGCTCATAAAAATGCCGCCCCTTTCTGGATAAAATTATATCTTGCCCGGCATTTTTTATCCGCTCTATAAAAAGAGCTATTGACTTATTTATAGAGCAATGTATAATTAAAGAGAGCAAATAGGCGATTTATAAGGCGGGACGTGATGGCATAGAAGGGACTGATAGCTCACCACGCTGAAATAAACAAAAGGAGATTTCCGCAAAAGCGAAAATCTCCGGGGCTGAAATAAATTACGGTGCTATTTTCGTGGAGTTTGCCACTCCACGGGAAGGCTGAACCCTATTTTTTCTTCCGCATTATAGCATATTGCACATTGAAATGCAATTGTCTCAGCGGCGAAATGGAAGAAAAAGTGTGATTTTATCAGCGCACGGCAATATTTGTCGAAGAAATACCTTGATTTTAAAGTTTAGCGCAGTCAAACCGGCAGTCTGGATGGATTTAAAATAAGATCCACACCCATATGATCACAGCACAAGGAGGAATTACAAAATGGCAAAGGGTGAGAATATTTTCAGACGGCGGGATGGTCGCTGGGAGGCCCGCTATAGCAAAGGGCGCGAGCTATCCGGAAAAATCAAGTATGGATATTGCTATGGAAAAACATATCGTGAGGCCAAAGAGAAAGCGGAAAAGTGCAGAGCAGCGTTAGCAAGCGGAAATCCCTTGCCAACATCCAGGACTCAAAATCTGTTTTCCGCCTATTGTATGGGGTGGCTTCACGCAAAGAAAAGCAAGGTGAAAGAATCAACGTATATCAAGTACAGCACGGTAGTTGAAAAGCACATTATTCCCAAGCTTGGTGATTGCTGCCCTTGGGGATTTACTACGGAATTGATGGACGATTTCATCAAAGAATTACAGTTTGAAGATGAGCTGGCACCAAAGACCGTACATGATATTCTGGTCGTGCTGCACGGGATATTAAAGTTCACTGCTTCAAAGTGCAAGGGAGTCTTTCCTACAGTGGAGATCAACTATCCGAAGATAGGAAAAAAGGAAATGCGCGTTTTGTCCAGAGAGGAACAGGAGCGCTTCATTTCCTATCTGCAAAAGGATTTGGATCCGTGCAGATTTGGTATCTTGCTGGCGTTGTGTACAGGCATCCGAATTGGTGAACTCTGCGCGTTGCGTTGGGAATGCGTTTCTACAAGAGATAAAGCAATCAAAATTGTAGAGACGCTGCAAAGGCTGCGTGACACCAGCGCATCACAGAATGCTCAAACGAGAATCGTAATCGGTCCACCCAAAAGCGATACATCCATGCGAACAATCCCTATGACGGAATACGCGGCCGGGCTTTGCAGGCACATGAAGCCGCAAAGTTCAGCCGCATATGTTTTGACCGGAACGGACGCATTCATGGAGCCACGGGTATTGCAGTATCGATTGGAAAAGTACACGCAGGCATGCGGCCTGGAGGGGGTGCATTTTCATACACTTCGGCACACATTTGCGACACGAGCTGTTGAGGTCGGATTTGAAATCAAATCCTTGTCCGAAATCTTGGGTCATGCCTCTGTCACAATCACGCTGGACCGATACGTGCATTCTTCGTTGGAGCTGAAAAGGGACAATATGCAAAAGCTGAATGCTGCAGGGATGTGATCTCTGCGCAGTCAAGAATCAGTGTTATCGGATAATATCGAATCGGGAAAAGCCCTGCTATGCGGGGCTTTTTCTTTACTTTTGTAGCAGAGTGGCAAACTCCATGAAATTTCCGATTGTGGATCAGCAAATCATTCGCAGTAATAAAAATAACTTGCTTTTTTCTTGGACACAACATAGTGGGCACTCACTCAGTAATAACATCATGTACCACAAATGAGGTAATCGAATAAAGAGGGAACGGAATGCAAAGCAAGCTTTTATTAATGTTTTCAGGAGCTATTTGCAGCGGTGGAGCAGACTTTCAAACCGGAAGCCAATGTCAACATGCTACTTCATCAGGTTTTTGATACGATGCTGTCTTTTGCTGCAAGAGTGCTTGGCGGTGAAATGCCGGATGATGATGCGGCCACACAGTGGGCATTTGAACAGATATACAGCTTTGTTGTACCTAACGTTCGTGAAGAGCTTTTGATCTCATCTGGCTCAACACCGGCTTGACGGTGCAGCTACTTAGAGATTAAGAGTATAGGGATGTGGGATATATGGCGTCAACAGCGACCGGCTGTTTGGCAGAGGAACGCTCTGCCGATGTAATCATTCAGATAGCAAAACCTGTGCTGCAGCAGAAGAAGCTGTACCTGGTAACGAAGCGTGTTTTTGACATAGTATGCTCTTTTTTTGGCCTGCTGATTTTGGCAATCCCGATGATGATCATTGCACTGATCATCGCCATAGACTCGCCAGGTGCTCCGATTTTCAGGCAGGAGCGCCTGGGCCTCAACGGAAAGCCCTTCATGATCTATAAGTTCCGGACCATGCGCCTGGATGCGGAGGCCAACGGCCCGCGCTGGGCAGATGAGCAGGATCCAAGATGTACGCACTTTGGCCGGATTCTTCGGCGCACTCGGCTGGACGAGCTCCCCCAACTCTATAATATTCTACGCGGTGATATGAGTTTCGTTGGCCCACGGCCTGAACGGGCTTATTTCTACAGGAAATTTGAGCAGTACATTCCGGGGTTCTCTAACCGCCTGCTGGTTACGCCGGGGCTGACCGGGTATGCACAGGTAAACGGCGGATACTCACTAAAACCGGAAGAAAAAATCATCTACGATATGGAGTATATCAAGCGGCAGTCGGTTCTGCTGGACATGCAGTGCCTGCTGAAAACAGTACATACTGTCTTTTCCCGCGAAGGAGCCAGATGATATGCACAGGCTCGCTGCCATTACAAGAAACAAGTAAGTGAGATTATAAAAACATGAAACGTGATGTTCTCTTTCTGTGCCAGTTCTTTTACCCGGAGTATAACTCCTCGGCAACGCTCCCTTTCGATACAGCCCGGTATCTGGCGCAAAGAGGATACTCTGTCGGCGCGTTATGCGGATATCCAAAAGAGTATAGCGCAGGTGGGCAGGTGCCCATCCGCGAAGCAAAAGACGGTGTTTCCATCCGAAGGCTGCGTTATATGCAGCTCAGCCGCCGAAGCAGACTTGGCAGACTGATCAATTACTTTTCTTTCACGCTTTCGGTTCTGCTCCATCTTTTCGAGATCCGGAATTACCGGGCTGTTATCGTATATTCAAATCCCCCGGTGCTTCCCATTGCCGCGATTCTGGCAAATAAGCTCTTTAAAACGAAAATCATCTTCGTGTCCTACGATGTTTATCCGGAAGTTGCCTACGCTTCGGGCAGTTTGACCGCCGGCGGGGCAATTGCCCGGTTGATGCGGTGCATCAACCGGTCGCTGTTCAGACGTGTCTGTGCCGTTGTTGCCCTGACGGACGAGATGCGGGAGTTCCTGCTGCGGAACCGGCCGGAGCTGTCGGCGGACAGGACAGTGACCATCCCCAATTGGGCCCACGAGGCCCCGGTGGAGGGGGCAGCCGACGCCCGCCGGAAGCTGGGATATGCTGAGGACGACTTTGTTGTGTCCTATTTCGGCAATCTGGGCGTGTGTCAGGACGAAACGGCGCTGATTCAGGCCATGGAGCTGCTGAAAGACCAGCCGCACATCAAATTTATGGTGGCCGGGCACGGGAGCAAGCTGCCCGACGTCCGGCAGGCGGCGGAGCATCTGCCCAACGTGAAGCTCTGCGGCTTCCTTACAGGCGAGGACTTTGACCGGGCTGTGGCTGCCAGCTCCTGCGGTATTGTCAGCCTGGAACGCGGCCTGATGGGCATGTGCGCTCCCAGCAAGTACTACAGCTATCTGCAGGCCCGGCTTCCGGTCCTGGCTGTGGTGGAGAAGGATTCCTATATTGCGGCTGAGCTACGTGAGAAAAAGGTCGGTCTTTCATCAGACGTGGGAGATGGCCGCCAGCTTGCGCAGAATATTCTGACGCTGTATCAGAGCCCGGAAATGTGCGGAAAAATGTCGGAAAACGCGCTGATGCTGTATACCGGGAGGTATGCAAAAAGTATCGGTCTGGCCAGGTATGCTGCCTTGTTTGAGGACATATTCCCCTCGGCCGACTGAGGAGCCTGCCTTTTATGTGCCCGCTGGAAACCGGCGCATTCCATAACCCCGGTCTTTTCTCCGCGGATGACACGCCATCCAGGGAGACTGGATAAATACTTGTGAGGAGGATTGTTATGGCAAAACCCAGGCGTCGTTCACGATTTCTGACGGTGCTTCTCTGCCTGTGCCTGTTGGCGAACCTTGTTCCCGTGCAGGCCATGGCTGCCGGAGCAGACAGAAGCAGTGAACGATCAACCGCATCCGGTGCCGATGGCACACAGATCAAAAAGGGGAGCTCCATTGACGGGACTGACTACTATGTCACCTCAGTGAAGAACTACTCCATTGCACCCGACATTTCCGAGCGGGTCATCATCACCAACAATGACGCGGGCAACTCACAGACGGTTGCCAACGTCATGGAGGTGAACACCGCAGGCGGCCGCGCCAAGATCGTGGCCGGCTACGGCAACCGCAACCCCAAGGAACAGGGCTGGACCCTGAAAACCACCACGGACCAGGCCCATGTCTATGAAAAAGAGACGGGTCTGAACGTAGTGGGCGGCGTCAACGCCTCCTGGTTCAACATCAACACCGGCGAGCCCTCCGGCTATCTGGTGATGAACGGCGTTGTCCACCACGACAATTCCAGCCGCGCGTTTATCGCCGCCTTTGACGACGGCTCGGTGAACGTGTTCCGGGAGGGCACCACCCTGGCCCAGGCCGAGGCGGATCAGAGCGCCAGGCAGGGCAAGACCGTGAAGATCCTGGAGGCCGTGGACGCACTGGTGGCCATGGTCTGGGACGGCAAGGTGGTCGTCACCGAATCCGGCAACAGCGGCTACTATCCCCGCACCTGCGTGGGCATCAAGGCCGACGGCACCGTGGTGCTGTTCCAGGCCGACGGCACCATGGCTCCCCGCTCCGTGGGCTATACCGCGGCCGAGGAGGCCCAGATGATGGTGGCCCTGGGCTGCGTGGCGGCCATCCAGCTGGACGAGGGCGGCTCCTCTACCTACATCTCCCAGCGTGAAGGTGAGGGCGACCTGACCATGCGCAACACCCCTGCCGGCGGCAGCGAGCGTGTGGTATCCGGCACCATCCTGGTGGTATCTACCGTGGCGGCTTCCGGTGAGTTTGACCACGCTGCCGTTACCCCCAGCGATGAGTACTATACCCCTGGCTCCTCCGTTACCCTGACGGCGGACGCCATGGACTTCTCCGGCGCTCCCGCCAAGGCCCTGCCGGAGGATGCGGCCTTCACCGTCAGCGATGAGACCATGGGCACGGTGACCGCCGCCGCCGTAAACGGCAGCAGCGCCTCCGCCACCTTTGTTTCCTCCGGCAAGACCGGCGATGTGACGGTGAGCCTGGTCAGCGGCGGGCGGACCGTGGGCACCGCCGTGCTCCACATCCAGAGCCCGGACAAGCTGGCCTTTACCTCCGGCGAGGTGAACCTGAACTACAACGAGGTCAGCGATCTGGGCTTCAAGGCTACTTACCAGACGGAGACCGTCCACCTGCAGGACAGTGACATCCAGTGGACCGTTTCCGATCCGGACGCCGGCAGCTTCACCGGCAACCTGTTCACCGTTACCGGCAACGTGAAGTATTCCGGCAGCCCCACCGTCACCGCTGTGCGCGATGACCTGACGGCCTCCATCACCGTGAACATCGGCATGGAGCCCACCATGATCCTGGACGGCGGCGATGAGGACCCCTGGGACTATTCTACCATCGGCACCACCGTGGAGAGCTTTTCCGGCATGGCGGCCAACGCCGTGGCCACTTATCACTACGCGGGCCGCGGCGGCGTGGTGAAGGGCTCTGTAGTATCCGATACCGACGAGGCATACGCCGATATCGTCCGCTTCGGCCACAACGCCATCAAGCTGGAGTACGACTGGACAGGCCTGACCGGTACGGACGGTGCGTGCCTGGGCCTGGGCGACAACCTGGCCATCGACGGCACCCCCACCGCTCTGGGCGTGTGGGTCTACATTCCCGAGGGCGTTCCTGTCCCCTGGCTCCGTGCCCAGATCGCCACCAGCACCAACGGCGGCCAGAGCTGGACCAACGCCTATGTCAACTTCAGCAACGGCAGCGCGGCTGCTGGCGAGGGCCTGAAGACCGGCTGGCAGTATCTGGAGGCTGATCTGACCCAGTATGCCGGTGCGCTGATCCGGGTCAACAGCGGCATGCTGTTCCGGGCCATGGTCACCACCGGCGGCATCGGCTGGTATACCACCGACGGCACGAAGCTGGACAAGAGCGACCTGAAGGGCTATATCCTGCTGGATAACCTGTGCGTGGTGTACGGCGCCAACAACCAGGATGTCACCGCTCCCGTGGTGAACTCCATCCAGCTGGTCAACGACGACGGCACCAAGACCGAGCTGGAAAACGGCGCGACCCTCAGCTCCGGCAATCTTCGCTTCTTCGTTACCTACGACGACAGCGAGGAGACGGATCCCTACGCCACCGGCGTGGAGTCCGCCTACTTCTACTTCGACGGCACCTACCGGGGAAGGTATGACCGGGACAACCTGGGCAGCACCTCCGGCCTGATGCACTTCGGCAGCGGTCTGCACTCCATCACCTTCTATCTGAAGGACGGCTACGGCAACGTCACCCGCGAGACCCGGTATTTCACCGTGGCGGCGGAGGAGACGGACGTGCCCGGTGTGTCTCTGGACCTGCGGGGTGAGCCCACTGTGGGCAAGACCTGGCAGCTGGCGCTGACCGCCACCGACCCGGCGTCCATCACCTCCCTCAGCGCCAATGTCTCCGTTTCCCGCAGCTATCCCGTCACCGGCGTCACCTTCCCGGAGGGCGTTACCGGTACGTATGACTATGACGCCGCCAAGGGCGTTGTGTCCGTGAGCATCACGGCCATCGACCACGCGGTATACACCGCCGGTGCCCTGGCTGTTATCGCCGTGGACATCCCCACCTCCGTTGCCGAGGGCAGCAGCGTCAACGTGCAGGTCACCAAGGGATCTTACGGCTGCAAGCAGACGGAGGGCCTGGACATCAGCGACGTGAACCAGTACGCCACCGGCTTCACCACCCCCGTGACGAACCGGCCCATTGAGGCCATGTACCGCATCCAGGCGGACACTGCCGTGGTGGGCAGCACCGCCTCCGCCGCCGTCACCGTTATCCGGGACGGTAAGGCTGCCGCCGGTGTCCATGTGTACGCCAACGACGTGCTGCTGGGCGATACCGACGAGAACGGTCGGATCGACATCTCCAGCCTGACGGCCAGCCAGGGCAGCGTGAACCTGCGGGCCGCCGATGAAGCGGGCAACTGCTCCTATCAGATCACCCTGTTCAGCTATGACGCCGTGGGCGACGAAACCGGCGCTCCCTATAACGTCATCTACAACCTGGCTCCGTCCGCTGACGGCAAGACCATCACCTGGATGAGCAACCCCGCGCACAGCGGTGATCGGGCTGTGGCCCGGCTTTCCGCCAACGCCGACATGACCGGCGCTGTGGAGGTGGAGGGTACCAGCCGCCTGATCTCCTACTCCTCCAGCAAGCAGATCAACCGTGTCAACGGCGTGTCCCTGACGGGCCTTACCGCCGGAAGCACCTACTATTACCGGGTGGGCGACGGCTCCGTCTGGTCCGACGTGCGCAGCTTCACGGTGCCTGCCGCCGAGAAGCAGACCCGGTTCTTCCTGCTGGCGGATATCCAGGAGGAGGCCGCTCTGGAGGGCATGGGCCGCATCGCCGGCTGCCTGGGCGGGCAGTATCACTTCGGCGTCCAGCTGGGCGACGCAGTGGATAACGTCCGCTACTACAACCAGTGGCAGGATGCCCTGTCCCTGTTCACCCTGGACGGCATCCGCGATACGGATATGATCCACGTCGTCGGCAACCACGAGGCCGACGACAGCGGCAGCGGCGCCATCGCTGCCAGGAGCGTGTTCGGCGTTCCCGCCGCCTGGTACTCCGTGGAGCGGGGCGACGTGTACATCGCCGTGCTGAACCACACTTCCGATAAGGATACCATCCAGCAGTTCACCCAGTGGCTGGTGGAGGACGCGGCCAAGAGCACCTGCACCTGGAAGGTGCTGGTGACCCATGTGCCCGCTTACTACACCAACCCCACCGGCGGCGGTGAGACTTACGTGCAGTATCTGCCCGCAGCCTGCGACGCGGCGGGGATCGACTTCTATTTTTCCGGCAATGACCACAGCTATGCCCGCACCGCCCCCATGACCGGCGGTCAGGTGGACGAAAACGGCACGGTGTACTACATCTGCGGCTCCACCGGCGGCAAGTCCTACTCCATCGTGAACAATCCGGACTTCCACTTTGACGTGGCCACGCTGAACTTCGACAGCGTCTATGTGGACGTTACCGCCGACCGCTTCCAGGCCACCGTTACCGCTTATAACGTGGCCACCGACGGCACCCGGACGGTGCTGGATCAGTTCACCCGCCGCACCGCCCCCATCTGCCAGAACGATGAGCACACCTATGTTCACGACCGCACCACTGACGAGCTGGAGTGCTCCGTCTGCGGATACACCGAAAACGCAGCCCAGACGCAGTACAACGGCTGGGCAACGGACAGCGAGTCCGGCCGCCGCGTATACTTTGAAAGCGGACACCGGGTGATCGGAAGCACAAAAATCGGCACCGTCCCGATTTATTTCGACGCAAACGGCCTGGCGCTGGACGGCAGCTATACAATTTGCGGCGAGACCTGCCTGTTTGAGGACGGCTATTATGTGGGATCCGAGTCGGCCAATGTGAAAGTGGCCGGTTTCTCCGGCGTTACGGTGGAGTGGATCCTGTATAACGACGGCACGTTCAAGCTTGGCGGCTATGGCGCCGTGCAGCAGTATGCCAGAGAGGGCGTTGCACCCTGGTCTGCCTATCGGTCCGACTTCCGCAGCATTGAAATCGGACCGGATGTCACTGCCATCGGCTATCTGTCCAAGTGCTTCTATGTAACATCCGTTACATTTGCCGAAAACAGCAAGCTGGAAACGCTGTATGCCGCGTGCTTTACCGGTCTTAAATCGATGACGGAGCTTGTGCTTCCGGAGTCTGTCAAGATCATCGGCTATTTCGGCTTCTCGGAGTGCTCGAGACTCCTTAAGCTCTATATCCCGCAGGGTGTGACCAGCATCAACCCGACCGCCTTCAGTCAGACGCCCAGTGTGGTGCTGGACGTTGCCGAGGGCAGCTATGCCCATGATTATGCCGTGAAGTATGGGATCGCCTATACGCTGAGAGAGTTTGTTGACAGCGTTCTGGCCAGCGGCAGCTGCGGCAGCGACGTCTCCTGGACGCTGTATCAGAGCGGCAAATTCATTGTCTCCGGCAGCGGCGCTATGACGAATTATCCCAACCAGAACGCGCAGCCCTGGGCCGAGTACCGGACCCGGATCCGTAGCGTGGAGATCGGCGCGGACATCACCTCCATCGGCGCTTACGCCTTCTACGGCGCGTCCAATCTGACAGGCGTCACGTTCGAGAAGGGCAGCAAGCTGCAGACCGTCAGCCGCCTGGCCTTCTGCTTGGACACCAGCCTGACGGAGATCGTCCTGCCGGAGGGCGTGCAGTCCATCGGCGACCGCAGCTTTGCCTATTGCTCAAAGCTGAGCCGTGTTTATATTCCCCAGGGTATGAGCAGTATGGAGCCGCTGACCTTCAAATCCAGCAGCAGCGTGGTGCTGGACGTTGTGGAAGGCAGCTATGCCCATGATTACGCCGTGAACCACGAGATCGCCTTCACCCTGAGAGAGGCCCCCGGCGGCGTTCTGACCAGCGGCAGCTGCGGCAGCGACGTCTCCTGGACGCTGTATCAGAGCGGCAGATTCGTTGTCTCCGGCAGCGGCGCTATGACGAATTATCCCAACCAGAACGCGCAGCCCTGGGCCGAGTACCGGACCCGGATCCGCAGCGTGGAGATCGGCGCGGACATCACCTCCATCGGCGCATATGCCTTCTACGGTGCGTCCAATCTGACCAGCGTCACGTTCGAAAAGGGCAGCAAGCTGCAGACCGTCAGCCGCCTGGCCTTCTGCCTGGATACCAGCCTGACGGAGATCGTCCTGCCGGAGGGCGTGCAGTCCATCGGCGACCGCACCTTTGGCTATTGCTATAAGCTGACCAGCGTTTATGTGCCTCTGGGCACAAGCAGCATCGACCAGATCGCCTTCAAGGGCAGCGGCAGCGTGGTGCTGAGCGTTTCGGAGGGCAGCTATGCCCACGATTACGCCGTGAGCCACGGAATCGCCTTTACCCTGCGGGAATTTGTTGACAGTGTTCTGGCCAGCGGACTTGGCGGCAGCGGTACCGTATGGACACTGTATCAGAGCGGCAGGTTTGTCGTTTCCGGCAGAGGCGCTATGATGAATTATCCCAACCAGAACGCGCAGCCCTGGGCCGAGTACCGGACCCGGATCCGCAGCGTGGAGATCGGCGCGGACATCACCTCCATCGGCGCATATGCCTTCTACGGTGCGTCCAATCTGACCAGCGTCACGTTCGAAAAGGGCAGCAAGCTGCAGACCGTCAGCCGCCTGGCCTTCTGCCTGGATACCAGCCTGACGGAGATCGTCCTGCCGGAGGGCGTGCAGTCCATCGGCGACCGCACCTTTGGCTATTGCTATAAGCTGACCAGCGTTTATGTGCCTCTGGGCACAAGCAGCATCGACCAGATCGCCTTCAAGGGCAGCGGCAGCGTGGTGCTGAGCGTTTCGGAGGGCAGCTATGCCCACGATTACGCCGTGAGCCACGGAATCGCCTTTACCCTGCGGGAGTTCGTTGACGGCGTTCTGGTCAGCGGCAGCTGCGGCAGTAATGTCTCCTGGACGCTGTATCAGAGCGGCAGATTCGTTGTCTCCGGCAGCGGAGCCATGGAAATTTATGCCAACCAGCATGCACAGCCCTGGGCCGAGTACCGGACCCGGATCCGTAGCGTGGAGATCGGCGCGGACATCACCTCCATCGGCGCTTACGCCTTCTACGGCGCGTCCAATCTGACAGGCGTCACGTTCGAGAAGGGCAGCAAGCTGCAGACCGTCAGCCGCCTGGCCTTCTGCTTGGACACCAGCCTGACGGAGATCGTCCTGCCGGAGGGCGTGCAGTCCATCGGCGACCGCAGCTTTGGCTATTGCTACAAGCTGACCAGCGTTTATGTGCCTCTGGGCACAAGCAGCATCGATCAGATTGCCTTCAAGGGCAGCGGCAGCGTGGTGCTGGATGTTGCCGAGGGCAGCTATGCCCATGAGTATGCCGTGAGCCACGGAATCGCCTACAAAACCCGGTAAAGCCTAAGGCAAGCGGAGCGCGCCTGTGCACTCCGCTGCAATTGCCCTGGACCCATGCACATTGTGGTAAGGGAGAGAAATCTCCCTTACCACAATGTGGGTTATGATTGAATTGAGGGATAACTTATACATGATTGCAAAAAAAATAAGCCGCTTCATTCGATACTACTTTGCAAAAGCCGAAAAAATCCTGCTGAACCGGCCTGCGATTACAGGGTCATCCGTAATTCATCAAAAGGCAAAGGTCTGTTCCGGCAGTCAGATCAACGACACCGTCCTCGGAAGGTACTCCTACATTGGTCATGACTGCTTCACCTGCCAGGTGCAGATTGGTGCATTCTGCTCCATTGCGGACAACTGCAGGATCGGCGGGCACAAGCACGCGATGGAACGGGTTTCCACATCACCGGTATTTGAAGCAGGGAAAAATTGCCTTAAAACGCACTTTGCCTCACACCCCAGGCTGCAGGTTCCGCTGACGGTTATCGGAAATGATGTGTGGATTGGGGCAGGCGTGCAGATTCAGTCCGGCATAACAGTTGGCAGCGGCGCGGTGATCGGCATGGGAAGTATCGTGACCCACAACATACCGCCTTATGAAATCTGGGCCGGGAATCCGGCGCATTTTATCCGAAAACGATTTGACTATGAAACGATCCTTTTCCTGCAGGAGACGCAATTCTGGGATTGGGATGACAGAAAGCTGGCCCATTACGGACCGTATATGAGCAGTCCGTCAGCACTGCGGGACGCAATAGAAAGGGAACCCGATTTTATATGAAAATATTGATGCTTACCACTGTATATCCACGTCCCGACTCTCCGAAGAATACCTCTGCCACAAGGGTGATTCAGCATTTTACCGAATCGTGGCAGCAAATGGGGCATGAGGTTGTCGTGATCCACACCGTGAACAAGCTCTTCCCGTTGATCTACTTCCTGCCGGAGTCCGTGAAAAGGCTGATCAAATCCCGCACGACCTATGAAGTATCCGATTATTCAATCGTTTGCGAAAAGGCTTACAAGATCAATGGAATTCCCGTATTTCGCAAGCCGCTTTTCAAGTGGATTCCCCGGGGGCTTACTTCGGCGCGCACGATCCGCCGCTGCGCGCGCAGTATCGCAGATGACCTGCAAAAAGTTGGCTTTGTCCCCGACGTGATACTGGGGCACTGGGCCAGCCCTTCCGCGCAGCTTCTGTCGGAACTGAAGTCCTATTTCCCGGCGCCCAATGCGCTGGTATTTCACAGCATTCATTATGCCCGGATGTATCCGCAGGTGCTGAAGGCCTGCATCCGGCGAATCGACCGGATCGGGTGCCGCTCCGAGGCCCTTGCCAGGGCGGTGAAGGAACGGCTGGATCTGGCAGAAATGCCTTTTGTCTGCTATTCCGGCATACCTGACGCCGCGGCCGCCCAGGAATTCACGCGGTGCTTTGACGGCTGCGTCAGCCGCTTTCTTTATGTCGGCGAACTGATCGTCCGAAAAAACGCAGATACCATTCTGGAAGCGTTGTCTCGCTTTATGGACAGGGCCTGGACGCTGGACATTGTCGGTTCCGGCAATGAGCGAGACGCCCTGGAGGAGAAGGCCGCCGCCCTGGGAATCGCCGGCCGCGTCCGATTCCATGGCCGCATTCCCAGAGAGGATGTCTTTCATCTGATGCATGAGGCAGATGTTTTCACCATGGTCAGCCGCGATGAGGCGTTCGGGCTTGTATACCTGGAGGCAATGATCGAAGGCTGCATTACCGTCGGCTCCGTTCGGGAAGGAATAGACGGCATTATTCATCATGGGCAGAACGGCTTCCTGTGCGCAGCCGGAAACCCGGATGAGCTTGCGCAGATCTATCGTTCGATTTTCGACATGACCAAAGACCAGCGGGCCGCCATGTCAAGGCTTGCCTATCAGACAGCAAGGGAGCTGTCAAATTCCGCCGTTGCAGGGCAGTACCTGCGGGATGTTTTGGGGGATGCCGCTGTGTGACGGCGGGACTTTCTGCCCTGTGCCGAAGTTCTTTCTGTTTTGTTGTGGGTGTGATAAATGATAGGTTTGGAAAAACAATTCAACAATAGGGAGTGGGATTCGGTTTCCGTATGCTTGGTTATTGTCTGCGTTCTTACGAATCTGTCTCAGCTGCCCTTTTTTGCCGCGAGAAGCTCCACGCGTATGATCTCCGTTGCCGCCTGGTTTGCCCTTGCGCTGTTCATGCTGCTGAAAAAGGACTTCCAGATTGTGGATATACGGATCCTTGGGCTGCTGAAATATGCGTATTTTTTTGCCGCTGCCATGTTCGTGCAGGCGCTATTCACCGGAATCGCCTACCAACGCAGCAGTCTACTGTATTCCTATTTTCTGTCTGTTTTCGTCTATTTTATCGGCTTCTTTGCAGCAGGCCGGATCCATGAAGAAAAGCGGGATGCTCTTGCAAACGCATATGTCATCAGCGCTTTCGTTGTATCCCTCATCATATATATTCAGTATTTTGCCGGAAATCTGTCTGCGCTGTCCGGTGCGCAGTATCTTTACTCCTCCAAAAACTCGATTTCTCAAATTGCAGTCACCGCAATTGTATTGCTGTTGATCGTGATCCGCCCGAAGACGCGCCCCGGAAGGATCATACGATTTCTTCTGTTGGCCTTTGAGGTGGTATTCATGTTCCTGCTGCGCTCAAGAGCAACCATCGTGGAGTTTTTTGTTGTTATTCTTATGCTGCTGTTCAGCAACGTGAAGGCGCGGCATCTGAACAGAAGCAAATGCATGATATTGGGGGCTGCGGCCGCGCTCCTGCTTTTACTTTGTGTGAGCAATCGGTTCTATCGCTTTTTCATCAACGGAATTCTGCTTGCCGGGCGCAATGCTTCCTCGCTGGACAGCATCTCCTCCGGAAGAACTTCCATTATTTTGAATGCATTCCCACACCTGAGAGAGCACTGGCTCTTGGGCGTTGGCGATTACTATATTGATTGCTTCCCCATTGCTGCCTGGATCCAGTTTGGCCTTTTGGGGGCGGTTGTTCTGCTGGTTTCCGCCCTGTATCCCATGGCAAAGGCGCGCAGTCTGCCGTGCAGCAGCGAATGGAAGCTGACATTGCGGATTCTGACCGCCGCTTATTTCACAAACGGCTTTTTTGAATGTCTGTCCCCCTTTGGCCCCGGCGTGAAGTGCTATTTCCTGTGGCTGCTGTTCGGGCTGCTTCATGGCAGGCGCGCGTCTGATGCGCAGGACGGCAAGCGAGAGGAAGGTTGTACTTGAGCAGCATAAAAAGAAATCTTGGCTACCAGACACTGTATCAGGTCATAATGACCGCTCTTCCAATTGTGACCGCGCCATACCTGGCCAGGGTTCTGGGGGCAAATCAACTGGGCATTTACTCATATACCCTGTCGGTTGCAAATTATTTTGTGCTCTTTTCGCTGCTGGGTATTGAAAAATATGGCACCCGCAGCATTGCGTCGGTGAGAGGAAATTTTCAGGAAAGAAGCCGCGTATTCTGTGGCATCTACGCCATGCAGCTGTGCACGACCCTTGTTTGCACAGCCGCGTATGCGGCATATATTCTTTTCTTCTGCAGAGAAAATCGGCTGATTGCGCTGATTCAGTCTGTGGAGATCCTCGCGGCGTTCATAAATGTGAACTGGCTGTATTACGGTCTTGAGCAGTTCAAGGCCACCGTCACCAGAAGTCTGATCGCCAAGCTGGCCTCAACGGCGGCGATCCTGATTCTGGTGAAAACGCCGGACGATCTTTGGATTTATACGCTGATTGTTCTGGGCAGCAATTGTCTTTGCAATGCGCTTCTGTGGAGCCGGGTCCCGCGAATGGTGGCTTTCACAAGGGTGTCGACCCGGGAAATCCTCTGCCACATAAAGCCCAACATTGTCCTGTTTATCCCCATTGCAGCCATGTCCATCTATCACATTATGGACAAAACCATGTTGGGTATTATCAGCGATTATGAGAACAGCGGATACTATTACAGCGCCGATAAAATTATAAACATTCCCATGGGCATCATCAGCGGGTTCAGCACGGTGATACTGCCGCGCTTTTCCAGTCTGGTTTCAGAGAACCGGATGAATGAATACAGAAGGCTTTTCTCCCGGTCGCTTCAGACGACCTGTGCCTTTGCGTGCTACGTTGCCTTCGGAATCGCCGCCGTTGCCCGGGAATTTGTTCCATTTTTCTTTGGCGCAGGCTACTCCCCCTGTGTTGCACTGACACAGGTCTTATCCTCCGTGATTCTGATCAAAACCATCTCCTTTACCATCCGCTATCAGTATCTGATCCCCTGCAAAAAAGAAAAATATTATATTTCCTCCGTGGTGGTCGGGGCCGGGATCAATCTGGTGGTCAATCTGCTGCTGATCCCCAAAACCGGCGCGATGGGCGCAGCCATCGGCACATTGGCCGCAGAGCTTGCCGCCTGCCTGCTCCAGGTCCGATGTGCTCAGGCGGAATTTTCCGTTGCCAGGGACCTTTTCAGGTGCCTGCCGTATATGGGGATCGGCGCGGTGATCTTCGCCGTTGTGCGGGGAACCGCGATGTTTTTGTCCGGTCAGCCGGTTATCGCCGTGCTGCTGGCAGAGACAGGCCTTGGCGTTCTTGCAGGCTGCGGACTGACAGCCGTCTTCTGGAAGCTGACAGGAAATCCTCTGGCTGAGGAAATTCTGCGCGGCTTGCGCAGAAAAAAATCTGATTTTTACATAAGGGGCTGACGTGATGTTATCCGATATATTCCGCAGTGCATTGACCATTCTATCCCCGAAGCTGAATACGGAGGTTGTGTTTTTCTTCAAGTTCCACAGACGGATCAATTGGAAGAATCCACAGACCCTGAACGAAAAAATACTGAAGATGAAGCTGGACAGCTACGGCTCCGATCCAAAGATCCGTCAGTGCGCAGACAAGTACGCGGTGCGGTCATATGTGGAGGCCAAGGGGCTGCGGGATATGTTGATCCCCCTTCTGGCCGCATATGACCGTGCCGAGGACATCGTGTGGGATACGCTACCGGAGGCCTTTGCGTTGAAATGGAATTTCGGCTGCGGGTTTAATCTGATCTGCACAGACAAGAAAAAAATGAAGCAGGAGGATGCCGTCAAAACGCTGAGTCGGTGGAGCCGGAAGAAATACCATCTTGGGTATTCTGAAATGCAGTATAAAGGCGTGCCAAAGAAACTGCTTGCGGAAAAATACCTTGGCACAGCCGATGGCGCTCTGCCGGAGGATTATAAGTTTTATTGCTTCAACGGCGAGCCGCTGGCGATCCTGTATATGACCGGGCGCGGTTCGGAGCATATGCAGGCAGCTTTCTTTGACCTGAATTGGAACATGATCGGAACAACCGGCAAGCGCAACTATCAGTCCTTTGAAGCGACGCCCCCGGCGCCGGCATCCCTGAATCGTATGGCAGAAGCTGCCAGGATCCTGTCAAAGGATTTCAAGTTTGTGCGGGTGGACTTATACGATGTTGATGGAAAACCGTTTTTCGGAGAAATGACATTTACCCCTGCAGGCGGATTTGATGTTTCACAGTGCCGGATCAATGGTCAGTCCATGGGAGAATTGCTCAAAATCTGATCCACGCCTGACAGCCTTGCTTTTTCGGCACAACAGAAAGGATATCGCATCGACATGAAAATAACAGTTGTAGGAATTGGGTATGTGGGGCTCTCGCTGGCAGTTCTGCTGTCGCAGCATAACGAAGTCACAGCGGTGGACGTCGCTGCGGAAAGAATCGAGCTGGTAAACCGCGGAATCTCTCCGTTTGCCGACCGGGAAATGGAAGATTTTCTGGGCTCCAAAAAATTGAACCTGACGGCTACTGCGGACAGTGCGTCCGCCTGTCGGGAGGCGGACTATGTCATCATATCAACTCCCACAAATTATGACAGCCGGAAGGGTGCCTTTGACACCTCCATTGTGGAAAGCGTTATCCAGCAGGTCGCCGCGCAAGGCCAAGGCGCCGTGATCGTTATCAAATCCACAGTGCCGGTGGGCTTTACAGAGGCCATGCGCAGGAAATACGGCTATGACCGGATACTGTTCAGCCCTGAATTCCTGCGCGAAGGAAGGGCGCTTTATGACAACCTGTATCCCAGCCGCATCATCTTAGGCGTTCCGGCGGGATGCGCGGAGATGCACATCGCCGCAAAGCGGTTTGCCGAAGCCCTCCAGGCAGGCGCCCTCAGGGAGAATATCCCTGTCCGCTGCATGAATCCCACCGAGGCAGAGGCCGTCAAGCTCTTTTCCAACACATTTCTGGCGCTGCGCGTGAGCTTCTTCAATGAGCTTGATACCTATGCGGCGGTCCGCAGTCTGGACACTCAATCCATTATCGAGGGTGTTTGCCTGGATCCGCGCATCGGGAATTACTATAACAACCCCTCCTTTGGCTATGGCGGCTACTGTCTGCCCAAGGACACAAAGCAGCTTCTGGCGAATTATCATGACATTCCCCAGAATCTCATCTCTGCGATTGTGAAATCCAACGATACGCGGAAGGACTTTATCGTAAATCAGATCGTGCAAAAGGCGCCCCGCATAATAGGCGTTTACAGGCTCACGATGAAATCCAACTCCGACAATTTCCGGGAAAGCTCCGTCCAGGATATCATGAAGCGGCTTCGCATGAAAGGAGCTGCAATTGTGATTTATGAGCCCTCCCTGTGCGCAGATACCTTCGAGGGCAGCCGTGTGATCCGCAGCCTGGCGGAATTCAAGGAAATGTGTGATGTCATCCTGGCGAACCGGTATGACGAGGAGCTCCGCGATGTAAAGGATAAAATATACACAAGGGATCTGTATTGCAGAGATTGATCTGCGCAGGGACGCAGTTTGATAATGGATGGGAAGTGCCTTGAAAATGAATTTAGCAAATACCGTTTTATTGATCACCGGCGGGACGGGCTCGTTTGGCCATGCGGTGCTGGACCGGTTTCTGACCACGGATATCCGGGAGATCCGGATTTTGTCGCGGGATGAGAAGAAGCAGGACGATATGCGCCACGCATATCAGAAGTGGAATCCGCAGTATGCGGATAAGATCAAGTTCTATATCGGCGATGTACGGGATTACCGGTCCATCGCCCCGGCCTTCCGGGGCGTGGACTTCGTCTTTCACGCAGCGGCCCTGAAGCAGGTGCCCTCCTGCGAGTTTTTCCCCATGGAGGCCGTTAAAACCAATATCATCGGCTCCGACAACGTGATAAGCGCCTGCATGAAAAACGGCGTGAAGAAGGCCGTGTTCCTGTCCACGGACAAGGCGGCCTACCCCATCAACGCCATGGGCATGACCAAGGCCATCATGGAAAAGAATGTGATTGCCCGCTCCAGGCAGATGCTGCCTGGGGATCCGGTCCTGTGTCTGACTCGATATGGCAATGTCATGGCTTCCCGTGGTTCCGTTATTCCGCTGTTCTGCCAGCAGATCGACGAGGGCAAGCCCCTGACCGTCACCAATCCCGACATGACCCGGTTCATGATGACCCTGGAGGACGCGGTGGACCTGGTCCTGTACGCCTTCAAGCATGGCGAACAGGGTGACCTGTTCGTGCAGAAGGCCTCTGCCGCAACCATCGAGACGCTGGCGCAGGCCATACTGGAGCTGAAGCATTCCGACCTTAGCACAACGATTATCGGAACACGGCATGGTGAAAAGCTCTTTGAGGTGCTGGTCACTGCAGAGGAAATGATGCGGGCGGAAGACCTGCCCGGCTTCTTCCGTATTCCGGCAGATAATCGAGATCTGAACTATGACAACTATTTCAGCAAGGGAAATCCGGAGTTCGGCAAAATCGAGCAGTATACCTCGCACAATACACACCGGCTGAATGTGGAGGAAATGAAGCAGCTTCTTCTGAAGCTGAAGCTGTTCGGAGGAACTTGCTGATGAATGTACTGATCACCGGCGCAAACGGATTTGTTGGGAAAAATCTGACGCAGCGCCTTTCCGCCATCAAGGATCACAGAGACAGGACCCGGCCCGCACTGCAAATCGAGGAGATCCTTTTATGTATGCGGGATACTTCGGCAGAGACCTTGGCGGACTACTGCAAAAAGGCAAATTTCGTGGTCCACTTGGCTGGCGTGAACCGGCCCCAGGATCCGGGAGAATTTGTTGCCGGAAACACAGACTTCACCCGTACTCTGCTGGAGATGCTCCGGGAAAGCGGTAACCGGTGCCCAGTGCTACTTTCCTCCTCCATTCAGGCCAGTCTGGCCGGACGGTACGCCAGAAGTCCCTACGGACAGTCCAAAAAAGCGGCGGAGGATCTGCTCCTTGCTTACGGCGAGAAAACCGGTGCAGGCGGGATGATCTACCGCCTGCCGAACCTCTTCGGCAAGTGGTGCCGCCCCAACTACAATTCCGTGGTGGCGACATTCTGCCATCATATCGCACGGGATCTACCTATCACCGTTTCGGATCCGGCAGTCGAACTGGAACTGGTCTACATTGACGACCTGATCGACGAGATCCTGAATGCCATGGAGGGCCAGCCCCACCGGACAGATGGAGCGTATTGCAGCGTTCCGGTCAGTTACCGCGTGACGCTGGGCGAGATCGTTCGGCTGCTCCAGACCTTTCACGACCAGCCGCAGACACTGCTGCTCCCGGAGATTCCGGAAGGCAGCTTTGAGAAGAAGCTCTACAGCACCTATCTTTTCTACCTGCCGCCGGAAAAAATCGCATTCCCGATGAAGATGAATGTAGACGAGCGAGGCAGCTTCACAGAACTGCTGAAAACGAAGAACTGCGGTCAGATCTCCGTGAACATCACAAAGCCCGGCATCACCAAAGGGCAGCACTGGCACAACAGCAAGTGGGAATTCTTCATGGTCGTGGCCGGACACGGGCTGATCCAGGAACGCCAAATCGGCTCCGATGAAAAGATCGAATTCGAGGTCAGCGGCGACCGGATCCAGGCTGTCCATATGCTGCCGGGTTATACCCACAACATTATCAATCTGAGTGAGACGGAAAATCTGGTGACGGTCATGTGGGCCAACGAGCAGTTTAATCCCAACCACCCGGATACCTACTTTGAGGAGGTGTAGCAATGGGAAAGCTGAAGCTGATGACGATCATCGGCACGCGGCCGGAGATCATCCGGCTGTCCGCCACCATAAAGTGCTGCGATCGGTACTTTGAGCAGATTCTGGTCCACACCGGTCAGAACTACGACTACACCCTCAATCAGGTGTTTTTTGACGATCTCGGTCTCCGGGCGCCGGACTATTATCTGGATGCCGTAGGCGATGATCTCGGAGCTACGATTGGGAATATCATTGAGAAATCCTACAAGCTGATGGTGCAGGTCAGGCCGGACGCAGTGTTGGTTCTGGGCGACACGAATTCCTGCCTTTCCGTGATCGGTGCCAAGCGCCTGCACATTCCGATTTTCCATATGGAGGCAGGAAACCGCTGCAAGGATGAGTGCCTGCCGGAGGAGACGAACCGACGCATTGTGGATATCATCAGCGACGTCAATCTCTGCTATTCGGAGCATGCACGCCGGTATCTGATGGAGTGTGGACTGCCAAAGGAGCGCACCTTCATGACCGGCAGCCCCATGGCAGAGGTGCTGCACGCCAATCTGGACAAGATCGAAGGCAGTGATATCCACCGGCGTCTGGGTCTGACCAAGGGACAGTATATTCTGCTCTCGGCGCACCGGGAGGAAAACATCGATACGGACCGCAATTTTGTCCAACTGTTCACAGCGGTCAATGCCATGGCGGAAAAGTACGACATGCCAATCCTTTACTCCTGCCACCCGAGAAGCAGAAAGCGGCTGGAGGCGACGGGCTTCCATCTGGACAGCCGCGTGATCGCCCACGAACCGCTGGGCTTCCACGATTACAACTGCCTGCAGATGAACGCCTTTGCGGTGGTCTCCGACAGCGGAACGCTGCCGGAGGAGAGCAGTTTCTTCCTGTCTGTCGGTAAGCCATTCCCGGCGGTCAGCATCCGCACCTCCACTGAGCGCCCCGAGGCGCTGGACGCGGGCTGCTTTGTACTCGCCGGAATCGACGCAGACTCCCTCCTTCAGGCGGTGGAGATGGCTGTCGGGATGCAGCGGGCGGAATGCTTCGGTACGCCGGTGGCGGATTATACCGCTGAAAACGTGTCCATGAAGGTCGCCAGAATCATTCAGAGCTACACGGGCATCGTGAATAAAATGGTTTGGAGGAAGGACGGATAAATGGGGCTTGCAGATATTCACATACATCTTTTGTTTGGAGTGGATGACGGTGCAAAAGACGAAGATGAGATGCATGCCATTTTAGATGCGGCTTATCAAGCTGGCACACGGGTGCTTTGCTGTACACCTCATTTCCACCCCGGCTACTTTGGAGACAATTATGACAAGGTAAATGCGGCATTTGAGCGCTTGTCGAGCTATGTACAGAAAACATATCCAGACATGGCGCTGTATTTGGGAAATGAACTTCGGTATGAACCGGAATGTGTGACTTGGCTGAGGCAAGGCGTTTGCAGAACGGTCAACGGCACCAGATATGTGCTGGTGGACTTTTCGGAAGCAGCACCCGAAAAAGCAATTGGAAATGGCCTTCATGCATTGCTCAACGCAGGCTATATCCCCATTCTTGCCCATGTCGAGCGCTATCGATCCCTGCATGGAAGAATTCCTGCGATTCAAGCGTTCTGGCACAATGGCGTGGTGCTCCAAGCAGATACACAGTCCCTGTTCCGCGGATTTGGCTTACTTGTTCAGCGTCAATGCCGGAAGCTGTTGTCCCTTGGGCTGATCGATCTATTTTCCTCAGATGCACACAACTGTACGTCTCGCCCACCTGAAATGTTGACGTGCTTTAACTACATCAGCAAAAAGTACAGTGCCGACTATGCGGCAACTTTATGCTGCAATAATGCGATTCGTTTATTGCATGGTGAGACCGTAAGAAAGGACTTTTTTTAAGCATGAATCAGAAAGCATATCTAAAAACAGTCACCCTGAAAGACCTGTGGGGAATATTCGTCCGCCGTCTATGGGCCATCATACTTGCAGCCTGTATTTGCTGTTGCGGTCTTTTGGTATTCAACCGCATGACATTTGTTCCGCAATATGCCTCTACCGCAACCCTCTACATTCTGCGTCAGGCAGACAGTGCAAACGCCAGTGACGCAAGCTCCGATTTCTCCTTAGCCTTAAAGGTTGTAAACGACTGCACCTACCTCCTAAAGAGCCATACTGTTTTGGATGAAGTTATCAGCAGCCTAAATCTGGACATGGAGTACGAGGACCTATACGACTGTGTTTCCACTTCTAATCCGGAGGACACTCGTATTCTCGAGGTGACCGTGAAAGCGGATTCTCCCGAACTGGCAAAACGCATCGTAGATCGAATCTGCACCATTGGTTCACAGCGAATTGAAGATGCGATGGGATTCCAGCAGGTAAATCTCTATGAGCTTGGAACAACGGATCCTAATCCCTGTAACAGTACGCGGATGATCACATTTGCTTTTGCTGGTATTGTTGCTGCTGTTATGATGTATGTGTTTTTTCTGATCATCTTCCTGCTGGATGACCGTATTAAAGCTGATGACGAGAATCTGGAGCGATATCTGGGTCTCAGCGTTCTGGGCAACATTCCGAATGCGGATGGTAAAAAGGCCGGAAAATATGGCTATTACAAAACATATGCAGCGTATAAGGCCCCAGCCAAGCAGGAGGTAGAAGATAAATAAAATGGAGAAAACAGTTTTGAAAAATGGATTATCTTTAAAGACGACCTTAAAACTTCCAGGGGAAAAGGACTTCTTTACTCAGGAGGCATTTAAGACATTGCGAACCAATTTGCAATTCTGTGGTCAGGATATCTGTACTGTCGTGATTACAAGCTGCAATGAGAATGAAGGCAAAACAACGACTACTCTTCAGCTGGCCAAAAGCCTTGCGGAATTGGACAAGCGTGTGTTAGTCATTGATGCAGATATGCGCAAATCGGTTATGGCAGGGCGTAACACCACAGCGGAAAACCCTGCGGGACTGAGCGAGGTGCTGACAGGACTGACATCCGTCAAAGAATGTCTTTATCAGACGCAGTACGATAATTTGTCGATCATGTTTGCAGGCAAGTATCCCCCCAACCCGGTAGAACTGCTGAGCGGGCAATACTTTGAAGAGCTTTTGAAGGCGGCGAAAGAGTCTTACGACTATGTGCTGATCGATGCCCCCCCGCTTGGCAGCGTCATTGATGCTGCCGTCGTAGCAGCCAAATGCGATGGAACGATCCTGGTCATTTCGGACAATCAAGTCCGCTACCGGCAGGCCATCGAGGTCATAGAACAACTGAGGAAAAGTGGAAGCAAGATTCTCGGAGTAGTTCGCAACAACATTAAGAAGAAGGATGGCGGCTATTATAAGAAGTATTACAAGAACCGCTATCAATAATCTCAAGAGAACATTGGATTCGAGCGATACTTGTTTGAAAAGTTTCTGACTAAGGTGGTAGAAGCTTATCCCGGTCTGCTTCGCCTCGGCAGAAAAGGCAAAAGCGTTGCTTGGCTGGCAAGCCACAAGAACTTTGAGTGACATGTGCCGTGACGCATGGAACTGGCAGCAGAAAAATCCCGATGGATTTATATAGGCAAAAAGGATTATGTATTAGCGCAGGAAAGATCGAAAACCGGAGATGATGCATTACGAAAATCAAAGTACGCTATATACGGCAAGTAGACACTTGCGTATGTTGCGGCTGCCCGGTTCCAGAAGGCCGTATGCTCTGCTATAATTGCGAGAAAGATACAGAGTCATCATTGCTGGAGAAGACCCACAAGAAGACCAAATTCATAAAATATGTACGAGGGATTTTCGGCTCTCTACGCAACAATTGATTTGCTATCTCATGGCCGTTTTTCCTGCTATATATTATCTTCACAAGCAAGGAAGTCCTGATTGTTTGGATTCCTTGCTTGTTTTTTTGAGAAACATCAGTGGGATTCCATTCATAAAATTCCAATAACTTTCTCCGCGCCCCTATCTATGGCAGCATAACGGGTACATATCATTTGATTACCATATACCATACCGATGATTTCTATAAAGGCAATCAAATGAGGTGTATACTAATAGCATAGTAGGTGGTACCAATGTTCAATGCACAACAGCGGATTCGACAGTTAATGGATGAGCGTGGATGGACAATTTACCGATTAGCGCAGGAGTCCAAGCTGTCACAGACAACGATCAGCAATATCTTCAAGAGAAATAACCAACCGTCCCTGCCAACGGTAAATGCGATTTGTGACGCTTGCGGAATCACACTGGCGCAGTTCTTTACGGAGAACGATACGGCAGATTCACCTAACGCCAAGAGTGAATTAGATAATAGTGTTGCGGCGCTCAAGGAGGATCAGCGCGAGGCGCTTGCCGCATTCATCAAGACAATAGTGTAGTACATAACCGCTCAGCCATACTGTGCGGCTCACAGCAGAGGCTGCCCGAGTTACATTGGACGGTCTCTGTATTTTTTTACAAATCAAAGGGGGCATATTCATGAGCAGCGAAATCATGCAGGAAACCACACTGCTTGTTGAATGCAGTGCGTTTCATCGTGGAATGAGCGTATTGGAGGCCAGTCTGCGAAACACCGAGGATTCAGACACTATCATCAGTGGCCTTCTGAAGGGTGCGGCTGAGTTTTATGGCGCATCAAGAGCCTCTGTGGTGGAAGCTGACTGGGATCTGGGAATCGGTGTCATTACCTATGAATGGTGCAAAGATGGTGTGCCGGCGCAAAGGGATATGCTCCAGTGCCTACCCATGGAGAAGTTCCCGAGATGGAGAAAAGCACTTCGGGCCAATAAACCGGTCGTGATTTCTGACTTGCAGAGAATAGAGAAAGTCTATCCAGATGAAGCAGCCTTCTTTCGGGAGTATGGGGTGACTACACTGCTGGCGGCACCATTCTCCAAACGGATTAATCAGGGATTCATTGCCGTGGACGATCCGACCCGTTACACGGATGACCCGGTTTTCCTATTCATCGCTTCCTATGCAGTGGTTGTGGAGCTCAACGAAATCAAACAGCAGCAGTCCCTGTTGGCAGCGACAAAAGCCTCCAAATACAATCCGGAGGACATCCATATTAATTTCTTTGGCGGCATGGAGATTATCAGCTCCAAAGGGACATTGACCGGAGAAGATATTAAAGCGGACCAGTGCTACCTGCTCCTGGCATATCTCATTCTGAATCACAAAAAGAATTTCTCTGTTGACACACTGGCAGAGATCATCTGCCCATACGACGAACTCGATTCGCCATATAAGGTCGTCAATAATATCGTTTACCGCCTGCGGCGTACTCTTTCCGTCATCGGGCTCGACAAGCTGGTCATCGGGAAGAATGGTACATTCCAGATCAATCCCAACTTCAATATCCATACGGATTTCGACCGCTTTGAGGGTGCCTGCATTCAGTTGAAAACAGAAGAAAACCCGGATATGCGGCATTCCCTCTACCACAGCGCAGTCGATATATATAAAGGACAGTTACTCCCAAGATGTGAACATGAACTGTGGCTGATGCAGTTGTCCATGTACTATCAGTCCCTGTACCTGCAGATTACCAAGGGATATGTCCGCCTGAAGATGGAGTGCAAGGATTATATTCTGGCGCAAAAGACGGCCATTGATGCTCTGCGCTTCGATCCGAAGGACAGCGAACTGAACATGTATGCGATCCTCGCCATGGGATTCCAAGGAAATCTCTCTATGGCGCAGACCTACTATACGGCGGCAAAGCCCTATCTGGCGTTAGAGCATGCCGAGGTCATCAAGAAGTATTTGCACATAAAATGAGAGCTGCTTAAGGTCGCTCCGGAGGTTGTAGCAGAGGTTACGCAGTAGGTTGCTCCAGAGGTTACGGAGGAGGTCGTACAGGAGGCTGCGCAGCAGGTTGCAGCTGAGGTCATAGAAAAGTCATACAGGAGGTTGTCCAGCAGGTCACGGCTGAGGTTGCCCGTCCGTTATCATTGGTTATCGGATGCGTCCGATAGATGATGCGGGCGGGTGATTTTTTTGCTGTGCAGGAGACGATATTACGCCGTTGGTCACCACAAGGCCGGTTTGCGCCCCTTGTGTACGGATTTGTACGGCCCTCCCGCGCCGCAGACAGCCCATCATTTTAATATTGTGTCCTGCTCCCAGAGCCATTGCGCTCCGGGAGCTTTTTTACATTTTGGGACGCCTTTGCCACGCTGCCGTGGCCCTCCGTTTTCGAGATTTGCTTCACCACAAAATCTCGAAAAAACGGAGGACCAATATGTTTAATCGAAAGAGCATCTATGCTCTCAATAAGAAAGATCCCAACGCCATCGTCTATACGGATGCTGACGGTAATTTAATTCGACTGACCTGCGATGATTTTGCCTGTGCAGCTGAGTTCCGGCGTTGGAAAGACTGGTCGGACAGCGATTTGAGGAAAGAGGAAAACGCAGACCATAAGCAGTCAGATAACTCAATCTCGCTGGAAGTCCTTTCTGAAGAAGCTACCGCCGTAGTATCTATTGAAGATGAGTATATGGAGCAGATTTCTGCTGACGAAGCCGCTGTACTGGTGCGACTTCTCAGGCAAGGTCTCAGTAGCCATCTTACAGAGACTCAGCGCAGGCGGTTGTGGAAGTATTGTGTCGAAGGTAAGCCAGTCCGCCTTATTGCGAAAGAAGAATGCGCATATCGGAATGCAGTTTGGAAGTCTATTCAGGCCGCAAAAGAAAAAATGTTTAAATTTCTTGTGGAAACAGGGTGTGCAAAACCCCGTTTTCGCCGCGATAGGTGAAGGGATAATTTTTCTCCCTGCTATGAACCTTGATAAACACCGTCTCAGGCGGTCATATCCGGCAACTTGAATACATTAGCTGACGGAGCCAGCGTCAGGCCGAGTGCGCAAAGACCACCTGTGCGGAGAAACTCCGCATCAAAGGACGGCCAAGTAAGGTGCAGAGCGATACCCACTCAGGCCAAGGCAGCCTTGGCAAGCTGTCCCCGCCATGATCCCGTCAGCCCATAATGATACTCCTGTACGCAGCTTCGAGAAATCCTCGGAGGGGTGAGAGTCCCGTGATGTGCGCCAGCACAGTTCAAGTTGCCGCCCTGCCTGGGGAAGTAGTGTCGAATACAGGCAAGCAAAACCGTAAAGTTCTGGCCGCTCCGGTGATGGGAACATTTGCTTCCGTTACCGGAGCGACCACACTCTTGCGGCAGAAGCATGGGAACTGTCCAACCCCTCCTATATTTTTGCATTTGATTCCTTCCTCGGACGGTTCCCGTGCTTGTGCCGCAGAGATGGTCAGATACAGGAAGGAGCGCAATAATGAACCCTAATATCAATTTCTATGGAATCGTGATTCTGCTCAGAAAACTCCGGGAATGCGGCATTTTTACCGAAAAAGAACTGAGAAAAATTGCAGCACGGATTGCTGCGGATAACGGTGTTGAAGTCATGTTTTTTCTCTGATTTTTTTCATCTTTCGGTAGCTATTCGGACGCTGTTGTGGTAGTGTTTGTGTTGCAAAAAAGGAGGTGAGCGGACTTGGATGAAAAGCGGCTGGTAGACGGAACAACGGCACTGGCAGAAAAGCAACCCCGTGTTATCAAAATCGAGGCTGTGGATCGGCCTCAAAATGTGCGGCTGCGGGTCGCTGCCTACACACGTGTCAGCTCAGACTCCGAGGATCAACTCAATTCCTTTGTGGCCCAGAACCGCTACTACACGGAGTTGATCTCAGATAAGGCTGAATGGCGCATGGTTGACATCTATGCGGACGAGGGGATCACCGGAACTTCGGTGACTAAACGGGATGATTTCCAGCGGATGATGGCGGACTGCCGTCGGGGCCTGATCGACCAGATCCTTGTCAAGTCCATCTCCCGCTTTGCCCGCAACACCAAAGACTGCCTTCAGAATATCCGCGAACTGAAAGAACTGGGTGTCAATGTCCGATTCGAACGTGAAGGTATCGATACGGTCAATGTGAGCAGTGAGCTCATCACCGCCATCTACGCTGCCTTCGCCCAAAAAGAGAGCGAGTCCATCTCGGGTAATATGCGATGGAGCTATCAGCGCAGGATGGAAAGCGGAACATTTCTTCCGCCCTCCACACCTTATGGCTATAGAATCTTAAACAAAAAAATCGAAATCGACCCTGAACAGGCCGTGATTATCTGCAAAATATTCCAGTGGTATCTTGATGGCATCAGTAAAGAGCAGATCGCCCACAAGTTAAATAAAGCTGGTGTACTTAGTAATCAGAATAAAGCATGGCGAGCTGGTGGAATCCACTACATCCTCACAAACGAACGGTATATTGGTGATTCTTTATGGCAGAAGACCTATACAACTGAAGCAATTCCTACGGTTCGGCACAGAAATACAGGGGCGCGTGAGCAGTACTATGTAGAAGGAACTCATCCTCCTATTATTTCGAAAGAAGTCTTCACAAAAGTTCAAACACTTATCCAAATAAGAAAGGAAAACTATGGAACGTCTCCCTCGGAGATGATTCATCCTTTCTCAAGAAAGGTTATCTGTGGGTGTTGCGGGACAGTGCTGCGAAGGAAACCGCAAAGAGGTAAATACTACTGGTGCTGTATGAGACACGATGCGAATCGTGAAGAGTGCCCGTTAATGCCGATTTCCGAAACAAACCTATATGAATCCTTCTGCCGCCTATACTACAAGCTGAAACATCAGAGCATCCCCATTCTGGAACAGATGCTTACAAACCTCCAGATGATCCGCAATCGCAGGATGCTCTGGAGTCCTGACATCGTCGCCCTGAATAAAAAAATATCAGATCTATCCAGTCAGAATCAGACATTGGCCTTCCTCAAACAGCAGGGCCTTGTTGATCCTGACATTTTTATATCCAAAACCAATGAGCTGACCAAGCAGCTCCGGCAGGCCAAGCTGGAAAAAGAAAAGCTGGTGGATGCCGAGAGCGACATGACCGCCCTGCAAACACGAGATTTGATAGACCTCCTGGAAGGTGGGCCGGAATTCCTCGACAGCTTTGATGCGGAACTGTTTGGTGAACTCGTTGAAAAAATTATCATAGAGAGCAACGACTCCGTCCGCTTCTGCCTGAAAAATGGGCTGGAGCTGCGGGAGTCCATAGAGAGGACGGTGCGGTGATGGGAAACCGGAAGCAGCCCTTCGGCTACAAGATGTCTCTGGGTGAGATCGTCATACAGGAATCAGAGGCAAAACTTGTACAGGAGGTTTTCCGCCGATACATCGCAGGAGAATCCTTGAATGAGTTGACCGAGGCACTTCGCCAGCAGGATGTCCCATACGACGAGGGACGGCTCTGGAACAAAAATATGGTCGCCCGTATTCTGGCGGACACACGCTATACCGGGGAGAAAGGATATCCCAAACTCATAGATGAGGAGCAGCTCATTGCGGCAAACGAAAAACGCTCAAACAAGCCCCAGCTTCCGAAAAAGACGGAAGCGCAAAAGGTGCTGCGCAGGCTCTGTGGTACACCGCCATCTGAGCGAGTGGAACAAAGTGTTATCGACCTGCTCAACGGTCTTGCAAATTACCCGGACCGCATACAGCATCAGCGCAGTTCCACGCCAGCCACACATCCTAAAACGCAGGAGGCGCTGGATAACGCTCTGGAGCAGCAGCCAATCGACGAGGACAACGCCAAAGCGCTGATCCTCCAGCTTGCGGCAGAGCAATATGCTGCGCTGGGGGATGAAGAATATGAAACAAATCGCCTCCGGCGCCTCTTCTCCGCATTCGAATGCGTGGCGGAACTGAACGCTGATCTTCTGAAAAGCACCGTGTCCGAGGTGCTGGTGACCCGCCAAAATGTCAAACTGCGATTAAAAAATGGGCAAGTCATAGAAAGGAGCGACCTGCAATGAAAGAGGATGCCCCAAGAGTGATCAAGATCCCTGCCAAGCCGGAAGCCACCCGCCAGGCAGAAGCCCGCAGACAGCTCCGGGTGGCAGCTTATTGCCGAGTCTCCACCAAAGAGGAGGATCAGGCAAACAGCTATGAGGTGCAGAAAGAGTACTATACCGATAAAATCATGTCCAACACCGCTTGGACGATGGCTGGCATCTTTGCGGACAAGGGCATCACCGGAACCTCGGCCAAGAAGCGTGAGGACTTCATGCGGATGATTCGGCACTGCCGCCAGGAAAAAATCGATGTGATCCTGACCAAGTCGGTCTCCCGCTTCTCCCGCAATACGGTGGACTGCCTCTACTATATCCGGGCGCTCAAACAGCTTGGCATTGCAGTCATCTTTGAGAAGGAAAACATCAATTCTCTGGAGGAGGACAGTGAGCTGCGGATCACACTCTCCGGTGCCTTCGCCCAATCTGAGAGTGAATCCATCTCCGCCAATGTCACATGGGGTAAACGGCGCGCCATGGAAGCTGGAAAGGTCAGCATCCAATATAAAAAGCTGTACGGCTACCGCAAGGGTGAGGATGGTCAGCCGGAGATCATTCCGGAACAGGCCGAAATTGTCCGATGGCTCTATGAGCGCTATCTCACTGGGGCCAGCCTGCGGATGATCAAAGATGAACTGAAACAACAAGGTGTCAAGTGCTTCGAGGACTCTCCGGAGTGGACCATCTCCCGCATCCGCAGTATTCTGCAAAATGAAAAATACTGCGGTGATGTACTGATGCAGAAGACCTTCCGGCAGGACTTTATCAACCGCAAGGCCATTAAGAATACAGGCCAGCTTCCCATGTACCTCATTGAAAATCACCACGAGGGCATTGTCAGCCGTGAAAAGTTTGACGCCGTACAGGCAGAAATGGCACGGCGGAATGCGGCCAAGAGTCCATCCAAGAATGCGGTCACGGGAATGGCCTCCTACGCCAGCAAGTATGCACTCTCGGAACGGCTGGTCTGCGGTGAGTGCGGGACCCTGTATCGTCGCTGCACATGGACACGAAACGGGGAAAAACGAGTCGTATGGCGCTGTGTGAGCCGATTGGACTACGGCAAGAAATATTGCCATAACTCACCCACACTGTATGAAGCGCCTCTCCAGCAAGCGATCCTCGCAGCCCTGAACACAGCCATGGCCGACAAGAATAGCTTGATTCGGCAGATCACAGATGCCATGGAAACGGAGATCATCCCATTCCCCGGCGGCACGATGGGCCTTGGAGATATTGAACGCAGGCTGAGAGAACTGGAGCAGCAATTCCAAACACTGCTGGAAAAGGCCACGGATGATCCGGCTGCCTATGGCGGTCAGTTCAAGGAGATACTGGACGAGCAAACCCTCCTGAAAGAAAGGCGTTCCGGGATCCTCGCAGATAACAAGGAACAGGCAAAAGCCAACCAGCGCATCATGGATGCTGCACAGACCTTGGAAAACGCATCGCCCCACATTACGGAATGGGACGAGAGTGCCGTCCGCCAACTGGTGGAGACAGTCAAAGTTCTCTCCAAGGATGAGATCGCAGTAACGCTGAAGGGCGGCATAGAGATTCGTCAGAAAATCATGTACTAAAACAGGTCAAAGCAGAGAAAAACACGGCGATGTCACCGTGCTTTTCTCTGCTTTGAGCGTTGAATCAGGCGCTGTGCGCCGGAAAGGAGAAGCTATGAATATCCGAAAGACTGTGGATTACAGCACAATGTTTGCCGCACTGGAAGCTGCCATGGACGCGGATCTGCCGCAGATGGAGCTGTACTGTGAGATTGGCAAGATTATCTGCACTCGTCCAGAAAAGGGCGCAGCGGTGGCTGCTGCGGAGTTTCTGAAAGAACAGTACCCGGATATGACCGGCTTCTCTCCGCGTAATGTGCGCCGAATGCGGGATTTCTGGCAGTTGTACGGCGGCATGCCGGAACTGCTTGGCGAAGCGCTTCACTTGAATTGGACGCAGAATGTGGTCATCATGGAGGCAGAGCTGACCGCAGAGGAGCGGCGCTGGTACATTCAGCAGGCCGCTGCACAGAATCTATCCAAGTCGGAGCTTCTGCGAATGATTACGGATTCTGCGCATTTGGAAAGTGTTCTCGACGAAAAGGTCGATGTGTGGTATAATGAGGGCAACGATGAAATTTCGGAGAGAACACAGTATGAAGAAGATCCTGTTTATCTGCCACGGCAATATTTGCCGCAGCCCCATGGCCGAGTTTGTGATGAAGGGCTTGGCACAGAAAGCTGGGTTGGCATCACAGTTTCATATCGAATCGGCGGCCACCAGCCGGGAGGAGATCGGCAACCCGGTCTATCCTCCGGCACGGCGCAAGTTGGCCGAGCACGGGATCTCCTGCGAAGGCCACGCCGCACGGCAACTGACAAATCGGGATTACGACGAATACGATCTCCTGATCGGCATGGACCAGGCCAACCTCTGGGATATGTACCGCATCTGCGGCGGCGACTATGCCGAAAAGATGTCCCTCCTGATGGACCACACCGCTCGTCCCGGCAATGTGGCAGATCCGTGGTACACTGAAGACTTCGAGGCAACTTGGCAGGATGTGCTGGAGGGCTGCCAGGGACTTCTGAAAGAATTGACTGCAAGGAGGTGGGGTGAAGATGGATAAGCTGATTGTACGTGGAACGGAGATCAATGTGCAGTGGGATCTCAAGCGGGATGACTTTCTCAGCTTGACGGACATTGCGAAGATCAAGGATAATGACAATCCGCGGTACATCATTCAAAACTGGCTACGCAACAGAAACACCATCGAGTTCCTCGGTGTATGGGAAACTCTCTACAACCCGAATTTTAACCGTGTCGAATTCGATGCGTTTAGAAGTCAGGCAGGGCTGAACAGCTTTGTGATGACACCGCAGAAATGGGTGGATGCGACCGGTGCCATTGGCATTGTCTCAAAAGCTGGACGCTATGGCGGAACCTATGCCCATAAGGAAATCGCATTTGAATTTGCCTCTTGGATATCTGTGGAGTTCAAGCTCTACTTAGTCAAGGAGTTTGAACGACTCAAGACCGAGGAGATGAAACAGCTTGGCTGGGATATCAAGCGCAACCTTGCCAAGATCAACTATCGCATTCATACGGATGCCATCAAGGAAAATTTGATCCCGCCTGAACTGTCCGCTCGGCAGATTTCCTTGGTCTATGCCAACGAGGCTGATGTCCTGAACATGGCCCTGTTCGGCATGACGGCCAAGCAGTGGCGGGATTCCCATCCGGATCTCAAGGGGAACATCCGGGACTATGCGAATGTATCGCAGCTCGTGTGCCTGTCAAACTTGGAAAACTTGAATGCCGTGTTCATCAATGAAGGAATATCGCAGTCGGAACGGCTGGCGAAACTCAACGCCATTGCTATTAGTCAGATGAAGGTGCTGACGGAGGACCACAGATTGCTGCAGCTTGAAGCGGCTGATGATACAGAGAAACCGCAATAAAGATTGAAGAGTCGTTTCGCACATCGTGATTTTCAGGTCGGGGGTTCGAAAATCTATCCGTTATGAGATGCGATATAATAAAAACGGATCATTGAGGTGAGAACATGAATAGCTTGCAACCTCCTTTTTCTGATATCGTCGGAGAAAGTAGTCCCTTCCAAAAAGCGATTAAAATGATATGGGAAATCTTTGCGAATCATCCAGTACCCAATAATAAATCAATTGCATCACAGTCAGCCGCTGAACAAATAGTATTACATCTGCTTGGAACCATGAATAGTATTGGAATGATCAATGCTGCTGGTTACCACTCTGCTGCTGTAACTCTCATGAGATCGATAGAAGACGCCTTAGACTGCTTGTTCGCAGTAGTTCAAAGTGACATAAATGCAAACAAATGGCTTAATGGCGAACTCAAGGCAAGCCAAGCAGCAAGATCGTGGACAGCAGATAAGGTGGTTGATCAATCCATTCCGCTTGGAGACTACAGAAAAAATATCAGACATGGACTAAACAAGTACAGCCACTGTTCTCCGAATCAGACAAGCTGGAATATTTATCGAAAAAGTGACGAGAAGGGCATGTGTAGACTTGAACTTAATTATCAGCATGCAGTAATAAGTAAAAATGGATACTATATTGATAGGTACCTTTGCATTCATTTATATGAGCTTATGGATAGTTTACCTCTTTACTACAGCGAGTATTTTGCAGATAAGGAGGAGCGAAGAAAACTCTTTGAAAAGCTAAAATATGATATTGAAACAATCATTAAAGACTTTTTGAATAGCATTGGGAGCGATAAGTTATACATGGATACTCCTCCTGAGCTTGAAGGGCTTAGCAACAGGAAATAACCCATAGAAATAAAAATCTATAGTGTTGAGTTATGACACTCACCTCCAAAAGCCCATGGCTTTTGGAGGTTGTCCTTTGCCGCAATTGACAAATACGGCTGTCCCATGGTATAATAAAACTCCAAAATAAGTGTGGATTTTTCTGGAGCATTGCCTCCATTTTTCGCCACGCATCCGACAGGGTGTGCGGCGTTTTTTATTAGGAGGAACGACGGATGAACATATTTTACCAACTCATCGGGTTCGGCGCACTGATCGCCATGGGTCTCAGCTATTGGCAGAATGACAAGCGTACCATCTTGCTGTGGCAGGTGGTGGCCAACCTGATCTTCGCCATGCACTACACGCTGCTCCACGCACGCTCCGGCGCACTGTGCAGCTTTTTCCAGATTGTCGTGCTGCTGCTTTTCCTATTGCAGGAGAAATTCAACTGGAGTAAACTGGTCACCGCGATACCCATCGTGGCAGTATTTCTGCTGATTGCCGTGGTGACCTATGAGACGCCAGTGACGGTACTGCCCATCGTGGCATCGTTGGCGGCGTTGCTGCCGTTCTTCCAGTCCAGGCGGCGGGTGATACAGGTGGCGGGCATTGCCAGCGGCCTGTCGTGGCTGGTATATGTCATTGCGGTACGGTCGTATTCCGGCATGGTGACAGAGTCGGTACTGACCATCATCACGGCGGCGTCCCTGCTGAAGAAGGAATCCAGAAAGCCCTGAACGGACAGATCCCCCGGCATATTGCCGGGGGAGTCTGCCGAAGGGGTGCGCCGCGTCAGGCGTAGTGCTTCAGACCCTGCGCCATGGATGAGGCGGTACAGCGGCGGGCATAGCAGGAGAGCGTATCACGTTTCTCTCCGCCGCACCGGGTGGCTGCTATCAGCGCGGCCAGTCTCCGCTTGCGGGGGACTAAGGGAGTGTCCTGTTTCATTTGCTTTGCCATGGAATATACCTCCGTTCGTTTTACTACCGCTATCATAAAACAACGGACGGTCTGTTCCATTGGCAAAAATAAATGAACATTTCTCTGAAAATTGTGATAGTATCACAAGGGGGCAGAAGCCATGACATCACAGCACACAGCGGACTATCCCACACTGCAGGAGGTGCTGCGCCTGCCCGTGTTCGCGGGCTGCACGGTCTGCGGCGGCGCGGCGGGACTTGGCCGTAGGGTCAGCGGTGTCAATCTGACGGACACACCGGACTACGCGCGCTGGCTGGCGCAGGGAGAACTGCTCATCACCACTGGTTTTGCCATCGCAGACGATCCGCAGGCCGTGGATGCGCTGCTGCCCACGGCGGCAGAAAAAGGCCTGTCCGGCGTGGGTATCAAGCCGGGGCGCTACCTGCCCAGCCCCCTGCCGGCGGCGCTGGCGGAGAAGGCTGACCGACTGGGACTGCCGCTGCTCCAACTGCCGACCGATATGCGCTTTGCCGAGTTGGCCGATGCGGTGTCCCGCGAGATCGCACGGCGGCGAATACCGGCGGAGCAGGAGCGGCAGCTGGCCGTATTACTGCACCATCTCATCTCTGGCGCACCGCTGAGCGAAGCGATGGAGCGTCAGGCGGCGGAGTCCGGTATCCATTTGGAATGTCCGCATATCCTGTTGCGGATACGGGCGGATGCGCCGGAGTTGCAGCGGCGCTCTTGGCTGCACGAGGCAGAAGAGTGCTGCCGGGCGCTGGGCGCGGACATGTGGGGGGCACTGTTGGAGGATGGCCTTCTGCTGGTGCTGGAGGCGGACGACCTGTTCGCGCTGGAGATACCGCTGCGGCGGGTGATGGCGGACTTTGCCGCCGTCCACGGCGTTATCTGCGGCGTCAGCCGCCCCTACGGCGGTACGGTGGGCTTTCAGAAAGCAGACCGCAGCGCCCGTGCGGCACTCCACATGGCGGCGCGATCGGAAGCACCCTGCGTGACAGACGACCCAGCGGGGGTGGTACGGCTGCTGGAGGAATCCTCCCCGGCGGAAACGGACGCCTATATCCATCGGCAGCTGGGAATGCTCCTGCGGCAGCCAGAGCCGCGGCGGCAAGAGCTGCTGGAAACGCTGGCGAGCTGGCTGCGCTGTATGGGCAACCAGCGCCGGATGGCACGGGAGCTGCACCTGCACTACAACACCGTGAGTTACCGGCTCCAGCAGCTATGGTTGTTGCTGGAGGCCGATCCGGTCGATCCGATGAAGCGATTGGCATTGGAAACGGCCCTGTATCTGTACTGGTACAGGCGCACATAAAGGAGTGACTGATCATGGATAAGAGTAGGACGATCGGTGAATGGGAACGCATGGTGTCGGGGCGGCTCTATAACCCGGCGGATCCGGAGGTAGCGAAGCGGCATCGGGCGGGCATGCTGCGCTGCGACCGCTTCAACCGCATCCCCCTGTGGCGCGCAAAGACCAAACAGCGTGCGCTGGAGCGCCTGATCCCCTCCGCAGAAGGAAAGAACTTCGAGGCGTTTGCACCCTTTTACTGCGAGTACGGCGTGAATATTTATGTGGGGCGGAACTGCTTTGTCAACTACAAAAGTGTGTTTCTGGACGTGGCGCCCATTACGCTGGGGAACAATGTGCTGATCGGCCCCAATGTGACGCTGGCTACGCCCAACCATCCCTTTGCCCCGGAGGAGCGGGCATTTGCGGACTATCCGGACGGCCATCATGAGCTGGAGTACGCCGCGGCCATCACCATCGGGGACAACTGCTGGCTTTCCTCCGGCGTGACGGTGTGCGGCGGCGTGACCATCGGGGCGGGGAGCATCATCGCCGCCGGTGCGGTGGTCACGAGGGACATCCCTGCGGGCTGCCTTGCCGCCGGTGTGCCTGCCCGGGTGATACGGAGAATTGACGAGGGCGACCGCATCCACGTCTGGGATACATATCAGAAAAACGAACTGCCTGTTTCCGATAGAAAGAAATAAATCATACAAGGGGCCAGGTGTCAGCCTGGCCCCTTGTATGATTGTAGAAGTGCCTGAAATTGTCAGAAAACTATATGATTTTCGTATTTTTAACTGGATTTTATGTGCATTCGCAGGTGATATCCACGGCCATGGGCGGGATATCCGCCAGGGCTGTATAGGTGGCAGATCGGCGAATGTAGTCGAAAACATTCTCTCTTTCGTCTAACTCGTCGCTGCACAGCTCGTCCTCAAGCTGGAGACGGCCCTTCACGTCCGGAAATCCGATATCCAGCAGGATCTCCACCAATCCGCCCTCCCCATCCGGGAACTGGCGGGTCAGAGCAAAGTGAATCCACTCCGGTTCTTCGCCGAAGGGGTCGGTTATACAGGTGATCAAATCGTCCTGAATTTCCGCATTTTCCACGGGAATCCGGCACATTTCCTCGAAATAAGTGAGAATTTCCGGAAGGGTGGCGGTATCGGGGATTTTCTCCCGCAGGGAGTCCGCCAGCTGGCGGCCCAGGAGGACAGCCGGGTTGTTCGTGGGAGGCTCTGCGCGTTTTTGTTTGGATTTCTTCTGTTTTTTCTGAAAAATACGGTCAAAAATGCTCATTTTTGTTTCTCACTTTCTGTTGCTTCTTCTATATTTTCCCAGCAGAGGGCGGCGGCGTAGCCTGCCGGGGCCGGGAGCAGGGAGAAGGAATAGCCGGGGACGGAGCAAATGATGGATGAACCGCTCAAATCGAAGTGAACGTGCCGGATTTGGCCCAAAACGCCTCCGCGGCACTTGATAAGCGCCTCTTTCAGGGTCCAGAGCCGAAAGAAATCCGCGTCACAGCGCACAGATTCCCGCTCCTGCGGCGATAAAATGCCCATCAGCCGGGGCGGAACCGGACGGATTTTCTCCACGTCGATGCCCACGGGGACATCCGACACGGCGCAGGACACCAGGCCGTGGCTGTGGCTGATATTGAAATAACAGTCACTTACCATTGGCTTACCGTTATTTCCGATAAAAACTGTCCCGGGACAGGGCGGGATGTCCCGTTTTTGGGGGTTTTTGTCCCGGTACAAAGCCAGCATCTCCCGGGACAGGGCATGCCCCGTCTCGTGGTCGTCGCCATGGGACCACACAAAGCGCCACTCCGTCATCCGAACAGGGTGATCTGGCTGGTGTCCGCCATACCGGCGAAGGCGCCCAGGGCTTTCAGCTGCTCGATGTGGGTTTTGGACAGCTTGCTGCAGCAGGTGGAAAATTCTTCCACGGAAATGAAGGTCTTGCCCTTCCGCTTTTCCACGGTGTCCTGGGCGGCGGTCTCCCCCAGGCCCCGGACGGAGATGAAGGGGGGCAGCAGGCCGTTGTCGGTGATCTTGAAGGCGGTGGCCTGGGATTTGTAGATGTTGATGGTGTCGAAGTGGAAGCCCCGGAGATAGAACTCGTAGCACACCTCCAGGGTGACCATCAGGTTCTGCTCCACGGCGGTGGCGTCCTTGTTGTTTTCGATTTCGCGGATCTTCCGCTTGACGGCGTCGATGCCGGCGCAGCAGTACTCCGCGTCAAACGCCTTGGCCCGGACGGTGAAGAAGGTGGCGTAAAACGCCAGGGGGCGGTGGACCTTGAACCAGGCGATGCGGAAGGCCATCATCACATAGGCCACGGCGTGGGCCTTGGGGAACAGATAGCCGATCTTGGCCAGGGACTCGATGTACCACTCCGGCACCTCGTGGGCCCGCATGGCGTCCTCCCACCCGTCCTGGAAGCCGCCCTTTTTCACCTTGCCCTTTCGGACGGCCTCCATGATCTTGAAGCTCATCTTGGGGTCCAGGCCCATGTGGATGAGATAGAGCATGATGTCGTCGCGGCAGCCCACGGTTTCCAGAACCGAGGCGGTGCCGCTGACGATCAGGTCCCGGGCGTTGCCCAGCCACACGTCGGTGCCGTGGGAGAAGCCGGACAGGCGCACCAGGGTGTTGAAGTCCTTGGGCTGGGTATCCACCAGCATGCCCCGGGTGAACCGGGTGTTGAACTCCGGAATGGCCACGGCCCCGGTGGGGCCTAACAGCTCGTCGTTTTCAAAGCCCAGGACCCTGGAGGAGGTGAAGATGCTCATGGTGTCCGGGTCGTCCAGGGGGATGGCCCGGGCGTTGACCCCGGTGAGGTCCTCCAGCATACGGATCATGGTGGGGTCATCGTGGCCCAGCATATCCAGCTTCAGAAGGTTGTCCTCCATGCAGTGGTATTCAAAATGGGTGGTGATGGTGTCGGCGTCCTCGGCGTCGGCGGGGTGCTGGACGGCGGTGAAATCCTCCACGTCCATGTCGTCGGGGACCACCACCAGGCCGCCGGGGTGCTGGCCGGTGGTGCGGCGGACGCCTACGCAGCCCTGGGTCAGGCGGTTCACCTCGGCGCTGCCGGCAGTGAGGCCCCGCTCGTCCAGGTATTTGCGGACAAAGCCGAAGGCGGTCTTTTCCGCCAGGGTGCCGATGGTGCCGGCCCGGAACACCTGGGTCTGGCCGAACATCTCGATGGCGTGGCGGTGGGCCCGGGCCTGGTACTCGCCGGAGAAGTTCAGGTCGATATCCGGCACCTTGCCGCCGCCGTAGCCCAGGAACGTCTCGAAGGGGATGTCGAAGCCGTCCTTGACGTATTTCGTGCCGCACTCCGGGCAGTCCTTGTCGGGCATATCCGCCCCGCAGCCGTAGCTGCCGTCGGTGACAAATTCCACATGGCGGCAGTTGGGGCAGCGGTAGTGAGGCGGCAGGGAGTTCACTTCGGTGATGCCGGACATATAGGCCACCAGAGAGGAGCCAACGGAGCCACGGGAGCCCACCAGATAGCCGTTTTCCAGACTGCGCTGCACCAGCTTCTGGGCGGACATATACACCACGTCATACTTCCCCAGGATGCTGCCCAGCTCCACGTTCAGCCGGTCCACCACCAGCTGGGGGGGCTGGTCGCCGTACAGGGCGTGGCACTTGTCCCAGACCAGGCGGTTCAGGTCCTCCTGGGAGTTTTCCAGCCGGGGCGGGAACAGCTGGCCCGGAGGCAGCAGCTCGATCTCCTCCACCAGGTCGGCGATGTGGCGGGGGTTGTCGATGACCACCTGGTGGGCCAGCTCCTCCCCCAGATAGGAGAACTCCTCCAGCATCTCGGTGGTGGTTTTGAAGTAAATGGGCAGGGGCGCGTCGGCATCGGGGAACTTCTTGCTGGCCAGGAGGATATGGCGGTAGGCCTCGTCCTCCGGCTCCTGGAAGTGGACGTCGCCGGTGGCGCAGACGGGCTTGTTCAGCTCCTGGCCCAGGCGGACGATGGTGCGGTTGAACTCCCGCAGCTCCTCCTCCGACTGGACGTCGCCGTTGCGGAGCATGAACATATTGTTGCAGATGGGCTGAATTTCCAGATAGTCGTAAAACGACGCGATGCGCCTGAGCTCGGCCCAGTCCTTGTGGTCCTTCACCGCCTGGAACAGCTCCCCGGCCTCGCAGGCGGAGCCGACGATGAGGCCCTCCCGGTGGGCCATCAGCTCGGTTTTGGGGATGATGGGCACCCGCTTGAAGTATTGCAGGTTGGAGGCGGAGATCAGCTGGTACAGGTGCTTGAGGCCCATTTTGTTCTTGGCCAGCAGGATGATGTGCTTGGGAAAGCGGCTGGACTTGCTGCCCCGGGGCCGCAGCTTCAGCATCTGGGGGTTGATCTGCTGCAGGCGGCGGATGCCCAGCTCCTTTTCCATCTTCTGGAAAAACGGGATCAGCATATAGGCCACCATGGCCGCGTCGTCGGAGGCCCGGTGGTGGTTGAAGGCGGGCAGGTCCAGATACTCGGCCACAATGTCCAGCTTGAACTTGTGCAGCTCCGGCAGGAGATTCTGGGCCAGGATCAGGGAGTCTACATAGGTGGGGTCAAAGGGGATGCCCTCCCGGCGGCAGCCGGCCCGGATGAAGCTGATGTCAAATTCGGCGTTGTGGGCCGCCAGGGGGCGGCCGCCCACAAAGTCCAGAAAGGCCGTCAGGGCCTCCTTGGGGGAGGGGGCGCCGGAAAGCATGGCGTCGGTGATGCCGGTGAGGCCGATGATCTCCGGCGTCAGGCGACGGCCGGGGTTCACGAAGGTCTGGAACCGGTCGGTGACCTGGCCGTCCTTCAGCACCACGGCACCGATCTCGGTGATGGCCTCCCGGTCCGCCTTCAGGCCGGTGGTCTCGATATCGAAGCAGACGATCTCGTCGGAGAAGTCCTGGTCCTGGGGACCGTGGACGGCGATGCGGTCGTCCAGGTTATTGACAAAGTAGCCCTCTACGCCGTAGAGGATCTTGATCTTGCCCTTGGCGGTGTGCCAGGCGTCCGGAAAGGACTGGGCCACGCCGTGGTCGGTGATGGCGATGGCCGGGTGGCCCCAGGCGATGGCCTGCTTGATGACGGAGGCGGTGTCCGTCAGGGCGTCCATGTTGGACATCTTCGTGTGCAGGTGCAGCTCCACCCGCTTCTCCGGGGCGGTGTCCTCCCGGGGCTTGTGGGGAATCTTCATGATGTGGAAGGGGCGCAGCTGAATGTCCTTGCCGTCCCGGCTCAGCTCCACATTGCCCTGGACCCGGAGCCACATCCCCGGGGACACGGCGTTCTGCATGGACTGGGCCTCCTTGCCCTCCATGTACTTGGTGACGGTGACGGAATTCCGGTAATCCGTCATGTCGAAGGTCAGACGCCAGACACCGGGCTTGCGGGTCTCGTAGCATTCGGCGGCAAAGACCTTGCCCTCCACCACCACGGCGCCCATCTTGGGGTTCAGACCGTCGATGGGGACGGGCTTGCCCTTGATCTCCCGGCCCATGAGGACGTCGGACTTGTCTTCTGCGGGCCGGGGGGTGCGGAAGTGGAGCCGCAGCTGGCGCAGCTGATACTGGTCCATCAGCAGCTGGCGCAGGGCGGTGACGGCGGCCTCCGGCAGGGGGGCGGAGGCGGTGAGCTCCAGCTCCATGGTGCGCTCCGCCCGGTCCATGCTGCCGCCCACCACACAGGCGTCGTGGAGCAGCAGGCCCAGGTCCCGGGGCGGCACAAAGCTCTCGAAAAAGGTGAAAAACGGTATTTTATCGCACATACGGGGCCCTCCCTTACAGCTTGTCGATCTCGTCCATCAGGGCGTCCACCAGCTTGTCCTGGGGGACCTTGCGCAGAATTTCGCCATGGCGGAACAGCAGGCCCTCGCCGTCGCCGCCGGCAATGCCCACATCGGCGGCCCGGGCCTCGCCGGGGCCGTTGACCACGCAGCCCATGACCGCCACGGTGATGGGCTTGGTGCAGCCCTGAAGGCGGCGCTCCACCTCCCGGGCGATGGGGATCATGTCGTACCGGGTGCGGCCGCAGGTGGGGCAGGAGATCAGGTCGGGGCCGGTTTTCCGCAGACCGGCGGCGGACAGGATATCCAGGGCGGCGCGGACCTCCTCCTCCGGGTCCGCCGTGAGGCTGACCCGGAGGGTGTCGCCGATGCCCTGGCACAGCAGGCCGCCGATGCCGATGGCGGATTTCAGCACCCCCAGGCGGGGGGTGCCGGCCTCGGTGACTCCCAGGTGCAGGGGGTAGTGGGTCTGCTCATGGAGCATGCGGTAGGCGGCCATGTTCACCGGGACGTGGGAGCATTTGACGGAGATGCAGATGTCGTCAAAATTGCAGTCGTTCAGCAGGCGGACGTGGCCCAGGGCGCTGTCCACCAGGGCCTGGGCGGTGACGCCGCCGTATTTTTGCAGAAGCTCCCGCTCCAGGGAGCCGCCGTTGACGCCGATGCGGATGGGAATGCCCCGGTCCCGGCAGGCGTCGGCCACGGCCCGGACCTTTTCCGCGGAGCCGATGTTGCCGGGGTTGATGCGGATCTTGTCCACCCCCTGGCGGACGCACTCCAGGGCCAGGCGATAGTCAAAGTGGATGTCCGCCACCAGGGGGATGTGGATGCGGCGGCGGATGGGGCCGATGGCCCGGGCGGCGTCCATATCCGGCACGGCCACCCGGATGATCTGGCACCCGGCCTGCTCCAGACGGAGGATCTGGGACACGGTGCGCTCCGCGTCCTGGGTGGGGGTATTGCACATGGACTGGATGCTGACCGGCGCGCCGCCGCCCACGGCCACGGCACCCACATGGATCTGTTTGCTCATGGTGTTGTCCTCCTGTAATTGTGTGATAAATGGCATAATTTGCCTCAAAAGGGCGGCGCCCTTTTGAGGCAAAGGGGATTCAGTGGAACAGCTTCAGAACGTCCTGGAAGGTGATGACCAGCATCAGGCCCATCAGCAGGATGAAGCCGGCCAGGTGGACGTAATTTTCAAATTTGGCGGGGATCTGTTTGCGGATGGTGAGCATGCACAGGGCGTTGACCACCAGGAAGAAGATCTTGCCGCCGTCCAGGGCGGGCAGGGGCAGCAGGTTCATCACCGCCAGGTTCACGGCGATCAGGGCCGCCAGGTAGGCGATATTGGCGGCGGCGGCCGCAGCGCTTTCGGACTGCTCGCCCACGGTGGTGATGGTGGAGACGATGCCCACGGGGCCGCTCATATCGGAAAAGCCCGCCTCGCCGGTGATGAGCATCTGGAGGCTCAGGCGCACCAGGCGGACGAAGTCCACCGCCTGGTTCCAGCAGTATTCCAGGCGGCCGCCGAAGGTCAGCTCCTCCGCCCCGAAATACAGGCCGAAGCCGGTGAACTTTTCGCCGGACTGGTCCAGATACTCGCCCCGCTCCATGTGGAAGTTCTCCAGCCGGAGCTTCTGGCCGTCCCGGCGGATGACCAGGTCAAAATCCCCGGTTTTGTTGCGGCCCAGCAGCAGGGACACGTCGCTGAAGGTGTAGATGCGCTCCCCGTCGATGGACAGGATGCGGTCACCCTCCCGGAGGCCGGCGGCGGATTCCAGGGGGCAGCCCTCGGCGAAGCCCCGGATCACCGGGACGTTGACGGCCTTGACCCCGGCGTACAGCACCAGAATGATGATAAGCCCCGCCAGGAAGTTCATCAGGGCCCCGGCGGCGAAGATCAGCAGCTTCTGCCAGAAGCCCTGGTTATTCAGGGCGGCGGGGTCGCTGGAGTCCTCCTCCTCGCCCTCCATGGCGCAGAAGCCGCCGATGGGGAGCAGGCGCAGGGAATACTGGGTATCGCCCTTGGTTTTTTTCAGCAGGGCGGGGCCCATGCCAATGGAAAATTCGTTGACCCGCACGCCGCAGGCCTTGGCCGCCAGGAAGTGGCCCAGCTCGTGGACGGCGATGAGGACGCCGAAAATCAGGATCGCTGCGATAATATAGATCATACCATGTCTCCTACCGTTTGCAGTACAGCGGCTCGCGCCTGTCTGTCTGCTTCCAGTATATCCGGAAGGTCCGGGGCATATTTCACCTGCACCCGGTCAAGAGCGGACTCCACCAGGCGGGGAATGTCGTTGAAGCCAATGCGCTCCTGCAGGAACAGGGCCACCGCCGTCTCGTTGGCGCCGTTCATGATGGCGCAGGCGGTGCCGCCGGTTCTGGCGCACTGGCGGGCGATGCGCAGGCAGGGGAAGGCGTCCATGTCCGGGGCCCGGAAGGTCAGGTCGCCGCAGGTCAGCAGGTCCAGGGGCCGGTCCGGGCTGGGGGCCCGGTAGGGCCAGGTGAAGGCATAGCGGATGGGCAGCTTCATATCCGGGGTGCCCAGCTGGGCGATCATGGCCCCGTCCCGGTACTCCACCAGGGAGTGGACGATGCTCTGGCGGTGGATCACCACGTCCACCTTTTCCGCCGGCAGCCGGTACAGCCGCATGGCCTCGATGACCTCCAGGCCCTTGTTCATCAGGGTAGCAGAGTCGATGGTGATTTTTGCACCCATCCTCCAGTTGGGGTGTTTCAATGCATCGGCGGGGGTGACGGACTCCAGCTGCTGATAGGTGCGGCCGAAGAAGGGGCCGCCGGAGCAGGTCAGCAGCAGCCGCCGGACCTCATTGCGGTCCCGGCAGCCCTGGAGACTCTGGAAAATGGCGCTGTGCTCGGAGTCCACGGGGACGATGTCCGCGCCGCAGCGCTCCGCCTCGGCCATGACCAGCTCCCCGGCGCAGACCAGGGTCTCCTTATTGGCCAGGGCGATGCGCTTTTTCCGGCGGATGGCGGCCAGAGTCGGCTCCAGGCCCACGCTGCCCATAACGGCGGTGACCACGGTGTCGGCCTGGGGCAGCTGAGCCGCCAGCAGCAGGCCCTCCGGCCCCGCCTCCACCCGGATGTCCGTGTCCGACAGGCGCAGGCGCAGCTCCTGGGCGGCGTCCCGGTCGTACAGCACCGCCAGGGCGGGGTGAAACTCCCGGGCCTGCTGCTCCAGCAGGTCCACCTGGCGGTTGGCGGTCAGGGCCGCCACGGAAAGGCCCAGCTCCCGGGCCACCTGCAGGGTCTGGCGGCCGATGGAGCCGGTGGAGCCCAGCAGGGAAATGGTTTTTGTCATGTTGCGATTCTCCTTATGCCGTTTACGCCGCCAACGCCCGCAGCAGGGCGCACAGCACCGGGGCGGCAAAAAGCACGCTGTCGAACCGGTCCAGCACGCCGCCGTGACCCGGCAGCAGACGGCCATAGTCCTTGATGCCATACTGGCGCTTCACGGCGGAGAAGCTCAGGTCCCCCAGCTCCCCCAGCAGCGCCCCCAGCAGGCCCAGGGCCACGCACAGGGGCAGGCCCAGGTTCACGCCGGTGATGGCCCGGTACACCAGGCAGAAAATGGCCATACCGGCCATGCCGCCCACCAGGCCGCCTGCCGCGCCCTCCACGGTCTTATGGGGGCTGACCAGGGGGGCCAGCTTATGACGGCCCAGGGCCATGCCGGTGAACAGGGCCAGGGCATCGCTGCAGAAGGCCGCCACCAAGGGCGTCAGCACCAGGAGGTACCCCCCCTCCAGCATCCGCAGGCCGTAAAGCCCTAAAAAGGCCCAGGGGATGGCGAAGCCCGCCGCCGCCATGGCGCAGATGTCGGTAAAGGTCAGGGCCTGAGGCTTTCCATAGGTCAGCACCCCAGACAGGGGCAGGGCCAAAGCCGCCGCCAGCAGCAGCCACTCCAGGCCCGGCCAGGCAAATACCTGCCGCCCCAGCAGCAGCACGGCGCACAGGGCGGGCAGCACCGTCCAGCGCCGGGCCTTGTCCGGGCCGGACACCGCCGTCAGCAGCTCGTGGGCCGCAATGACGGACAGGGCCGCCAGCAGCAGGGCCGTGGCCCAGGCGGGAGCGACGCACAGCACGGCAAGCAGGGCGGGAATGCCCACCACAGCCACCAATATCCTCTGTTTCATGTCTGTATCCTCTCTATTTCACGCCGCCGAACCGCCGGTCGCGGCTCTGGTAGGCGATGATGGCTTTGTCCAGGGCCCGGGCGTCGAAGTCCGGCCACAGGGTGTCGCAGAAGTAAAACTCCGAATAGGCGCACTGCCACAGCAGGAAGCCTGACAGGCGCTCCTCGCCGCTGGTGCGGATGATGAGCTCCGGGTCCGGAATCCCGGCGGAGTAGAGATAGTCGGAGAAGCCCGCCTCGGTGAGGCTGTCCGGGTCAGCGGTACCGTCGGCGCAGTCCCGGGCGAAGCGGCGGGCGGCGTGGAGAATCTCGTCCCGGCCGCCGTAGTTCAGGCAGACGTTGGCCTGGAACCCGTGAATGTGGGTGGAAATCTCATTGGTGCGGTCCACCAGGGCCTGCAGCTCCGGCGAAATGGCGGACAGGTCCCCCAGAAAGCGCAGACGGATCTGGTCCCGCTCCATGGAGTCGATGGCCTCCAGCATATACTGCTTGAGCAGGGCCATGATGGTGCTGACCTCGTCGGCGGGACGCTTCCAGTTTTCCGTGGAGAAGGCGTACACCGTCAGGTATTCCACCCCCAGGTCCTTGCAGTAGGTGGCGATTTTGCGGAAGGTCTCGGCCCCCACCTTATGTCCGGCAGTGCGAGGCAGACCCCGCTGCTTCGCCCAACGACCGTTGCCGTCCATAATAATAGCGATGTGGCGGGGCAGGCGGCTCTTGTCCACCTGCCCCGCCTCGTGATGATGAATTTTCTTGGAAAACAGGCCCATCAGACGGACAGGAGCTCCTTTTCCTTGTTTTCCAGGAGCTTGTCCAGTTCCTTGCAGCTGTCGTCGGTCAGCTTCTGCAGGTCCTTTTCCGCCATCTTCAGCTCGTCCTCGGTGATCTCGGAGGCCTTCTGCTGCTTCTTGAAATTCTCCATGGCCTCCCGGCGGATGTTGCGGATGGCCACCTTGCCGCCCTCGGTGTACTTGCGGATCTGCTTGACCAGGTCCTTGCGGCGCTCCTCGGTCAGCTGGGGGAAGCTCAGGCGGATGGCCTTGCCATCGTTCTGGGGGTTGATGCCCAGGTCAGACTCCAGAATGGCTTTTTCGATGGCCTTCAGAGCGGAGGCGTCCCAGGGGGTGATCAGCAGGGTGCGGGGGTCGGGAGAGCCAACGGACGCGATCTGCTGGATGGGGGTGGGGGTGCCGTAATAGTCCACATGGATGCGGTTGAGCACGGAGGCGTTGGCACGGCCTGCACGCACGGCGGCAAAGTCGTTGGCAACGGATTCGATGCTCTTCTTCATTTTTTCCTCGTAAACCTTGTACTCGTCTTTCAGCATGGGTTATGCCTCCTTCACAATTGTTCCGATTTTTTCACCGCGCAGGGCACGGACGATGTTGTAGGGGTCCTTCAGGGCGAACACCAGCACGGGAATGTGGTTGTCCATGGACAGGCTGGTGGCGGTGGAGTCCATGACGGCCAGGTGCCGCTTGAGCACCTCGTCATAGGTGATGGCGTCGAACTTCACGGCGTTGGCGTTGGTGGCGGGGTCGCAGTCGTACACGCCGTCGATGTTCTTGGCCAGCAGGATCACGTCGGCGCCGATCTCGGCGGCACGGAGCACGGCGGCGGTATCCGTGGAGAAGAAGGGGCAACCCACGCCGCAGCCGAAGATCACCACCCGGCCCTTTTCCAGGTGCCGGACGGCACGGGCCCGGATGTAGGGCTCCGCCACCTCTTTGATCTCCAGCGCCGTCTGGACCCGGACGTCCACGCCCTTCTGCTCCAGCACGTCGGCCATGGCCATGCAGTTCATGGCGGTGGCCAGCATGCCCATGTGGTCGGCGCGGGTGCGCTCGATGTGGCCCTCGCCGTTTTTGACGCCCCGCCAGAAGTTGCCGCCGCCGATGACCACGCCCACCTGGACGCCCATGGCCACGCACTCCTTGATGACGTCGGCCACCCGGCCCATAACCTGGAAATCCAGGCCGAAGTGCTTGTCGCCGGCCAGAGCCTCGCCGCTGATCTTCAGCAGCACCCGTTTGTACTTCGGTTCGTCCATTGACTGAATCCTCCCTATTCATACTTAGCTGTATTTTACCTTATTTTTCTGGTTTTGCATAGGGGGTAAACGGAATTTTTTGCGGCGGGGGAAATGCAGATTCCCTATTGACAAAGCGTATCACTTCTGCTAATATCAAATATTGCAGAGCAACCCCTACAAGTTCATACCTTATCAAGAGTGGTTGAGGGATCGGCCCGATGAAACCACGGCAACCTGCAAGGCAAGGTGCCAAATCCGACGTATGCTGAGTGCGGAAGTGATAGTCCCGCGCTCGTCCTTCGACAGATGAGGAGCAATTTTCCAGCACGATCCGTCGAAAGTCGGAGCGTGCATTTTTCATGCTCCGGGTCGGTAGGGGGGACTCTGACAACACAAAATTTTTTCACAAAGGAGCACGAAAAATCATGGCAAGAAGACTGTTTACCTCCGAATCCGTCACCGAGGGGCATCCCGACAAAATCTGCGACCAGATCAGCGACGCCGTTCTGGACGCCATCCTGGAGCAGGACCCCAATGGCCGCGTGGCCTGCGAGACCTGCGCCTCCACGGGCCTGATCCACATCATGGGCGAGATCACCACCCACTGCTATGTGGATATCCCCAAGATCGCCCGCCAGGTGGTGCTGGATATCGGCTATGACCGGGCCAAGTACGGCTTCGACGGCCACACCTGCGCCGTCATCACCAACATCGACGAGCAGTCCGGCGACATCGCCATGGGCGTGGACAAGAGCCTGGAGGCCAAGGAGAGCGCCGACGAGCAGCTGGACAACGGCGCCGGCGACCAGGGCATGATGTTCGGCTATGCCTGCGACGAGACCCCGGAGCTGATGCCCCTGGCCATTTCCCTGGCCCAGAAGATGGCCATGCGCCTGACCCAGGTCCGCAAGCAGGGCCTGGTGGACTATCTGCGCCCCGACGGCAAGACCCAGGTCACCGTGGAGTATGACGAAAACGGCACTCCCGTTCGGGTGGACACCGTGGTGGTCTCCACCCAGCATGCCGCCGAGGCCACCCTGGACCAGATCCGCCGGGATATGATCGAGCTGGTCATCAAGCCCACCGTGCCCGCGGAGCTGCTGGACGAGAATACCAAGTTCTATGTCAACCCCACCGGCCGATTTGTCATCGGCGGCCCCCAGGCCGACAGCGGCCTCACCGGCCGGAAGATCATCGTGGATACCTACGGCGGCAGCGCCCCCCACGGCGGCGGCGCCTTCTCCGGCAAGGACCCCACCAAGGTGGACCGTTCCGCCGCCTACGCCGCCCGCTGGGTGGCCAAGAACGTGGTGGCCGCCGGCCTTGCCCGCCGCTGCCAGGTGCAGCTGGCCTATGCCATCGGCGTGGCCCGTCCCGTCAGCGTCCTGGTGGAGACCTTCGGCACCGGCGTGGTGTCCGACGAGGCTCTGGAGCAGGCCGTGGAGCAGGTGTTTGACCTGCGGCCCACCGCCATCATCCGGGACCTGGACCTGCGCCGTCCCATCTATCGCCAGCTGGCGGCCTACGGCCACATGGGCCGGGAGGACCTGGGCGTCACCTGGGAGCGCACCGACCGGGTGGACCAGCTGAAGGCCGCCCTGAATCGCCGGTAAAAAAGTCGGAAATCCGGCGGAAAGCCCTTGACTTTCCCGGAAAAACCGGTATAATATATGAGTCTGCTTATGCGGACATATCCTTGCTCTCACAGGAAGTGAGGGCCATAAGTCCAAAAGGAGGTGCAAAAGTATGGCTAAGATTTCCGCCAACTACGAGGTCGTTTACATCATTGACCCGGCACAGAGTGAGGAGGCTATTGCCGCCACCGTGGCAAAGTTCCAGACCCTGGCCGAGCAGAACGGCTCCGACGTGGTCGTGGACGAGTGGGGCAAGCGCCGTCTTGCTTACGCCATCGACTACAAGACCGAAGGCTACTATGTGCTGATGAGCTTCACCAGCGGCCCGGAATTCCCCAAGGAACTGGATCGTATCCTGGGCATTACCGAGGGCATCATGCGTTCCATGATCGTCTGCAAGGGCGAGTAAGGGAGGCAGTCTTATGCTCAACAAGATTTTCATCATGGGTCGTCTGACCCGGGACCCTGAGCTGCGCCGCACCCAGAGCGGTACCGCCGTCACCAGCTTCTCCCTGGCCGTGGACCGGGACTTCAAGTCCCAGAGCGGCGAGAAGGAGACCGATTTCATCGACGTGGTGGCCTGGCGCAGCACAGCCGAGTTCGTGGCCAAATACTTCACCAAGGGCCGTATGGCCGTGGTGGAGGGCCGGCTCCAGATCCGTGACTGGAAAGACCGCGAAGGCAACAACCGCAGAAGTGCGGAAGTGGTTGCCGACAACGTCTATTTCGGCGACTCCAAGCGGGACGGTGCTCCCGCCGGCGGCAGCTTCTCCGCTCCTCCGGCCTATGGCGCACCCACCGGCGGCTACACCGCTCCTGTGGGCGGCAGCTCCGAATTTGCCGAGATCGACGAGGAGGACGGCGACCTGCCGTTCTGATCACCCCCAGGTTACACCTAATTCTATAAAGGAGGAATTCTTCCATGGCTATGGAACGCGAAAATAGAGCCCCCCGGGGCGCCGGCCGCAAGCGCAAGAAGGTCTGCCAGTTCTGCGTGGACAAGTGCGAGCACATCGACTACAAGGATGCCGCCAAGTTGCGCCGCTTCATTTCCGAGCGGTCCAAGATTTTGCCCCGCAGAACCACCGGCACCTGCGCCATGCATCAGCGCCAGCTGACCGAGGCCATCAAGCGGGCCCGTCAGATCGCTCTGCTGCCCTTCGTCACCGAGTAAAATACTGCTCCTGCAAGGGCCTCGCAAGTTGAATCAAAAATCCCTCCGCCGTAACGGCGGAGGGATTTTTTGGCTTGTCCAAAAAGGGCTTTGCTTTTTTTGGCAAAAGGCTTGCAGTTTTTCAGAACTTGAAAAGTTCCGAAAAATCTGTGGTTGCATCTGAAAAAAATACAGGGGCCAGGCATCGGCCTGGCCCCTGTATGATTTTGATTGGAATGATCGCCGGGCTGTCTGCGGTTCCTGGGGAAGGGGCCGGGTTTCAGCTCCTGGATCAGTCGATCATGGACTTCAGGTTCTCGGCCACGGTGATGGGGGCGGCGGTGGCGGCCTTCACCTGCTCGACGGTGAACTCGGGGTTGATCTCGGTCATGACCAGGCCGTTCTCGGTGACTTCCAGCACGCACATCTCGGTGATGATCTTGTTGACGCAGTGGGAAGCGGTCAGGGGCAGGCGGCACTTCTCAAAGATCTTGGGGTTGCCCTTGGCGGTGTGCTCCATGCAGACGATGCACTTGCGGGCACCGACGCACAGGTCCATAGCGCCGCCCATGCCGGGCATCTTCTTGCCGGGGATGATCCAGTTGGCCAGGTTGCCCTGGGCATCCACTTCCAGAGCGCCCAGGAAGCAGGCATCCACGTGACCGCCGCGGATCAGACCGAAGTTGGAAGCGGAGTCGATGAAGCCGCCGCCGAAAGCAACGGAGGAGGGAGAACCACCGGCATCCACCACGTGGTAAGGATCGTAATTGTCGTCGCCTTCCTTGGGGGACTTGCCGGCGGAGACGATACCCAGCTCAGCGTGGATGATCAGCTCCACGTCCTTGGGCAGATAGTTGGGGATCAGGGTGGGCAGGCCGATGCCCAGGTTCACGACGTCGCCGTTCTTCAGCTCTTTGGCGCAGCGCTTGGCGATAAAGCCTTTGATCTCGCTCTTTTCCATTACTTTCTTTCTCCTTCCACGATGTAGTCAACACACATACCATAGGTGTGGATGTTCTCGGGCTCGATCTCGCCCACGGGAACCAGATACTCGGTCTCGGCGATGACGGTGTCGGCGGCGGTGGCCATGACAACGTTGAAGTTGCGCATGGTGCCCTTGTACCAGCAGTTGCCGAACTCGTCGCACTTATAGGTGCCCAGCAGGGCGAAGTCAGCGTGGATGGGCTTCATCAGCAGGTAATCCTTGCCCTCGACGGTCTTGCGGCCCAGGCAGAAGGGGCTCTCCTCCACCAGGGTGTCGATGCCCACGGGGGTCAGCACGCCGCCAAGGCCGGCGCCGCCGGCGCGGATGCACTCGGCCAGGGTGCCCTGGGGCAGCAGGTTCACTTCCAGGGTGCCCTCGGTGTTCTGCTGGCCGACTTCGGGAGTCATGCCGACGTGGGTGGCGATCACGCGCTTGACCTGGTGATTGTGGATCAGCTCAGCGATGCCGAAGAACTCCTCGCCCTTGGGGCCAACCGCACGGCCCATATCGTTGGCGATCAGGGTCAGGTCCTTGGTGCCCAGGGCCACCAGCTCCTTGACGATCGCTCTGGCCTGGCCGCAGGCCAGGAAGCCGCCGCACATAATGGTGGCGCCATTGGGGATCATAGCCGCTGCCTCTTTGGCAGTGATAACAGGTTTCTTTGCCATTTCAGTTCCTCCTTGTTATTTGTCGTTCTCCCAAAAAAATAGAATGCCTTCTATTTCCTTATCTGTAATCATAGCACTCCTGTCGGGAAAATACAAGAGATGATTGGATAATATTTTCACAAATAGGCAGGTTCGCCGTTAAAAATCCGCACAGCATCCGAAGAAAAGCGAATTGCCCATCTGGCAACACGACCAGACGGTCACCGAGAAAAGTGACCGTCTGGCGTGATGGGTTATTTTACTTCATGCCACGCTTGACCATCTCGGTCACAGCGAAGGAAGCCACGTCGTCGGCATACTTGCCGGCACCGAAGCCGGCGTCGTAGCCCAGCTCCTTGGCCAGCTCATGGGTGATACGGGGACCGCCGCAGCAGACAACGAACTTGTCGCGCAGGCCCTCGGCCTCCAGCAACTCGATGAGGTTGGTGAGGTTCTGGATGTGCACGTCCTTCTGGGTCACCGTCTGGGACACCAGCAGCACGTCGGCGTGCAGCTCCAGGGCCTTCTTGATGAACTCCTCATTGGGCACCTGGGAACCCAGGTTGTAGGCCTCGATCATCTCGTAGCGCTCCAGGCCGTAGTGACCGGCGAAGCCCTTGCGGTTCATGATGGCGTCGATGCCCACGGTGTGGGCGTCGGTGCCGGTGGAAGCGCCCACCATAACGACCTTCCGGCCGATGTGCTCGCGGATATAGTCGTTGGTGTCCTCCATGCTCATGACATCGGACTCCACGGTGATGACGTGGATGTCCTCATAGTTCACGGAGTGGACGCAGCTGCCGTAGACCACATAGAAGGTGAACTCCTTGTCCAGGGCGGCGTGGTAGGCCACGTTGGGCTCTTCCAGGCCCATCTTCTTGGCGATCTGGCGGGCAGCTTCTTCGCCCCGCTCATCGTCCTTGACGGGCAGAGTGAAGCTGGTCTGCACCTTGCCGTCGTTCATGGTGTCGCCGTAAGGCTTCAGACGGGTCAGGTCCAGCGTGGTATCGAAATCGATCTTGTGGGTATTATACAGTCCGCTGCTCATTCTCCTGCCACCTTCCCTTTCATGACTTCAATAAAGGGATTGAAGTATTTGTCGTCCTTCACAACCACGCCGGCCAGGCCCTTGCCGCCGTCCTTGGGACGCTTCACGTCGGCGAAGATGCCCTTCTCGATGGTGGTGAACAGGCCCAGCTTCTCGATCTCCTTCAGCAGATCGGTGGCCTTGGTCAGCACCTCGTTGGCACGGTTGCGGATGATGCCGTTCTCTTTATAGGTCAGCTCACTGCCCAGGTCCTTCATGGTGCGGAAGATATACTGCGCATTCTCGATGGACAGGGCGCGGTCGGACATGAACGGGGTGTGGATGGCCTCGGTCATCATGCCCAGCAGGCACAGCCGCTGGTTGGTGAGGATGGTCACCATGTTGAACAGGGCATCCTGGATGTGACCGCGGAAGATGTTGCCGGTCATGAACTTCGTGGGGGGCATATACTTCAGCGGGGCGTTGGGGAAGATCTCGCGGGCCATCTGCGCCTGGGCCAGCTCGTAGAGGAAGGTGTTCTCCACGGCGGGGTCCATTTCGAAGGCGTGGCCCAGACCCATCTGCTCCTCGCGCATACCGGCGTCCTTGGCAAAGGCCTCGTTCAGGAACTGGGAGGCCAGAACGGTGTGGGCGGCGGTGATGGCGTCGTCGGTGGTCAGATAGTTGTCCTCACCGGTGTTGATAATCACGCCGGCATAGCCGTTGATCACGCGGGAGAAGTACTGGTCCACGATGGTGCGCTGCATGTTGATGTCGCGGAACAGAATGCCGTACAGAGCGTCGTTGAGCATCACGTCCAGGCGCTCCAGAGCGCCCATGGCGGCGATCTCGGGCATGCACAGGCCGGAGCAGTAGTTGCACAGCCGGATATAGCGGTGCTGCTCCTCGCCCACCTCGTCCAGAGCCGCGCGCATCAGGCGGAAGTTCTCCTGGGTGGCGTAGGTGCCGCCGAAGCCCTCGGTGGTGGCGCCGTAAGGCACATAGTCCAGCAGGGACTGGCCGGTGGTGCGGATGACGGCGATGATGTCGGCGCCCTGCTTGGCGCCGGCCTTGGCCTGGATAATATCCTCATAGATATTGCCGGTGGCCACGATGATATACAGGTAGGGGCCTTCCTTGTCGCCCCATTCCTTCAGATAGGAATTGCGCTTGGCAACGTTCTTGTTGATGCGCTCCACGGTGGCGTTGACCACGGGAGTGATGGCGGCGCGGATCTCCTCGTCGGAGTGGGCGGGAACCTTGGACAGGTCCAGCTCACCCTTGTCGATGGCCTCAGCCACGGCCTGGGGATCCTTGCCGGTTTCGAGCATGGCGTTGCCGATGGCCCACGCCGCGCCCATAGGCAGGAAGGACGTTGCCATCATGTGGTCCACCACCACGTTGGGCAGGGGGACGTCCATCTCATTGACGCCGTCGATGCCCAGCAGGCGGCAAACCGCGCGCTCCACGGTGACCGTGGTGTGCTGGTCAATGAACCGCTGGGTGTCATCTGCCACATGGGCAGCGGACTGGCGGGCCTGGTTGACCAGCTCTAAGTTCAAGCCGAGTTTGCTTTCCATAGTTTTACCTCTTATTTCTTCACGTGACGCTCGTTGCGCAGCAGCTTGGTGGGCTCCAGATAGCGCTGCTTGGTGCCCTCAGCGACCCAGGCCACGCCGGTCTTCTCCGCCTTCTTCTTGCCGGTGCAGACGTCGCAGTGGCAGTTCTGGACATAGTGCTCAGGCTGGGTATAGGAGGTGATGACGCCCTCGAAGTTGCGCAGGATGACCTTGCGGGGGGTCTCGGAGATCAGGTAGTTGGGCATAACGGGGGTCTTGCCGCCGCCGCCGGGGGCGTCCACCACGAAGGTGGGGATGCAGTAGCCGGAGGTGTGGCCGCGCAGGGCTTCCATGATCTCGATGCCCTTGGACACGGGGGTGCGGAAGTGGCTCAGGCCCAGGGAGGGATCGCAGGCATAGATGTAGTAAGGACGCACGCGCATCTTCACCAGGCCGTGGACCAGCTCCATCATCACATGGGAGCAGTCGTTGACGCCAGCCAGCAGCACGGACTGGTTGCCCAGGGGGATACCGGCATCGGCCAGCATGGCGCAGGCCTTGGCGGCCTCATCGGTGAACTCCTTGGGGGTGTTGAAGTGGGTGTTCAGCCAGATGGGGTGATACTTTCTCAGCATGGCGCACAGCTCGGGGGTGATACGCTGGGGGCACACCACGGGGGTGCGGGAGCCCAGACGGACGATCTCCACGTGGGGGATGGCGCGCAGGCGCTTGATGATGTACTCCAGGTTCTCATCGGAGACCATCAGACAGTCACCGCCGGACAGCAGGACGTCGCGGACCTCGGGATGAGCGGCCACATAGTCGATGCACTTGTCGATCTGGGCCATGGGCACTTCGCAGTCGTTCTGACCGGCGAAACGGCGGCGGGTGCAGTGACGGCAGTACATGGAGCACTGGTCGGTGATCAGCAGCAGCACGCGGTCAGGATAGCGGTGGGTCAGGCCGGGGGTGGGGGAGTCGGTATCCTCGTGCAGGGGATCGGCGTCCTCATAGTCGGCATACTCCAGCTCCTCGGCCCGGGGGATGGCCATCTTGCGGATGGGATCAAAGGGATCGTCCAGATCGATCAGGGACAGATAGTAGGGGGTCACGGCCATGCGCAGCTTGCCCAGGGTCTTGCGGACACCCTCCTCCTCGTCGGGGGTCAGGTTCATGTACTTCTTCAGATCCTCAACCGTCTCGGCGCGGTTGGCAACCTGCCAATGCCAGTCATTCCACAGATTTTCGGGGACATCGGCGAACAGACCATTGCGAGTCTTCATATGTGTATCTCCTTAATAATTCTGAATGATTTCCGGGGACCAAAGGATAATGCCAAGGCAGGGGGGACAACTGCCCCCCTGCTTTCGGCGGTTATTTTAGCAGTACTTCTCGTCGAACAGCTTGCGCAGCTTGGGGTTCTCACGCAGCACGTCCAGGGTGATCTGGGCATGGTTCTTGGTGTAGCCGTTGCCGATGATCATGGTGACGTCCTTGCCGATACCCTCGGCGCCCAGGGCAGCCTTGGTGAAGGAGGTAGCCATGGAGAAGAAGTACACCAGACCGTCATCGTGGACGGGCAGGATGGCGGACATCTCGCAGGACTCAATGTTCACGCAGCAGATGGACAGATCGTACTCCTTGCCGCCGTTGGCAGCCAGAGCAGCCTCCATAACCTCAACGGGCTTGGTGCAGTCGGCCACGATCACGTCGGTGTAAACGCCCAGCTCCATCAGGCCGGGGACCTGCTTGGGGTTGCGGACCACGCCCACGACCTTGCCGTTGGGGCCGACCTTCTTCATGGCTTCCCAGCCGCACAGAACGCCGGACTTGCCGTTGGCGCCCAGGATCAGAACGCTGTCGCCCTCCTTGGGCAGCTTGCGGGCCTGAGCGGGAGCACCGGCCACGTCCAGGGCGGCCAGGGCCAGAGGCTCGGACATATCCTCGGGCATCTTGGCATACAGGGCGGACTCGAACAGGATGGCCTTACCCACGATGTCCACGCGGTCGATATCCTTGTGGATGGCCAGGATCTTGTCGATGCGCAGGGGGGTCATGGACAGGGACACCAGGGAGACGATCTTGTCGCCTTCCTTCAGGTCGAAGCCGGGCTTGTTCTTCAGGTCCTCGCCGATGTGAGCGACGACACCCTTGAACATACCGCCGGAACCGGTGACGGGATTCTGCTGCTTGCCGCGCTCAGCGACGATGCCCAGGATCATTTCGCCGATCTTCTTCTCGTCGCCGCCGCAGGCATCGGAGATCTGGGTGAAGGAAGCGGAGTCGATGTTCAGGGAGGTGACGTCGCAGACGATCTCGTTGGAATAGACCTTGGACATGTCGTTGTCGACCTTCCAAGCAGCCTGGGTCAGAACGCCCTTGGGCTCGATAACGCGATGGGTACCGTACTTGTTGCCTTTCAGTTCAGCCATTGTAAAAATCCTCCTAATATATTTCTCTTAATTGTTTGTCGGGTTACTGCAGGGGCTTGAGGCTCAGGATCTCGCGGGCCTCGGCGGGGTTGGCGATTTCGCGGCCCAGCTCCTTGGCGATGCGGACCACCTTGGCCACCAGCTCGCCGTTGGACGCGGCCTTCTGGCCCTTGCCCAGATAGATGTTGTCCTCGAAGCCAACGCGGACGTTGCCGCCCATGGCGATGGCAGCGGCCGCCATGGTCCAGGCGGCCCGGCCCACGCCGGACACGGTCCAGGTGGAACCGGCAGGGATCTTGCTGGCGAAGAAGGCCAGGTTCTCCACGGTGGCGGGGGTGCAGCCGTGGACGCCCAGGACGAAGTTGAACTGCATGGGATGGGCAGGCACCTCACCCTTCTTGGCCATGCCAAGGATGGTGTCGATGTGGCCCAGCTCGAAGCACTCGTACTCGGGCTTGATGTTGTTTTCCAGCATGCGCTTGCCGAAAGCACGCATGGTGGGCATGGTGTTGTCGAACACCTCGTCGCCGAAGTTGCAGGTGCCGCAGTCCAGCGTGGCCATCTCGGGGTACAGCTCGGTGGGCTGCAGACGCTCCTCGGGGGACATGCCGGTGGCGCCGCCGGTGGAGGGGATCATGATGACGTCGGGCAGCTCCTTGCGGATGGCGTCCATGACCACCCGGAAGCGCTCACGGTCCTGGGTGGGGGTGCCGTCGTCCTCGCGGACATGGATGTGCAGAATGGCGGCGCCGGCCTCGTAGGCGGACTTGGCCTCGCGGACCATCTCCTCCACGGTGTAGGGCACGGCGGGATTCTGTGCCTTGGTGACCTCGGCGCCGCAGATAGCGGCGGTGATAATCAGCTTTTCCATTTCTGCCGCTCCCTTACTTCTCGATCTTCTTGCGCTGGCAGTCCTTGGGAGTCACGCAGGTGCCGTGGGCGCGGCAGACCACGATGGGCTCTTCCAGGACGTCGGCAGCGGAAGCGCTGATGTCGGGACGGGAGACGATGACCTTGCGGGCCTCGAACTTCATGGTGCGGGAGGTGTTGCCGACCTTCTCGATCTCGCCATAAGCCTCGATGTAGTCGCCGGCGTACACGGGAGCCAGGAACTCCACGTTGTCATAGGCACAGAACAGGCCCTCGTCGCCGTCGCACTTGATCAGCAGCTCGGTGGCCACGTCGCCGAACAGGTGCACCATGTGTGCGCCGTCCACCAGGTTTCCGCCGTAATGAGCATCCTTGGCGCTCATACGCAGACGCAGCAGAGAAGTCATCTTTTCCATAAGTATTTTCCTCCTTCAGATTTTTTGGGATCGCCTTCAACAGAAGCCTTGCTGCAAACAGGCCTTCCTTCTCTCCGGCGCTCCTTCGGGCATAAAAAGAGCGCTATCGGTCAAGGTCATTGACCAATAGCGCTCCATGTTACAAACACGATAACATGACAGTAACGCCGCTTACGCAGACGTCCCCAAGGGCAAGGTCACAGACCGGCATTGTCCTTTCGGCGGGCGGCCCCTTCCTGCTCCGGTTATACCGGATGTCTGTCCCCTGCGAAGCAGTACCCTGTCGCCCGCGCCTCTATTGATTGTAGTATGAACTTCTGTTGTACCCATTATATCGCGATGGCCTTGAATTTGTCAATAGAATTTGTGACAGAAATCACAATAACTTTTTTGCACATCTGACAAAATTTCGCACTCCGTTTCCCCTGAATAAACGCCGGGGGCGACAGAACGCACAGGGGGAAATGTCCGCGCTGTGCGGACATTTCCCCCTGCAATAAAATCAATAGCTCTGCTCGATTTTCTCCAGAATTTCCGGCTTCAGCGACAGCATCCGGCAGATGTTCAGGGCGTCCCGGGGGCAGTCGGACCGGCCCTCCACCCGGTACAGGCCATAGTTCATGTGCCGGGCGATAACGGCCACGCCGTCCTCGTTGGTGGCGGCCAGCTCCCGGCGGATCTGCTCGGGGTCCACATCCCGCAGGCCGATGATCTGATAGTGGACCCGGGCGTGCTCGGCCACCTTGTCATAGTGGGTGGTCAGCAGGGAGATGGCGTTGACGTCGTTGAGATACCGGGTCACCGCCTGGACGATGATGGCGCCCTCGTCGGGGTTTGTGCCCCGGGCGAACTCGTCCAGCAGGAACAGGGAGTAGCCCTGCTCCACCTCCGCCAGGGCCTTCTGGAACTGGACGATCTCGCTGCCGAAGCCGGACAGGCCCGACTGGATGGACTGCAGATCGTCAAACAGCATATGCACGCTCCAGAACAGGGGCATCCGGGCGCTTTTGGCGCAGACCAGGAAGCCCGCCTGCAGCAGCAGCACGTTCAGGGCCACGGTTTTCATGGCCACGGACTTGCCGCCCATGTTGGCGCCGGTGATCACCGCCGCTCCCCGGTCCAGGGAGATGGACACCGGCACAAAGGCCCGGCCCTGCTCCTGCAGCAGGTCGCACAGCTCCGGATTGATCATATCCGTCAGCTCCAGGGCGGTGTCGGTCAGCTCCGGACGGACGCCGCCGAACCGGTGGGCAAACAGGGCCTTCTGGATCAGGAAATCCAGCCGTCCGGCGGTGTCGGCATCGGCCAGCAGGTCGTCGGCCATGGGGGCCAGAGCCGCGCCCATGGAGCGGCGGACCTTCATCTCCTCACTGTCCTCCTCGGCGCAGATGCGCACCCGCTTCTGCCGCAGGTCGTCCTTCTCCGCATCGGTCTGGGCCCGGTACAGCTGCTCCTCCACCTGCTTTTTGGCGGAGCGGATCTCCCGGAGTCTGGGGGTGGCGGCGTCGGGGATGTAGAAGCCCCGGCTGCGGGTGTTTTCCGGGTCCAGAATGGCCAGGGCCGCCGCCGGATCGTGGAAGGCAAGGCCCGTCAGGCCCGCCGTGTCCCGCAGCTTTTCAAACAGGGGGCGCAGGGTCTCCAGCCGCTGGAGATAGCCCTTCAGCTCGAACAGCTCCACATGGTCCGGCACCTCCAGCTCCCGGCACCGGCGCAGGGAGCCCCGGATGTCCTTCATCTGGCACAGCACCACGCAGATCTGGTCATACAGGTCCTTCAGGTCCCCGGCGTGGGCGGCGGCCCGCTCCACGTTGCGCAGCTCCTGCTCCAGCTCCTCCCGCTCGTCCGGGGTATAGTACCGCAGGCGGCGGATGCGCTCCTGGCCGAAGGGACTGCACCCGTGCAGGCTCTCCAGGATGTATTGCAGGCCGATCTTCTCTCTCTCCTCAAAACGAATCTGGATCATGCCAGCTCCTCCTTTACATTGATGACCGGTACGTCCACGGCCTCCTTCATCCGGGCCATGAACTCGTCCTTGTCGAATTTCCACCCGTAGGCGGACACGGGGTTGATGGTGACGCACAGGGTCCGGGCGGCCTCGGCGGTTTCCAGCCGCACCTGGCGGGTCCGGAGCTTATCCAGGGTGTCCGGCGTCAGCAGCACCCGGCTGGGGTCCTTGACCACCAGGCGGCCGCCCCGCAACACCCCGCTGCGCAGCAGGGGCACCACCATGGAGTCCGTCAGCGCCCCGGGAGCCAGGGCCTCGCCGTGCTCCTTCAGGCAATTTTCCAGGCCCTCCTCCGCCTCCGGCGGCAGAGTCTCCGCCTTGGGCAGGTTCATGATGCGATAGATGTTGGCGGTGTCCGCCACCACCTTTTCCATGCTCATGTGATAGGACGCGCCGGTGCACAGCACCACGCCCTCGGCCACCGCCCGGGCTCCCAGGGATTTCCGGCCCAGGGCCCCATCGATGATGGACTTGTCCGCCCCCAGCTCAAAAAACATCCGGGACACCTCCCGCAGCTGGCTGGTGATGGACGGACCCGCCAGCTGGACGTTTCCGGCGCTGCGGGCCCGGAGAATCACCACCTCGCCCAGAGGCGTGGGAATGCCGGTGGTGGCCAGGATCTCCGTGGTCACGTCGCCCAGCCGCAGCATATCCCGGGCCGTGGCGATCAGCGTTCCCTCCCGAACGAAGATGCCGGGCTTCTCCGTGCCCGTCACCACGTCGGTGGACTCGCCGTCCCGGCCGATGGACGTCAGCCCCAGGGTCCCCCGGAGCCGGTCATGGTGCAGCATCCAGTTGAGCATGGTGGTTTTTCCCGCGTTTTTGCACATGCCCACAATGGACATGGTTTTCACGCCGTTCAATATCTCAAGCAGCTGTGAGGACATATGATTCCCTCCCGGTGTAAGTCAATCTAAAATTGTATTATAGCACAGATTTCGCCAAAAGAAAAGAGAAAGATTCCGGACGCTTTCTCAGCGTTTTTTCGCCCGGGCCAGCCGGAAGCCGAACACGATGCCGCTCACGCCGCCCACAATGTGGGTCAGGTGGGACACGTTGTCGGTTTTGGTCAGGCCGTCGGCGATCTCGCTGCCTAAGTAAAGGGCCACCACCAGCAGCATGGTCAGAGGAATGCCGCCCTTCTTCATCTCCGTAAAGGAGGACAGGACGATCATCATAAACACCACGCCGCTGGCCCCCAGCAGGGCCGAGTGGGGGAACAGCAGGAACTGCACCAGCCCCGTGGCAAAGGCGGTGATGACGATGGTCAGCAGCAGATTCCGGCTGCCGTACTTCTCCTCCAGCCCCGGCCCCACCAGCAGCAGAAGCAGCATATTGCCCATATAGTGGCTGTAGCCCGAGTGGCCCAGAACGTGGGTGAAAAAGCGCACATAGGTCAAAGGGTCCGTCAGCGGGGCCCGGTATACGCAGAACAGCCGGGCCGTGGAGGCCCCGCCGGTGACGGAATCCAGCACCAGCACCAGCAGGCTGATCAGGGCAAAGCTCAGCACTACCGGCGCGTTGAATCGGATGGCAAATCGTTTCACAAAAAAACCTCTTTCCAAATGTTCTGACTTCGATTATAATAAACAAATGGACTTTTGTAAACAAGGAGGCGCGTTTCATGAACAAACCGCTGAAAATCATCCTGCTGGTGCTGGCGGCCCTGTTGCTGCTGGTGGCGGGATACCTGGCCTATGTGCTCATCGACTATCACCGGCTGGGGGACATGGACCTGGAGGTGGACCGGCAGGTGCTCCAGCCCGCCGAAACCGGCCGGGAATATCACCTGCTGTCCTATAACATCGGCTTCGGCGCCTATGAGCCGGATTACGGCTTCTTTATGGACGGCGGAACGGAGTCCTGGGCCTGGTCCCAGGAGCGGCTGACGGACAACATCGGCCATATCGGGTCGTTCCTGTCCCAGCAGCATGCGGACTTCTATCTCATCCAGGAGGTGGACCGGGACTCCACCCGCAGCTATCATGTGGACGAGGCCGCCCTGCTGCGGGAGGCCCTGCCGGAATATGACGGGACCTGGGCCCAGAACTACGACTCCCCCTTCCTGATGTACCCTCTGCGCCACCCCCACGGGGCGTCGGTGTCGGGGCTGATGACCCTGTCCTCTCTGACGGTGGACAGCGCCCGGCGGGTGGAGCTGCCCATCGAAAACAGCCTGATGAAGCTGGTGGATCTGGATCGGTGCTACAGCGTGCACCGGATCCCGGTGGCCGGCGGCGGCGAGCTGGTGCTGTATAACCTGCACCTGTCGGCCTACACCTCCGACGGCACCATCGCCATGGAGCAGCTGAAGCTGCTGCTGGAGGATATGCAGCGGGAGTATGACGCAGGCAACTGGTGCGTGGCCGGCGGCGACTTCAACAAGGACCTGCTGGGGGATTCCGCCGTCTATTTCGGCGAGGCGGACCAGGAGTACACCTGGGCCCAGCCCATTCCGGAGGACACCTTCGACGGGTTCAACGTGTCCCTGATCGCGCCGCTGGATGAGGGGAATCCTGTGCCCAGCTGCCGCAACGCCGACGGACCCTATCACCAGGGGCAGTATGTGCTGACGGTGGACGGATTCCTGGTGTCCGACAACGTGACGGTGACCTCCAGCGGCGTGGTGGACCTGGGCTTTGCCTATTCCGACCACAACCCCGTGGAAATGCGGTTCGTGCTGGAATAACAGAACAGAAAAAAACCGGCTCCCCGGACCTTGCGTCCGGGGAGCCGGTTTTTTCAGTCTTTTCGGCCCCAGCGGGCCATATAGCGGAAGGCTGCGGGCCAGACGGCTCCGGCGAACAGCACCATGATGCCGTATCGCACGGCCCCGGCCACACCGGGACTGTGCAGCAACGCCAGCAAGGGTGCCTTCAGCCCCGCCCGGATGCCCATCAGCAAAGCAAGGCCCAGCACCACCTTCAGCAGCTGCACCCACCAGACGGCCCGGGTGTCGAAGTGGATATACTGCCGGTCCAGCCACCAGGCGATGCCGAAGCCCACGGTGGCCCCCAGCAGCTTCCAGCCGTTCTCCTGCCCGTGGGCCAGGTTGGCCGCGTCCACGTCTGCCGGGAAGGGATAGACATACGCAAACACCAGATACGCAATGCCCACCAGCAGCATCCCGGCGATGAGCCCCGCCATCAGGCTGGGCTTGCGGTCGGCCTGGCGGATCAGGGGATACAGGGTCAGCACCATCACCCCGGCTACCGCAAAGGACACCCCCACGTCCAGGGGCGTGTGGACCCCCAGGTACAGCCGGGAGAAGGACACCAGCAGCAGCACTGCCACGCAGGCCCACCGGACCCAGGGCCGCCGGGTGGACCGGGCAATGCCGCCGAAGGTGGCCACGGCGTTCTGGGTGTGGCCGCTGGGGAAGGAGTAGCCCGTGGCCTGGGCCCGGGCGCTTTCCACAATGGTGAAGTCGGGGTCCCGGACCCAGGGCCGGGGAATCCGGAACAGCAGCTTCAGAAACTGGTTCACCACCGTGCCGAAAAAGCCCATCAGCAGCAGGTAATACCCCTCCTGCTTGCTGACGCACCAGAAAATCAGAATGGCCGCCACCATGAAAACGGTCTCCTCGCCCAGGTGGGTGACTGCTGAGAACACCGCGTCCCAGAATGGGGTGCGCACGCTCTCCAGCGCATATAACAGGTTCATATCCGTCCCTCCTTTTGGGGATTATTGTACCGTACTTTTCCTCCGGGCGCAAGAGGGAGCTTTCCGGCATATACTGAGGCAGAGGAGGGAGAGAGCCATGAGACGGGGAAATTGCGGCGCGGTCATCGGCGTGTGCGCCCTGGGCCTGGGGCTGGGGATCCTGATCGCCGCCATCTTCCCGGTGGGCGCGCTGATGTTCCTGGTGGCGTTTCTGCTGATCGCCTGCGGGATCGTATGCTTGAGGGACGGGAGGTAATGTGCATGAAGATCGTGATCTGGAAGGCGCCCCGGTGTCTGCGGGGGCTGCTGCGGCGGATGTTCGGCATCCAGGAATAACCCGGCGTGTTCCCGCATAGCCTTGGGACAGTGAAAACAAGGAGAGGACGGGAAACGCATGGAACTGGAGCTGAAATTTGCGGAGCTGGCCTGCTGCGAGCCGGTAGGCGACCTGGTCACCACTCAGGAGGAGTCCATGGAGACGGCGATCCCGGAGTATTGCCCGGACATTGCCCGGATCGTGGATACCGTGGGGCAGCTGCGGCTGCGGGAGAAGCATCCGGCGGGCCAGCAGCTGACCATGGGCGGCAGCGTGGTGCTGACGGTGCTGTATACCTCGGAGGAGAGCGCGGGTTTGCGGAGCCTGTCGATGGAGGTGCCGTTTTCCTGCCAGGTGGAGGATAAGCGGCTGGCGGGCTGCGACGCCGTGTGCGTAACCGGGCGGCTGCTACTGGCGGAGGCTAAGGCCGTCACCGCCCGGAAGCTGTATCTGCGGGTGATGCCGGAGTTCACCGTGTCCGGCTATGCCCGGCGGCGGCAGCGGCTGTGCTGCGGAACGGAGGAGGACCCCGCCCTGCGGGTGCGGCGGCAGGAGGCGGAGCTGGAGCTGCTGACGGCGGTGGAGGAGCGGGAATTTTCCTTCGCCCAGGAGGTGACGCCCGACGGCCCGCCGCCGGAGGATGTGCTGATGGAGCACACCGCCGCCCGGGTGGAGGAGTGCCGCCGGGTGGGCAGCCGCCTGGTGCTGAAGGGCCAGGCGGAGGTGTGCGTGCTGTACCGGGGAGAAAACCAGGAGCTGGCGGCATACCGGACGGCGCTGCCCTTCTCCCAGCTGCTGGACGGGGTGGAGCTGCCGGAGGGGGCCGAAACGGAGGCCCGCATCCAGTGGGCCAGCAGCGAGATCCGGGTGCTGCGGACGGAAAACGGCCCGGCCTTCGGCATCACCGTGACGATATGCGCGGCGCTGTTGGTTCGCCGGAAGCAGCAGGTATCGTACATAGAGGACCTGTACAGCCTGCACCATGCGGCCCAGGTCCGGCGGCAGGAGACGCCGCTTCCAGTGGCCTGGCAGCGGGATAGCCCCAGCCAGGAGGCGGTGCAGCAGCTGGAGTTCGGCCAGGGGAGGCCCTTTGCCTATCTGACGGCGGCGGAATGCAGCGGCGTCAGCACGGTGCAGGAGGGCGGCGGCCCGGCCCTGCGGTGCACGGTGCGGCTGCGGGTGCTGTATCTGGACGAGAGCGGGACGCCGGTGTGCGCCGAGCGGTCGGCGGAGGTGACGGCCCCGGCGGCCTGGGAGCCGCAGACCGTCCGGGCCGCCTGCGGCCTGCCGCAGATGCAGATCACCGGTAGCACCTGCCGGCTGTCGGTGCCGGTGCGGTTCGAGGGCCGGCGGTGTCTGCGCCGGCCGATGGCGGCGGTGACGGCGGTGGAGCTGCAGGACCCGCCGGAGGGGCCGCAGCCCTCCCTGATCCTGCGCCGCATGGCGGAAGGGGAGACCCTGTGGGACATCGCCCGGCAGTACCGCACCGATGAGGAGGCCATCCGGGCCGCCAACGAGCTGACGGAGGACCGCCCGGAGGGGATGCTGCTGATCCCCCGGGTGCGATAAGTGAGACCGGCCCCCGCAGGCGAAAGCCTGCGGGGGCCGGTTTGCCTATGGGGGAACTGTCCTTACCGGTTGGGCAGGGACTTCACGGTGACGGTGGTGTGGGCCACCAGCTTGTTCCCGGAATAGATGTGGATGAAATAGGTGCCGGTGCTGTTGTGGCGGGTCAGGTCGGCCGCAGCCACCCAGGCGCCGCCGATGTTCTCACCCTTGTACCAGACCAGATCATCCTGGCCGCCGGCGCTGCTCCACACGGCGAAGCGGATATTGCTGTAGCCGGTGGCGCTATAGAGCCGCAGCTTCATCCAGGCGAAGTCGTCGGTGACGATGGCCTGGGCGCTCTGCTGAGGCGGCATACCGTAGACATTGGCGGTGGTGTGGGCCACCAGCTTGCCGTCGGCATAGACGTGGATGAAGTAGCCGCCCAGGGTCTTGTGGTTCAGCAGCTTCACACCGGCGGACCAGGTGCTGCCGGTGAGGCGGCCGTCGTACCAGACCAGGTCGTCCTGACCATTGGCGCTGCTCCACACGGCGAAGCGGACCTTGCCGTATTTGGCGGTGGTGGTCAGGGCCAGCTCCATGGCAGCGTTGTCGGCGGAGACGGCAGCCGTCAGGCCGGGCTTGACGCCGGGGGCGGGAGCGGGCAGGCTCTTGACCTGGGCAGTGGTGTGGGCCACCAGCTTATTGCCGCTGTAGACATGGATGAAGTAGGTGCCGGTGGTGTTGTGACGGGCCAGATCCACGTCATAGGTCCAGCTGCCGCTGCCGCCGTTCTTGGCGGTGTACCAGACCAGGTCGTCCTGGCCGCCGGCGCTGCTCCACACGGCGAAGCGGATGCCGCTGTAGCTGCGGGCGGTATCCAGCCGGATGGACATGGTGCGGCAGTTGTCGGACACCTGGGCCGTGACGGTGTCGGGAGCCGGGAGCTTCGCCACCTGGGCGGTGGTGTTGCCGATGAGCCGGTTCTGGCCGGAGTCGGAGGAGTAGGCGTGGATGAAGTAGGTGCCGGTGCTGTTGTGGTTCACCAGAGGCACGGTGTAGGTCCACTGGCCGGAGGAATTCTTCTTGGCGGTGTACCAGGTCAGGTCATCCTGGCCGTTCGCGCTGCTCCACACGGCGAAGCGGACGTTGGAGTGGGCATGGCCGTTGCCAGCGTCCATGGTCACCGTCATGGTGCGGCATTCGCTGTCCACCACGGCGGAGACGGTGTGGCGCTTGGCGGGGGCGCTGGAGGTGTGGGACGCGCCGCAGTAGCGGCAGACGTACTTCACCTGACCGGCGCTGACGCAGGTGCTGGAATCGCTGGCCACGGTGTCGGTGTGGCCCACCACATGGGTGTTCTGGAAGGTCAGACCGCCCAGCAGCTGGCCGTGGATGCCGTGGTTATATACATGGACCAGATACCGGCCCACCACGTTGTACCTGCACATGGGGACCCGGATGGTGTAGGTGCCGTCGCCGTTGGCCTTGGCATTGTACCAAATCAGGTCGTCCTGGCCGTCCTGCTGGCTCCAGGCGGCGGCCATGATGTTGCTGTAGTTCCTGCCCTGACCGGCAGGAGGCGTGATGGTGACCACGATCTCCTTTTCGTCGGCGGACATGCGGCCCCGGATCAGCTGATACAGGCGGCCGTCGCTGCCGAATTCGTACCAGGTCTTGCCGATCAGGCGGCGGCCGGTGTACATGACGCCGAAGTCATCGCCCAGGTCGGAGGTCTCGAAGTAATAGGTGGCGTCGCCAATGTCCTTCCAGCCGGAGGCGATGCGGCCATTCTCGAAGTACAGGGTCTTGCCGTCGTCCCGCTTGACGAAGCCCGTGGGGCCGCTGACCACCACGCCGTCGTCAAAGACGAACTGCTTGCCGTACAGGGTGACCCGGCCATCGTAGGCGATGCCGTTGCTGTCGAAGCAATACACTTCGGGGTCGATGATGAACCAGCCGGTGTGCCAGGCGTTGTTATAGCTGTACATCCGCAGGCCGGTGGCCTCGTCCCGGGCCCAGCCGGTGTAGCCCGCGTCCTTCAGCTCCACGGTCTGGCCGCAGAAGGAGCAGACCAGCTTGCCGTCACGGACGTACACGGTGTCGCCGGAGAAGTCGTGGCCCTTGTCGCGGCACACGGAGGCGGGCACCCGCATGGTGTAGGTATCCAGCAGGGACTGGGCGCCCTCGGCGCTGACGGAGTAGGTGCGGACGGTCATGGCGTCGGCGGTGGCCTCCACGGCCAGGTACAGGGAGTCATACTCCTGGGACACCTGGGCAAAGTGGAAGTCGGGGTTGTTGACGGCCTTGTACTCGGTGCTGCGGGACTTTTCGCCCAGGTCGCCGCAGATGTAGTACAGCACGCCCTTGCCGTAGGTGGCGGGCAGGCGGCCGTTCTGGGTGGCCTCGGACACGGGCTGGCCGTTCTTGAGGACCATGGTGCGGGCATAGCTGTGGTCATGGCCGGAGAACACCACATTGATGCCGGCGGCCTCAGCGGCGGCGGGGATATAGCGGTTGAAGGCCTCGCTGCTGCCGTTGGGATTGGTGTAATACGCGGGCTGGTGGACCGCCAGCACCTTCCAGGTGCAGTCGGACTTGGCGGCGTCCTGGATCAGCCACTGGCAGGCGTCCTCCAGGTTGGCGGCAAAGTTGATGACCGCCACGTACACATCGCCGTACTCCACGGAGTAATACAGCTTGTCGGGCAGCGTCCACAGGCTGGAGGCGTTGCCGCCGGACAGGTCGCCGTAATATTCATGGTTGCCCATGACCTGCACCACGGGAATGTCGGCGTAGTTCCGGGAGAACACGTCCAGGATCTCGCTCCACTGGCCCAGGCTGCCGCCGTTGTCCACGAAGTCGCCGGTCTGGATGCCGAAGTTCATGGACTGGCCGTTGATATTGGCGGCAATGGCGTTCATCAGCTGGATCTCCTCCTGATCGCTCTCGGCATTGCCGGAGAGTTGGGTATCGCCGATGACGAAGAAGCGGGTGGTGTCCGCGCCGGGCTGGCTGGTGGTGAAGGTCATGTTTTCAGACCACTTGCTGCCGTCGCCCACCCGATAGACGTAGGTGGTGCCGGGCTTCAGGCCGGTCAGGGACACGGAGCTGACATAGGCCGCGTCGCCGGAGGTGGTGAACTCGCGGAGGGTCACCTGACCCTGGGCGCTGGAGGGGAAGCTGCCCTTGAAGCTGCTCTGCTGGCAGTACTGCACGGTGGCCTTGGCCTTGGCCGTCAGGGGATTGGTGACCCAGGTGATGTTCTGGCAGCTCTGGGCATTGGGGGTGGCGTTGAGCTGCACAAAGCTGGGCATACCATCGGCGCTGCCGCCGGCCCGGCGGGTGACGATGACCGTCTCAAAGGAACGGTGATTGTCCTTCCGGGCGGTGACGCCGGTACGGGAGCCGGCGGAGAGCTTGTTGAAGTAGTCGGTGCTGACCTGGCCGGAGGCGTTGGTGGTTCCGATGCGGGTGTCGCCCACATACAGGTCCACGCCGGAGGCGGCCTTGCCGTTGATGTCCTTCACATACAGCCGGGCCGCTGCCGCACCCTCCACCATGATGTCGGAGGTGACGGTGTAGTAGCCCTGCATGGGCAGGCGCAGGCTGCCGGTGGAGGTGGTGTAGGTGACGCCGTCACAGGTGTAGGTCACGGTGACGGAGATGGGCAGGCTGTCCAGCGCCGTGGCCCCGGCGGGCATGGGCATGGTGAAGGTGAACAGGTCCTTCCCGGCAGAGCCCGTGCGGTTCATATTCACGGTGACGGTCTTTTCGGTGGTGGTGCGGCGGGCGGCAGAGCTGGAGCCCTGGAAGCCTGTGCCGTAGGCCAGGGAGGCGCAGGTGTTGAAGGCGCCCTTGCCGCCGTTTTCGTCGGTGTCGAACAGGTCCACGCTGCCGTACACGATCTGGGCGGTGACGGAGTCGATCTTACCGGCGTTGGGGGAGGTGACGGACACCACATAGTTCTCGCCCACCAGGGCATAGGACGGGGTGTCCAGGGTCACGGTGGGGATATTGGCGGTGCCCTTCACGGTGAAGGAGCGGGTGACGCTGGCCCGGTTGCCGAAGCCGTCCATGATCTCCACCTTGATGCTGTGGCGGCCATTGGGCAGTGTCACGGTGCCGGTAACGGCCTGGTCGGTGTTGGCGAAGTTCCGGATATCCTGGCCGTCGATGGTGATGACGGTGTTCTCGGCGGACACGCCGGTGCGGTTCTCACCCTGGGGATCATAATACCCGGTAAAGAATTGCAGCTCATTGTCCGTCAGGACGGTGGAGCCGTCCTCGGCCAGCTCCGTCAGGTCGGAATAGCCGGTGATGGAGGAGCTGCCGCCCCGGACGGAGGTGATGACGGGGTTTTCCAGGTCGTCGGCGGTGGTACCGTATACCGCGCGGATGTTGTCCACATACAGGCTGCCGGCGGCCCGGGAGCCGCAGGTGATCTTGTTGCCGTCCACGTCGCCGGTGCCGCCCTCGATGATGATGGTCCACAGCAGCACCTGACCGGCGGTGATCTTCAGGGGATGATTCTCCACATCCTGGGCCTTGTCATACACGCTGCTGAGGTCGGCCTCCACATACTTCCAGCCGGTCCAGTTGATGCCGGTATACTGGGTGGTGGTCTCCACGGTCTGGCCGGCGGCGTTGACAGTGGTGGTCTTCAGGTGCAGCAGGCTGGTGGAGACGTACTTTTCCCCGTTCCAGTAGGACACGCTGGTGGACAGCCAGTAGTTGGGCGTGCCCTCGGGAGCGTAGACCCACATACCCAGGGCGGTGGGCTTGCCCTCGATGACCACGTCCTCGCCGCTGTAGCGGAGATACTCGTTGGTGTTGTTGGTGCCGGAGATCTTGGTATAGTCGTAATGATACTCCAGGGACTTCTGGCCGAAGCGCACGGGGCCTTCATCGGAGCCTACCCGGCGGGCGTACATATCCCACGCGCCCTCCTGGGCGGTGGCGATGGCGCCCACATAGTATTCATAGCCCATGGAGCGGAACAGGGTGGCGGGATCCTGGGCGCAGTCCCAGCTGTAGGGCGCGCCGGCGGAGTTGCAGTGCCAGGCGGGGTTGCTGTTGATAAAGTCGGGGCAGGCCAGGCCGAAATCGGTGATGGGGCCATAGGGGATGTCCAGGCCGTTGGGATCCTTGGACACCTGACCGGCCACGCCAAAGCCGTTGGCGCTGACGCCGGGCAGATCATGGCCGCTGCGGTCAGGGAAAGCGTCCAGGTTGCCCCAGACGGCGTTGGCACCCACGCTGACGCCGGACTTGGAGCTTTCATCCTCGAAATCCAGGAGGATGGTGGGCATTTTGCCGATCTCCACGGTGACGGTGTCGGTGAGCTTCTGGCCGTTGGCCTTGGTGTAGGTGACGGTGATCTCCGCCTTGCGGGTCTGGCTGGCCTTGGCCGCCGTATGGAGCCGGTTGTCCACGATGGTGCCGATGCCGTCGGCGGAGACGCCCTCGGTCAGGGAGCGGATGCTCCAGGTGAAGTCGCCGTCGTGATAGTGGATATCCCGCAGGCTGCTCTTGACGGTGAGGCCCAGGTCGCTGGTCTTTTCATAGTCCAGGGACAGGCTCTTGCCGGAGAAATACACCTGGTCGGGCTCGGCGATGGTGACGGAGGCGGAGCCAACGTCCTGCCCCTGATAGGTCAGGCGGACCCGGACCTCGCCCACATAGCCCCTGGCGGCGGTGAACACGCCGGTGGAGGCGTCGATCCGCCCGGCGGCGGGGGTGTCCAGCACCCAGGTCAGGCCGCTTTCCGGCAGGTCGGCCGCGCCGCCTGCGGAGTCAGCGCCCAGGGCCGTGAAGGCCACCTGGCTGCCGGGGGTATAAAGCTCATTCTGGGGGCTGACGGAGGCGTGGTCGAAGTCGCCGTCGAAGCGGGCGGTGGACACCACCAGCAGGGCGTCGGACACGGTGCGCTCCAGGCCGTCGCTGGGGCTGTTGCGCACCAGCAGCTCGTCGGTGCCCTCGTAGCGGGCGGCTACGGTGGCGGAGCCGCCGCCGTCCAGATAGATGGCGGTGACGCAGCCGGCATCCTTCAGGAAGCTGGCCACCTCATACATGCTCATGCCGATGGACATGGGCTCCTGGCGGCCGTCGGCCTCGAAGAACACCACGGAGCCGTCGGCACGGATGCCCACGCTGTTGCGGGGCATGCGGTCGCCCTGGTCCAGGCCGGGAACGATCTGGCCGTTTTCCACCAGCATATAGGGACCGGAGACGGCCTCCACCACGTCGGAGGTGTCGCTGCCCGCCTTGCGGATCACGGCGGAGCCGTCCTTCAGAATGGCAAAGAAGGGCTCATTACCGGTTTTTACCAGGTTGCCCTCCATAATGAGGTAGCCGGTGGGCGCGCCGGTCTGCATGTTGTAGTAGTCGGCGTTGGTGGCCAGGACCACGCGGCCCTCGGTATCCGAGGCCCGTCCGTAGGCAGCGGCCTGGGCGGTGGTCTGGGACATCTCCCATTTCAGCTTGCCGCTGTCCACCATGGCCTTGCGCTGGGCGGCGGTGCTGCCGTCATAGTAATATCCGGTGTAGCTGGCCTTCAGGGTCACGTCCTTGGACAGGTCGATCTCCGAAAGGTAGCCCACCACCTGGCTGCCGTTGACGTTGCGCATGACCACCTTTTCCAGGGTCACGCCGCTGGCCACGGCATTCTTGGTGCGGGTAATGGGAGTGAGCCCGGCGGCGTTGCCGGCCAGGGTATCCGCCTGGGGCAGCTGGGCATCGGGTTCGGCGGTGTCGGGCTGCGTCTGCTGGACGACAGCGTCCGGCTCCGGCTCCTGGAGCCCGGCGGCCCAGGCCTGGGGCATGACCAGGCTGGCGGCCATCAGCAGCGCCAGAAGCAGTGATAGTGCTCTTTTCATCTTTTTCCTCCGTTACAGTTTGATTTCCAACACTTGATCGGGGTGCTCTCTCCGGGGTGCGGTCCCTCCTTTCAGTTCACGGTGACGGTGGTGTGGGCCACCAGGTTCTGTCTGGTATTGCCGTAGACATGGATGAAGTAAGTGCCCTTGTCCCGGTGCTGAGACAGGTTCACGGTATAGGTCCAGTCGCCGTTGGACTGCCTGACCGCCTGGTACCACTGCAGGTCGTCCTGGCCGTTGGCTGCGCTCCAGGTGGGGAACCAGACCTTCGTCAGATCGCTGCGGCCCGTCAGGGTCACGGTCATATAGCGGCCGCCGTCGTGGAGCCGGGTCCATACCTGGGGGGACACCACCTGGGACACGGAGGCGGTGGTGTGGGCCACCAGGTTCTTCTTATTGTTGCCGTAGGCGTGGAGGAAGAAGCCTCCCGCGCTCTTGTGATTGGCCAGAGGCACCCGGCAGGTCCAGGAGCCGTCCGGCTGCTTGGTGGCCTCGTACCAGCGCAGGTCGTCCTGGCCGTTCACGGCGCTCCAGGTGGGGAACCAGACCTTCGTCAGGTCGCTGCGGCCCGCCAGGGTCACGTCCAGATACCGGCCATCGGCGGACAGCACCGCCTGCATGCCGGAGCGGACCGGCTGGGAGGGCTGCTCGGGCTGGGAAGGCTGGGAGGGCTGGGAAGCCTGAGGTACGGTAACGGTGGTGTGGGCCACCAGGTTCTTCTTGGTGTTGCCGTAAGCGTGGATGAAGTAGACGCCGGTGCCGGAGTGGTCCGACAGGGCGATGCGGCAGGTCCAGGAGCCGTCGGCCTGCCTGGCGGCCTCGTGCCAGCGCAGGTCGTCCTGGCCGTTGACCTGGCTCCAGGTGGGGAACCAGACCTGGGTCAGGTCGCCGCGGCCCGTCAGGGTCACGTCCAGATAGCGCCCGTCGGCGGACAGGGCGGCCTTCATCTCCGGCCCGGGGATCTTCTCCACATGGGCGGTGGTGTGGGCCACCAGGTTCTTCTTGTTGTTGCCGTAGGCGTGGATGATATAGGTGCCGGTGGTGTTGTGGCGGGACAGAGCCACGGAATAGGTCCAGGAGCCGTCGGCCTGCTTCTTGGCCTCGTACCACTGGAGGTCATCCTGGCCGTTTTTCTCGCTCCAGGTGGGGAACCACACCTGGGTCAGGCCGCTGCCGCCGGTGAGGGTCAGGTTCAGATACCGTCCGTCGGCGGACAGGGCCGCCTTCAGGGCGGGCTTCTCCGGCTGCACCAGGTTGTCCACCACCACGGTGCCGTGGTCCAGCAGACCCTGGGGCAGGCCGTTCTGGTTGTAGACATGGACCATATAGGTGCCGGTCTCCTGGTGGTTGATCAGGGGCACCTCGGCCACCCAGCGGCCGTTCTGCTTCCTGGCCTGGTACCAGTGCAGATCATTCTGGCCGTCCTGCTCACCCCAGACGGCGAAGCGCAGGGAGGTCTGGCTGGGAGCGGAGTAGGTCAGGTACATCACCGTGCGGCTGGCGTTGAAGTAGTACCCCAGCTGCTGGGGACGCACGGTGGGGGTAAAGGCATTGGCCCGGCCGGTGAGCCAGGTGCGCACCCGGCTGAGGGCCTCGTCATAGGTGGGGGCGAAGGGGGTGCCGCCGGGCTTGGGATTGGCGGCGCCCAGAGTGTTCCAGCGCAGGTAATTCAGGTCGGCGGAGACGCCGATCTCGTCCCGCAGGCCGTCCACCTGACCGGCCATGCCGGTAAGCACCGGCTTATACCGGGTGTACAGCTCCTGCACCCGCTGATAAAACGCCGGGATGTTCAGCATCTTCTTCATCAGCACGGAGGTGCTGCTGGCGTTGTGGTCGGTGACCTTTTCGTTCTTGTTGCCCATGCAGGTGTCAAAGTCCCACAGGGGGCCCACATGGAGCACGTCGGACGCGCCGTCCTGATACCAGAAGAAGCTGGTGAAGAAGGACTCGCCGTTGAGGACATACTCGTTCATCAGATAGTAGCGGGCCAGGGAGTCCACGTCGATCATTTCATTGAGCTGGCTCAGGGACAGATTCTCCCAGCCCTGGGAGGTCAGCGCCGTGGTCAGGCGGGTCATGGCCGTCTGGAAATTGGCCATGGCCTGCTGAATGTGTCCGTCGTCTTCCTCCACGATCTCCTTCAGGGCGAACCAGCTGTTCAGCCGCCCCTCGAAGAAATAGTGGTCCTCGTCCGTGGCGAAGCCGTTGTCCAGCTCGAACATGGCCCCGGCGGGGTCCTGCAAATTCAGGCGGCCCTTGCCGATCTCGGCCTTTTCGCCCAGCAGGTACACGCCCAGGTACTGGCCGTCTATCCACAGGTCCACATATTGATATTCCGTCACGAAGGGAAAGTCCATCTGCTCCGCCGCGTCATACACCAGCCGGGTGCGGATCATGCTGTCGTCGGAGGCGTTGGCCAGCAGAATCCACTTCTTGGCGGCGGGCATGCCCAGCACGGAGGTCTTTTTGCTGAACTTGATCTGGTAGGGCTTTTTGGCGTATTCCCGCCAGGTGGAGTTGCCCCGGCCCTTGATCTCCACGGTGCCGGTGAGGACGTCGTCCCCGTCCGTCAGCACCAGGTCGTTGCCGGGATATTTCACGTCCTTGTCCTGGTGGATCTGGTCCAGGGTGGTACCGTTGAGGGTCAGCCGCAGGCTGGGCAGACTGCTCTGCCGCAGGCACACCGTCTCGGTTCTGCCGCCCTCCAGGGTCAGGGTCACCCGGTCACGGTCGGCGAAGGCCCCGGTCAGGGTGCCGCTATCCCGGTCCAGTGTGCCGGCGGAGGCCGCCGTCACGCTGCCGCTGAAGGACAGGACCGTGTCTGCCGGGCTTTCGTCCTGGGGCAGGAACAGGTACCACACCCCGTCCTTTTCGGATTGGTACCCCTGGTTGGTCCACTGCCGGGCGTCCACGGTCCAGCAGCGGAAATCGTTGTCTCCGGCGAAGGCCGTGGCCGTCAGCAGCACCGTCAGCAGGACGGCGGCCAGCAGCGCCCACAGCCAGGCACCGGATTTTTGGATCACTTTCATGCATCTTTCTCCCATCTGAAAAGGATAGAGCGGGTGCGGGCGATTTTACACGATAAAGCGCCGCTGTTCCGCTAATTACACTCCATTATAACAGCTGTACGGCGGAATTTCAACCGGATTTTCCCGCGTACCCGCCAAAAATCAGGCGGGATTTTGGATAAAAAGCATAAAATAAGGGCTCCGGCAGGGGAAATCCTTATGCCGAAGCCTCTATTTATTAAGGTGTACCGGATGCGCGGCAAATGACTCAGTCCTCGCGGCTGGCCAGCACGTTCATGGAGACGGGCTCATCGCTGGCAACGGGGGCAGACAGATTGACGCTGGAATAGCCGCCCCGAAGGTCGGCACCATCCTCAAACGTCTTGGTGCAGCGGTCATACTCCACCTGCATCACGGAGGAGATGGTGTGGCGGCCATAGTCGTCCAGCTTGGCGTACTGGTCCAGGATCCGCTGGGTGTCCTCCGTCAGGTGGATGTTCTCCTCGCCCAGGGCGCAGATGCCCAGTGTGCGGCAAATCTGGACCACCGTGTCAAACGAAGAACCGCCGATGCCGTTGTGCAGTGCGCTGTTGATGGTGGACAGAGGAATGCCAACTGCAAAAGCAAACTGCCGGACGCTCTTGTACTGGCGGGAAATTTCGTCCCGTACGATGTTGGTAAGTTTGTCCATAATTCGACCCTCTTTACTGTAGATTCCAGAAACGACTTTGCTTCCGGATGAACTGATTATATCAAGTCAAACGAGGAATCGCAATAGGGAAACGTGAAAAATAATAAATTTTTTACAGCCTGCCGCTATTAAATAAATCCATATGGGGGCAATTTCCTCTTTTCATTTGGGCGCCTGTGTGATACACTGTACAGGATAGGGGGGAGGGCTCCTGTGAAGAAAAAGTGGTCGCCCCGGACGGCTGCGGGGCAAATTGCGGTGCAGCTGGTGCGCCGGTATTATCTGCATGACGTGGGCCGGGACAGCGCGGCCCTGACATATTACCTGCTGTTTGCGCTGTTTCCGCTGCTGGTGTTCATCAGCACCCTGCTGGGCATCCTGAAGCTGGACGTGGACAGCGTGACCCAGGTGCTGTCCCAGATCGTTCCGGCGGACGTGATGTCGGTGCTGGAGTCGTATCTTGAATATGTGTCCGCCAACGCCAGCCGCCAGCTGCTGTGGTTCAGCCTGATTTTCTCCGTCTGGTTCCCCATGCGGGCCACCAGCTGCCTGCTGCACTCCCTGCGCAAGGCCTTCGGCCTGGGTCCGCCCCGGAAAATGCTGGTCAATCAGCTGGGGATTCTGCTGTTCACCGTGTGGCTGATCCTGACCATCGGACTGACGTTGCTGCTGGTCACGGTGGGCCGCCGGGCGCTGGTGTTTCTCTCCGGCCTCATCGAGCTGCCGGCGGGGTTCATCGACCTGTGGAGCTATCTGCGGTTTATCGTTCTGGGCGTGGTGATGTTCCTGATGCTGACGGTACTGTATATGCTGGCACGGGGGCAGCGGCGGCCTTTGAAGGAAGTGGCCCCCGGGGTGGGCATCTCCCTGGCGGCGTGGATGGTCCTGTCCCTGGCCTTTTCGTATTATGTGGAGAATTTTGCCAATTATTCCGTGCTGTACGGCTCCATCGCCACGGTTGTGGTGGTGCTGCTGTGGCTCTATATGAGCGGCACGGTGCTGATTATGGGCGCGGAGTACAGCGCCGTGATACTGCGCCGCAGGCGCAGCCGGCTACCGGAGAGCAGCGGAGAGGAGCAAGCATGAAAATCATCATTGTGGGCAACGGCAAGGTGGGCTATGCCATTGCCCGGCAGCTGGCGGTGGAGGATCACGACATCACCATCGTGGACGACGACGCCGCGGCCCTGCACCGGGCCGACAGCACCCTGGACGTGATGTGCGTGGAGGGCAACGGCGCCAGCATCAGCGTGCTGGACGCGGCGGGGGTCCGCAGCGCGGACCTGGTCATCGCCGTGACCAGCCTGGACGAGACGAACCTGGTGTGCTGCCTGATCGCCAAGAAACTGGGGGCGCAGCACACCATCGCCCGGGTCCGGAACCCGGAGTACCGCCGGGACGCCGGGATGCTGAAGCGGGAGATCGGCCTGGATATGCTGATCAATCCCGACCTGGGGGCGGCCCAGGAGATCGCCCGGATCCTGAGCTTTCCGGCGGCCTTCTCGGTGGAGCCCTTCGCCGGAGGGCGCATCGACATGATCGGCTTCCGGGTGACGGAGGAGGACTCCCTGGCGGGGGTGTCCCTGAACGATTTCCATCGCAACCGCCTGGCGGAGGTGCTGATCTGCGCCGCCCACCGGGGGGACGACATCATCATCCCCGACGGCTCCTTTGTCCCCCGCAGCGGGGACAAGCTGTACATGGTGGGCACCAAGGCGGAGCTGCAGAAGATGCTGCGGGGCATCGGACGCACCCTGCAGAAGGTGAAGAACGTGTCCATCCTGGGCGGCAGCCGCATCACCATGTACCTGACCTGGGAGCTGGCCCGCAGCAATACCAAGGTCCGGATCGTGGAGATGAAGCACGACAAGTGCCTGCGTCTGTCCGCCGAGCTGCCCGGGGCCATGATCATCGAGGGCGACGGCACCGATGCCGACCTGATCGAAAGCGAGAACATTTTCGAGACCGACGCCTTTGTGGCGCTGACGGACCGGGACGAGGAGAACCTGCTGATGGCGCTGACGGCCCAGCGGGCCGGGGTGCCCAAGGTGCTGACCAAGATGACCCGTCCCAACTACATGGACCTGGTGCAGGAGACGAAGCTGGGCAGCATCATCAGCCCCAAGGACCTGACCTCCAACCAGATCACCCGCTATGTCCGTGCCCTGGCCAACTCCCAGGGCAGCACCGTGGAGAGCCTTTACAAAATGCTGGACGGCTCCGTGGAGGCGTTGGAATTCACCGCCACGGCCTCCAGCCGGTCGGTGCTGGACAAGCCCCTGAAGGACCTGACCCTGAAAAAGGGCGTGCTGCTGGCGGCCATTGCCCGGGAAAACAAAATCATCATCCCCGGCGGTCTCACCACCATCCAGGAGGGGGATCATGTGGTGGTGGTTACCAAGTCCCAGGTGTTCGACGACCTGACGGACATCCTGCTGTAAGTAAATAAAAACCTTCAAAACCAACGGAATCCAACGACAAAGGAGGCGGCGACATGAGAAAGTACGGAATCTGCCTGCTGCTGGGGCTTTGCCTGCTGCTGACGGCCTGCGGGGCGGTGGAGGACACCGGCATCCCGGCCCAGGCGGACTATACCGTTTATCAGCAGGACGGCGAGCTGGTGATCCTGACCCAGCCGGAATAAAAAAGTGAGAATATAAACAAAGCCTCCGGCTTGAACAGCACCCCATTTGTTAGACAGTATGATATACTATCTAACAAGTGGGGTGTTTTGCTATGCCAAAAGGAGTACCAAACAAACGATATACGCCGGAATTCAAGAGAATGGTTGTAGAAACCATGAAAAAAGAACATCTGAGTATCTATGCAGCGATGCAGGAATTTGGAATTAACGACCATAAAATTATAGAGCGCTGGGAACGCATTTATTTGGAAGAAGGGCCGGAAGGGTTAGCCATCGAACGGCGTGGCCGCTGCAGTAAGGGTCGTCCGCCAAAGCAGTTGCCGAAGCAGGTAGAAGAAGATCTGCTGGCAGAAGTCCAGCGACTGCGTGCGGAGAACGATTACCTAAAAAACTTGCAAGCCTTGGTTTTGGAAGACGAGCGACGCCAGCACAAAAAACGCTGGTAGTTCAAAAGCTGAGGCAAAGACATTCTCTGGATATTCTTCTCTCAATCGCTCAACTGCCCCGTGCCACTTTCTACTATCATCTGAAGCGGATGAACAGTTCAGATAAGTATAAAGCTGTCAAAGCGGAGATCACGGCCATCTACCACGAAAACAAAGGAAGATACGGCTATCGCCGCATTACAACAGAACTTCACAAGCGCAATTTTCTCCTGAATCACAAGACTGTCCAGCGGCTTATGAAGGAGCTGGGTTTAGTTTGCCGTGTCAGGAGGAAGAAGTATCGTTCTTACAAGGGTGAAGTTGGCAAAATTGCGCCGAATCTGTTAAACCGGGACTTCCGCGCCGAAAAGCCGAACCAGAAGTGGGTCACCGATGTGACAGAGTTCAGTTTGTTTGGAGAGAAGCTCTATCTCTCTCCCATCCTTGATCTGTGCAGCAGCGATCTGGTCAGTTACACCATATCGGATCGTCCTGTGCTCAGCATGGTAACCACCATGCTGGACAAGGCGTTTGCAAAGATTCCGGACGGAACAAACCTGATTCTTCATTCCGATCAGGGCTGGCAGTACCAGCATAAGCAGTATCAGCGGATGCTCCGCGAGAAAGGCATCCGGCAGAGCATGAGTCGCAAGGGGAACTGTCTGGACAATGCTGTGATAGAAAATTTCTTTGGGCTGCTCAAAAGCGAGCTGACATATCTGCAAGAATTTCAGTCCATGGAACATTTCAAACAAGAACTCGTTGAATATCTGGATTACTACAACAACTGCCGCATCAAGGCAAAGCTGAAGGGCTTGCCGCCTGCAATTCACAGACAGCAAGCCCTTTCGGCAGCTTGAACAATTTTTGCTTTGAATTATTGTCTAACTTTTTGGGGTCACTTCACCCGGCCGGAGGCTTTGTTTATGTTTTCTTACGCGGTCAGCACGGCGGTCAGGGGGCGGGACAGGCGGCGGACGAAGTATTCTACCACCAGGCCCGTCAGCAGGGCGGAGATGACGGTGCCCTCCCGGACGCCGATGATCTGCCCCCGGAACAGCAGCAGGGACAGCCCCGCCGCCAGCGCCACGCAGCCCACGTCGAAGGCGATCTTCACGTTGCCGAAGTTATGGCCGGTGCGGTCGGACACCGCCTTGACAAAGGCCTCGCCGGAGTTCATGCTGTCAAGCCGTGGACCGTGGGCGGCAGAAAAACGGAACCCCCTGAAATCGCTGCGATTTCAGGGGGCCTGTCTTATGTGGTTATTTCAGCCCATCCCGGACCTGGTCCAGGGTCAGGTCCTGCTCCCGGGCGATGCGGGCCAGGTCCTCGAACTCCGGCTTCTGCCGCCGGACGCCCCAGCCCTGGGAGGTTTTCCGGGCCACGGGGCCCCAGGGGGAGTCCACGGTGTCCTGGCTGCGGGACAGGGTATACCGCCGGTGCCGGGTCTCCCGGACGCCCAGGGTGGTGGTGTGCCGCAGCAGCAGATGCACCATGTCCTCCCGCTGCTCCTCCCGGCACAGGACGCACAGCATCACGCCGGGCCGGGACTTCTTCATGCCGATGGCCGCGGTGTACACGTCCAGGGCCCCGGCGGCCAGCAGCCGCTCCATGGCGAAGGCGATGCCCTCGCCGGTCATGTCGTCCAGGTTGCAGGCCAGCTCCACCACGTCGCCGCTCTCCGCCGCCGTTTCCCCCAGCATGGCCCGCAGGCAGTTGGCCCGGGGGAAGTCCTTCCGTCCCATGCCATAGCCCACGGCCTCCAGGGTCATCACCGGCAGGTCGCCGAACCGGGTGACAAAATGCCGCAGCAGAGCCGCCCCGGTGGGGGTGCACAGCTCCCCCTGAATGGTCCCGCCGTAAACCGGCGCACCCTGCAGCAGCAGGGCCGTGGCCGGGGCGGGCACTGGCAGGACTCCGTGGGCGCAGTGGACCGTGCCGCTGCCCACATGGACCGGGGAGGCGATCACCTGGTCCGCCGCCAGCTCCTCCATCAGCAGGCACACCGCCGTCACGTCCGCCACGGCGTCCATGGCGCCTACCTCGTGAAAATGGATGTCCGTCACCGGCACGCCGTGGACCCGGCTCTCCGCCTGGGCAATGGCGTCATACACCGCCCGGATGTCCGCCCGGACCCGGTCCGACACCGGCAGGTGGCCGATCAGATGGCTGATCTCCTCCATGCCGCTGTGGTGATGGTGGTGCTCGTGGTCATGGTCATGCTCATGCTCACCCTCTGTATGGCCGTCCACCGTCACGGTGATGTGGGTGCCGGTGATGCCGCACTTTTCCGCTTTCTCCCGGTGATAGGTCACGCCGGGAATCCCCAGGCCGTTGAGCCGTTCCACAAAAGCCTCCGGCTGGGGCAGCAGCTCCAGCAGGGCCGCCGTCAGCATATCCCCGGCAGCGCCCATGCCGCAGTCCAGATACAGGGTCCTCATTTTTTCACCTCCATGTGGTTGATCATACTGGCCAGATACCCCGCGCCGAAGCCGTTGTCGATGTTCACCACCGACACGCCGCTGGCGCAGGAGTTCAGCATGGACAGCAGAGCCGACACGCCGCCGAAGGACGCGCCGTAGCCCACGCTGGTGGGCACGGCGATCACCGGGCAGTCCGCCAGACCGCCGATGACGCTGGCCAGGGCCCCCTCCATGCCGGCAATGGCGATGATCACCGAGGCGCTCATGATATCGTCCATATGGTGCAGGGTCCGGTGCAGGCCCGCCACCCCCACGTCATACAGCCGCAGCACCCGGTTGCCGTGGACCTCCGCCGTCAGGGCGGCCTCCTCCGCTACGGGGATATCGCTGGTGCCGCCGGTGGCCACCACGATGCGGCCGATGCCGTCAGGCTCCGGCAGGTCGCCGATGATGCCGCACCGGGCCTCGGCCCGGTAATCCAGAGGATACACGGCGGCGATTTCCGCCGCCGACTCCGGCGACAGGCGGGTGATGAGAATGGTTTTCTGGCCGTGTTGGCGCATCACGCCCACGATGCCGATCATCTGGGCGGCGGTTTTTCCCGCGCCGTAGATCACCTCCGCCGCCCCTTGGCGGATGCCCCGGTGCATGTCCACTTTTGCATAGCCGATGTCAGTGAAGGGCTCCTTTTTCAGGGCCAGCAGCGCCTCATCCACGGACATGGCGCCCTGCTGCACGGCCTCCAGCAGCTTTCTGGTATCGCTGTTCATCCTCGTCCCTCCAAATCCAGCCATACGCCGTCATAATCCGGCCCCAGGCGCCGCAAAATCTCCTGCCGGCGCTCCAGCAGTCTCGGCATCTGGGCGGCGGGCAGCTGAATTTTGGCGCTGCGGCCCGCCAGGCGCACCCGGAAGTCCGTGAAGCCCAGGGAGAACAGATAGCTCTCCGCCGCCTCGGTAACGGCCAGGTCCCGGGCGGTGATGGGCTGCCCGGCGGGGACCCGGGTGGCCAGGCACGCATAGGCGGGCTTGTCCCAGGTGAAAAGCCCCGCCTCCCGGGACAGCCGCCGCACGTCGCTTTTGGTCAGGCCGCACTCCCGCAGAGGCGACCGCACCGCCAGCTCCCGTAATGCCCGCATACCGGGCCGGTCTCCGGCATCGTCGGAGGCGTTGGTGCCGTCCAGCAGCACGGTGAAGCCGTCCGCCTCCGCCGCGGCCAGGATGGTGCGGAAGATCATCTGCTTGCAGTGATAGCACCGGTCCGGCGGGTTGGCCGTTACGGCCTCCGAGGCCAGCACGTCCACCGGCAGGACCTTCATGTCGGCGTTCAGCTCCCCGGCCAGACGCCGGGCGTCCTCCAGCTCAAAGGCCGGCTGGAAGGCGGAATTTACATAATAGGCCCTTGCCCGGGCCCCATGGTGCAGGGCGGCATACAGCAGGTAGGACGAGTCCACCCCGCCGGAAAAGGCGATGGCCACCCGGGGATTTTCCGTGAAAAATTCTTGCAGGTTCATGTGGATATGCTCTTTCTCTTTGCTTTATTTTGCATTGGGCACGATGCCCAGGATCACCAGAGGCTCTGTGCCGGTGTTGACGACGCTGTGGCTGCGGCCCCGGGGACAGTAGTGGCACAGGCCGGGATAAACCGCCACCTCCGCGCCGTCGTCCAGGCACACCCCGGTGCCGGACAGGAAGTACATGATCTCGCAGCTGTCCTCATGGGTGTGCAGACCGATGGAGGAGCCGGGCTGAAGCGTCAGCCGCAGGATCTTCCCCATGTCGTCCTGAAAGATCCGGGTCTCGGCCTCCCCCTGGCCGCCCTTGAACCGGGGCTGCACCAGGGAGGGCATGCGGTCAAAATCCAGCGTCATGACCCGTCACCTCAGTTCAGGAAGTCCTTGAGCTTCTTGCTGCGGGAGGGATGGCGGAGCTTCCGCAGGGCCTTGGCCTCGATCTGGCGGATGCGCTCGCGGGTGACGTTGAACTCCTTGCCCACCTCCTCCAGGGTGCGGGTGCGGCCGTCCTCCAGGCCGAAGCGCAGCTTCAGCACCTTCTCCTCCCGGGGGGTCAGGGTGCTGAGCACGGACACCAGCTGCTCCTTCAGCAGGGTATAGCTGGCGGCCTCGCTGGGCTCGGACGCGCCCTCGTCGGGGATGAAGTCCCCCAGATGGGAGTCCTCCTCCTCGCCGATGGGGGTCTCCAGAGACACCGGCTCCTGGGCGATCTTCAGAATCTCCCGGACCTTGTCCACGGGCATGTTCATCTCCTCGGCGATCTCCTCGGGGGAGGGGTCGTGGCCCAGCTCCTGCAGCAGCTGCCGGGACACCCGGATGACCTTGTTGATGGTCTCCACCATGTGGACGGGGATGCGGATGGTGCGGGCCTGGTCCGCGATGGCCCGGGTGATGGCCTGGCGGATCCACCAGGTGGCATAGGTGGAGAACTTATAGCCCTTGGTGTGGTCAAACTTCTCCACGGCCTTGATCAGACCCAGGTTGCCCTCCTGGATCAGGTCCAGGAACAGCATGCCCCGGCCCACATAGCGCTTGGCGATGGACACCACCAGACGCAGGTTGGCCTCGGCCAGCTGTTTTTTGGCTTTTTCCCCGGCCTTCAGCTCCGCCTTGGCCTGGGCCAGCTTCTCATCGGTCAGGGTCAGCTCCCCGGCTTCCACCTGGGCCAGCCGCTCCTTGGCGGCGTTCCCGGCGGACATGGCGGTGGCCAGCCGGACCTCCTGGTCGCCGGTCAGCAGGGGTACCTTGCCGATCTCCTTCAGATACATGCGCACCGGGTCGTCGATGTTGAAACTATCCACCAGAGTGTTGGGGTCGACCAGCTCCTCCTCCTCGATCTCGGCGATCTCCTCCATGGCGGGCTCCATGTCCTCGGGGATGTCGTTGGTGAAATCCTCGGTGACGATGTCGATGCCCAGGTCCGCCAGGGAGTCATAGATGCGGTCCATCTGGTCGCCGTCCAGGTCCAGGGGGTCCACCACCTCGGACAGCTCCGCCGGCTCCAGGCGGCCCTTCCTCTTGCCCTTGATAAACAGCTCCCGGAGCTTCTCGTTCCCGGCCAGCAGCGCCGCCGCCGGGCACTTGGCCAGCTTCTCCTCCAGGGCCTTGTCCGCCGCGGGCTTTGCTTCCTCGGCCTTCTGGGCGGCGGCCTTTCCGGCCTTCTTCTTGTCGTCGGCGGCCAGCAGATGGTCCGCCATTTCCTTCAGCTCCTGCTGGGTATAATCTTTATCCGTCATTGTGCTTTCCTCCATAGCCCTTTTTGTTTTTATATTTCTCCGCCGCAGCCGCCAGGGGGTCCGTTTCCGCCCCGGCGGTGCGTTTCTGCGCTTCTTCCCGGATGACCCGGCAGTAATCCGCCAGGGCCCGCTCCCCTCCGGCAGGGGATTCCGGCTTCTGCACCACCCCGGTCAGGTGGCTCATCTCCTCGCCGGTCAGCTCCCCGCTGAGGGAGGAGATGCTCAAAGGCCGCCCGGCCATGTGGCTCTCCCACAGGCTGGCGTATACCCGGCCCAGCAGCGGCGAGGAGAACGACGCCGCCGGAACCGGCGGCGTGTCGCCGAACAAGCTGTCATCCAGCAATAGCAGCCGGATGACCCCCTCCTCCGCCAGGGCACTGCGGAGGTTGCCGTACCGCAGGCCCCGCTCCTGGGGCTGCAGGGACGCCGCCGGGTTCAGCTCCCGGCGCTCCCGGGTCTTTTTCTCCTTGGCGGCCATGCGGCGGAAGGCCCGCTGCACCTCCATTTTCAGGGCCTCCGGCGTCAGCCCCGCCGCCTCCGCCGCCCGGGTGGTGTAGATCTCCCGCTCCACGGCGTTTTCCAGGGTGCACAGCACCCCGCTGACCTCCTGGGCATAGGCCACCCGGGCCTGATCGTCCCGCAGGTCATACTTCCCGGCGATCTCGTGCAGCCGGAACTCGATGCCGTTGGCACTGCCGGACAGCAGCCGCTCAAAGGCCTCCGGCCCCTGGAATTTGATGAAATCGTCGGCGTCCTGCTTCACATATTCCCCGTCCACCAGCCGGTTGGGCAGCCGCAGCACCCGAACGGTGAACTCCGACCGGTTCAGCAGCTCCAGAGCCCGCTGGGTGGCCAGTGCCCCTGCCTTATCGTTGTCGTAGCACAGCACCAGCTCCTTGGTATACCGGGACAGCAGCCGGGTCTGCTCCAACGTCAGCGCCGTGCCCATGGACGCCACGGCGTTGTCGAACCCCGCCTGGTGCAGGGTCACCACGTCCAGGTTGCCCTCGCACAGGATGATATTGGGCCGCTTGGTCTTTTTGGCCAGGTTCAGACCGTACAGCACCCGCCGCTTGCTGTATGTAAGGGTTTCGGGGGTGTTCATATACTTGGGCTCGGACTTGTCCAGCACTCGGCTGCCGAAGCCCACCACGTCGCCCCGCACGTCGATCACCGGCAGGATCAGCCGGTTGCGGAACTTGTCGTATATGTGCCCGTTCTTCCCGCTGACGGCCAGGCCCGCCCGGATCAGCTCGTCCTTGGAATAGCCCCTGGCGGTCATGGCGGTCAGCAGGGCGTCCCAGCTGTCCGGCGCGGCCCCCATGCCGAAGCGCACGGCGATCCTCCGGTGGATCTGCCGCCGGTCCAGATAGTCCCGGACGGCCTGACCCTCCGGGGCCTGGAGGGTCTGATAGTACCACCGGGCGGCGTCCCGGTTCAGCTCCAGCATCCGGCGGCGGAGCTTTTCCGTGCCGTCGCTGGCCTCCTCCGGCACCGGGATGTTGGCCCGCTTGGCCAGAAACCGCACCGCGTCGGGATAGGACAGATTCTCGATGTCCATGACGAAGTTGATGACGCCGCCGCCCTTTTTGCAGCCGAAGCAGTGATAAAACTGCTTGTCCGGTAGCACATGGAAGGAGGGGGTCTTCTCGTTGTGGAAGGGGCAGCAGCCCCAGAAGCTGCCTCCCTTGGGCGTCAGGGACACATAGGAGCCCACCACGTCCACGATATCGTTCCGGGCGATCAGCTCGTCCAGAAAGCTCTGGGGAAACGGCATGGCTGCACCTCCTGTCCGGCCGGAATTCCCGTGATATCTATAGATACCCCTAAAATTCCCGGAATCCTCTTTTTTTGCGAAAATTTTTTTGAAAAAATTTTTCCCGCCGCAGACGCGGCGGGAAAAACAGGACAAGCCCCGGTTACAGGGTGTATTTCTTCTGATATTCGGCGGAGTACCGGGCGAAGGAGGCGGACTTCATGGCCTTGACGCTGTTGAGGTACTCATGGGTGTCGAAGGAGTCGGATTCCAGCTCGATCATGGCCACGGCGATGTTGGAGCAGTGGTCCGCCACCCGCTCATAGTTGGTCAGCAGGTCGTTGAAAATGAAGCCCTGGTTCAGGGTGCACACGCCCTTTTGCAGGCGGTCCACATGGTGCAGCTTCATCTCGTCGCACAGGCCGTCCACGATCTCCTCCAGCGGCTCCACCCGGGAGGCGGCCTCCAGGTCGCCGGAGACGAAGGCCCCGATGGCCAGGTGCAGGATCTCGGTGATGGCATGCTCCAGGGTCCGAAGCTCCCGCTCGGCCTCCGGGGAGAACACCACGCTTTTGGCGTTGATCTCCCGGGCGGCGTCGCAGATGTTCAGGGCGTGGTCGGAAATGCGCTCAAAGTCGGAGATGGTGTGCAGATACTTGGACACCTCCTCGCTTTGCCGCTGGGACAGCTCCTTGCCGGTGATCTTCATCAGATAGGTGCCCAGCCGGTCCTCGTAGCGGTCGATGGCGTTTTCGGCATCCTCCACCGCCCGGCAGCCCTTGTCGCTGAATTTGTGAACCAGCTCCATGGCCCGCAGCAGGTTGTCCATGGCCCGCCGGGCCATGGCGTCGGTGACCTGGCGGCTCTGCTCCAGGGCCAGGGCCGGGTGCAGCAGGAAGCGCTCCTCCAGCCGGTCCATCTCCTGCTCCTCCCGGATGCTCTCGGGATTCTCGGGGATCAGCAGGCACACGCACTTTTCCAGCAGCCCGATCAGGGGGGTCAGAACGATAACGGTGGCCAGACGGAACAAGGTGTTCATCAGGGCGATGGACACGGTGGTCATGGTCATGGTCATGAAATCAAAGTGGGCGATGGCGTTGGCGATATAGAACACCGTGGCCCAGATCACCACGCCCAGCACATCGATCAGCAGATACACAAAGGCCGTGCGCTTGCCGCTGACGTTGGCCCCCAGGGCCGACAGCAGCACCGGCACCGCCGCGCCGATGGCGATGCCCATGATGATGGGCAGGGCGATCTCAAAGGTGATGGCCCCGGTGACGGCCAGAGCCTGGAGAATACCCACAGCGGCGCTGGCGCTCTGGATAACGCTGGTGAACAGCAGACCCACCAGAATGCCCAGCAGGGGGTTGGAGAAGGAGGTCAGGGCGTCGATGAACACCTGGCTGTCCCGCAGGGGGGAGACGGCGTCGCTCATGGTGCTCATGCCGTACATCAGCACCGCAAAGCCCAGCAGGATGTCCCCGATGTGGTGGGTAGAGGGCCGCTTGGCGGCCATGCGCAGGACGATGCCCACCACCGCCACCAGGCCCGTCAGGGTGGCGGTGCTCAGCAGGGTCACCCAGCCGCTTCCGCCGCTGAGACTGCTGAGACAGAGGATCCACCCGGTGACGCTGGTGCCCAGGATAGCGCCCATGACGATGCCGATGGCCTGGTTTACCTTCATCATGCCGGAGTTGACGAAGCCCACCACCATCACGGAGGTGGCGGAGGAGGACTGGATCACGGCGGTGACGCCGGTGCCCAGCAGGACCCCCTTCAGCGGCGTGCTGGTCAGCTTATACAGCACCAGCTCCAGCTTGCTTCCGGCGACTTTTTTCAGGCCGTCGCCCATAATGGCCATGCCGAACAGAAACAGCGCGATGCCGCCTAACAGGCCGATGATCTCGGATGCACCCATACGCATTCCCCTCCCAGTGTATATCTATCCTATAGTATAACAAATCCCGGGGAGCCGTGTCGATGGAAAACCCCGCAAAGGAATGGAGAATTGCGGAGAAAAAACGCCGGATTCTTTGTGTATTCCACAAAATCCCTCGGTAAAAAAATAACAATTCTTGCGTATCCCGCCGGGGCGGGGTATACTGTTTTATTATACCATTGATTAGATACGCTTAACGCTGTAAAAAGGAGCCATTATGTTCAAGCATTGTCTCATCGTGTTTCTGGTGTCCATGGTGCCCATCATCGAGCTGCGGGGCGCCATCCCCTACGGCGTGGGCTTCGGCCTGCCCCTGTGGCTGACGTATATCATCGCCATCGTGGGCAATATGTTGCCGGTGCCGCTGATCTATTTTTTTGCCCGGCGCATTCTGGAGTGGGGGCAGGACAAGCCCGTCATTGGGAAATTCTTCACCTTCTGCCTGGAAAAGGGCAAAAAGGGCGGTGAAAAGCTCCAGGCCAAGGCGGGACGGGGCCTGTTCTGGGCGCTATTGCTGTTTGTGGGCATTCCCCTGCCCGGCACCGGGGCCTGGACCGGCACCCTGGCCGCCAGTCTCCTGGATATGGATTTCCGCAAGAGTGTGCTGGCCTGTATGGGCGGCGTGCTGCTGGCCGGGTGCATCATGGGCGCGCTGAGCCTGCTGGGAGTCTCCGCCTTCGGCGCCATCGCCGGATGAAAAGCAGTGTATAAGAGGCGGGGCCTGTGCCCCGCCTCTGTTTTATCCCAAAAAGGAAGGCGTGCGCCGCGGCGCACGCCTTCCTTTTTGGATTTATCTGCGTTTATTCCGCCCTGTATCAGCTCCACTTTTTCCGGGGCAGCAGCACCAACGCTGCGCCGCCCAGCAGCAGAGCTGCGCTCCACAGGACCACATAGCTCTCATCGCCGGTCTTGACGCCGGGATTTTCGGACTGAGTGGGCTGTTCGGGCTGATAGTCCGGGTCCTCCGCGCCGCAGACGGTGCACTTGCCGTCCTGATAGTCGTGGCCCTTGGCGGGGATCACCTGACCCCGGGTCAGCAGCTGGCCGCACACGGAGCAATAGGTGTCGCCGGTATAGCCGTCCTGGGTGCGGCCGGCGTCCTTGGCGTCCCGCAGCTCCGGGGTGTGGCCGGCGGCGGGGATCTCCGTGCATCCGGACACGATGACGCCGCCCAGGTTGTCGCACACCAGGTTTTCGCCCAGGGTCACATTGCCATAGTTATAGCTGTTGACGATGCTGCCATCGCCGAACTGGCCCGCAATGCCGCCGACACCGCCGTTGGCATAGGTGCTGTGACCGCCGGAGACGGTGGCCACGTTATAGCAGTCCACCACGGAGGACTTGCTGTTGTTCAGCACGCCCACAATGCCGCCGGTGTACCAGGAGAATTTGGCATTGACCCGGCCATAGTTGGCGCAGCGCAGCAGCTGGCCGCCGCCGAGCCGATCACCGTCAGGTTCTGGATGGCGGCCCCGTCGGTGTTCAGGAACAGGGCCGCGCCGGAGCCGCCGGAACCGGCCAGCATCTGGTCGATGGTGTGGCCGCAGCCGTCAAAGGTACCCTTGAACACGGCGGTGGAGCTGGTGGTGATGCCGATGCCGTCCCACCAGGGCTTGCCGGTCTCCTCATACCGCAGCAGATAGATGTCCGCGCCCAGCCTGATGGTCTTGCCCTCGAAGGTGACATTTTCCTTCACCAGCTTGGCAAGGCCCGCCAGCTGGGCGGGATTGGTCAGGGTGAACTCCCGGTCCGTGTCGTTGTACCAGGAGATGTCCACCGCCCCGTCCCGACGGGTGGTGGAGAAATACTCCACGGTGGCCTTGTCCTCGGTGACGCCTTGGGGCAGGGTGTACACATAGCCGGAGCCGGTCTCCGTGAAGGGGATGGCCTGCTCGTCGCCCTTTGCGTCCGTATAGTGGACGGTGGCCACGTCATAGCCCTCCCGGTGTTCCGCCTGCCGCTGGTCGGGGTCCAGGGCCAGTACCGTCTGCGGCAGCAGACTCAGCCCCATCAGAACCGCCGGCAAGGCCGCCGAAACGCGCTTGGAGAGCTGCTTCATGGGGAATCTTCCTTTCTTCTTGTGATTTATAAAAGCCTTCATCAGGATTTTATACGTTGATAAACCCGGATTTACGCCCTTCGTGCACCTTGATTGAGGATAACGCATCCCCGCAAAAGCGGGGCATAGCCCCGCCGAGACTGTCAAAAAAGCCTCGCAGAGTTTGCCGCCCGCAGGCGGCAAATAAAGCGCAATCCGTTTTTTGCGGCGGCGCCCCCTAAGGGGACTTCCGTTGGGCGTGTACGTCGCAAAAACACTTCTCAGTCTGCAAGTGTGGAATTTGTTCGCTGAAAGCGAACAAATTATGCGCGTGGCAGACTGCAAGCCTTTTGTCAAAAAAGGGCGTTGCCCTTTTTTGACAAGCTGAGCGGGGCATAGCCCCGCCATTGGGTGCGCCCGGTCACGCATCGTATACGCAGCCCTTCACGCTGCCGCCGGGGACGGGGATGTCCGCCACCGTCAGGGGAATGCGGTAAATCTCCCGCAGCAGCTCCTCCGTCAGGGTCTCCGCCGCCGGGCCGAAGGCCCGCACGCCGCCCTCCCGCAGCACCAGAACATCCGTGGCAAACCGGAAGGCGTGCTCGGGGTTGTGGGTGGACAGCAGCACCGTGTACCCGCTGTCGGCCAGCTGACGCACCTGCCGCAGCAGGCGGAACTGGTTGCCGTAATCCAGGCTGGCGGTGGGCTCGTCCATCAGCAGGATTTTCGCCTGCTGGGCCATGGCCCGGGCGATCAGGGCCAGCTGCCGCTCGCCGCCGGAGATTTCGTTGATGCCCCGGTCCGCCAGGTCCCGGATGCCCAGGGTCTCCAGCACCCGGTCCGCCGTCTCCTGCTGGGACGGCCCCGGCCCGTGGAAGGGGTCCGCCCCCATCAGCACCGTGTCCCGGACGGTGTAATTATACACCGGGGCGCTGGACTGGGGGATATACGCCGCCAGCCGGGCCAGGCTGCGGCGGTCCAGGGAGCGCAGATCATGTCCGCACAGGGCGATCTCCCCCCGGTACCGGGGCAGAAAGCCCAGGATGCACCGGAACAGGGTGCTCTTTCCCGCCCCGTTGGGACCCAGCACCGCCACCAGCTGCCCGGGGCTGGTCCGGAAGCTCACCTGCCGCAGCACCTGCCGCTTTCCGTAGGCAAAGGACAGGTTCCTCACGTCAATGGACACGGCGGCCACCTCCCGTCACAATCAGATACACAAACAGCGGCGCTCCCACAAAGGCCGTCAGAATGCCCAGGGGCAGCTCGCCAGTGGTCACAAGTCTTGCAATGTCGTCCACGATCAGCAGGAACGACGCCCCGAACAGGGCCCCGGCGGGGATCAGCCGCCGGTAGTCATAGCCGAACAGCATCCGGCAGAAATGGGGGATCACCAGGCCCACCCAGCCGATCATGCCGGACACCGCCACACTGGCGGAGGTCAGCAGCGTGGCGCACACGATCACCGTGCCCCGCAGCCGCCGGGTGTTCACGCCCATGGACTGGGCCTCCTCCTCCCCCAGGGTCAGCAGGTTCATCCGCCACCGGAGAGCCAGCAGCGGCACCATCCCCAGGGTCACCGGAATGGACAGAAACAGCACATCCGTGTCCTTGATGGAGGACAGGGACCCCATCAGCCAATAGGTGATGGCGGGCAGCTGCTGCTGGGTATCCGCCACCAGCTTTACAAAGGATGTCCCCGCCGAAAACAGGGACGAGATCATCATGCCCGCTAAAATCAGGGCCACCGTCTGGTTTGTTCTGGACAGGCGGCTCACCAGCCACGCCGCCGCCACGGCCAGCAGACCGCAGCAGAAGGCGGCGGCGGAAATGCCGAAATAGCCCGCCCCCAGCAGGATGGCCACCGCCGCGCCGAAGCCTGCGCCGGCGGAGGCCCCCAGAATGTCCGGCGACACCATGGGGTTGCGGAACATCCCCTGATACGCCGCGCCGGACACCGCCAGCGCCGCTCCCACCAGGGCCGCCGCCGCCACCCGGGGCAGCCGCACGGCGAACACCACTTTATCGTCGCTGAGGGGCCAGTCCGCCGCGCCGCCGGTGACCTTTGTCCACAGCATATGCAGCAGCTGCCCCGGGGACAGGGCATACCGTCCTAATAGCAGCGACCCCAGCAGCACCGCCAGGAAAACAGCCCCCAGCACCGCGAACCGCCGGGCATAGCGCTTATCCGCCGCGGTCATCTGCTGCCCCCGCTACTTCGGCTGTCCCGGACGATGTAATAGGTGCCGGTCTCGGCGTCGTAATATACCTCGCCCCGCTTTTCCAGGCTCTCGCCGCCGCCGGTGACGCCGCTTTGCTCCTGGAGCCGGGCCAGCTCCTCGTCGGTCATGGTCACGGCGTGGTCCTTATCCACCAGGACGCTGCCGTTTTCCCCGGTATTGCCCTGGGCCTGGCCGCCGGAGGCGGTGATGTCCACGTTCCAGTGGACCACCAGGGCCAGCATAATGCCCACCGCCAGGATCAGCATCACGTCCGACAGGTTGGACAGATAGTTCATGGGATTCACGTCCTCGCCGCCGAAGCGCTCCCGGGTCTTTCCCAGCTTCTTCATGCCGCCCGCTCCATTTCCGTCACGCAGTCCAGCAGGTTGGCGGCCAGGCTCTCCCCCATGGCGGGGGTGAAGTCCGGGCGCCGGGTCAGCTCCAGCAGGGCGTTCTTCTGCCGTCGTAGCAGGCCGCTGCCCTCGATGCACTCGGCGATGGACTGCTCCCCGGCCCGCAGCCGGTCCAGCAGCTCCGGCAGGGAGCCGGACAGGTGCCGCCGCTCCCCCAGCATCTCCGTCAGCCACCAGCCCACGGAAAACGCCGCAAAGGCCAGAGCCAGCAGCAGGCAGATCACCACCGGAATCTCCATGGCGCTGGCCACGGCCCGGAGAATGTTATGAAATACGGTGCTCATTTACGCGTTCCTCTCTTTTCTGTAATACACGGTCTGCATCGCGGCGCCGGCCGCCGCCAGCAGCAGGGCCCCCGCCCCGGTCAGCAGCAGCGCCAGGGTCATGTCGTCCACCTGCTCCACCGTGGCGGAGTCCACCACCACCCGGTATTTCCCGTCGTCCCCGGGCCGGTAGAAGGTGTAGGTCTCGTCGTACAGGGCCAGATTCTCGCTGAGCTCCGTCCAGTGATAGGTCCCGGCCTCCGCATATTTATCGGCGGCCATGCCGTAGTACCCCACCTTCACCGTCAGGGTGTCGGTGACCACCCCTGCGCCGTCGGCAGGCAGGGGGATAGGGCCAGCAGCAGCACGCAAAGGGCCAGAATCCGGCCGATCTTTTTCATAAGCGTCCTCATTTCAGGGTGGAGCGGCTGAGCATCTGCTCGGCCTCCTCCGCCGTCAGGTCATAGTGCCAGAACAGCCGGTAATACTCCTGGGCCACCTGCGCCATATCATAGTCGTACAGCTCCGGATACAGCAGGTTCCCCAGCCACCAGATGCCCAGCACCCGGTTCACAGACGGCGGGGAGCTCATCCAGTCATAGGGCAGGCCGGGAATCTCGTAATACCGCCCGTTCTGAACGGCGGTCAGGCCCGCCCACTCCCCCTGGGTCAGGGTGTCGTAGGGGCCGCCGGTGGACAGGAGGATCACGTCCGGCTGGACGGCGTATACCTCCTCCAGGCTGACGGTGGTGCCGCCGCCCCGGTTGCTGACCTCCTCCGGGATGATGGCGTTGACGGCCCCCACCAGGTCGATGACGTCCGCCTGGACGGACCCGGCGGCGTTGCAGGCAAGGCCCGTGGAGCCGGTGCCGAACAGCACGGAAAGCCGCTGATTCTCGGGGATTTTTGCGGAATTCTCCCGGGCCATGGAGACGGTTTTTTCAATGAATTGGGCCAGGGACTCCGCCATGTCGGCCCGGTTCAGGATATCCCCCAGGGTCCGGTAGGCGGCGGCCATATCGTCCAGGTCCGCTTCGATGAACACCGTGGGGATGCCGGTCTGCTTCTGGATGCGGTCCATATCGTCGGCGATGGTGTCCTTGGCGTCGCCCAGGTCGATGATGATCTGGGGCCGGGCGTCGATGAGAGACTCCATATTCAGGTTGGCCTTGCTGCCGTAAAACTGGCCGAAGGTGGGCAGATAGCGGACCTCCTCCGGGAAATAGGGCTTCTGGGCCGTGCTGGGACTGCTGGAAAGCCCCGCCAGCAGGTCATAGGCAATGGGCATCAGGATCATCTGGGCCGTGGAGCCGCTGGGAGCCACCCGCCGGATATCGGCGGGGATCTCCACCTGGCGGCCGGCGGAGTCGGTGACGACACGGGTCTGCACCCCCTCCAGGGGGTCGTAGCCCTGCTTTTTGCCGCAGGCCGCCAGGGGCAGACACAGGCACAGGGCCAGGAATAGGGCGAGAATACGATGTTTCATAGGTCACTCCTTATCAGAATCGGGCCGGGACGGAAGGGGGCGGAAATCCGGCCGGCCCGGCAGCCAGCCGTCACCGACCCGCCGCTGGGGCGGCGGGGGCGGGGGGATCAGGGCATCGTGCTCCCCGCTGTAAAAGGCGCGGTTGTTCTCAATGAGCTGGGACAGGGTCACGGGGCGGTAGAAATTCACGTCCACCCCGGCGTTGAGCACCCGGGGCATCTGGCGCAGGATGTCGTATTCCGGGCCACGGGTCTGGTGCAGGTGGCCGTGGACCATATAGCCCCGCTTGCGGTACAGAATGGGATAGTGGCAGAGGATAATATGCGTGTCGCCGTCGTCGATCTCGTTGAAGTCGGTGACGGTTTCAAAATAGCGGTACAGCTCCCCGGCGTTTTCAAAGCCGGTGTCGTGGTTGCCGCGGATCAGGTGCTTATGGCCCCGGAGCCGGGACAGGGCGTCCCCGGGCACCAGGCCCCGGTTATAGCCCACGTCCCCCACCACATACACGGTGTCCTCCTCCGACACGGCGGCGTTCCACCGGGCGATCAGCACCCGGTCCATTTCCTCCACGGAGCCGAAGGGACGGGAGGGCAGGAAGGGCTCATAGTGAAAGTGGAGGTCGGCGGTATAGAAGATCATGGCGTCCTCCCTGTCGATATTTTCAATTCAGGATAACGGTGGACAAAAAAATTCAGCACACCTAATTAATTTTTATTCAGTATAGCAAATCCACCGGCGGATGTCAATACGGGGCGTCGAAAAAGGGGCGTTTCCTGGGAGAAAGGGCTTATTTTCGCCGGGGCTTAAATGGGGCTGGTAATTTCCTTCGGAGTGTGCTATAGTACAAATGTATCCGTATTTTTGGAACGAATACAGATCGGAATAATCCGACAGAAATAAACAAAATGTAATCTGAAAGACAGGAGAATGTAAATATGAATGCTTTTTCTTCCTTCCTGCTGGGCCTGGTGCAGGGCGTGGCGGAGTTTTTGCCCATTTCCAGCTCCGGACATCTGTCCATCGCACAGAACCTGCTGCACATCGACGCGGAGGTGCCGGAATTTTTTGACGTGCTGCTGCACCTGGGCACCTTAGGGGCGGTGTTCGTGGCCTACTGGAAGGACATCAAGGACATGATCGCCGAGTTCTTCCGGGGCATCGGGGACCTGGCCCACCGGTCCACCCCCAAGCCCCTGCCGCCGGCCCGGCGGCTGATCCTGCTGATCATCCTGGGCACCCTGCCGCTGTTTGCGGTGCTGCCCATCAAGGACAAGGTCCTGGGCCTGAGCAACAACATGCTGTTCATCGGCGGGGCATTGATCGTCACGGGCTTCCTGTTATTCGCCAGCGACCGGGTGAAGAAGGGGAGGAAGAACGAGCGGACGGCATCGCTGCTGGATGCGGTGGCGGTGGGCGTGAGCCAGGCCGTCGCCACGGTGCCGGGCATCTCCCGGTCCGGCATGACCATCACCTCCGGGTGCTTCGTGGGCTTCGATCGGAAGTTCGCGGTGCGGTTTTCCTTCCTGCTGTCCATTCCGGCGGTGCTGGGGGCCAACATCCTGAGCCTGAAGGACGCCGTGGAGGCAGGAGTCGACTGGAGCCAGGTGCCGGTGTATCTGATCGGCGTGGCCACGGCGGCGGTGTCCGGGTATCTGTGCATCGGCCTGCTGCGGCGCATCGCCAACAAGGGAAAATTCGGCGCGTTTGCCTATTACTGCTGGGCCGTGGGTCTGCTGACCATCGTGCTGCAGCTCATTAAATAAGAGAAAGGAATCGCTATGGCGTCCGGACAGAAGAAAAAAACCATAACCAAAAAGAAGGCTCCGCAGAAAAATGTCCGCCCGCCGATCCGGCGGGAGGTGGGCGGCTGCGTGTGCCTGCTGCTGGCCCTGTGCGTGGTGGTCAGCTATTTCCAGGCGGACGCCATCGTGCAGAATCTGCTGGGGAAGCTGCTGAGGGGCCTGATGGGGTACGGCTATTGGCTGACGGCCCCGGCGCTGGCCCTGGCGGGGGTGATCCTGATGGCCCACCGGGGGCGTCCGGTGGCGCTGCGGACGGCCTGCGCCCTGGTGATGCCGGTGCTGCTGGGAGCCATCCTGCACCTGCTTTTGTATAAGGGAGAGGCCGTCACCGGCTTCAGCGCGGCCATGAAGAGCCTGTGGGCCAGCGGCCTGCTGCTGCAAAGCGGCGGCGCACTGGCCGGTGGACTGGCCATGGGCATGAAGCGGCTGGTGGGCACGGTGGTGTCCGTGGTCCTGCTGCTTCTGCTGCTGGCGGCGGCGGTATTCGCGGCGCTGCGGGTATCCCCCCGGGAGCTGGTGCAGCGGGCCAGGGAGCGTGCTCCCTATGAGCCGGAGCCGGAGCGTCCGGCCCGGCCGGAAAAGCCCCGGCGGCAGCGTGTGCAGGTGGACATGCCCCTGGACGAGGAGCCGGTGCGGCCCAAACCCGAGCCGAAGCCGGAGTCTAAGCCCCAGGAGGCTCCCGATGAGCCTCTGCCCCGGAAGAAGGGGAAGGCTTTCTTTTCCCGCAGGGGGGAGGATGTGATGACTCCGGACCAGGTGCTGCGGCCCCAGGAGCCGGAGCCTGCGCCGGAGGTGCCGCCTGCGGCCCAGTCGGAGCCGGAGCCTGCCCCCCAGCCGGAGAAAAAGTCCCGCCGGGGCCAGGAATCCGCCGCCCGGGAGGTGGAGCAGCACGCCCAGGAGGTGAGCCAGGCCATCGAGGAGGAGCTGGCGGAGCCGGAAGAGGCGTATCAGTATCCCCCGGTGACCCTGCTGGACCAGAACAGCGACGACAACTATACCGAGGTGGGGGCGGAGCTGCGGAACAACTCCCGCCGCCTGGCCCAGACCATCACCAGCTTCGGCGTGGACGCCAAGCCCGGGGACGTGGTCCATGGGCCCAGCGTCACCCGGTACGAATTTACCCTGGACCAGGGGGTGAAGCTGTCCAAGCTCACCAACCTGGCCGACGACATCGCCCTGGCCCTGGGCAGCGGCGGCGTGCGCATTGCGCCCATCCCCAACAAAAGCTCCGTGGTAGGCATCGAGGTGCCCAACCGGGTGGTGACGGCGGTGCGTATCCGGGACGTCATCGACTCCCGGGCCTTTGCCGAGCACAAGTCCCGGGTGGCCTTCGCCGTGGGCAAGGACATCGGCGGCAACTGCATCGTGGGGGACATCGCCAGACTGCCCCATGTGCTGATCGCCGGCACCACCGGCTCCGGTAAGTCCGTGTGCACCAACTCGCTGATCGTGAGTCTGCTGTACAAGTCCACCCCGGAGGAGGTCCGGTTCATCATGGTGGACCCCAAAATGGTGGAGCTGGCCCCCTACAACGGCATCCCGCACCTGCTGATCCCCGTGGTGACGGACCCCAAAAAGGCCGCCGGGGCCCTGCAGTGGGCGGTGTATGAGATGATGAAGCGCTATAAGCTGTTCTCGGAAAACGGGGTAAAGGACCTGGCCGGGTTCAACGCCCTGGCTCAGCGGAATGAGGAGCTGAAAAAAATGCCCACCGTGGTGGTGGTCATCGACGAGCTGGCGGACCTGATGCTGGTGGCGGCCAAGGAGGTGGAGGAATCCATCTGCCGGGTGGCCCAGATGGGCCGCGCCGCCGGGATGCACCTGGTCATCGCCACCCAGCGGCCCTCCTCCGACGTGATCACCGGCCTGATGAAGGCCAATATCCCCAGCCGCATCGCCTTCGCCGTGGCCTCGTCGCTGGAGTCCCGGATCATCCTGGACACCACCGGCGCGGAGAAGCTGGTGGGCAAGGGCGACATGCTGTACGCCCCCCTGGGGGCCGGGAAGCCCACCCGGGTCCAGGGCTGCTTCATCACCCCGGAGGAGATCGAGCGGGTGGTGGACTATGTGAAGCAGAGCGGCGAGGCGGAGTATTCCCAGGACGTCATGGACAAGATCGAGCAGGCGGTGAAGGAGAAGGAAAAGGGCGGCGGCAAGTCCGCCGGCGCGCCGGAGCCTGCCGGGGAGAGCCCCGACGACGAGCTGCTCAGCGCCGCCGTGGACGTGGTGCTGGAGACGGGGCAGGCCTCCGTGTCCATGCTGCAGCGGCGGCTGAAGCTGGGCTATGCCCGGGCGGCCCGCCTGGTGGACCAGATGGAGGAGCGGGGCTATGTGGGCCCCTTCGAGGGCTCCAAGCCCCGGCAGATGCTGATCGACAAGGCCAAGTGGCAGGAGCTGAAAATGGCCAAGGCCCCGGCCCCGGAGCCGGAGATCGACCGCAATGGATCCATCCGGGACGTGTTCGAAAGCCGGGACGCCCTGGACTGAACAATATAACAAAGTCAGGAGAATACACACGGAATATCGCGCGCTACCCCACGGCGGGGAAAAGATCAGCGTCATCGGCATGGGCTCCTCCGTCATCGGCGGCGGAAACCGGTCAGCGGCAGGAGCTTTACGCCCGCTGCCAGCGGGAGGGCGTGGGCATCTCCGTGATGAAGCCCTTCTGCGGCGGCCAGCTGCTGGATGCCCAGCAGTCCCCCTTCGGGGCGGCGCTGACCCCGTATCAGTGCCTGCAATATGCCCTGGATAAGCCCGGCGTCATGACGGTGCTGCCGGGGATCGCCGACCGGCAGCAGCTGCGGCAGGTGCTGGGGTTTTTGGAGGCCCCGGCGGAGCAGCGGGACTATTCCGCCATCAGCGGCTTCGCCCCGGCGGACGCCATGGGCAAGTGCGTATACTGCAAGCACTGCCACCCCTGTCCCGCCGGGCTGGACGTGGCCCTGATCAACAAGTATTACGACCTGTCCCGGCTGGGAGACGGCCTGGCCCGGGAGCACTACCTGACCCTGGAAAAGCAGGCCGGGAACCGCGTGGGATGCGGCCACTGCGACGGGCGCTGTCCCTTCCATGTGGCCCAGAGCAGCCGGATGCAGGAAATTCTGTCCTATTTCGGGGCATAATCACGAAAAATAGGGTGCCGCCCGGGGGGAAAATTGGTTCCCTCCGGGCGGCGCGGTTTCCTGCGGGGTTCTTGACGAACGGGGCGGTTTCGGTTATCATAGGGCCGATGGGAAAAATTAACAGCCGTGCCGGTCGTGTCCGGGGCGGCTGATCCTGCGCGAAAAGAGGAATCCAATGTTTTTTGGAAAATTGTGGGAGCTGTTCCTGGACTCCTTTCCCAAAATCCTGCTTCCGGGGCTGACCATGACCATTCCCCTGACGGCCATTTCCTTCACCCTGGCGCTGATCATCGCGGTGGCCATGGCCCTGGTGCAGTTTGCCAACGTGCCGGTGCTGCGGCGGGTGGCCCGGTTCTATATCTGGATCTTCCGGGGGACGCCGCTGCTGGTGCAGCTGTTCATCGTGTTCTATGGACTGTCCCGGGTGGGCATCGCACCGGACCGGGAGAAGAAGTACAATTTCTCCACTCCCTATGCCTTCAACCGCACCGCCGTGCTGGTGCGGGGGGACTATGACCAGATCCACTCCATGGAGGACCTGAAGGGCAAGCGCACCGCCAACACCATCTCCAGCAACTATGCCGCCCTGGCGGAGAGCTATGGTGCCACCGTCACCGGTGTGGACGACCTGAACCAGACCATCGAGCTGCTGCTGTCCGGCCGCATCGACGCCACCCTGAACGCCGAGGTGGTGTTCGCCGACTATCAGCGCACCCATCCCGACGCCAACATCCAGGTGGCGGCCTTCTCCGATGAGCCGGAGCGGGTGGCCATCCCGGTGCGCAAGGGGGCGCCACCCTGCTGGCGGCCATCAACGACGCTCTGGCCCAGATGGACGCCGACGGTACCCTGTCCCGGCTGTCCGTGAAGTATTTCGGCATGGACATCTCCAAGGAGCAGTGATTTGCTTGTCCAAAAAGGGCGACGCCCTTTTTGGACAAAAGGTTTGCAGTCTGCTGCGCGCATAATTTGTTCGCCCATGGGCGAACAAATTCCACACTTGCAGACTGAGAAGTGTTTTTTGCGACGTACACGCCGCCGCAAAAAACGGATCGCATTTGATTTGCCGCCTGCGGGCGGCAAACTCTGCGAGGCTTTTTGGACAATCTCAATCAGGCCCGGCGCGGTGCGCCGGACCTGATTTGACATTCCGGAAACCATGTGTTACAATTTGGTTACAACTATTTATGAGAAGGAGAAGTATTATGTCTGAGGTAAAAAAAGGCAGCGGCCTTGTCTATAAAAATCATCCCCTGCGCCGCATCGACAACCTGATCTATTACGGCAGCATGGCCGACAAGTATATCGTCCTGCTGCAGATCCTGGACACCAAGAAGGAGCAGGATATGGACGTGGCCACCCGGGTGTCCGTTCAGCTGCAGATGACCGACCCCGACCTGAAGTCCCGGGACCGGGTGGTGAAGAAGTCCGAGAAGGACAGCCTCTACGCCGCCATGGACGTGGGCTGCATCTGGCTGGAGCGCGCCCTGGCCGGCAAGTAAGCCGATTTATCCACACCCGATAAGGAGTCCTGTTCATGAAGCTCAGCCGCAAGGTGGCTGCCGCTATGCTGGCGGCGGCCCTGACCCTGTCCCTGTGCGTCATCTCTGCGCTGCCCGGCGGGCAGCCCCGGATGGACGCCATGACCTATAACATCGACACCCTGCCCGCCCGGGACCTGCGCCCGGTGGTGGACGGCCCGGAGACGGAAGCGGACTACACGCCCCCGGCCCAGGCCATCCACACCGCCGCCCAGGAGGAAGCAACTGCGGAGGTTTCCGCTGAAGCTCCTGCGCCGGAGGCTCCTGCCCGGGAGAAAACCGAAAGCGCCGCTTCCGCTCAGCCTGCCCAGCCTGTCTCCTCCACGTCCGTTCTGGCCGTGGGCGTCACGGCGGACAGCGTCCGCCTGCGGGCCGCCGCCAGCACCGGCAGCGCCATTCTGGCGGAGCTGAACCGGGGCACGGCCGTGTCCATCCTGGGCCGTCAGGACGGCTGGTACAGGGTGAATTATGACGGCAAAACCGGCTATATGTCTGCGGACTATGTGACGTCCCGGACGTCCGCCGGGGATCTGCGCTGTGTGGCCCGGGTCACCGGTGACGGGCTGAATCTGCGCAGCGGAGCCGCGGCTTCCGGCGCGGTGCTGGCTACCGCCTCCCGGGGCGAATATGTGGACGTGTCCGGCTTTGAAAACGGCTGGTTCCGGGTGCAGTACAGCGGCAAAACCGGCTATATGTCCGGGGACTATCTGACCCTGGCCGCTGCCCGGCCCGCCGCCCCCGCCCCTGCGCCCACTGCCCCCACCACGCCTGCCGTACCCGCCTCCGGCACCGGGGCGGAAATCGCCGCCCTGGCCCGGTCCTTTGTGGGCAAGGCCCCCTATGTATACGGCGGCGCGGGCCCCGCAGGCTTTGACTGCTCGGGCTTTACCATGTATATCTATGGTCAGTTCGGCATCCGCCTGCCCCACGGGGCCACGGACCAGATGCGCTACGGTGCCGCTGTGGACCGCAGCCAGCTGCAGCCCGGGGACCTGATCTTCTTTCACGACGACTACTATTCCTCCAGCACCGCCTCCCACTGCGGCATCTATGTGGGCAACGATCAGTTTGTCCACGCCTCCACCTATGGAAGCGGCGGCGTCCTGCTGACGGCCCTGAACGGCAATCCCTACTACTCCGCCCACTATATCGCCGCCCGGCGCATGGGCTGAAATAAAAACCTGTAAAAAGGCTCTTCGAGTCTTTTTACAGGTCACAGCTTGTCAAAAAATTTTTTGACAAGCTGTGTGCGGTTTTTCAGAACTTGAAAAGTTCTGAAAAACCTGTGATTGCAAACGAAAGACACCCCTGATGGGTTTCTTTCGTAACTATCTTCCTTTCCGATGGCGGATGGTTTCTGCGTAATCCAACAGTCAAAAAACCTGTAAAAAGGCTCTTCGAGTCTTTTTACAGGTTTTTTTATGAAATGCATGAAATGCGGCGTTTTCGCTATGCCCGCTCCCGAAGCTCCCGCAGACAGCGGGAACAGACGTTCTTTCCCCGGAAGGTCCGCACATCCTTGGTGCCGTCGCAGAAGATGCAGCTGGGGCGATATTTCCGCAGGACGATGGAGTTGCCGTCTACATAAATCTCCAGCGGGTCTTTTTCCGCAATATCCATGGTGCGCCGCAGCTCCACCGGCAGAACGATCCGGCCCAGCTCATCCACTTTTCTCACAATACCGGTTGACTTCATGCTGTTATCCCCCAATTCGTATGCCCGTTTTGGGCAAAATACCACGCTTTTCCATTATACGACAAGAGCTGTATCAAGTCAACAAAGTTCGTGACATTTTTGCAAATTCTTCACGCATAAAGATGCGCTTTCCGGCCATATACATGGACCGGAAGGGGGAGTTGTTTATGGCAATGGCCTGGATCTGGACGGGGATGGCGGCGGTGTCGCTGATTTTTGCCGCGTGGAACGGTACCATGGACGCCGTGGGAGCGGCGGCGCTGGAGGGGGCCGGTGCGGCGGTGCAGTTGTGCATCGCCATGGCCGGGGTGCTGTGTCTGTGGAGCGGGGTCATGGAGATCATGTCCCGCTGCGGCCTTTCCGGAAAGCTGGCGGCTCTGCTGCGGCCCGCTCTGCGGCGGCTTCTGCCCCGGGCCAGCCGGGACCCGGAGACCCTGGCGGCGGTGTCGGCCAACGTGTCCGCCAATCTGCTGGGTTTGGGCAATGCGGCCACGCCCCTGGGCATCCGGGCGGCCCGGCGCATGGCCCGGGGAACCGACGGCACCGCCGACGATGAGCTGTGCCGCCTGGTGGTGCTGAACACGGCGTCGCTGCAGCTGCTGCCCACCACGGTGGCCGGGGTGCGGGCGGCCTGCGGCTGCCGGACGCCCTTCGATATCCTGCCGGCGGTGTGGCTGTCGTCGGCCATCTCCGTGACGGCGGGGTTGCTGGCGGCACGGCTGCTCCAGCGGGTGTGGAGGGACTGACATGGACCCCACGGCATTTGTGATCCCCTGTCTGCTGGCGGGGGTGGCTTTGTACGCCCTGACCCGGCGGGTGGATGTATACGCCGCCCTGACCCAGGGGGCCGGGGAGGGCCTGACGGTGGTGGCGAAAATTCTCCCGGCGCTGGTGGGCCTGCTGACGGCGGTGTATATGCTGCGGGCCTCCGGGGCTATGGACGCCCTGGCGGCGGCGTTAGCCCCGGTGCTGGGGCTTCTGGGGATCCCGCCGGAGACGGCGGCGCTGCTGCTGGTGCGGCCGGTCAGCGGCTCCGGGGCTCTGGCGGTGGGCAGCCAGATCATGGAGCAGTACGGCCCGGACTCCGCCGTGGGCCGCACGGCGGCGGTGATGCTGGGCTGCTCGGAGACCACCTTCTACACCGTGGCGGTGTACTTCGGCGCGGCGGGGATCCGGCGCACCCGGTACACCATTCCTGCCGCCCTGACGGCAGACCTGGCCGCTTTCGTGGCCGCCGCCTGGGCGGTGCGCCTGTGCTTCGGGTGAAAACGGCAGGTGTTGCCAAACGGCGAAAAATATGATAGACTGCCTATAGGCGCTGCACGAACGGCAGGCGGTTGGCCACACCACCCGAAAGGGGGTGAGGCTCATGCGGATTACGTTACATATTGGGGCCTTTACGGTCACGATCATTGTAAAGAAACGCGAAAACCGCCACTCTGCCAAGTGACGGTTTTCTGAGCATATTAAGAAAATCTTCATCTGAAAGGGGCTGACCGCTTGTCGCAGCGCCTCTTTCTGCCTCTATTGTACCGCAGACGGTCCGCGGTGTCAAGTGTTGCCAAATGGGGAAAAGTGTGATATAATAAGTGTGGACCGGAAGGCCCGCTGCTTCGGAGGATATTATATAAGGAGGAAGCTCTGTTATGAAAAAGATCATCGCCACCACCAACGCTCCTGCCGCCATCGGCCCCTATTCCCAGGCCATCGACTGCGGCAGCTTCCTGGTCACCAGCGGCCAGGTGCCCTTTGACCCCAAGACCGGTGAGTTCGTTCCCGGCGGCATCCAGGAACAGACCCGCCAGGTGCTGACCAATGTGAAAGCCATTCTGGAGGCCGCCGGCCTGACCATGGACAACGTGGTCAAGACCACCGTGTTCCTGCAGAACATGAGCGACTTTGCCGCCATGAACGCGGTGTACGCTGAGTTCTTCACCGAGGGCCAGTATCCCGCCCGCAGCGCCGTGGAAGTGGGCGCTCTGCCCCGGGGCGCGCTGGTGGAGATCGAGACCATCTGCGTGAAGTAAGGGAAGATTTATCGAAACATCAGGGCCAGGCGTGAGCCTGGCCCTGCTTCTTTATATGGGAGTGGGTTATTCCCACTCGCTCCCTGAAACCGTGACCTAAACGATTTTGTATATGTAGTTTAGCTCCGATTATCAGGATTGCTTAGATTATCCAAGAATTACGGTGTATCATAATTTCTGTTGTCATTGTGTTGTCACGAAGATAGGTTGGTGCGGGATCAAGCTATATAGATATTATAGCGCTGTGCTCTTTGAATTGCAATACCGCTTTTCAAAATTTACACGCTACTTTTTCAAAAAGCGTGCAAAACATATTGATTTTTGAGGGCCTGGGCATTATAATATAAACACGCATAATGCAAATATTGCGTGCAGAAAGTTGGTGACAGGTTGAGCAAGTACGATATCGTTAACGAAGTTTTTGATGCCATCGGAGAAATTGCAAAGAAATCGGATTTTATTTCTGCCGGACTCAAAGACCAGAATGTATATGCGCTTTGTAGGCAGGGGTATCTCGAGCGTGTGAAAAAGGGGTATTACAAGCTGGCCGTCGGAGACGAGCCCAAAGAGGAATATATCCTTTTGAAGCTGATGACACACGGGGTCGTCTGCATGGAATCGGCTTTGTTTTACTATGGATATAGCGACTTTGCGCCCAGAGAATGGTCGATTGCCGTTCCACGCTCTTATTCCAGAACGGTGAAGGCGATTCAGGCGGAAGTTCCGGTAAAAGCGTACTATGTTCAGAATGATATGTACCACCTGGGGGAAACAACTGGCACCTTCAATGGCGTAACACTTCCGGTCTATGACCGTGAGCGTACCATCTGCGACTGTTTCAAGTACCGCACGAAGCTGGATAACGAGATATTCAACAAAGCCGTCAATGCTTATGTGGCGGATGAAAAGAAAAACCTTGCCAACCTTTCCAAATACGCAAAGGAAATGGGTGTTTATAAGAAAATGATGAGTGTGATGGAGGTGCTGCTGAATGGCTGACGTGGCTGCATCCGTGCTTGCACGGCTCAAAAACAAAGCCGCAAAAAGCGGCAGAAGCTATCAGCTCTGCTTACAGCTTTTCTGCCAGGAAGAGTTCCTGCGCCGACTGGAAAAGTCAAAATATGCGGAAAACCTGGTTCTCAAAGGCGGACTGTTCCTCTATTCCCTCACGGATTTCGATAGCCGTGTTACGGCTGATGTGGATTTTCTGCTCAGAAAGATGCCCAATACACCGGAACAGCTTCAAGCGATATTGGAGGGGATCATTGCAACCCAAACAGGCAACGATTTTATCACATTTGAAATCAAAAATGTGGCTCCCATTGCTGTGGCAAAGAAGTACGCCGGTATTGGTGCTTCCCTCGTAGCAAGGATAAAGAACACAAAAACGCCCTTTGGCATTGATTTCGGTGTGGGGGACATCATCGTGCCGAGGCAGGAAAAGCGGAAGATACCAACGCAGCTTGACGGTTTTGAGGCTCCGACGGTCAATACGTATTCGCTGGAAACGACCGTTGCCGAAAAGCTGGATGCAATTCTCAGCCTGATGGAATTCTCCAGCCGGATGAAGGATTATTACGATCTCTATTATCTTGCAAACAAGTTCGATTTCAACGGTGCAACGCTGACGGAAGCGCTGAAAAAGACCTTTGAAAACCGTGGACACAAGTTCACGGTGGAGCAGTTTGAGCAGGTCATGGCCTTTGGCAGCGACGATGCAATGCAGAAGAAATGGAAAGCGTTCTGCCGGAAGATCGATACAAAGACCGATGATTTCAATGTCGTGCTGAGAACGATAGATGTTTTTTTGAATAGCCCGTTTGCTGCGGCAGTACAGCTCGTAGAATATTCGGACTGCTGGTCTGCGTCAAGTGGAAAATGGAGTAAAAATAGGGGTGCAGAATTATGATTAGAGCTGATATGATTTCGACAGTTGGCAGAGCATATCTAACAAGTAATATTGAAAACGATGAATACAGTTATCCCAAGGCATTTTCTGCTGCCTCGCTGACTTTTGCGCCCATTCAAAATAGTGCGGGCCGCAGATTTGAAAAGTTGGATATTCGTTTTGTTAAGGATAACATTTCTGTCCTCATAGAAACAAAACAGAATTTTACAGCAGCAGATGAAGAACAATTATCCGCTTATGTCGAATATGAAAAGGCACTGACTGGGAATAAAATCATTGCCATACTTGCTAACACAATAAATGATAATGTCAAGGTTTGGCGCGGCGTTATTTCCGACGGTGATCTGATGCCGAAAGAAACGGCGCTTCGTACAATGGACGAATATGTTGATTTTTATACATCAAAGATCAACGATAAGGAAAAGGTGATGCGCGTCCAGTGCTCGCTGGGAAAATCGCAGTAGGTCAGTGTCTCCTCAATG